>Ga0233439_10000071_pt1 | contig 161753 bp, 158 predicted proteins | sample SI_123_September_6_FD_182713 | JGI IMG/M metagenome (GOLD analysis project Ga0233439, IMG submission 182713) | Seawater microbial communities from Saanich Inlet, British Columbia, Canada - SI_123_September2016_100_MG | ecosystem: Environmental > Aquatic > Marine > Inlet | place: Canada...
AAGATGTTTATGACTGGAGGCTAAAAGATGAACTATCTCTAGCCTTGTATTATTTTAATGCAAAGCCAATTTCTGAAAAGCTTATGAAAGAACTATTAACCGAAGTTCCTCCTGAACAAAAACAAAGAATCATAAACAATATTGCTTATTTTTAAGCTAAAACTTTAAAAGACCCCTAACAAAAGATTATCGCTATGAATATTTTCCCCCTCCCAATAGGCAACATAGAATCAGTAGTATCTTTAACTTTACTAATTCTATTAGCTTACTACTTCTATGTGCAAAAGGAAGACAAATGAAAAGAAACTTTTTTGACCGATTAGGCCATTTTAAATGGTCAGTCCATAACTTGTTCGCACATCCTATCATGGAGATGCTTCATCTCGTTGGGCTGTCTTCGTTGGGGAATAAGTTGCATGACTTTACAATCCCCGAACCATCCCACACCTTAGATCATGAGCATGAAATTGATTTTGATAAAGCGCATTCTGAAAGATGACTCCTGACTACGAACATGGAGATCTATTAATCCGCCGCGTTCGAAACGGCTGGCTTGTAGCTGCTGGCGATGGAGACAAAGTCGAAATATATGTATATGAAGATGAAGAGAATCCAAATTGGATTGCTGAATCGTTATACAGCTTATTGGCCGATCAGTTCGAATGCTACATGCAGACAAAAAGATCAGCAGGAATTAAAATGTCATTTTCACATAAATCCATTGAAGAAGAAGACTCAACCATATAAGTCGAACCTCCAAAAATATGAGCCATAAGGAAAAGGAATGAAGTGTTTAGTTCTTGGTCTAATGATAGTAAACCTTATATGTTCTTTATCTTTTGCAAAAAATAGACTTTTAGTCTCTAACTTTCAAACGAACTCAGAGTTCGTATCTAATGAAGATCTTCTGATACTTACTGAGAGAGTCATTGTTATTATCAGCGAGATCAAGACATACGATCTTATCACAAAAGAAAATATACTGACACTTTTACCACCAGACCAAAACCTAGAGGAGTGTATAGGCGAGTGTGAAATTGAAACAGGTAGGCTAGTAGGTGCAAACAAAGTCATCTCTGGTTGGGTTGTTAAGTCAAAAAAACTATACCAACTCACCATTAAGCTGCATGACACTAGGACAGGAGTCCTAGAGATAGCCAAGTTGATATCCGCTACCAACTTTAAGGGCGTGTTATCTGAACTACAAAATAGGAGGTCTTCTCTCTTGCAGACAGACAAGGAAGCAGAGAGAGATTTAGAAGGTAGGCTCGCTTTAATAAGAAGTTCGAGACTAGAGAAAGAAGAGAGAAAGAGAAAAATATTGCAAAAGGAGGCGAAGGAGAGACTAAGACTAGAGGAAAAGAAGCGTAACCGAGTCAAACTCATGCTGAAAAAAAAGAAGAAAAGACGCCTCCCGCCCCTGATTCAGGGCTTGTCTCTTAAAAAGCTTGAATGGAAAAAAAAGAGAGGGAGAGAGAAAAAGACTCGTGAAGAGGTCCCAGAGGGGGCATATATCCCACCGAAACTTAAACGTAAAGTTACGCCTATGTATACTGTAAAGGCCCTCGCCTTAGATATAGAGGGGCACCTCTCTCTCATGATATCAATAGATACAAAGGGGAGAGTATATGCCGCTAAAATTACCAGACCACTTGGTTACGGTCTCGATCAAGTCGGGTTAAAGACAGTTAAACTATGGCGGTACGCGCCTGCGATGCTCAACGGGAAGCCTGTCAAGAGTGAGAGGAGGGTCGCCATGAACTTTGTGATTAATAACTAATCATGACCTCGACTAAACCTCTGCGCATCCAAACCTTAACGCGCCACAAAGACATAAAAATAGAACAAGATGTCACGTCAACAAGAATCATTGTTCTCATTAATAGATATAGCACCCCCCTCGAAGACACAAATTGAAGGACACAAAAATGTGCAAAGTAGTAAACCTATACAAAGAGCCCTATGACGTATACATAGGGCGTGCAGGAAAAGGTAAGAGCGGTTACTTTGGGAATCCAATACTCAGAGGTAAGCGCTGTCTTTATTGCGGTATGATTCATAATGAATCTGGTACAACATTAGACTGCTACAGAGACTACCTGAATGAAAGAATAAAAGAAGACGCCGAATTTAAGGCAAATGTAAAAGCACTAAAAGGGAAAACTTTGGGATGCTTTTGTAAACCAAAGCCATGCCACGGAGATATTCTGGCAGAAACATGTTTAGATCTATGGAAAATTTAAAACAAGAATGGTGGTATTTTGAACTCGATGAAGACGACAATTTACGCCTAGCAGACAAGAATAAATTTAAGCATCGCCCAAGCGATGCAAACCCTGATCAAGGGAACCCCTATACCCCCTGGTATGAACTTGAAGACCATTACAATGATGAACACATTCATATAAAAGCAGTTAACTACCCAAGGGCTTTGAAAAAAGCCATTCAAATCAAAGAAAACAATAAAAATACAAACCCCCAGACTACTCGTCTTAATATTTTACGGTAATAATACCTATGATTTTGGTTTTTTAACTTATGTTATATATCCTCTTCCTGACCTGGCTGATGACTTCAGCAGTAATTTCCTTCGGAACGGCAATTACACTATTTTTCAAATGGAAAAAGGATGACAACAATGCGTTTAAGATCAAATACTTGATAGTTTTGATTTGCCTTACAACTGCATGTATTTTTTTGTTACTCCCGATTTACTTAATAGAGAATAAGCTTGACGTCAGAATTAATAAGGCATATCAAGCAGTTAAAAAGAATTTCCGTTCCTGAATGAGCCGCTGCTTGGGAGGCAATATGGCTTCAACAAAATTAATACAAGGAGAAGCGCTAAGTAGATTTTAAAATCTTTTAACACTACACTCTTATTGAAGAGGGAGTGAATTATGCTTAGCTTACTACAAGACGACATGGAGAGAAAAACCATAGCTATAGTGCTTACAGACATTATCGGTAGCACTAAGTTCATTCAAAGAAACGGCAATTTAAACTCCACTAAGTGGTTTAAGGCACACGATAAACTATGCATAAGTTTAATCACAAGATTTAACGGAGTACTTTCTGACTCTTCAGATGGGTTTTTAATGTATTTCAATACAGTGCAAGACGCAGTTGCATTTTCGATTCACTATAAAAAGAAATTGATTCAACATAAATTTCCCTTCAAAAGTCGAATCGGAATTCATTGGGACGAGATGTTTATTATCAAAACCCCAGAAGCCTTAATTGCTGCTAATCATAAAAGAATATCATTAGATGGAATCGGAAAGAATGTTGCTGCTAGAGCAATGAGTCTTTGCAATTCAAAACAAATCATCCTCACACACAAGGCTTACCTTGCGTATAAGGGACGGCTAACAAAACATCAATACATACCCAGTACCTATCTCGTTGTTTGCGCTGGCCTGTACAAATTTAAAGGCGTTGCAAATCCAGAGCAGCTATGGGTTGTAGGAAGCAATGAGGCCGAGTTGCAGCCTCCCCGCAGCAATGACAAAGCAAAGAAGATCGCTGGCCCAAAACGAATTCGCACCTCTCTCAAGCACAAACAATCTAAAGAAGTTTTTATGTGGCTTTTTTGGCGACTGGGATTGATAATTTCATTATATTTAATGTATCTATTGTGGCCACTACTATCTTCAGCTCAAAAGAAAAATTCTCTAAATATAGATTTCTTCATCCTCAGACCATTTGAGTATCTTCAATCATTCTTCGATTTTATACAGGGACTAATCCCATGACTATAAAAAAATTCAAACAAGACATACTCTCTGACAAGGCTAAGCGCGGTTGGTGGTTTAGTGTTGTATTTATGATTATTGTAGTAGGATTAATACTATTTTTAACATATGTTAAAATCGTAGATGAAAACAGGGACGTTCTAGTTGGAATACTAGGCATGATCACTGGCTCTATATCAAGCATGATGGCTATCGCCTCAGGCAGAGACCCTAGTGAAGTTGAAGAGCTAAAAGATAAACTATCAGCGTCAGATGCTGATAGAGCTGCGCTAATTGGAAGACTTCGTGACTGCCAAATACAATTGCAATTGAAAACTGACCAGATCTTTGAGCTTCAAAACGCAGTAATAAATAAACTTTCTGTTTTTCACGAAACCCCACCAATAACAACTAAGAATGAAAATGAAGTAATCTTAAATCCTCATATCGAGGCATGGTTGCCGGTGGATAGAAACAAAGATTTGAAAAAATCTTAAAATACTTCTCCTAGTTTTATAAAAAACCTAACTCTTACAAAGGACACTTCTCATGTTTAAAAAACTATTAATTATCTGTCTCGCTATTTCATTTCTTGCTTGCGACGATGAATCAAGCGACAACAAAGACTCTTCAGTGGCAGGCACAGATAGTTCGCCCACTGCAGGCGCTGGAACTTCTGACGCAGGACTCCCAATGCAATATTATGACTTTGACACAATGGAAATCGAACCAGATCAAGATGCTGGTCCAGATATGGATGACTAACTAATGCCTAAATGTCTCGTTATACACTATACGGACAAAGAAACAAATAAGCTGATGTGGGCCTGTCCAAAGGGGCTGACTAGCACAAAGCATGTAGCGACAGCAACAAAATGCTGGCGCTACAACTGCCCAGGTATAAGGGAGCTGCCCGCTAGTTCTAAATGCGCTCATGAAGGTTGCGATAACCTGGCTAGCGATATTGAAAGAGCCAAGTACTGCAGCAAGCAATGCAAAAGCAAAGAGTCTAGTCGACGTTATCGAATGAAAAAGAAAAATGAACAAGAATCAACTGATCAGTAAGGCTAGATATAAAAATCGACTAACGGTTTGCTTAGAATGCCCCTTCTATCAAGAGAAGTATAATCGTTGTTTAAAATGCGGATGCTTCCTTATATTAAAAGCTGCACTAAGATCGACTGAATGTCCCCTAAACAAATGGGAAAAAAAGGAAAAATAAATATGGTCTATCTTGAACCTAGAGAAACTTTTGACGCTTTTATTATTGGAGAAGCCACAGGCTTTAATCTAGATGAAAACTGTTTGATTTATTCAAAAACGAAAATCATAAACCATCTAGCTTCGGAGCTACTTGCTGGGCAAGATCCGAAAAAGAACAATCGATTCGAAGAATTGACTTTCGAAATGGCTACTGAATATTTCGAGTATAATATAATCGGGGCATACATGGGCCCTAATACTCCCATCTTTTTAGAAAGCCTGAATGGCAGCTTTGAGGAAGACTATGTTCAGTAAGTTTTTTAATAAATATCTTTCAAAAAAAAAGCATAAAGCAATAATAAAAGATCTAGAATCCATAGGAGATAACAAAACCACCAAGGAGTTTTTAAACTGGCTGGTTCACGATCACGGAAAAGTCCACTTTAGACTTAAACCTGAAGAGATGAAGCATTTAATAACAAACTATCTTATAGATTGGGAGAAGAATGAGTTTGATGATTCATTCTTAATTTGGGATTCCAAAACGCAGTACCTCGAATTAAATTATTTCATTGAGGCAATCAAAGGTGATCACGGGTTTAAGATAGCTCAAAACGCATTTGATTACCTGTATGACACCTACCCCCCTTTGACAGAATATTTTAAAATTCAGGAGCAAAACTAATGTGGTGCTTAGAAATAATCAAACATATTAATAAGAAAAAGCTACAACCGCTACCTATTGAGCTAATAAAAGAGCAAATAACTCAATTAAACTTTAACTTGCATTCTTATAAAGTTTTACAAGACCCAATCTTACATAGTAACATTCAGTACAATTATATTGTACCTGCAACTAAAAAAGGTATAAGTTTTATAAACCAAATGCTCACAGATTTAGAAGATGCTCTATTTATTGAAGAGCTAAATGTGTACTTAGTCTAATCGGAGACAACATGTATTGCTATTATGATTTTTTTAACCAAATCTGCATCTGTATCGAGTATTTGTACGTTTGATAAAAAAGGAAGTAACCAATGAACGATAAGCTGCCTCTTAAATCTAAAAAATTCTTAGCTTACCTAATCGCTGATCTTGGCTGGAAGTTCATCTTGATGTACTTCATGTATAAGCACCAATCTAAAATTGACACATATGTATTTGGAATAATGCTTAGCTTAATAATTGTAAGCGGTTTTATTCAAGTAGGCTATATTCTGGGCCAAGCAGCTTTGGATCGCTATGTCCAAATCTCAAATAACTTAACCAACAACAACATAGAAAAAGAAGACAAGTGACTACGTACAACTTAAGCGAAGCAGCTAAAAAGAATTTAATTACCTTCCTCAATGAACTCAATGAACTTTTGCGTAACCATGATTTAAACATTCAGTTTATGGATGGCGCGCTCTTCTCAAAGGCTTCTGGCTATATTGGACAGCTGGAAGACAATAGAGATCAGGTCGTAATTAATGACGGGCTGGACGATTCTTTCAGCTCTTCTAAAATCATACCGAAAGGCTAAGCTACATGCTGAACCCGTTTTACCTTTGCATGGTCTTCTCCATGCTCTCAGGAACTCCCCATTTCGCGTTGTCCGAAGACGCAAAAATCCTTGCGTGTGACAATGCTCAAAACATACTTACAGCTTCACAAGAAGAAGAGATAGACCCGTTCATACTAGCAAGCCTTATCTACCATGAAAGCAGGTTTGTGCCCAAATCTAAATCCTCCGCTGGAGCTTGCGGATTAACACAAGTAATGGCGAAATATGTTTCGCCTACATGCAAGCAGTTGATGGATAACGAGCAACTATCGATACAAACTGGTGCTAACTTGCTTAAAAATTGGTTGCTTAAAAATAACAACTCCTACTACATCAGCTTACAATGCTATGCTAGTGGATATAAATGCAAGCATAAGCCTTATGCAAAAAAGATAATTGCAAGAGCTAAAAAGCTTAAAACCCTATATGATAAAACAAAAAGGAGAATAGAAAATGCCCTCCATTAAAGGCGCACTAGTTGTAACTAATAAGGACTGGAAATATGTTTACAACAGTATATTAAACTTCGTTAATGAAGAGGTAGATAACGCTTACAACAAAGCTGTAGCTTTCTACAACCATGTCAAAGAAGAAAAGCATACAAAGAGCTTTGCAGTTGAAAACTTCAATGACTTGATCGCAAACCAAACTCCCTCAACGTACCAAAAGATGCTAATTAAATCAGCGCTATTTAGCGGAACTAATGATTACATTTACGCACCTAAGAAAAATAACTTTAAGAAATTTACAAATCGAACCTCTTACATCGATACAGGTAGTATCGTGATCGAAATCAATAAAAAATCTTGCAGTGTTTACTTAACTACAGGAGTGTTTGTAGACTTTGATAAATATATTATTGAAAACACCTTCCTGAGTGAATTCATAAATATGGTCAACACCATTCCCTGGCCTACAAGAAATGGCCCAAGCAAAGCTACTAGAGGTTGCAGACTCCTAACCTTCGAAGAGAACCAAGCGACAATCTTTTATAAATCTGGACCACGCCCGCCAGAACTCTCAACAGAGCTGGTCGTAAAAGACATCACAGTAAGCGAACCAAACCATCTTGCATCTAAAATGATCAAGGCAATTAAGTATGTCTCTTCAGAAACCTCTATCGAGACGGCGCAACCAATACCGACTTCAGTAAACAACAATTTTGATGATTGTTGAAAAGGCATTAAGCAATGAATCTAGAATCTGATTATATCACACAATTGACAGATAATTACTTTCCCACACGTGAGTTTACTGGTTGGGGCGAAAGAACGCAAAATCTAACCTCTATAACTTTTTTGGCAGAAATATTCAACCAATATATCGACGCCGCGCAGAGGTCAAGTAATTTTAAAAATTCGAAAGCAATGGAAGAAGATAAAGAGCTTTTATTAGCTCTTTCGCACAACTTGCTGTTCTTATTGAATTTCATGAAAAACAATAATATTACTTACAAAGACTTATTTGACAATTACATAAAGCACAATAAAACCACAACACACAGTCATCCTGAATGGCCAATCTCAGCACAAAATCATTCAATTAATTGAAGGCTTTCCGATGGATCAGGAACGAAAAATAATTCAGCTATACCAAGACGTCACAAGCGTTCCTGGATATGTAGAACTACTAGACTATATGGGCGATGATGGATTGACTTGTGTCAATGCAGCAAGAGTATCTTTCGATCAAAAAAGCGAAACTCTTTCCAAAAGGGATCATAACTTACTAGAGTATCTTTTAAAGAATCGACACACTTCAGTCTTCGAACACAATGTGTTAACTTTTTCATTTAAAGTGCCGCTTTTTGTAGCGCGCCAGCACATGAGACATCGCACTTGGAGCTTCAATGAAGTAAGTAGGCGCTATACCAATAGTAACTTAGACTTTTACTTACCTGAATTCTTCAGAGAACAATCAGAATCAAACAGGCAGGGGTCCTTGCTGACATCTACTCACGACCCAGTCTTAGATACGATTCATGGCACATTCATGGATCATCATCACAAAGCAAGTGAAGCAGTAAAACTCCATGTCAAAGACTCTCTGAAACTTTACGACAAAATGCTTAAAGGTGGTATCTGTAAAGAGCAAGCGAGAATCGTTCTCCCCCAAAACCTATATACACGTTATTGGGGAACTGTAAATTTGAATAATTTTATCAAATTCATAGCGTTGCGAGATCACGAACATGCTCAAAAAGAGATTCAAGAGATGGCCAAAGCCTGCAAGTCGCTAGTTAAACAAGTTTGGCCAAACATAATAGAACTATATGAAAAAAATAAGGAATAATTATGCATAAAAATATCAACCATTGGGTTGGTGAAGGTAAGATAGTGACTCCGCTAGAACTGAGAACCACCTCAAATGACTACAAAGTAACGAACTTTCTTTTAAGAATCACAACCTCTTATAAGGTCGAGAATACAAACGCTCAAGACGCCAAGTATAAGGAATCCAACACTTACGTTCCCGTAGTGGCTTGGGGTGACAAAGCTCAGATAGTAACAAGCAAGTACAACGAAAAAGATATCATCCGTGTTGTAGGTAGATTAAAAAATTCGTCCAAAAATACTTGCAAGTCTGGATGGGAAATAGTGTTAGAGGATATATCAATGATCCAAGCGGCCACTTGAGCATTTAATGGCATCGTTAAGAATGCTCTGCATGTCTAACGAAGCACAATCAATTTTATTTTTAGTTAAATTGAAATGATTGATAAACGAAGCACAATTGCACTTACTACAATCTTCGCAGTAGCCCTTCTTGTCACAAACATTAAGCTCCATCCCAGTAGCACTTGCTACTGCTTCCCACAAGGCCGCTAAGGCCTTCAATTGAGCCGGATAGAAGTCTAGGTGCTTACCTAGGGGTTTGCCATGAACTTCCGACTCAACAATAGGCCTGGACCCAAAGCCACGCTTTTCATACCAAGATTGATACTTCGTGTAATAAGCGTTGGAAATCTCTACGCCAATTCCGTTTATATTCCAAAGCTTACTACCTGCTTGCCAGGCAGGATGCTGAATATCTAGCATCTGATAGATAGTTCCATCATTATCTATCAAGAAGTGCATCGACAGTCCGCGCTTATTGATTATTCGAGCACAAGCTTCACTTGAAAGTGTAGCATCCCAATGATTTACAAATTGAATTGGTTCCCGACTTGGTTTTTCAGACCAATCGTAGTAGCAGCCCTCCTTGGCTTTTAAGCCGCCTCTCTCATCCCACAATATCACTTTACCCCAATTTATTGGAAAGGATTCTCCATTATAAACAATGCTTTTCTCCCCCTTCCTTTTGTTGCGTTTTGCAGGTATAAAATCTTCACTGTACAGCCTGTGAGTCTCCAACCTTCGGTATGTAATTGGACCCACAATACCATCAGAGCCCAAAGAAAAGTCATTTTGAAAATCTAAAATCATTTTGATCAGATGTTCATCGAAGTCATCATGATCGAACCATCCTGGAGTCCAACCATACTTCTTAGAAGATGCTATATTCTTCTTAATTACTTTTTTCACATTCATCTTTAACTACCTTCAAAAAATATTTACGCATAGCGTACAAAAAGGCCTACCATGTTAACCGTAGCAAGTAAACTGATTGAAACTATTAAAATAATCTTTAACACAATAACTGTACTAATGCTAATTTGGACCTAAAAGTGACCACTATAATTTTCCCAGGAATCATAACAGCGATTCTAACCTCTCTTGGCTTTGTATTTTGCAGTTATATTTTTTATAAGCTGCTCTTATATGTCGAGTGGAAAATATTTAAAACAACAAAACCACAGTCGCCGCTTCATTACAAAATGTTCCTTTTGGAACAGGAGAATGAGAAGCTACAAAAAAAAATCAACGAACTGGAAGATGAAAATTCCAGAATTATCAATTCCCTAATAAAGCATCTACAAGGATAAACCTATGCAAAACTATACCGTCCGATACAATCTCCGTCTAAATGAAGATATAAACTTAAAAGTTTCTGCAAGCTCTCAGCAAGCTGCAGAAATCATGGCTTACGATACAATCTTAGAAATGATTTCCTCAAGCATTCTCGGTAATGACCTTGAAATCTCAATTGAACATATCTCGTCAGTTTTAGAACGACCCCCCGTTGCAACCTCTGGATACGTACCATTAGTTCAGCAGCACAGAAACGAAAGCTCTGAAAGTATGACTCCTAACAACGGATACACTTCAATAGCGTCTTTGCAAAACGCCCCAGCTTACACCCGATTAACTTAAAATACTTTTACAGACTTTAAAGTATTACCAAAACTGTAACAAAAAAGTAAAAGTGTCAAAATGTAAAAGTCTGTAAACACCTCTAGAAAAGAGCAATGGACTTTGTTAAAGACTTTTAACTTAAATGATTCAAAACTGAATTATCACCAAAAAATAATAAAAAAAATACAAACTGACTTGTCAGCATTACCAGAAAGATTCTGGAAAACAAACCCTATTATCAGCGGAAGCTATGCGGTCCACCTTCTGTTCAAACCGGCAACTTTATATGACGATATCGACGTTTATTTCGAAACCGAAAAGGACTTCTTGGACTGCACTAAAGTTCTGAAAGGGCTTATTGAAAGCAACCCATTACCAAATGGGGGACAGATTTATCCCGCAAAGAACTCCACTACTTATCTTTATGATTTTGCAAAAATACAATTGATAAATAAAGCGTTCATGCCTCCGCAGAATCTGATTTATGATCACGATTTAAAAAACGTCTCAATCGCAATACAAGGTACTGATATTTATCTTGACGATGAAATCTTTAGTCTTTTTTGGAATGATAAGATTTCTATAAGATCGACACAAATAACAGACGATATGTCCGACAAAGATAAGATGATTAAAATTGCAAATCTTTATTATCGTGTTAAAAAGTATGCGCTAAAGTATGATTTAATTCCCGACTATGAATCGAGAATTATCTTAACCGAGCTGCTTGACTTCCTAGAAGCGATGCCAGAAAACATTAAAGAAACTACCTATGTAGACAGTAGCATCTACTACGGCTCATATACTGCATCTCAAAAGAATAAATCTTCGATATCTGTAACAATTCATCGAATGAGAGTAGATTTAGCTCATATGAACCAAATCGAAAACTCATCTTTAGATGAGCACGAATCCTCAGTTAATAGCTGGTTGGAGTTCTAACTCACAGCCAGCTGCACTAGAAGGCAAAAGAATGAAAACAATATGCTTAAACTTGCAAGATTGCGGTTATAGCGAAGTTATACCTGCTTCCCGGTTTAACGAAATCAACCTCAATGAACCCTTCACTACCTGTCCTCTCTGCGGGTATTACGCAGTGACTACATCTCAAAATGTAATTTCAGATATAGACTTAAATATATATAAAAAGATATACAAACAATTAAGGAAAGATGAATGATCTTTATTAACCTCCTCGCTAATATAGCCCCATCGAATTTAAATAGACAGCCCTACATAGACGCTCTCACTAAGCTTATAGTGATGGAGGATCCAGAGTCTCCAAATACGACTTACTATTCTGGTAATTTATCCGAAGCAATCAGGAATACAGAAGGCGTTGGTAATTTCGTTGAATCCTTAAACCCAACTCTATTTAAGGATGAAGATTCAACGTTTCCGCTAATAGACGTAATTCACATGCGGAATAGCGTTATAAATCTAAATAGCATTTTAAGATCTTCGTATCCAAACACATCTTTTTGGAATCGATATCTCAACGGTAATGTCGCGCAATTAAGTGCCCAACATCCAACGCTGCTTGCAAATGCATTATGCTTGAATCAGAACTTCAGAAATATTACCGGGTACAATCGAAGAGAACCTAATCTTTATTTTTCTAAAATCTACGAGGCATTCAAATGCACTAGAGGTTTAAACGAAAAGATATCAATCAACAACGAAGCTCATGCGTCGTTGTTAAATGATCAAAAAAATCTATGCGCTGTTAGCAGATTCAAACCTCACATATTGCAAATCGACAACAATCAACACACTGTAAAGGATCAGCATCAAGTTTTTCGGTACCTAAGAGACTTCATTCTAATCACGCTAGCGCTGAAAGAAAAGCCAGAAGAGAGTACGGACGAAGTGTTGAAGCAGTTGGAGTCTGTAATTCCTGACGAAAGTCTTTTTGCATATACTCAAACAAGACGCACAGATAACGATACCAGTTTCAATAACTTGAATTTCAATAGAATCACCACTACGCTGTTAGCTCAGTCGCCAGAAGAACTAACTCGACAGGTAAATTCTATAGACAGCTTAACTTTCAACACTTATATCAAGCAAAACCGCCTGGGCCTTTTCGATGGGAAAGAAGTTTTCTCTTTTTTCTCAAAAGCGTTTTTTCAAAAATTCTTACATATTTCAAACAAGAAATCAGTACATGAAGACGCTTCTGAATCAGAGATACTTCAAAACATTGTTTGTTTCGATACGATTCCGCCAATAGACCTCCAATTAGCGCCGTCTAAAGGTAACCATAATAACTGGAGCTATGGTGACGGCTTGTCTTCTGAACCAGCCCATTCTCGTGCAATGATCCTTCCAAGTCAAGATTCTAATGCAGATTTCATCCCAATTGGCCTTGGTACTGGAGTTACATTCATGCATGGAGCGCAAGACATTTACTCAATAAAACTACAAGAACACATTGAGTCTTTACCCCAATCAAGAGTCGTTGGGTTGATTTCTAATGGGTTCACAAAAAGAACCCAAAAAGAAAAGTTTGAATTCATATCACTTACAAAGAAACAGTCAACGATTCGAAAAGGGTTTTTCATACCCACATTATTTCCAATCGAATACAGAGATGAGAACTTTGAAATACAAAAAGGATATTCGTTCTCCTTAGTTTGTTTAAGTTCTACATATGACGAAATGTGTAATAAGTCAAGAAGCAGAGAGGAGTTGCTTAATATGCTGAGTAACTACCAGACAACTGACGGTATGTATTTTATCGACAAGGCTCAGCACATAGCCTTACAGAAAGAGATCATGAAGGGGTTAATAGAGTACTCAAACTCTCTAATCCCATCTTTCAAGGATTTAAGTCCACAAAGCCTCAACTCGCTTAAGGCTACCTTAAAAGCGAAGAAGGAAAAAGCAGAAACCTTTTTATCTACTATTGATATTGATTTTTTCGATCACTTATCTTCTGAACCAAATGTAAATCCTCTTATAAAAAAGAAATACAACAAAGTATCCACAGGCTACAATCGCTTATCTAAAATAAATACTGAAAAAGAAAATTCCTCAGTATTAGCTAGTGCTAACGTTGAGTCCCAGCTGGGTGCAATTGACACAAAAATGGCACAAATCGAAATCTTTAAGCAAGAGATCGCTAAATCCGAAATTGAAATTACGAAACACTTAGCGAACCTAAAGGAAAGTTTTAACTCTCGAGTAGAGATATCCAGCACACTAATGCTGAACCGAGAACTATACGAATCAGTTAAAATTCGTTATGAATCTGCATGTCAAAAAGCTAAGGACGATAAAGATTACATTAGTAATGGGTTCTTTAAAAACTTATCAATCAGTAACCAGATCACCATTTTTGAACTAATTCTGACAGACGAGACTGACTCAGATAATCAAATAAAATATGATCAAGATTTTTTCAATGCTAATGGAAATGCGAATTTCCAATCTTTTGATAAAAATGTGCATAAGATCCAAAGTGTAAAATTTTTAATTAATTCTCCTTCGATAATTAGCGTAGATAATGGCGCAAAAAGTAGTATTTGCGGCGGACCCTACGTCGTCTCTGTTTTTAGAGGTGCGTTACAAATCGCTTTGGCCTATCCAAGCTCAATACATGGAGTTTCAAATGGTGACATCCTTGTACATCCTCATTCATCGCAAATTAGAAAGAATAATTTTGTAACTCAAACCCAAGAGTATCAATGGATGTCTGCCTGTCTCGGTGAAGCATCCTCTCTGATCTATAGCGCTTTCGAAAGTAACAATTTGAAAACAATTTTGCTGGCAGCATTAACTTGGGTTAAAAGCGCCAACAGTACCGATGTCTGGGGCAAAAGATATAAATTTTTCCCAAAAGCAACTGAAATAAACTTCGAAACTAATCCACCTACAAGTCCTGCTGTCGACGAAGAGGTCATTAACGAAGATGAAATTCACGACTTTCTGGAAGAAATGATTTCTGAAGATTCAACTGAAGCTGAATCAGAGATTGAAATAGTACCCTCCGAAGAGCCAGAAGCTCAAGGATTTTCACCTGATCAATTTGCTCAACCTGTAACTGGCTATGTACCAGCCTATAATCGATCTTGATACATTAAAAAAAAGAAAAAATAGATGCAATCCATAACTACATATAAAGTTTTAAATAACTTGCCTTACATTAATATAACCTATAAGGGGCTTTTAGCAATTAAAGAAATTGTAAAAATTGCGCCCCAAGAAGCTCAATGGTTCCATACTGTTGAACCCTTTGCTTACAAGCAATCCCCACATGAAATTCAACTACTTTTGTCTGATAAGATTTACATTCCAAGTCAAAACACTTCAGCAGTACAAGTAGACACTACATCTGCAATGATGATGGATTTTTATAAAGACCTACAAAAAGACTATCAAGACCAGAATGTTGTGAACCAAAAACTTACAGCAATGACGTGCTGGTGTCACAGCCATCACAACATGTCTCCAAATCCCAGCCATCAAGACGATTTACAATTCAACTCCTTTATCTCTCTCGCAAAAGATCAGGAGCAGAAATCTTGGCAAATTATGCTAATTTTTAACAAGAAAGATCAATTCTATTCAAGAGTTTATGACCCCCACACGGCTACAGTCCACGAGGGTGTGCCTGTTAATATAATCAATGATTACAATTTCAATTACATACATCAGGCTGCTAAAGATAAGTTCAAAAAGCCTAAGTTAGCCCCCAAAAATTTGTGGTCTTTCAATCAAGGTAGTTTTGGTGCCAAATCTTCAGCCCCAAAGACGGCAGCATCCCTAGACTTGAAGCCCACAGGTGGGCAATCTGTCAATTGGGAAATTGCCATCGAAATACTGGCAGAAGCTTTCGATTGGTATAGCTTCGAAAGCTTATCGACGAGCCAACACAATAAAAAGATTGACTTTACTGAGCTTAGAACTAGCGACTTCTTTGCTACATTAGCAAAATATCTAGATGACAAAGAAATTATATTGTTTTCATATTTAGTTTCTAAGCGGGCATCTGACATATTGCCTATATTTACAGAAAAAGCATTTGAAAAGAAATTTGCACTAGCTGACTATGATGATTTCGAAGCCGCAATTATAGAAGAATATACTTCTTGCATTGAAAATGAAACTTTTACTCTAAGTGAGATAAGTGAAGCGCTGCAAGATACATTAAAATTAACTGAAATTTCTACAAAAAAAGATTGCAAGGAGTTCCTTAAAGAAAATGGTCACATCTAACGTAAGTTTTTTAAGACATGGTGCCTTTTTTGGTCCTGAAGATTCTCAAGAGCGAATACTGAACATTATTGGCGTTGGCGCAACAGGAAGTTGGGTTGGATATCTAGCTGCAAAAATGGGCTGGCAGCACTTCCGAGTATGGGACGCAGACACGGTAGAGAGCCACAATCTGCCCAACCAGATATATGATATCTCTCAGGTTGGGATGCCAAAGGTTGAGGCATTCAAGCAAAAACTGCTTGAATTCAACCCAACTGTACAAGTCAAGACCTATAATGAGTTTTATACTTCTGAAAAGTACAGAAACGAATTGGAAGATTATGTGTTTATTGGTGTCGACACTCTGTTCGCACGCAAAGATATAATGGAGGGAGCTAAATCACATTTACTGATAGAGGGAATCTTCGAAAGTCGAATGGGGTTTCAGCACGCTGAAATAAACTATCTAGATCCAGCCTACCCTTCTCAAGTGGACGAGTACCTGTCTCTCTTGAAAACCGATGATGAAGTTGAAGAAAGCGCGTGTAATGCACGTATAATCACAACTTTAACTTGTATAATCGCCTCAAACATAGTACATACTATTTGCGCTCTTGCAGCGCAAGAAAGACACGGGGAGTGTTATGCTCCTCCAAAAAAACAAATGTTTTCTCTTCCTTCTAACATAAATACCCCCTTATCAATCCATACACCAAGGATAGCTAAATGACAGTTAAAGATCAACTTCAAGAAGTTCTAACTCTAATTACAGCAGCAGTTCAAGATGCTGAAAAATTTGACTCTGGTAACGATACCGCTGGAAAGCGGTTACGTATGGCTGCACAAGAAGCCAAAACAAAACTTCAACAACTTCGAGTAAACATCCAAGAAGAGAGAAACTCAAGAAAACAATAAATAACACTCGTGGTATCGAGTTAAAATACTAAACATATTAATTTAAAAGGAAGCCTGGCTTCCTTTTTTTGTATTACTTAAGGAAAATAAATGAACAACATCACACTAATAATCATCCCCGGCCCTGGCGCTCGCTCTGTCCAAATCGATCAAAACATTACTGTTGCTAGCTTGGTCTGCTCAGAAAACCTACACGGTAGAGATATTATTATTAACGGCGCCGGAGTTCCGGCGGCACAATTCGAAACCACAACAATTCCTAACGATGCAGAAGTCTTCGCAACTGGATCGGTGAAGGGCAACCGTTAGTGGGTGCATGCACCTTTTTTGATGAAGCATTTGGAGATTCAGCTGAAGAAGCCTTTCAAGCAGCAAAATCAGATGCAAATTGGATGCATGGCCACGCCGGTTATACCGGAACTATTGCTGAAAAAAACGACTTCTCTATGGCTTCAAACGAACTCTTAGCAGAAGTCGCAGCTTACAAGCTCGCCAGATCTCTCATCGCTACTGACTATTGCGACAAGTGGGGGCTTGCTGGATGCATCCAAATCACTAATTCACCTAACAATTCACTTAACAAATATTTATTCTTTGGCTGGGCTTCTGAATAAGTATCCAGCCAAACACATCTAGAACTAACCAACACACAAGGAGTGAAAACTCCTTTTCAACATATAAGAAGAAAAAAATTATGTCTAACGCTACATTAATCATTATACCTGGACCTGGCGCTCGTTCTATTCAGTTGGATTCCAACATGACGATTGCTCAACTTGTTTGTAGAGAAAATCTACACGGTCGTGACATCATCATTAACGGCACTGGAGTTCCAGTGGCACAATTCGAAACACAAATCATTCCTAATGGTGCAGAAGTTTTTGCAACCGGCTCTGTAAAGGGCAACTCTTTAAATTTTACCATGCGTCTTCTTTAGGGGCTGGAGCTAAGCAAGCTTACTCAAATCTGATTGAATCAGAAAGTGCTTGGAAGGAACACTCAAGTATTCCTTCCGCATTCCTAGAGACTAAAAGGTACAAGATCGTCATAACGACCCCTTTTAGCACTGAAGAAGACGCCTTGGATTTCATTTCAACCAACTCTCCTTTTAAAATGCGTTCTAAGACTGCTGGATGCGTAATCCTTGGAGTTGAAGACGGACTAACTAACTACTTATTTTTTACACAAACACAGGATAAAAATGACTAACATCACATTAATAATCATACCTGGCTCTGGCGCTCGCCAAGTCTCAGTACAACCTGGTTCTACTATTGCAGACCTTGTTTCAAATGAAAATCTTCACGGTCGAGATATCATCGTTGACGGCGCTGGTGTTCCAGCGACGCTCTGGGCAAGCACTCAGGTAACCTCAAATGCAGAAATTTTCGCAACGGGCTCCGTAAAAGGCAATGCCAAAGGCGGAGGTCGACCTGCTAATGCTCCATCAGGAACTGGCCGCCCTTCTGGGGGTGGCCGAGGCAACAATCCTCCATCCTCTGGCTCTAAAAAATAAGCTATTCCGGCACACCTTAAAGGCTGTCAAGCTTAATTGAAAAAAGCCACTTTAACCAACTCCAATACATCAAGAAGTAAACTTCAACACTTTTGATCAGCAACCTTGCTACCTCAACTGATTGTTTTTACCATTATCGTAACTCATTTTGACATTCATAAGGGGTACACGATGAAATCGAACAAGTCAGTCTTAAAGGAAGTTTTAATTCCTGATGAAATTTTTATCGACTTTTACAGAGACGGCATTATAGCGCAGTCAATGGCCAATCTGCTCAAACTTAATCCTGGCGAATACTGTTTTGTTTTGGACTCAGACAATAATAAGGCTGTTGCGATCAATATAGACAACAATCTCATACTTATGGATTCGTTTAAAAATAAAACAATAAACGGCTTTTCTCCAAAAGACTTGCTGCAGACTATTTATTTCAATTTACTTGAGCAAGAGTCTATGATTGTAGTTGCTGCATTAGGTCCCGCTGGCACCGGAAAGACTACAGTTGCCTTAACAAAAGCAATTGCAGATTACTTTTCTGATAGGAAAAAGATATACTTATGCAAACCTACTCATCTGGTTAAAACTCACGAGAATCAAGTTTTTGGACCAGTACCAGGAGACATGCAGGAGAAGTATACGCCTTATCTAGGAAGTTTTGAAATTATACTAAACAAGATGTTAGGCAGCGACGGTGGCGACTACTTAAAAAGCATGATAGAAAAGAAACACATCGAATTTATGCCCGTAGAATTCACTCGGGGATGTACCTTCGAAAACTGCACGTTCATCTTAGATGAGGCGCAGAATTTATCTTGGCATGAACTAAAAACAGTGCTATCAAGAATAGGCGAAAAAAGCAAAATAATACTTTGCGGAGACCCTAACCAAATTGATGCAAACTTTAAATATATTCATAGCGGACTTTACACGCTTCTAAATTCACCTTCCTTTAAAAGCTCTACTTTTACTTCAAAGATAGAGCTTAAAAAACAATACAGAGGTCGGATACCCGACCTCATCTATAACATAGATAAAGAATTAATTAAGGACAACCAATGACATACCCTTCAAGTTTTAACATTTATAAAAAAGCAGCCGCTGCCCAGTTCACTGTCTTACCCCCAAGGAGGGACGACAACGGACGAATTAATAAAAATGGCGCTGTACTCCTGGAGATGGCTCCATCATCCGGAGAGAAAACTTATGATTGGAAAAACAATAAAGTAACTTTCGCATTTGGCATCAACGATTTATGCTTATTTTTCGACGACCCAAACGCGCCTAAATGGGGATCATTCTTCCATGTAAACGATTCCACCAATAAGAAGTTAACATTCAGCCATGGAGAAGGCAAATATGCTGGTACGTATATGATGTCACTCATGATGGGTGAAAATCGCGTGAGCGTAAGTTTGACTGGCGGCGAATTTAATGTTCTCGGCCGACTATTCTCAGCAGCAATTCCGATCATTCTCGGTTGGAACAATGTTTGAGATTAAGAATGAAAAAGAACAGTTCAATATAACTCCAGATAAACTGTTCGATTTGATACTAAAGCAATGTTTCGTTGATTCAGAAAATGATTTTCTAATCGACGTAGACACTTATGCAGAAGAAATTGCAAAAACCATAAAGAAGGATTTGCTTTCTGCAAACCTAAACCAACTGTTCTCAATATACTTTATGGCAGGTTACCACTATAAAGTATTTTTAAATAATAATGAAGTAACAATTAATAGAAACACTAAGGAAAAAATATAAATGTTTTCATACTCCATTTCAGTCAGACGCATCAACAACCCAAACAGTAAGCTTAAAGCTTTCGCTACCGTGACCATCGACGACCTTCTTGACCTTGAAGGCTTTAAGGTCATAGACGGCGCAAAAGGGCTTTTTGTAAGCGTCCCCTCACACAAAGGCAATGTTGTCGAAGACGGAATCTCTGTCGAGAAATACTTTGATGACGTCCGCTTTAAAGGCGAAGAGGGTATAGCTTTTGCAGAAGAGCTCAAGTCTTCTATCATCAGCGAATATTCAAGCTCTAGCTCGCAAACAGTAAAGAAACCAAACCGAGCAGCTGCAGCCACAGCAAACGTAAAGGCAAGTGCTAAAAACAACGAAACCAATAGCGATTCCACACCACCAAGAGATCGTAAGCCTCTCTGGGGTTATTGATATGGCGGATGATGCTTTAGAGATTAAAAAAACAGACGCAACTGACATATTAGAAGCTTTAAGTGAAGGGGCTGCACTGTATACTGAAGTCACCGAAGCCTTTATTAAAGAGTTTGTCTTTTATGAAAAAACTCTTTATGAGTGGGCAACTGAGCTGATGATTCCCATACCTGACAATCGTGGGTTAGATATCGTTACCTTCAGGAACTTATTGTTAAAGCTCGCCAATAACCTTCAGATTGCCTCAAACTACTACTCTGTTGCATCCTCCATGTCAGAAACTATAGGTGGAGGCAACACTATGAGAAAAGCAGATATAGTTAGTCTTATCGTAAATAACTACGCTAAAAAAGGTGCCAAACGTCCTGCTGCTTCAGTAATTGAGAAGATGGCAGATTCATATTTAACAAATACTGTTTCAGCAGAACGAGCAGCAAAAATTGTAAAAAACTTCTGGAAGCAACGAGTCGATACTATGCTCGATCTAAGAAAAGTTTTCGAACAAATAGGACTCTCTCTCTCTGTAGAAATGAAGTTCACAGCCAATTAAGGAGTTACCATGGGTTTAGATAATTACTGGTCGCTCAAGAATAGCGACAAAGAGCATCCAAAGTTTTCCCCTGAATTAAATCTTTGCTCTGGGATCTTTTCAAGCGACGGTGCTAAATCATTCAGGGGCAAAGTTTATTCACCCTTCTTCGAGGAAGAGTTTGGTGTCACTTTATATCAAGAGGAAATATCGCCCAAAGACATAAGAGAGATCTCGGAAAAACTCAAGACCTTCATAGAAGAAAATGCAGCTCATGACCGTCGTTTAAGTAGACACCTGGAGAACCAAGAAGTTAATGATTTATTACGTATGTTTGAAGCGTATGCAGAGCTTAATGCTACGCTGATAGGTTGGTGGTAAAGATATGGAAAGCGGAATAGCCTTAGGCCTTATAAGTTATGTGTCATTTGTATTCTCCTTCTTCCATTTTCCCACTCGCTTAAAGACGTTCTTATTAAGCAACCCCTTCCTTACGGATTGTCTATCAGTTAGTATCTCATTCGTCTTACTCACTGGAGTTTCAAAATCAATAGTAGCTGTTATCGCTGCAATGCTCTGTGGGCTGCTAGTTAATATCACCTTAATGATACATAGCAACTGGTTTTAATCGACTTAAACTAACGTCTCAAACTATTCACCTAAAAAAAGAAGTAAAATGACACTCGCCAACACAACTACAACCGCACTTGCGTATTTTAATAACGATGAATTAGCAGCTCAAGTCTGGACAAACAAGTACGCACTAAGAACAAAGGCAGGAGAACTCAAAGAGTTCTCCCCTGACGATATGCATCGACGGCTAGCAAGCGAATTCGCTAGAATCGAAACAGCCTATAACAATATATCTAAAATTCCGAAAACAAACCCCCTAACAGAAGCTAAAATATATGCACAGCTAAAAGGATTTAAGAAAATTGTCCCGCAAGGGTCCCCAATGATGGGCATCGGGAACCATCACATAAATACTTCGTTAAGTAACTGTGTTGTAGTTGAATCTCCAGAAGACAATATCTCTTCAATCATGAATAGTGGTAGAAGTTTAGCAAACTTATTTAAACGCAGATGTGGAGTTGGATTAGACTTAAGCTCTCTGCGCCCAGAAGGTACAAGAGTCTCTAATTCAGCCGGAACTACCACAGGTGCATGGTCTTTCGCTGACTACTATAGTCATGTTTGCCGAATGATAGGCCAGAACGGCCGTAGAGGAGCGCTAATGTTATCTCTTGACATTAGGCATCCAGACATCGAAAAGTTCGCTCTAATGAAGAATGACTTAACGAAAGTTACAGGCGCTAACATTAGTATTAAAGTCACTGATGACTTCATGAATGCCGTAAAGGAAAAAGAGTCATTCACCTTAAGGTTCCCTGTTGACTCTGAAACTCCAATCTATGAAAAAGAGATTTCAGCTGTAGCACTTTGGGAAAAGATAATCATCTCAGCCAAAACCACAGCAGAGCCAGGGCTGTTGATGTGGGACAACATCACTAAATATCTTCCAGCAAACGAGTATCTAGACTTTAAAACAATAAGTACAAATCCATGTGCCGAGATTCCCTTATCTGCTTACGATTCGTGTAGACTGATATCAATCAATCTTAAAAATTTTGTTACAGACGCATTTTCGCCTAATGCAAAGTTCGACTATGACGAATTCACCGAAACAGTTAGGTGCGCAATGCGCATGTCAGACAACTTGGTGGAATTAGAATTAGAAAAGCTACAAGGCTTAATCGACATCTCAGATGCAGAAGACGAAAAGCGATTATGGAAAAAGCTATATTCTGCTTGCAAGAATGGACGCAGGACTGGACTCGGAACTCACGGACTGGCAGATGCACTTGCAAACTTGAACCTCACTTATGGCAGCCCAAGTTCTCTTAAAGCTATAAATAAAATCTATGGCTTATTGAAAATCGAAGCATACAAAGAGAGTGTTCAGCTAGCGAAAGAAAGAGGCAGCTTCCCTGTATTCCGCTGGGAGGTTGAGAAAGACAACCTCTATATAAAGTCATTGCCACAAGAGCTTCAAGCTGAAATAAAAAAGTATGGACGCAGAAATATCAGCATCTTAACAAACGCTCCAACAGGTAGTGTTTCTTTACTCTCTCAAACCTCTTCTGGGCTTGAGCCGGTATTCAGGAACTCCTATATTAGGCGAAGGAAACTCGAAGCGAATGCAAGCGAATCAGTGGATTTTATCGATCCACTTGGTGATAAGTGGCATGACTTTGAAGTCTTTCATCATAATGCGCAAGAATGGAAAGCTTTACATCCGAACCAGCAACTTCCGGACTTGTTTATTGAATCCCAAGATATTAGCTGGCGAGCTAGACTTAGCGTTCAGGCTGAAATTCAACAACATATTGACCATGCTATAAGCTCAACTATAAACCTGCCTGCAGATACTAGTGAAGTTACAGTTAGCAATATATATATGACCGCATGGGAGAAGCAGCTGAAAGGCGTCACTGTTTACGTCGACGGAAGCAGGAGTGGAGTCTTAATTACCAAAAGTAAGGAAGACAACTTTCCGCAACACTCTGCGCCAAAAAGACCAGAGAACCTTGATTGCGATATTCACCTTACAAAGATTCAGGACGAACCATGGCTCATCCTCGTAGGGCTCTTGGGTGGAAAGCCCTATGAGATATTTGGAGGCAATGCAAGTTTCTTGGATTTACCTAAGAAGTACAAGCAAGGTAAGATAAAAAAACGAATATTTAAATCGCAAAATGCAAAGTACGACTTGTATCTTGAAGATGCGGAATTGGTTTTTAAAGATATCGTTTCTGTATTTAATAATCCGAACAACCTTGCTTTTGCAAGAATGGTATCTTTAGGACTAAGGCATGGCGCAGAAGTAAAATTTATGGTAGAGCAATTGCAGAAAGATAAGACTAGCAGTATGTTTAGTTTTTCTAAGTGTATATCTCGGATACTAAAGCAATACATTCAAGATGGAGCAATACCAAGTGACAAGATTTGCAAAAGCTGTAATAATGACTCACTAATCTACCAAGATGGTTGTGTCGCCTGCACTAATTGTGGTGCGGGACGATGCGAATAAAGGTGCAATATGAATAATATCAACGACTACGTAAAATCTTCGTATAACAATGCGAAAGATCATGGCTGGCACGATCAACCGAGAACAATAGGTGATCTAATCTGCCTGATGCACTCAGAGCTTTCCGAAGCTCTTGAGGAACATCGGAAAGGCAAAACACCTCAAGAAATCTACTATGTATCAAAAAACCCTATCCTGTTGGGCGCTCCTGAAAAGCCAGAAGGAATCCCCATAGAATTAGCTGACTGCATAATCAGAATATTTGATTTTTGCGGTCTTCACGGCATAGATCTTGAAGAAGCACTTTCCCTAAAGATGAAATACAATGAAACTAGACCCTACAGGCACGGTAACAAGGTAGTCTAGTATGATTGAGTTTGAGGAATTGAGCCAGGATGAAGATTATAAACGTATAATCCAGGCAGTTGTCATTAGTGCGATTTCTGACTATACGAAACTTTCGCATCCAAAAAATAGAAACAAGCGCTACCTTGAACAAAGCTATCGCAATTCTATCAATATGTTTTTTGACGATGATTACCGTTTCGAAGCATTTACCTCAGTCCTCACAGAGAAGCCCCTTGCTACAAAAGATCTAATCTCTATATTAATCTCGAACCAAAGGGTTTCAATGAGTAAAGCTCGTCAATATGCAATAGAAGAATCAGTACGCTATTGGTGGGAAAAGAATTTCCACGATATTAGTGTCCCAGCTTCAATTAATATCTTTGGTATTGTTTATTCCGTACATGCGGCCTCCACAGAACATATAGATTTTGATAAAAACAAATTGTATCTACCTATAAAGAAAATAGGCTCTGACAGGATTTTCTTTAAGCTCTGTTTAAAGGTCATCCTGAAGGAGTCCGAAATAGACCTTTCAGATGAATCATTTGAAAGACTGCACAAGGTGTTTTATTTATTCTTAAAAATAAACAACGCATTTTAAGGTTTAAAACATGAATAACATCCTTCTCTTCCTATTAGTCCTGTTCTTCACCATCATCTTAAAGAAGAACCATTCTATAAAAGCAGCCAACAGAGAGATTCACGATCTTTTGAACAAGAGTGTCCTTCTAACAATTCATCTTGAGCGAATTGAAGAGCAAAAACAAAATATGCACAACCTTAATTGTAAGGTTTCCAAATTGGAACTCTTGAATAAATCAAGTGATTTTGAAATATCAGAACTAAAAACAGCTTCTAATGCTATGAAAATAGCACACAAACTAGAAATCAAAGAAAAAACAGAGGCAGCGAGAAAAGATGCTGTAAAGAAATCACGAGCAGTCATCAGAGGTCAAGCCACCGAGCATTTAGCCCCGTACATACTGAAAGATACAAATCCTAAAGATTATAGATTCATGGGAAACCCCATAGACTATATTTGCTTTGAAGGACTTTCAGATTTGTTGGACGGGGTTTCCAATGAAATTAAGTCAATACACTTCATCGATATAAAAACAGGGAAATCTTCCCTAAGCAAAAGCCAACGACGAATACGAGATGCCATTAAAGAATCTCGTGTTCAATTCTCAGAAATAAACTTAGACAAAGAATTAGAAAAACAAAATGATCAAACTAAAAAAGGATCTGAAATTAACGACATTACAGAAAGTTAAAATTAAAGACGATGACTGGAATAGACCTGGAGGTGGATACTTAAATCCAGGTTCTGTAGTTATCGTAACAAGCGGACCGACAAGAATTTCTGACGTACCTTTTAAAGTCCTTTCAGGTTCTGGTGAAGTTACTCATCGAAACCCTACGGGAGAAACCGTAAGACATATCACACCAGGACCAGGCAGGTTCTTCTTTTCTCAAGGCCATGAAACAAAATCACCCTACGACTTCGGAACTTTAAATACAGCATTGTTCGAGGTTTGTAATGACTGAAGAACTTTCTGTATACGTCTTCTGGGAATTCGATATTGAAACAGATGCTGATACACAAAGATGTTTAAAAATTACCTCTGAACTCCTTCAAGAAGCGCTAGAGGATAAAGAAAAAGGTATACATCTAAATGATCGCCTTTGTGAATTCTACGACGTCCCTAACAGATTCACCTATCTAGAAGATGAATCTGAAGATTCTTACGATCCCATAACGAACCACCTCTCTGACACCTATGGGTGGCTGGTCAAGGATCTCTTGATCCTATAGAGACTTTTTTTGAACACAAAAGGTAATGCTATATGTTACTTTCTGTGTTTAATTACCAATAATAAAGAAAATGAAATTCATCAAATTATGAGAAAACCTTGGGATGAGTATTTCATGGACATAGCATTTATGGTCGCTACGAGGAGTACCTGTACTCGAAAGAAAGTTGGCGCTGTAATTGTAAATCCAGAATTCAAAGCCATTCTATCGACAGGATACAATGGCTCCTTACCTTCAGCGCCTCATTGTAAAGATGTGGGTTGTCATGTTGTCAGTAATCACTGCACAAGAACAATCCACGCTGAAACAAACGCTATAAATCAAGCAGCAAAAATGGGCGCATATTTAAAAGGAGCGACCATATACTGCACGTGCAAACCCTGCTGGAATTGCTTCAAGAATCTAGTTCAAGCAGGAATAAAAACAATTCACTTTCAAGAAGACTATGAAGACGCTAATCAAAAGCTATATAGGGAATATTTAAATGAAAACCCAACAATATTGTTTAAACGTCTAGAAAATTAGATATAAAAGGATTAATTAATGGCAAATAAAAAAATTACAGGGATCCCCGAAATTGATATGATTGCAGCTTCTATTGCCAAGAAATTTGGCAAAGAAGACATTATGAGTTTAGGACCTAAATATGAAAAAGTTACACCAATCTCTACAGGCTCAATATCTTTGGATGCTTGTCTTGGCGTTGGAGGCTTACCTAATGATCGTGTCGTCGAAATATATGGTCCGCCCAGTGCCGGAAAAACCTCTCTCTGCCTACAAGTACTTAAACAGTTTACAGAAAAATATGGATATGACAGACCTCCTGTCTATGTTGATCTTGAACGCACTACTGGTTTGGATCTTGTCACTTCTATGGGGCTCGAACCAAAAAAAATGATTTTTTGTTATCCTGACACCGCCGAAGAAGCACTTCAGCTCTGTCAAGACCTTGGTAAGACAGGTAAAGTCGGCATAATAGTTTTTGATAGTATTGACGCTGCTCAAAGCGAAAAAGACACAAAAAGATTAATGAATGAAACGGGAGTAGGCGACTTACCTCGCTTACTTTCAAAAGCTTTGCGTTCTATATCCAAGATAAGCGTTGATAACGAATGTCTATACTTGTTTATTAATCAAGTTAGAATGAAAATTGGCGTTATGTATGGGAACCCAGAAACAACTTCAGGTGGCAACGCCATACCTTTTTACTGCTCGGTTCGACTTCGAGTAAGCAGTAAGCCCTCTAAAGATCAAGATGGCGCCATAACAATGAAGGTTAAAGTTGTCAAAAACAAAGTTGCTCCCGCTTTAAATAAAACTGCTGAGTTTGACTTTATATGTGGAAAAGGCACAGATCCTTATTTAGACATAATTGGTTATGCTAAAGACGTAGGGTTGATGAGGTTTGCAGGCTCATCCGTCAAGTGGATAAACCCTGCAACAAAAGAAGAAGAGTCTCTTTGTACTGGTGGTAAGCTGGGGGCGAAAAGTCATTTTATTGACAACCCAGAGGACTACCAACTGCTATATCATCATATCCTCAGTTCAGATAGAGAAGACGAGAATGAAGATGACGCATGACTGCTCCAGGCATACAGCTAAAAATAGTCAGGATATAACCTCCAACCACACTGAGTCAAAGTATGTACATCTACATGTGCACACAGAATACTCTTTGCTTGATGGCATAAATAAGGTCTCTAGGCTCCCATCTTTTGTTAAAACTATGAATCAGCCAGCAGTTGCAATGACAGATCATGGTAACATTTCTGGGTGTTATAGGTTTTACAAAGAGTGCAACAAAGTAAATGTTAAGCCCATAATAGGCATGGAAGCTTACTATTCCATTAACGACAGAACTCTTCGAGAGCCAGACGAAATGGGAAAGAGCTATTACCACTTAATCCTTTTGGCTCAAAATAATATTGGCTTACACAACTTAATAAAGCTGTCCTCTAAAGCCTATACCACTGGCTTCTATAGGAAGCCTAGGATTGATGATAAACTTCTTGCAGACCACTCGGAAGGTCTAATCGCTACCACTACTTGCTTGGGTAGTCGCGCCTCTCAGCTGATACTAAATAACGAAATTACTGCAGCCGAAAAATTAATTCATCATCATCGAGCCATATTCAAAGATAGATTCATCGTTGAATTACAATTGCACCGAGAAGAAGAACAGCAGGCTGTAAATAAAGTCTTGCAGCAAATCGCTTTAAAAAACAACTTCCCGATGATAGTCACAAACGATTGTCATTACGCTTATGAGCATGATAAAATGCATCATGAAGCAGCATTATGCTTGCAGACTAAGACAACGTTGTCGAATCCAAAGAGGTTTTCATTTGGTGAAATAAAAGTTCATATGGCAGATCATGACTGGATGTGGAACGAATCTTCAAATCAAGGAATGCCATACGACGTTATTTCGAACACTGTCGAACTTGCGAATATGATAGATTCAGACACTTATTTTATGGACAGGATGAACAGGTACCCGAAGTTTAAAGACCTTCCCGAAGGTTATACTAGCATTGACTTTTTAGCTCTAGAAAGCCAGCATGGACTATTCAATAGGTTTGGTCAGATGCCGACTTTGGAATATCAAAACAGATTGACTCATGAACTTAATGTAATCAAAAAGATGGGATTCTCTGACTACCTGTTGATTGTAGCTCAGTTTATGGATGGAGCGCGAACAAGAGGTGTCCTTCATGGGCCTGGTCGTGGCTCTGCTGCAGGGTCCCTAATCGCTTATGCACTAGGCATCACTGAAGTTGATCCAATCAAATACGGTTTAATCTTTGAAAGATTTTTAAATGAAGGTCGAGGAGCTACCCCTCTGATCTTCAACAAGCAAATGGCCATCAAAGCAGATGGCATAACTATACCTTTTTAACACACGATAAGAGAATACTATGGATAAAACTTACGCAACAACCCTTTACGCGATCCAAGATAACCACGGGCATCTAATCAATATTAAGAATCGCTCTCTTTACACGACTAGAGTCGACGCCAGAACAGCTAGACGCTCATTGAATCGTAACGATGTGCGAATAGTAAGGTGTGAATTTATGAACCACACCGAATGGACTCCAGCCAGATGAAACCAGAGGTAACGACTACAGCTGAAGCTGTAGAATTTTTAATTAAGCATCATTCAGACTTACATGATGAGCATCGCTTTGAAAAGATTTCAGACTGTGCTGATTCAATAATGAAAAGTGAAAGACCCAATACGGCTTTCCGCCACGATGATGGAAGTTGGGTTAATAATGATTATTGCGATTATTATATTAATTTAATTGCAGCGATAACCGTACAATGGAATTCCGAAAAAAATGAAAATAGACCAAATACCTAAATTTTGGCGCAACAATGCGCCTGCAAAATCATTCACAGACAATTACTGGACTGACGGGTACGATTTGTACTCCTATCAACTCAAGATAGGAGAAACGCTCCCTGACGGAACCAAAATTCTTTACGATTACACTAAAGCTGCTGGAAGGTTTATTTCTGCTACAACTAGCCGCCATGTAAACTTAGCGGCTTTCTACGCTAACGAAAAAGAAGCCCCAATGTAAGGGTAGTTAACAACCACCCTTACATCTACGAACACTTGGCAGAATCCAACGCTTAAACATAGGAACCTCATGGATCAAAAAAGAAAAGAAATATTACAGTACATTGATAAATGTATTATAGATGAAAGAATTAATCAAGTAGACCCTGATTTCCTAGAGTTTGAAATTAAAATGTCTTCTTTAAAAGATTTACAAATGATTTCAGACTGCTTGTATTCAGTTGCGAACCTTCAAGATAAAGATCTTCACTTACCAATTTTCGCTAACAACCCCTATAATAGTATCTTACTTTATATAACTAGGTTGACAGATGAATTTGATTTTTTAAAAGCCAGGTCAAATACTATAGACGGATCTCCTCCTGATATTGATATTGACCATGATGCTTTAGATCGAGAAATTGCAATCGAGTGGTGTGCTGATTATTGGGGTCAAGATAAAGTAGCGAATATAATAACGCACGGAACCTTTAAGCCAAAAAGTCTTGCTCGCTCTTATTATCGAATCACTGAAAAAGAGTCTGAAGATTTAAGCGAGCTGTTAAAGAAGATTCCTCCACCTAAGTTTGGTAAGGAAGCTACATTAGAAGAGGTTCTTGAATTGAACCCTGAAGTTAAAGACGATGAGAGATATGGAGACTTCTTGGAATTCGCTGACAGGATAGAGGGCATGGTATCTAATTTTGGTATCCATGCCGCTGGAATTATCATTAGTGATAACGACATAGATGATATAGTCCCGCTATGGAAGAATAAAAAAGCTGAAAGAATAACTCAATTCGACAAAGACGAATGTGAAGAGTTAGGTCTGATTAAATTCGACTTCTTGGGAATAGATACTCTTTCTATAATTAAAGAGTGTGTGAGCCTTGTTGAAGAAAACCATGATGTTAAATTAAATCCATACGCTATTGAAGATTTTGACGAAGCCACATATGCCACATTAGACAAAGGCTTACTCACAGGAGTCTTTCAGATGGAAACTTCTGGCGTGGCTAAAAAGCTCATTGTAAAAATTAAACCAAGATCTATAGAAGATTTATCTGCTATTTCTGCTTTGAACAGACCAGGTCCGCTACAAGCGGGACTCGACAAAGAATACATAATCAACAAATATAATAACGCTCCACCATCAAGTCTTCCAGAAAACATAGCTAACATTTTAAAAAGTTCATACTGGACTCTTGTCTATCAGGAGCAAGTTATGGAAATCTGTTCTAGTATCGCTGGGTTCACTCCCAAAGAAGCCGATGACATTAGGAGAGCTATGGGCAAGAAGAAAGTAGAAGTACTCAACGAGTATCAAAAGAAATTTGTAACTGGGTGTATTTCTGTAGGTGGCTTATCAGAATCCTATAGTCAAGACCTATGGGAAAACCTTGTGGGATTCGCAGACTACTGCCTGCATGGAAGCACAAAGATCAAGGCTCAAGGTGGAGCCTTAAGTATTGAAAGTATTGTTAAAAACAAAATTCCTGCGACTATCGTTTCTGCTGATACTAATTCTGAAAGATTTTATTTACAAAGAGTTGCTCAATGGTATGAAAAAGGCAAAAAGAAATGTTATAAGTACGTAACAGATACTGGAGCTGAGATTTCTTGCACTCCAGAACATAAATTTTTAACTATTAATAACGAAATGGTTGAAATTGAATCCATATATGAACGAAACTTAATATTAAAAACACAATAAGAGGTTTTCTTATGGCTACACACTCTACAAATATCTCTAACGGGACCCATATTATAGGGAGTACAGTTCAAATTGACACTTTAAATGTCAATAAAACGAGCACCCATGAAGAGATAATGAACTCTCTTCCTTCTTATCATACAATCATCGCATCAGGGACTGCTAACCCTGAAGAAATTTCATTAGTTGCTCCTGTGAGCGTTGATCATGTAGACAATTCTATGTTTTTTGTTGACGGACAAGCACTATCAAGAATGCCTGACCCGACCAACCTGGGACCAGGCTATCATTTAACTGCAGACGGAATGACTTTGACCATAAGCGGTTTCACTAATTTAAGTACTAGTGAGATCCATGGATTGTATACAGATCAACCATAATGTTAATATGATCCAAAATACACTATCTAAATAGGAGAGAGAAAATGGCCGTTGTATATCCAGGATTAGTAAATATAGACGCTTCTACAATTACGGTAACCACCGTGAATGTTTATGACGACAATCAAAGAACCCATACATACGATTTAAGTGATCAGTTTCCAGACTGGAATCCCGAACCAGATGGTAACAGCCTAACAGGCGACGCCCTCATCGCTGCGCAGCAACCTCTGAGTACAATAACCCTGCCTGCATCAGCAAGAGTCAATACTATAATGATTATATTAGACGGAATGACTTTATCTCCCCAATTGAATCCAAATGGCGCTGGCGACTATAAAATTGCTACTAGTAAAATAATCGATTTACTCTGGGACGACGCAGAGCTTCCGAGACGACATAGTAGTACGGACACTCCTGTACTTTTAGCTCGCTATACACTAGCTTAATAAGGATTCCATAATGGCTACAAGAAGAACTGACTTACGCAAAGGGGCAATTGACAGCTCTGTCATAACCCAGATTACAAATACCGTCATAGCACAAGTATCAGGATCAATTGGTGCAACTGGACCTGCTGGTGCAACTGGACCTCAGGGGACCCAAGGTCAAGCTGGGGCACAAGGCTCACAAGGACCAACAGGCAATGTAGGTCCTGTGGGCCCCACAGGTGACAGTGGAATTCAAGGCTCACAAGGATCGACGGGCAACGATGGCTCTGTTGGGCCTCAAGGCCTCACTGGCGTTCAAGGACCTACAGGCGATGCCGGTGCACAAGGAATCCAAGGCCCCCTGGGGCCTCAAGGTGCCACTGGAGACGATGGCGCTACAGGGCTTCAAGGTATTCAGGGAATAACAGGCAACGACGGTGCTACAGGTCCTCAGGGCGTTCAAGGCGATACAGGGCCTCAAGGTGCTGCTGGAAATGATGGAGCTCAAGGTAATCCAGGTTCCACTGGAGCTACTGGCCCACAGGGCGCCACTGGCGCTGACGGAATCGACGGAGCAACAGGGCCTCAAGGCGACACTGGCGCAACTGGTCCTACTGGCGCTACGGGTCCACAAGGAGCAACAGGAACTAACGGTTCTAACGGAATCGACGGAGCTCAAGGCCCCACAGGGGCTCAAGGCGTTGACGGTCCACAAGGGATTCAAGGACCCGTTGGTGCCGATGGTGCAACTGGTGCTGACGGAGCAGTTGGACCCCAAGGGGCGACTGGCAACGATGGTGCTCAAGGCGTTGCTGGCCCAACAGGCGTTGCTGGCCCAACAGGCGCTGACGGAACCGACGGAGCAAATGGAGTGCAAGGCTCAACGGGTGATACTGGTGCAACAGGACCGGCAGGCGCAACTGGGTCAACTGGCCCCAGAGGCGACGCATTCGCTATAGACCAAACAGGAGTCTTAATCGAGAGTGCTATTAGTAGTATTCAGGCTACCTCTTCAATCACTGCACAAAATCCATACTTCTTTGTTATCACTACTGACAGCAGATCTGATAGTAGTACGCCGAGTCCTTTAGCTGGCGATATGTCTGGACATCTTGTTGTCTATGATGGGAGTGTTTGGTCTGATTTCGGTCAGTTTACAGGTACAAAAGGTGATACTGGCGATACGGGGACTCAAGGTCCCCAGGGAGCTCAGGGAGTTGTCGGTGCCACTGGAGCAGCAGGGAGCACAGGCCCTCAAGGTGACGTGGGTTCTACTGGTCCTGCAGGAGCAACTGGACCTCAAGGAATTCAAGGCGATACAGGTCCTCAAGGTGTTCAAGGTACCGCTGGGATCACAGGCCCTCAAGGAGCTACAGGATCTGCTGGGGCTGCTGGTAGTACCGGTCCTCAAGGGGACGCGGGTTCTACTGGACCAACAGGTGCAACAGGCCCACAAGGTGTGCAGGGTGATACAGGACCAACCGGACCGCAAGGCGACACTGGAGCTGCTGGACCAACAGGCACTCAAGGCGTCCAGGGTCCCACTGGAGACACGGGCTCAACAGGATCTACTGGGGCCACAGGACTGCAAGGTGATACTGGGACGACCGGAAGTACCGGATCTCAAGGCCCCACCGGGGCAACAGGCCCTGTAGGAGCAACTGGATCTCAAGGAATTCAAGGGCCTCAAGGCGATGCTGGAGCTACAGGGTCCGTTGGGGCAACAGGCCCTATAGGAAACACTGGCGTCCAAGGTCCCGCTGGAGACACGGGAACCCAGGGAGTAACAGGGCCTCAAGGCGACACCGGCGCTACAGGAGCGGCTGGAGCTACAGGACCGACCGGCGCTACAGGAGCGGCTGGTGCCGGTGCAAACAATGCAACTATTGCGACCACTCTTTCTACCCACAGTGGCTTTATAGCAAGCGTTGGGGATGACCTAGCAGCAGACACCAGCTTCCAAGCGAGCGTCAAAGGTGATACAGGGGCAACTGGACTCCAAGGGAGTATTGGGGCTACAGGACCGCAAGGAGACCAGGGCCTCACTGGAGTAACAGGAGCTACTGGTCCTGTTGTGATTGCAACAGCAAGCATTCTTGGTGGTGTTAAGATTAATGGGAATAACCTTTCTATTAATGCTTCTGGAGTCCTATCTTCTGAAGACACAGCGTTACATTCACAAGTTGATCAAATAGAAACAACTATAGGCTTAGCTACTGGAGGCACGTTAGGTTCTTGGGCCAATCATGCTAACTACAGTGTAGCAGCAACTGTTAAAGCAGCTATTGAAGGGGTTGATGAGCAAGTTAGGTTGCAAACAATTAACATAACTTCTCTTAACTCATTAGGAAATCTTCACGAAACTGCTATTGGGATTAGTTCTACAGGTAACTATGAAAGTAGAAGTGGCACAAACTATATAGATAGCGCAACAGATGTTGTTGGAGAAGCTACTCTACTTGATGCGCAGGTTAAAACCAATGCAGATAATATTGATCTTTTAGAAATTAGAGGCGGCGGATTGCTTATGGAAACGACGACCGCGGGAATATATCTTCCAGATACAATAATGCTATCAAGTCATGCAGGGCCATTTAGGATTGATTTCGCACAAGCAATAGCGAATAGTGGTGCTGCCGATTTGACATTCTATGGAACCAAAGCAAAAACACACGAAGATCGACATTTTACAATAGACACCACAACTGGCGACATTACCTTTACAGGTACTACACTTTAAATTAAAAACTTTATATTGCAGGAGAGATTACCATGGCAAAAATAAAACCTGAAACATCCGGAGATCATGACCTCGGAGACAGCTCCTTTAAGTGGGGCGCCGTGCACACGGTGCACGTCGAAACAGAAACCTTGACTACCTCTGGGAATCTTGTTGTAGGCGGTACGCTAACCGTAACCGGATCAAACATTGTTGCTGAAGTGACAACTATAGCAGCAGAAGATCCGCTTATAAGTCTTGCAAAAGACAATACTGGCGATGTATTCGATATCGGATTCTATGGAAAAGCTGTTAATGGTTCTTCTGAAACCGATTATCATGGTTTTGTTAGAGCTGCATCTGATGGTAAATTCAAAATCTTTAAAAATGCGTCTGCCGAACCTACTACAACTGTAGGCTCCCATGAAGTAGCCACGCTTGTGGCTGATCTTGAAGTTCCTAACGGAAGCTCTCTAAAAGTTCCTCAAGCCAATGGGACTCCAATAGATTACATTACTGCTGTAACTTTAGGTACTGCTCAGGCTAATAAAGTTCTTACTGTAGACAATAGTAAAAATCTCACTGGAATTAATAATATCACTGCTTCTGGTACGATCCAAGCTGGTAATGTTTTGATTTCAGGAAGCGCAATTAGCACTTCTGGAGGTGCAGCTCCTTCTTTTGAAGAAGTTGCTATCACTGGTGGCTCTATTGATGGTACAACTATTGGTGGTACAACTGCAGCTGCTGTTACTGCGACTACTTTAAGTGCAAGTAGTGCTACTGTTAGCGGTACAACAACTTTGCAAGGAGCAGTTACGCTAGGCAATGCTGCTGCAGACGATATTACCGTAACAGGTAGTCTTGCATCTAGTGTAGTTCCAAAAGTAGATGGAACTCATGATCTGGGTACTAATGCACTAAGAATGCGCCATGTCTATTCAGACAACATTACAGCAACTACTATCAATGCATTTGCTGCTGGTGGGGCTGTAAATTTCAATAATCAAGATATGACTAATGTAAAAATTACTAGTGGTAGTATTTCTGGTTCCGACGTTACTGTTGGCGTAGGTAAGACTCTCAACGTTTCAGCTGGCACTATTACTTTTGCTGCAGGCCAAGTCTCTAATACTGATTTAGCTACGATTAATACTGCTGGTAAAGTTTCACTTGGTGCTTTAGATATTGATGGTGCGGATGAAATGGACGCTGCTATCGCTGATGCCGACCTGCTCATTATTGATGATGGTGGCAACGGTATAGAAAAATCTATGTTAGCATCTCGCATCCCCACTTATGTTATTTCAAAACTAAGCGGTGGAACTGGCGTTGCCCATCTTAATGGTACGTTTAGTATCGGTCAAGCAGTTGCGACTACTGATGATGTTACTTTTAGTACTGTCACTGCAACTACTTTTTCTGGTGTAGTAACTAGCATCTCTAATCATACAACTCAAAATCTCACAGAGCATTCTGACAACAAGTATTACACTGATGAAAGAGTAGACGATAGAGTTAGTGAGTTACTAAGCGACGGCCAAGCAATTGGTCTTAGTTATGCTGACAATGGAGCTGGAGCTTTAACAATTGCAGTCGATACTGCTACTGCTTCAACTTTAGGTGTAGCTTCTTTTTCAGGTGACAACTTCCTTGTTTCAAGTGGTGCTGTAACTATCAAGGATGGCGGTATTGCAAATGCTGAGTTAGCTCAAAGCGCCATGAGTATTGCAGGTCAATCAGTTTCACTTGGCGCTAGTATTACTGCAGCATCTATAGCTGCTGCTATCGGTGGCGAAGCTATGGAATTAACAGCTGTTACCGATCTTGATAGTCCTCAAAGTAACTTGACAATCTTTAACACTAATAATGCTAGTCGTACACTTACGATAGGTGCTGTAAATGGTACTATTGCGATTCCAGGTGATCTTGATCTTACAGGAGATATGAAAGACGATCTCAATCTTGTAGCAACAAAGAAGTATCAGATTGCTGGTACTGATGTTTTGTCTGCCACTACTCTCGGAAGCGGTGTTGTCGCTTCTAGCCTTACTTCAGTAGGTGCTCTTGCCTCAGGTAGTATTGCTTCTGGTTTTGGAACCATCTCTACTGCAAGTAATATCTCTACTACTCAAGTTATTAATTTAGCTACAGACGCAGATATAGACGGCTATTCCGCAGACAGTGCAACCGGCAGACTTACTTTAGGCACGAGTAACGATCTAAGCCTTTATCATGGTGGAACTAATTCTTATATTGTCAATAAAGTTGGCGAACTTCGGCTTGACGCTCCTTTTTCTAGTGAGATTTCACTCTCTATAGCTGGTGCTGAAGAGGCGCATATCGATGCTGACGGTATCGATCTTGCTAGTGGTAATGACTACAGAATTAATAATGCGTCTGTACTTTCAGCTACTACTCTCGGTTCAGGTGTAGTTGCTTCAAGCTTGACTACTGTGGGTGCTTTGGATTCAGGTAGTATTACTAATGGATTCACGTCCATTGATGTTGGTTCAGGTGCAATCACAACAACTGGAACTCTTACTGGGGGAATCCTGGCGGTTGATGATATTCAGATTAACGGATCTAATATTGGGCACACCGATGATATTGACCTGCTTACTGTTGCAAGTGGAACCCTTACTGTTGCAGGGCGTGTAGATTTAACTACACTCGCTATTGGTAGTACTGATATTACTGCTGACGCAACTGAACTGAATTATGTTGATGGAGTTACAAGTAACATCCAAACACAGCTTGATGCTAAAGCTCCAGCGGCCAATCCAATCTTCTCAGGCACCATTACTTTTGGTAACGCAGTGATTAGCGAAGCAGAGCTAGAAATTCTCGACGGTGCGTTAATTTCCACTACCGAACTAAATCATCTTAACAATGCTTCTGGCTCTATCCAGACACAGCTTGATGCTAAACAAGGCCTAAACACTCAACTTACTACGCTTTCAACCAGCCTGACAGCAGCTGTTGCCACAGAGCTTGTTGCGTTAGCCGATGGGGAGATTGAAGTTCTTGATGGCGCAACTCCTGGTTCAGCAGTTGCAAGTAAAGCTCTTGTGGTCAATGGTTCTAAAAACATTGGCACTCTCGGTACTGTTACTCTTGGTACTCTTACTGATGGTACTGCTACTTTGACTGGCGGTGCACTAACCAGCTTAACAAAGCTTACTGTAGACAATTTGCAATTAAACGCCAATGATCTTAAATCTACCTCTGGTGATTTAAATCTAAACTCTGCAAGTGGTGACGTTAAAATAGCAGCTGGAGTTGATCTTACATTATTGTCTGGGGGTAATATTACTGCTGATGGCAATGTTAGCATTAACGGTCTTTTGGAAACTGATGGAGTTAGACGAAAAACTTTAATCAAAACCGATTCTTATACTATTGTTGGTGACGACCATACTATTCTATTCAACGTAGAGTCGGATAGTACTTGCACTTTGGCTACTTCTAACGATTCCGACATGGTTTCTAAAGAGTATGTAATCAAAAATGTGGGCTCAAATACTATAACTTTTGCTTCCACCAGTCAGATTGATGGAAGCCCTGCTTCCAACACTACGCTTACTGCAGGACAAAAAATAAAAGTTATAGGTACAGCAGCATTTGGTTGGCAGTCAATTTAATTAAAGTAATCAACACACAGTAATATAAAGTAATCTTTTAGTTTTGAGGGGTAGTTCGCATTGGCGGGCTACCCCTTTTTTTATATATAAAGGAAAAGAAAAATGTTCGACTCGTTTCAAGAAGCACTAGAAGGTGCTCTACAGTGGACGAAATGGCACGGCCTAACCATCAAGTCTATAAAGACTTATAGAATAGAGCCACACGAATTCTACTCAACAGAATTCACTACAACAACTAACAAAAGTTATGTCTGTACTTGGGAGAGCTCTCAAGTAACATTCATTGAAATACCCAACGAAACCTCAAGGAACCTAAATGCGTATAGTCGCAACCTATGAAAACCCAAAATTCTGTAATCTTGCAGATATTGACAACTATAAAAACAAATTCAATTTCGATGGATTTGAAACCACAACTATTTATGCTTCTAGCTTAGTAGACCTAAAGCGACAAGTGAACTTAACAAGACTTCAAAGAGCCTCTCAAAGAGGCTCTAGCAGGCCCTTAAAGTTAAGTGATTTAACCATTAGAATAAAGGATTAACTTATGAAAATAATTTCAAAGGAGTACCTTGGAGAAGAAGAAGTTTATGATATTGGTGTAGCTTCTTTGGAAGGCAATCATAACTTTGTTCTCGAGAATGGAATTATAGCTTCTAATTGCTTTAATAAAGCACATAGCGTTAGCTACTCCATACTCACTTATGTAAGCGCGTATATGAAGACGCATTACCCTGTGGAGTTTTTTACTGCGTTGATGTCCACAAGAAGTAAAACTTTACAGCCTAAATCCTGGGCAATTAAAGCTCCTGAATACATTCAAGAAGCTAAAAAGTTTGGTGTGCATGTGTATCCGCCATTTGTTAATCAAAGCGGATACGAATTCACAATCAGTGATGGCGAGATATACTTTGGGCTCAATGCAATCAGAGACGTCGGCAAGACTGCTGCTCGTATGATTATTAAAGCTCGACAAAAAACACCCTTTAAATCTGTTAAAGATTTTATTTCAAGAATTAACCTTCAAAAAGTAAATACAAAAACGTTCGATGCTCTTGTTAAGGCTGGTGCCTTCGATAAGCTAGGTTACGATAGAGCAGGACTTCTAGAGAAGTGCCCTTTAATTTACGCATACGTAAGAGATCTTGAAGACTACAAGCAGCGCCAGTTAGACGTTGTGGAGCGAGACAATTACAACAACCAAGTTGTTCCGCTTATAGAGCGTAGAAACTTTCTTAGAAAAGAACTTAAGAAAATACAGAACAGAATTGATAAAGATAAAGTAAAAGAGAATGACATAGACAATTTTCATCTCATGTCTGAGGAACTAGAACCATTAGAAGCTGAGAACTTAAAGAAAAAAGTCTCTCTAAAGCCGAAAGAGAAGCCTGAGTTCCCCGAACTTCTTAAGTCAGATTCTATTGAGCTAGGTATGGAAGAGATATTAAATCAAGCAAATTACATTGGTTGTTACATTGGTGGACACCCACTAGATTTGATATCAATTAAAAAAGACGACCTGGATTCATTAGAGGAAGGTGACTACGCTAACGTCGCTGGTGTCATCCTTTCTATGAAAGAGATTACAACAAGAAAAAACAAACAGATGGCTTTCGTTGAAATTAATGATAAAACTAGTTCAGCTGAAATTGTTATTTTTCCACAGCTATGGAAAAAAGTTTCAAGTCTAGGCTTAAAAGAAACTACAATCGTTACCTGCAAGGTAAAGGTTGAGCAAGTTGAGCCAGATATAAAGCTTATTTTAAATTCAATTAATATTTATAAGGACTTTTATGAGATGGACTCCTGAAGAAGAATACCTATTGCAACTATTTACTGGTGAAAAAACCTTTAAAGAAATTGCTGAATTAATCTGCCTAAAACATGAGCAAGGAACTCCTGGCTTTCCAGTGAAGCGAACCTTCGACGCAGTAAGAACTAAAATTTCTCGAAAAGATAATTCAAAAGTATCTCAAACTTACGACAATGCATGGAAGAATATTATTGACACCGCTAAGGAGTTCAGGTCTAAAAGCTCTAAGTTAGAGCTAGGGCTTAGCACTTCAAAAGCCAGAAAAATAATATCTTTCAGTGATCTGCACATACCATTCTTCCTCTGGGAAGATATGAAAGCAGCACTTGATAAGCATAAAGACGCTGATATTGTAGTTCTGAATGGGGACATCCTTGATGCCTACATGTTCAGCACCTTCAGTAAGACTAAAAGTATTGCTGCAATAAAAGAATACATTGCTGCATTCGACTTAGTACACTATCTGTCGAATAACTTTCCCACGGTGGTTATGGTCTCTGGGAACCATGATTATAGAACTACTAGAGCGATAAAACAAAGTGGACTATCAAGCGATGTTATGAAAGTCTACCGTCCAGACCTTTTGTCACGCATTGCTGCAGGAGAAAAATTAAACACTTTTGGTGAATTAGAAACTATCGTAGATTTCAAGAACGTTCATTATCAAAAATACGACTCGTGGTACGTCCGAATTGGAAAAACTATCTTCTGTCATCCAAGTGGATTCGGAAGCAAATACCCAGGCGCAACCGTAGTTAAACTTCACGATCACTTTTCACAACGTATGGATTCTAGCGATTTTGATTCTATCGTTGTGGGTCACACACATAAGGTGTACAAGGGTGTTATCTCTGGAAAGCTCCTTATCGAACAAGGCGCAATGGCGCATAAACTCCCCTATCAATTCAGAGCAGATCTAAGATTTAAAAATGCAATGAATGGCTACGCCATCGTTTATCAAGATTCAGATGGCAACACAAACTTTAACGACTCCACTCCTATTTATTTAGGATCACATTTACCCACAAAAAAAGGCGTAATCTAAACATGTCAAACGACGAACTAGACCCTAACGTTCAAGAACAACCAGTACCCTTCGGATTCTTAATCCCTCTCTCTCAAGCTCTTGAAGCTAGAATCGACTATAACTTCAATTCCATGATTCAATTATCTCTACTCGTGGAGTATCTCTATCAGGAACTTGAAGGCAAAGACATTGAAATTGAAATGGGAGATAAATTTCAAGCTTTCCAAGATGAACGAGTAAAGGAAATAAAAACTCAGTTCGAACTTCAAAAGACTGAAGCCGAGGCCGAAGCTGAGATAGCTGAATCAAAAATAAACTTAAAGGATAATTAAATGACTTGGTCCTTTATCAAGCATGTCTCTCAGTACTTAGAACGCCCTAAGTTAGGGGAGCAAAAAGCTCCCACCTTGTGGCCTAGCTCCGCAACAGCAGTAGTAGACGGGGCTCCCGTAGGGAAATGCCGAAGGCAGGCTTTCTTTAGATTCGCTAAAGATAATTATTATTTTGATAAGAAATACGATCACCTAAAGCCTCTCGTTGACCTTGTTAACGAATATAAGACGCCTACAGACAAATACATGCGTTGGATTTGGATCCAAGGTGAATTGTATGAAGAGTATTGTATCAATATGGCGAAAGAGTCAGGGATCTATATTGGCTCTCAAGTTAGTATATATGTCCCTGGCTATAATATTTCCGGCAAGATCGACCTAATTGTAGTTGATCCAGAAACAACCAATCTTCACATTGTTGAAGTTAAATCGGTTTACGGATTTAATGCTAATAGTGTTCTTGGCACTGATTCTCAACATAAGAAGGGTCTTATTGGCACCCCCAGAGAATCACATTTAATGCAATTAGGAATCTATCAATGGTGGTACGGCAACAGTAATGAGGAATTTGGTGCTGCGTTACTTACATATGGTGCTCGTGACACTGGTCGTTTCGCTGAATACATGATTACTGTTGAAAAAGGCGACGACGACCTTGATTATATTTTCTACCAAGGTCACACTCCAATCACTACCAAGAAGGTTAATTCTAACATCACAATTCAAAGCATCTTAGAAAACTACAAGCTGCTTTCTGATTGTCTTGAAAGTGAAAAGGGCGAAATACCCGCAGCTGATTATGAGCTGCTCTTCACTCAAGAGAAGATAGCTCAACTGCATGAACAAGGGCTGCTTAGCAAAACCGATGCGACTCAATACGAGAAGCGAAAGAAGCAGCTGGAGGAAGGCAAAAACCGAGTCGTTAAGCCCGTTCAAAAAGGCGACTGGCAGTGCCGCTTCTGTGATTATAAGTATATCTGCCACGAAGAAGACGGCACTCAAAAAGAGTTCTCGCTACAAGATTTACAAGGCGAGAACGGCGAATCGTAACGGGGGTCCGCAATCATAACAAAGAGTTATGTGTTGTGAGCTTCCTTATTGAACAAATTAGTATTAGAAAAATGTAAATTTTACAGCTATACCTCAAAACGCTTTTAGAAAAGCTATACCCAGCTACGCAATAAGTAGCCTCCTCTTGAAAAGGAAATAAATGTATATTACTGACACAGATGAAGTTATCGCACTATTAAGGTCGAAGCTTCCTGAGTACTTATTAAAAAAAATGTCTGCAGATACTGATTTAAATAAAAAGTTCCATTGCTTTGCTCACAATGATACGGGCAGGCCCAATATGAGCCTGAACCCTAGGACTAACAATGAAACTGTAAAATGTTTTTCATGTGAATTCTCTGGTGATATATTCACCTGTGCAGAACACTTCGATCAGCTACCTTTAAGTGGCCCTGAATGGATCACCCTGACGATCCCCACACTTTGCGATACCCTAGACATACCTTATTCTCCTGGCGTCCTCTCAGAGGAAGATAGAGAACGTATTAAGTTATTCAAGCTAGCTCAAGAAATCTCTGATGTATTAGCAGGGCTTAACCCAAAAAATAACGAGTACATGGTCGAGCGCAATTGGATTCAAAGTCTTATGCCTGCAGGAAGCATAGATAAAGATCATCTAGTATCGCTTCTTGTTGCAAAGGGGTGGGACTCCAGTTACATCTCGAGCACCAATCTAATTAGTACTCGATGGGTCGACTACTTCGCTGAAAGCAAAATAACCTTTGCGATAAAGGATCACTGCAAAAGAACTGTTGGGTTTATTTGCAGGAACCAGAACTTCGAAGAAGACAACATCCCAAAATACACAAACAGTCCTGAGTCAGCCATTTACAAGAAGACTAAGGCTTTAATGGGCATCGACGTAGCTTATCGTGACGCCAAGAAGTATGGTCTTTACGTTGTCGAAGGTCCTGGAGAGCTCATGCAGCTCTACAGACTTGGAATTAAAAATGCTGTTTCAGTTTGCGGCACAGCGTTTACAGAGACACACTTGCTCTATTTAAAACAAATCGGAATAAGAAAACTTTTCTTAAATTTCGACTGGGATCAAGCTGGACATGCAGCTACACAAAGAGTGTTAGAGAATATATTAAAGACCACATCTGGTGTCAGTACATATATTGTTATGCCTCCTCAAAATTCTGAGGTTAACGATACGGATGAATTTTTAAAAGATTCCGATTCTCCAGAAGACTATCTCAACTTAAAGAAGATGTCTGCATTTGAGTGGCAACTGAACTCCTTCTCTACAGATCATACTCCTGATGTGATTTGTCAGAAGATGGTACCCATTATCGCTACGGAAGAAACTGAAGTAAAAAGGGAGCTACTTATTAAAGAATTAGCTTCCTTCACTACAGTTTCAACATCCGCTATTCTTGCAGATGTGAATGCAATACGTACAAATAAGTTCTCCCAGAAATTAGAGAAAAGTAAAACTGCAGCAGAAGCATATATGCGGGCAGTAGAACAGGACCCTAATAATATTAGGGCCCACATGGCTACGCATGAACAAATGCTTGAACTGATTGAAAAGGAGTTCAAAACAGACTCAATTGGAATCAATTATCAAATAAATCGATTTGACGCAATCCAGGAATTAAGAGCTAATGCTTCTACTGATGCTTCTACAGCTGGATTCAAAATGAATTATTTTGACATTTTTGCCGATAGTATGAATGGCGGTATGTCTTGGTCTTCAGGAGCGCTAATGTATGTTGGTGGCAGGGCTAACTCAGGCAAGACAGCTACATGCTTGATGATTGGTACTGATGTTGCACTTTCAGACGACAACACTACTGTGATAATTCACAGCACTGACGATAGCTATGAGCAAATAGAGCCCCGGATCAAAACAAACATTTATAGAATGCTATATCCAGATGGACCCGCACTTACTATTGGGATGGTTGTTCAACCAAAATTTACGTTAAAAGACTATCCTCCTGAATTTACGCATGCATTCAACAAAGCAAATGAATCTTTCAGAGCTTTAATTGAATCAGAGCGCCTAGTTATAATCGACAGCGAAGATGGAGCGACCTTAAGTACTCTGGAGAGGAACCTTCGCTACTATCGCAATCGTCACCCTGATCGCAAGATACTCATGATTTGTGATAACACACACAACTATATGGACTTCATGAATTTGGAGCAGTCCAGTAGGATGACATCCATTTCTAATCAACAGAAGAATCTAACTATCAAATATCACGCTTGTATGATAGCTACAGCAGAATACAGAAAGAATATGCCGATGGATCATTCTAAGCTTAAGCTGCCTGTTGATGATGATTTGGCAGACGCTAGAGCTTTGATGTACAGACCAAATGCTATCTTTCATGTATACAATGACATGCACGATAGAAAAGAGCATTGTGAGATCTTCTGGAAAGATGACGAAGGTAATATGTATCCAAGACTTTTACTTCATTTCACGAAGAATAAAATCTCTGGATTTAAAGACAAGTTGATCCTTGATTTGGATCCGAAAACAGTCTCTCTTTCTGTATGCGACACTAAAGATTCACTCTTAGAAGCTGAAAACTTCCGGGACCTGAAAGGTTCAGGGTATGTAACTAGTAATGGTAAAAAAGTTCTAGTTGTAAATGCAGAGGAATATTCGGATGCATAATTATCTCTCGAAATCACTGCTTGACGATAATGACCTCAAGATTGACGAGTGTGTAATCTTGGGTAGTAAATCGTTCCACATGAAGCTTCAGCCCGAAGAGGGGACCATCGGTCTCTATGTTGTTTCTGGTTGCGCAACCGTATATGAATTTGATATTAATTTAGTTATAATAGATACTTCGATTGTAGCGCCTGGGCAACTTTTAAGGCTGAATGCAGCAAAAACAAAAACAATTCTCATCGAATCGCTTGGCTCTTTTGATGAAGATGTGAAATTCTTAAAAATTGAAAGGAAACTTCATGCCAGATAATAAGACTATGGGAATCTACGTCCACTCAAATAAAACGTTCTATTACCTTGAAGGCGGAAGCAACTATATAGGAAACTCTTTAGACCGTGTTCGAAAAGCGCTTATACAAAGGGACTTGATCGTCCCCGAATTCAACACGAATTATGCTAGATCACCTTACGACATTGTGTCTTATAGTGACGCACACAAAAACGACTATTTGCTCCAGCCAATATTCTTATCTCAGCATATTAAACAGCTGTATGATAAAAACAAAGAAACCCTGAAAGGTAAATTCAAATGAACTTAACTGCAATTCAAGATAGTCTTAAGGACTTACGTATTGTTCTAGGTCTCGTCTCTGCACTGTTTGGGCTTGGTTCAATCTGCGGATACCAGCTTTCCCCAAAGCCAATAGCCAAGTCAATAATGTGCAAGAATGAAGACAATCAAATTAAGATCCTAAATAAACAATTAGCTGATCTCCGGACCGAGAGGTTGGACGACGTTACTCGAGTACAAAGCGAATGTATGACAACTCAAGATAAAATCTGTGCGGATAAAATCATGAAGTACAGAACAGCTTGTCTCTCGCTAAAGTGTGAAGTCTGCAAGGCATCAAGATGAAAAAAATATTTATAGCTTTTTTAATAAGTTCACTTGTGGTGCAGAGCGCTTCTGCGCAAGAGTTGAGTCCCCTCGACTTTAAGCTGAAACTAGGACAGCACGAATTTTTATTCCCTTATCTATTTGCTCAAGATAAATCCCCTACTGAGGGGTATTTACTTTCTGTCGCAGACATAGCCTTGCTTAAGATTGAATTAGATTCTTTTGATGAGATTTTAAATGAGAACTTAAATCTCTTAAAAAAAGAATGCAAAGCCAGCGTAATTAGATGCCAGGAAGACTCAAACGAAAGATGGGACAAAGTTAATATTGAAAACGAAACCTTAAAGGAAAAGCTCAAGCTAAAGACTCAGCTTTACAAAGATCAAAAGAATAAAACACTTATTTATTCTTTCTCTTCGGCGCTAGTTGCTGGACTTGCTTCTTTCGTAATCATTAAGGCTTTTTATTAAGACTATCTATACAGAACCCCAGGTGAAGACTTATCTAAGTTGCTCTGCTCTTTTTCATCTTGGTGGATCCGTATATAGTTACGACCCTTCTCAAGAAGTTCTCTATAAAACTTTAAAAGATTTTTATTTAAAGATATTAAAGTTTGAAGTGAATGACTTTGATAAAGACTTAATAAAAATAATTAAAAAGAATTTAAAAGAATTCTGTCCAGACATAACATCACTTGATGACTTACAATACCTTATGAATTGGACGTTATCAGCTGTTAATGAGTTCTTTCAAATCTTTCCTTTAAAGAAGTATACACCTCTTATAGTTAGTCACGAGCCAATAGTAGCGCATGGCTCCCTGTTAGTATCGTTAACTTTTGATCTGCTTTTAGTACAAAACAATAAGTTATCCTTTATTCATGCAGTATGCTTTTATCCAAAGCTAGATTCTCATAATAAGAATTGCGATTTTTTTAATTCAGTTAAGATTGATTTTTTGAAAAGAGTTTATACTAAAAAGGGCTGCGCTAAACCTTCAGTCAGCTTACATAATCTTTCCATTAAATCTGCATCATTTCGCAATAAAAACACGAAGAACTACCCTTATACAAAAGAAACAGTCACAAAGATTACAAAGACAAATAGCGCTCAAGCAAAGAGCTCTTTAACTTACTTTGACCAAAACAAAGAAATAAAAATAATTAAACCTTTTTGCGACGCATACAGCTGTCCCAAACGGAAGGAGTGCCAAGATGCCTGAATACGGTGATTTTAAAATAGCCTCAAGGGCAAGAATAAACTTGCCAGTAAATTTATTTGGCGGAGGCCCCTGGGTTCACATGGCAACAGCTACACGTTCATTGTCTGAATACGTTGCTGTTTTACATGAGCCCACAGGAAAGATATACCTAGAGCAAATAACTGCTACAGGAAGGTTTATTCATATTGAAGATAATGCTCTCTGGATAGACTTATTAAACTTTCTTGTAAGCGAAGGCGTTTTGGGGTTTGATAAGGACCAGGAGATAATCATAGGAAACGAATTTGACAGCTAGAACCTCCTGGAAGAATCAATTCTATCATTATGAATCTGCATCAAAATTTCATAATTCAATTAGACAAATATTTATTACGGATATGTTTTTTAAACAGCTACAATGCTTTCAGGAAGTCCCTGTTAAAGATCTTGTGCCAGACTACACCTCACCTTATGATGCTGTAGACTGGTACATTGATGAGTATAATATCATAATAGAATTACACGGGATACAGCACTACAAGATCCAATCCTTCGGATCAAAAGACTCTTACTGGAACCAAAAGAAAAACTTTCACAATATAAAATATCGTGATAACAGGAAGAAGACAGCGCTTCTAAACGCAGGATATTCTTTTCTAGAACTATCTTATAAGGAATGTGCTAAAGTTACTCCTGAGTATTTGAAACATAAAATTTTTTATGAAAGTTAGTTTATGAACGAATTACAACAGAAACTTCTTGCTGAGTTATTGGTTGATGACAATTTTGAATCCTGGAATTGTTTCGAGCCCAAGTATTTTGGTGCAGACAGTAGGACGTTGCCTTTCTTTAGTAATGTAGATAAGCATACAGCGCTGCTGCTTATAAGCCAGCTAAGGCATCTCGAAGAGATGGAGCCCGAAAAGCCAATAACGATTATGCTTAATACACAAGGAGGTTCTCTTACAGACGGGCTAGCTATACATGACACAATTGTGCAGCTAGCTTGCCCTGTAATAGTTCATGCTTTAGGACTGTGTGCATCCGCCGGACTTCTGATCTTAAGCGCAGCAGACTATAGGGTTGCGTCGCCGAATACCACTTTTTATTATCATCAACCCGTAGTAGAAGACTTTATGATTAACAGCATGCAAAACATGAACGAGTTAAACGACTATTACAGTAACTGCAAAGAAGTTACAGATGATATAATGAAGGCTAGAGCCAAGATAAAAAAGTCAACTTGGACAAAAAACTTTGAAGGAAAAACAAATTATTATTTTGATTCAGAGACGGCTTTATCATTCAACTTGATTGATAGCGTCACTGAAAGCAACAAACTCGATTACGAGATAGAAAAGAGTTAAGCCTATGGCTTCTAGAGGAAGAGGTGCCAGAATTAAAGGTGCTACATTTGAGCGACAGCTAGCTAAATATTTTACTGACAATACAAGATTTGAAGCAAAGCGTGGCATCGGCCAAAGCCGGATGGGAGGCTCTGAGGTCAGCGATGTTGACATGCCAATCATCCACGTCGAAGCAAAGAGGCACAAGCGCTGCCATATAAAATCAGCTCTGAAGCAGGCTATCGCAGATGCAAATATTAATGGAAAGATCCCTGTCGCCATAACGAAAGACGACAGAGAAGAGATATTGTGCACTATGCTTATTGATGATTGGATACGGTTCTTCAATGCTTTTGTAGAGACTACTGAGTGAAAAACTCACTGTACATAACTGGCAACTTTTCATCTTTTGTTGAGAGTTATATTGATGCTAAAAACAACAAAGCATCAAATGCCATAATGTACTGTCTAAGCTCCCTAGGAGACTGCTTCTCAACCTGGGAGCAAGAGTTCAACTCAAACGATTATCATAAAAACATAAATCTAGTTACGTTATATAAATTAATTGCCGCAGACAACAAGCCTGTAGCAACACTAGACTGGAAGATCAACACATATAAAAGCTATTTAAACTTTTATAGTTTATCATTTAAAGATCATTTAATTGAATGCTTCTTAAAGCATATAGAAAAAGAAACGGTTGTATACTCAAATTATAATAAAGAATATAAATTATTATACTTTCTCGCTAGAGAGATTAAATACAGCCTTTTTAAAATCATCAGACAGGCCTGTCAATTAAGTAAGCGCGACTACACAACAAACAAAACATACACACTAACTAAACCTTCCTTCTACAAAGAGTCCTCTATAAATCTAGATTTATACTTTCTTTTTTTAAAAAATAGATTATTATATTCAATAATTCTATCCATTATTTATGAGAACATTTCCTGGAAGGAAATCAAACAAAAATACGAGCTTTCAAACGCTCAGTTCAAAAAAATTAAAAACGAGGCACATCAATGGATAAGCAAAACGCTATAAAACAACTAGGTAACAATCCTTCTGTTGCTCACCAGCAAGCGTTGGTTCAAAAATTAACTGGTTCAAAAATTACCAAGCAACTCAAAATGATAATCCCAGGCGGAGCAAACCTAACTGAAGATATATCAAAAGATCAATTGTCCTCTGCTGTTTTCACTTGGTTGAGAAGATGTAGACATTTCAAGGATGTGACAATCTCTTTTCCTTCAGACTTAAACGAACTCTCTACTGAAGTGGCAGTCGTCGTTGATTTCAACCAGAACAGCAAGCTGCCCGAATGGGAGGTTCAAGGCAAGAAGTGGCTTTCTGAAAGAATTTCAGATGTACTTGCAATGGACAATGTCGTAGGTGTTAAAGTAGATAAGGCAGGGGTTCATGCGATACTTGACGCAGATCAATCCTTTTCTGCATCATCGTCCAACTGGGAACCACACTTAATCTTTACACCGAACAAACCTTCTGGAGGGTTTTAATATGAGTCTATTTAAAGAGCGCGCGAACAACAATAAATTAGTGATTGCTTTGCGTAATGAAATTATTAATTATAAAAATCAAATAAAAGAACTGTCCGCTTCAGCTTCTTCAAATCTTAGTGAAAATCTAAGTTCTGAGCTGAACGCCTTGAAGAGCGAGCACTCCCAATGCATGGATATGCTTACCGAGCTTGAAGATCAACTTGTTAAGAATAAAGCTGAAATGAAAAAACTCAAATCAGAGAATACCCGGCTAAAGAAAAAAGCAGGATCTTCTGAGAATCAGGAGCAATAACGATGGCGTGTCAAAAATGCAAAGAAAAAGCCAAAAAGGCCTTAGAGAAACCACTTAAAGAAGCTAATCGACACTAGGTAAATCCTCTAGTATCGAAACTCTTTTTTCCAATGAACTTACAGTCTCATTGAGCACTGCAATTTCAGTAGTAAGCACAGTGATGATTTGTTGAACCTGATTAGTTGACGCCAAATTATTTTGAGCGGTGAATATATCTCTGATTCGCTCTTCAAGATTGGTTATTCTTCTTAATGTTCGCTGATCAAACTCAACATTAATATCAATAGCCATTACTGTCCTCCGTTCTGGAAGAAGGCGGCTATTAAACTTACAACTCCCCCACCCGCCGCTCCCCAAGTCAATTTTTCAGCTACACTAACCTTCACTTGAGTTAACTCGTCTTTATGCTTCGCTTCGCTTTTCTTTAAGTCGCGAACTTCAGACTCAAGCTTCTCAAGCTTTGTCTTCATCGACACCTGCTCTAACTCACTACGATTAATCTTTTCTATTAATGTGTCAAGTCGATCTATCACTTTGGATATTTCCCGTTCGAAGTTCTTCTCAAGCTCGTTTAACCTAAACGCTATTATCTCAACATTAGGGAGATTCTCTTGTTCTTTTAAAATAGCCATGTGATAAAGTCCTCTGTGAGTGTTTGTTTTATTGTATCAGTTACCAACATCACTTATCCATAGTATGGCGCTACAATAACAGTAAAGCTTCTAAACGCCCCAAAGGAATCATAGCTACTTGGCGTGTCGGTCTCTATGAGCAATTCAGTTTTTACCGCCCACGTCCCTGTATGGTCGTTGCTCTGTAAAGAAAAGGAAGAATTACTTACTACAGGGACGTTAATGGACTGAAAAACAACGCTAGATGATTTAGTGTATTTGTACTCAGTTCCGCCTGGCGCTACTATGGTAATTTTATAATCATAACCCATTGCAATATTTGATTCTTTGAAAAAATTAAACTCCAGAAGAAAATCGTCGGGGTAATCTAGATAGATTCCTGAACTTGGGTTTATGGAAAAATACCCTATTGTTTCCGTTGAGCTCGTAATTGCATCTCCAGATGGCTTGTCGGAGTAGTAATTATCTTTTGTGTTGAAAATTATCGTCCCCCCTACTTTTCCAATGCCATCAGAGCCTGGAGTCCCTGCAGTCCCAGCGATCCCTGTGGGCCCTGGTGGGCCAGCCACGCTCGATCCCTGCGGCCCTGGTGGGCCAGCCACGCTCGATCCCTGCGGCCCTTCAGGGCCCTGTGAACCTGTCGGACCAATATCACCTTGAGGTCCTGCGGGACCAATATCACCTTGTAAACCATAAATTGCTGACCAACCAGTAATGTTTTCATTAAAGCTTTCTGCTTGCAGAGCTTCTTGAGCTTCATACTTGAAGGAAGGTAGTTGGATTTTTATAGTAGGCAAATGCAAGTGAGTTGATTCTAGCATTCCTCTTTTCTCGTTAAGGTGCAATCCTGCAGCTGTGAGCAAAGCCTCAGTAAGTATTGCTTGCGCAAGTGCTCCTACTCCCATGTGAATAGGTAGGTAGGTGTTTGCAACCGCTAAGTTGGAGCCCAAAAGTGCTCTGCAAATTTCGTTCGCAACATTCCCTAAGCTAGCGCTTCTTGGTGAGTCATCTTTTGTGATAAATCCGACAGGGTTATTTAAAATCTTGTTCTTCAAGCCTACTAAAAGCTCTGAAGAGCTAGATAGACTTGTCACAATGGCTTCACTCATATCATAAAGTGTAACGTCTTGAAGAGCTGCCATCGCAATAGGAGCACTAATCGCAAATCTTCCATTTGGGTCTATGATTTCAGACATAGACTTCTTCATATAAGTATCACTCACGCATATGCCATAAGGATATTTTATACCGTTTGCTCGAAGAATTGGCTCTGGACAAATGTATATATTATCACCCACATTATATGGTCCCAGAATCATACATCTAGTATAACCACTATGTTGGACCTCATTGCCTATGCCGCTACTCACACGAAACATTATTGCAGAGATGTGTTCTTGGTTGATGTTTCCAGTTAAATCATTGTTAACATCACTCTCAAAAATACTGCTCTCAGCATTGGTTGTCTCAGGAAGATATGATACATCACTTCTAGAGACTCCAAGCAAGTAATTCGGCTTGTATTCTAACTTCTTTATAGGTGTTCCGTTTACATTTTCTTCGTATATTGAAGAGCATGCAGTTATTGCAAGCGGGTGATTCTCTTCTGGCGAAAGCATTTCGTTTTCAAGCACAGTCTTAGACGCACTTGGGTTTGTATTAAAAATAGTATCTACTATTGAAGTATCAAAGTTACTGTACACAGCATTTAGTGTGGGGTCTGTTATTAGATTAGGTGTGTTTTGCAAATTCCCGCTATATATAATAGTGGGAAATGTAGGATCTGTCTTTTCCTTTAGAGAAAGTCGGAAACTATCTACAAATACGAAGGGAATCGGTTTCAATCCACCTTCTACTTTTTCAGTTAATTCGGGACTCGTTAAAGTATTGTTTACAATCGCTGGAGATGCTTTAGACCATAGCTCAGGCACGAATGATACAGCATTTAAATTAGATATGTTTCCTGCCAAACCACTATACCAGACATCATTTCCACCAAACTGCAACATAGCTCCAGGCCTATATCTGTTGGCTCCACTTTTGAAAAGATCAAAAATATCTTCAGATGTTGCACCACTGAACCCTCCAGTAACCCCAGTAGCGCTCCTCCAGGCATTGATAACACCATCCATGTCGTGGACATCAACCAAAGTTGATGTACCCCCTAAAAGCCCACCCAGCCTTTGCTGACTATCGCTTACAGGACCAGGAGACCACCTATTTTCTTCTTCATTCCATAGCAACGCATCGCCACTTACTGGAGGTGAGCTTTCCGTGTCTACGTCCGAGAGGTCGTTTAGCTCTATGTTCCATTCTAGATCAGGATAAGACTCTGTAGTATTATCCAGCCCAACTAAATCTTGATCATCATGACCTACAGTCAGCTGCGTCAGAACCTCATAGACATGCTTAGAGACGGGCCACTTTTGTTTTACATATCCCTCTGCGCAGTCTAAAGGAAACGCATCACCGAAACTATCTATCTTTAACCTATCAAGCATTTCATTTAAGCAAGTCAACTCGCTGTATATTGGTGCTAGATCTGCCGGATTCTCCCTTGACTCAATGATACGGTCATTGAGACTTTCCCATAAGTATTGTAGTGATTCTTTAACCGTGCAAGGTCTTCCATCGACATCTGGATTCTCAGATGCAAACCAAAATACAGGCGAATTAAACTTATTGTTACCTAGTGCTTCTGGCCAGGTTTTGATTGTCATCCCAGACAGCCCATCTACAACAGCATCATAAGGGAATGTGGGTCGTGAACAAAGCTCAAAGTAGCTTTGTACAATCACGTTATTCAAGTAAGCACCTACACTAGACAGGTCAGCTGCAACTCTTCGACTGTTTAAAGCAAAACTTTCTTTCAACTCAATGTTACTTATTTCAGTTGAGCTGATTTCTATTCTTTTATTTAAGTTATTTAAATAATTTGTTATGCCTGGCATTAGATTACCCTCACTTGTATTTGATCTATTTTCGGAGTCACAGTTGCATCCAGAGATTTAAGTACAGCTTTTACATAAAGCTCGTTGTTGCCCGATTGGACGCTAGTTCTTTTTTTACATTTTATATCATACTTTTCATTTTTTGCTTCACCTGTTTCAGTCTTTACATTCAACATTATGAAAATTGCACTTACTTCATCCCCCTGAGCATTTTCGAATATACTTTTTATAAAAGTAAAAGTCTCCAAAGAACTATCAAGCAGGAACTTCTGATTTGACACTTCTCCCAAGTTAAAGCTGAAGATTTTATCTGCACCCTTATAGTGCTTACTCCCCCTATAAGAAGTGTTGTACTCGAAGCCTTCAATAATATATTTGTGATTGTAGGGGTAGAGCACATCGATTTCTCTCAACTGACTCTCATGCGCAATGCTTTGCTCGGTGATTAGGTTCAGATCAAACCAGTTCTCTTCACTTGTCCTGAACTTGTGGATCCCATAAGGAACAAAATGTTTCCCACTCAATAGCTTGCCGTTGATGAAACAAGAACGCTCTCCAAAATCAAAGTACCGTCCTTCTGGTTCTGCCACTTCGAATTGGGTGTAGAAGTAGTTGTTACTACTCTTCCACCAACCTTCTTTAGCATCATAAGTTATTTGATTTCCCTTTAGACATACATTCCTTTTAATCTTTAAAGACTTCTTTACAATGTTTTTAAAGTCTTCTTCAAGTATGTAGAAGTTTAATAACTTTTGATGCGGAGCCAAATCAATTTTAATATTGTCATAGTTTTCAATCAAGGCGTTGAAGCTTGTAGTTACTCGATTGGTTTCGTAAGGAGTGAAATATCCCGTGCCATCAAATGGCTCATCACTCTCTTCAAATTGAATTACTTGCTTTCCACTACCGATATAATCTGTTTTGAACCAGTTGATTTTATCTTTCGATAGGTAAAAGTCTACTGATGTTTTGCCTGGAACGATACAGCAAGTGCCACCCTTAATGGTGGCCATTGAGAAGTTCACTTCTTCGTTGTTTTCGTCTAACACCTTGTAGGGTCCCAATGACAGCACCGACTCTTCGTTTATCTTGAACCGCTTGGTGGTTCCTCCAATAAAATCTAAGGCGTATATGTATACAAAATGATTGCCATCTTTATAATCATAGCCGTCTTTAGAAAATGTCAGTCGTATACTTTTAACGCCATCTTTGTTTACTTCAACAAAGTTCTCGTTATTAGCTACGGTAAGCGCACTTTCAAAGCACTCTTGGTAACTGGCTTCATCTAGGCTATAGTAGCACCTGTATACTATCTTTGAATTGCTTTCTACCGCCTGGGTGGTGAACTTTAGAGTGTCTATGTGCTTCGCTTGACTGAAGTCCAAATCAACGTGAAAGTCTACAGTCTCATTAGGTCTGTCACAAAAAACCAGAACTTTAAAAAAGTCGCCATCTTCTTTCAATGCAGAACTTATATTGTTCAAGTTCCGCTGAGTTAAACTTCTACCACTCCTTGAGGCAACTCTATATGATAGCTCTCTTGAATCGAACCCCTCTCCTGCAACCTTAGAGAAGCCTAAAGTTACCTTTCCATTAAACATATAGATGTTACTTTCATCGAAGTTTATCATGCTATAGTCTTGGAAGGATTCAACGATTCCGTGCGTATAGATGTCATCTTTAGAATGTAAGAGTAGATTTTTATTTATCGCTCTTTCGATACCTTTTATTTCGTTGAGTGATTCTGTAAACTTGTTGTTGTAAATTCGAAATGTTGATTCACTTGTTTCGTCTAGAGTTTTCAGCGTTTTAATTAGTGACTTTTGCTCACCTAAACATCTCGACAAGCTTTCATTGAAGTTCTCAGCGGATGCTTCTTTATTTACTTGTTGATCAAAATGAAATTTCGTTCCAGCAGCCAAACCTAAGGTTTTGTATTTTGGATTTACCAGTAAGAACTCATTATACGAATGATGCATCTCACTAACGGTAGGAGCTCTTTTTTTTGTTTTAATGAATTCTTTTATTAGAATTTCTTTTATTAAAGATTCTTTACTCATATTAGTTCATCCCTACTTTTAGCCTATAGACTATTGGACTATAATAACTCTCAAGGCCTTCTAGGTTGAATTCCTTTTCGTTCTCATTCCAAAGAAACCTAATGTCATTGTTCTGTTCAATAAATTCCTCCGTATACACTTTCACTATTCCCGAATCCTTATCAAACGAGTAATTCTTTATGTCGTTGTATATGTTGTAAGATATTTCTATATCACCATATTTAAAGCTTAACATGCTAGGTACAGTAGTAACTTCACTGAAGTAAATGATTCCACTTTTATAATCTACAGAATACTTTTTAAATGTATCCGGCTCTTCTTTTAGATAAAAGTACTCCAAGTAGTACCCCTCGGCATGACCGTTAGTATCGTCACCTTTCGACAATGTATATATTATAGATGAGTCTCCATCAGCAGTAAGTCGACTAGCATCTTCTTTTTTTCCATCCTGATACACAATCATACTATCAGCATAAGAGTCCTCAAGGTAGGGTATCTGGCTCAAAGTAAACTTAACATTGTTACCAGTAACAGACCATTCCATTCGAGGAATATAGTCTTTTTTCATCTTCCCGATTTGTAAAAACTCACTGTAACCATCTATGAAATCAACTTCCTTATATGGAGCGTCTCCCCATGGGTTTGTATTGAATATTATACTGCCCTCTACTATGTCCGTTGCGGACAGTTCTTGTCTGTTGTCATGCGTAAAGATTTCTTTCTGAGCGTCATTAAAAGATACAGCTTCTGGATATAAATAAACTCCTTTTATTCCCCTGTCTTTACCCCAGATTTCAAATTCATCTTCAGTTAACTGCTTCTTCTTCTCAATCTTATAGTTAACTCTCAGTTGTTTTGTTTTTGTTTCCTCCTTAAAGCTTATTATACCCGCCTCACTAGACTTTAAAGTATGAATTTCGTAGCAGTCGGGGTCTTGGTTTGATGAATTCAATTCACAAGCATCAGCCCATCTGTCTGCTTGTTCATACTCCACATCAACGATCTCAACGTTCTCATGCGGTAAGAAAAACAATTCCGTTCCTCTTGGAACTAATTGTGTAAAGATTTCAGAAGAGCTTACAGTCGTTTTGACTTTAATTAGTCGCTTGTCGTATTCGAACGGTTCCGGTATCTCCACATAGTAACCCTCTTGCTTGAGAATGACTTTTCCATCAAAAGGAATTAATAACATTTTAACTTTAACAGTTTTAGTTTGGTCTAAAAATACTTCAATATAATTTTCATCATAATTCAAATATACATTTGATTCAGAATCAGTTGCTAATTCTATAATGTCTGCTTGCTTGTTGTTTAAATATATCTTAATTTGATCAGCGCCAATCCTTAAACTTTTCAAGGATATTGGCACATACAACCGGTTGACTCCCAAGTTGCTCACTCTACCGATAGTCAGGGCTTTCTCCTTGAGATCGTCCCTTGCTAGAACCCTGCTCTGAACAACCCTTAATTCACTCTCTGAAGCATCATAATTCAAAGGGTAACTAATGGGGCTTACCTTCTTATTAACGGTCTGTAGAGATGAATTCGTTCTTACAAAATATTCCTCCCCAGAATAATTCTCAAGTTTAGATACTACAGTTTCGTTTCGTTTTAAATTATAAATATAATTAAGAAAGTTTTGCCTACCGTCCAGGATGAAATCCTTTGTCTTGTTCTCATTGAATACCAAGCTATTCCTTTTGGCTCCATTATCGACAGAGATGCTTAACTCTTCATTGTAAGAGCTATTCCTTCTAGGGAACGTTTTGGTTTCACCACTTAATAGAAACAAGTTCTCTGGAGTGACAATTTGACTTGAACCAAATTGCCCCTCAGCTTCATATTGAATGCTGTAAAACTCTACGCTCTTCAAACCCAATACAAAGATCTTCCGACCGTTTTTAACGGTGGTGTATTCGTTTGACTCTAGGTAAAGCGTTACCGAATCAGCTTCTACAGGTAAGTGGTTTATTACTAATTCGCCATTCTTAGACGTAGCATTTATCTCTAAGCTTTGCTCTTGAATATCGCATAGCTTCTTTATGGAGCGATGTTTATTCTTGTTGAAGACGACGTCGTTTATTTTGAAGGAGGAAGAAGCGGAAGCAAAGGCCTTCTTAATCCTTATCTGATTCACTATGGTCGAAGCGCTAAGCCTAAGATTTAATATCAATTTTACAGGGCCTGCATCTAGCTTGAAGAATTCGAAGAAAGTATTATCATTCCCGTCTATAGTGGAATAAATTAGTTTATTCGAACCGCTCAAGTAATTCCCTGGGATTCCTCTGCTCTCATTCGAGATGACAATCTTATTTACTTTGATCTTATTGCTGCTTCTGATTGGCAGTGTTACACAGTTGGATTCCAAATCAACATTCAATTCCGTTTTAGTAAGCAGCTCATTGCTAATGCTATACAGGTTATAAAAGTCTTCCTTTATTACAAACTTATACCCTTCACTAAATCCGCTTAGACTATTAAGCTTTTGTCTTAGCTCGCTAACCTTGCCAGCAATCTCTATCTTTTTAGACTCGATATTATTAATTCTATTTTTAATATTTCCTTTTATCTGGCTTTCAAAAAGCATACATTTTTTATGTAAAAAAGATAAAGACTCTTGTATCGATGAGAATTGCTTTTCATTAACTTGACTGAACACTCCAGGGAGCTTTATTTGACTTAACAAGTTCTCTTCCAACAATGCAGGAGAGATCAGTTCTGATTCAATTAAGCTCTGCTCCCTTAATGTGCGTGCGCTTAAGTACTCGGCTTTCTTGTCGCTCAGAAGTTCTTTGAACAGAAGTATATCTAAATTATTTGAGTTCTTGATTAACTGATTAAACGACATCAGAAGTACCTCGCTTTTCCATCTCTAAGAAAGTTTCGTACTCAATGTATGAATCCTCGTCACTATCGATTTCCTCTATTAAAACTTTATAAGTTTTAATTTTACTGCTTTGATTAACTTTTGACTGGTTTCTCAAAACAAAACTAGGCCTAACGAACCCCACGCTGCCTTGGAATTTTCTACCAAAAACCAACTCTCCACTTTGTATCACTAAGCTATCTCCATAACCACAATATATTTTATCATTCAGTATATACTCTACTGTATATACACAGTTCGATAATTCTGGAACTAACAATTTAATTAAGAAATTATATATTTTTGGTTTACCAATCTTTCTTGTGTCGATCCGCCGGGGAGCATTCTCTTCGTTAAAGTAAGATCCACCGTCTAACGACACGCAAAAATCACGAGTACTACTTAGGGTTGTTTTTGTGCCGTCAACAAGGTTTATCTTATTCACTTTAATTATATCGTCAGTTTCAAAATAAAAGCCAGATGCTGGATTTAAAATCTTTGGAAAAAGATTTACTTTGCTTATTCCATTTTGAAACCGAAGCAATTCAACCTCCTCATGGGAGGAATTCGGTAACGGAATCTTTACGTTTACTCTCTTCGTATTATTAAAGTTCTTTGACTTCTTTTTATGCGCAGCAAAAGACTCCTCTCCGTAGAGAACGATATGCGCATACTTTTCAATAAAACAATTTTCGCTTTCGAAGAATATCTCTTGTTCTATATTCAAACTCAACGGCTTATTAAGCGTTACAGGCTCTGCCTCTCTATAAAATCCAAGATGTGAGTTGCATTCCCTGCTGCATTCCAAATGTAGTATCGATAGATCGTACACCCTTTTTATTTCGCTAAAGGCTTCTTTGTTTGAAGCCGAGAGATACGATCGGCTAACTAAGTCTTTTAGTATTCTACTTCCAATGTCTTCATCAAAGACCTGGTTCGTATCATGGTATTTGTTCTGTACTAAATTGATTTTAATTTTATTAGTTCTAACAGTATTGAAAAAGATCTTACTTCTGTTTTGATCTTTTAAAATAGAGATCGTATCTTCGTCAATCAGCTCCCATGCTTTCGTATCCTTATCATAATAAGACAGCTGATTCTTATTAAAGATAACAGGCAGCGAACTTCCAAACTCTATGTAAATTGAGTTAAGATCTTCATACCCGTCAAAGTTCACTACAAACTCTATTCCCACTTTTTTATGTGGAAGCTTCTGTAAATCTTCTAGCGATTGCACTGCGCCTACAATGTAGTGCCAAAACTTATCTTTTCTATAAATTAAGCTTGAGTCCTTTGTGATCTCTATGGCCTTTAAGCTGTCTGAGAAAAAAGAATTTTCTTGAAGCAACTCTATTGAAACTATATCTAGGCTTGATCTATTGATCTTCTTGGTTTCAATATAACCTTCTTTGAATTGGCATTGCTCTTCTTTTCGAAACCTTAAGTCTCTCTTAACGTCAACTAGGTCGTAAATTTCCTCAAAGTCTTTCTCTTGAAAAATGTCGTAGACTTTCACTTTAGTGTATTTACTGTTAAGTCTCAGGTCAGTCTCTGTAATTAAGGATTTTATTTTAGATAGATCTTTATTTAAAACCTTAAAGTACTCTCGACTTTTCAAGTAAAAAGCATCTTCAATCCGTTTGATGGAGTTGATGTTTTTATTTATGTAATACATATAAAAGTTTAGATTACGTAGATTAGTATCGATTAGCTGCGCATCTAGAAGGTTTCCTCGCTTTCTAAAAGAAAAGTTTAGCTTCTTAAAATTGAATCTCCTAGAAAGTAAAAAAGACTCCGCCTCTTTTGAGCCGGAATCTTTTCCTGTGCCTTTTAGGGCTACTCGATATCTTGAAGCTTCTAGCTTGTTGGAATCAAAATTAAATATTTGGCCCTGAATCATAAACTTCTATCCCTACGTATAGTCGGCGCACATCATCGTCAACTTTTGGGGTGAATCCTAAAACTACAGTAATGCTTGCGTCGGTCTCAATAGGGTCTAATGGTATCCCATTGCGATAATTCGATCCACTGTTAAAGGAGAAATATTTCTTTGTACCTGCTTGATTTAAATACAATCCTGCAGTTGGGTCATCATTCTCATCCAATGTAGACCCCCATAATAGCAAGTCGCCATAGTCTGTATGTGGAGGTCTTTTTGAAGGATAATCCAGGCTACCCAAAGAGCTGCTGGGCTGTAAGAATATTTTAGGTGCATTAGCATCTTCAGAAGCATTATTGAAAACTTTAATTTCTATTTCTGATCCTACACCCAAAGCTGAATTTAAAGAGGCGAAATCGCTACCACTCAAAGTGTTCCCCTGGTTATTTAAAAAGATAAAACTCATCGTGCAATCACTCCATAGGAATTACTTTTTGGATATGTGTCTATTCTAACTGAGTACCAATACTTCTTTCCACTTTCAGTAGTATTGTCGATAAAAATTAGGTCTTCTTTTTGCGTACTTACTTTTGTATATATAACAGCAGGCTCATTATTTTCATCTAAAACTTCTCCGGACTCATTGAGTCCTCGATAGAGATTGTAGGTTCCAGGACCTTCCCAGCTTATATTCAACTCAACGCTTCCCGCACTTAGCTTTATGGCTAGCTCGCTTTTTGGATAGTAGTAGTCTACAACCAGATCCATCCCTGGACGCATCTTTCTTTTCGTTTTCCGAATCAACTCTGCCTCTTTGTAGACGCCCCCGTAAGATTCTAGTAATTCAATTGGATATTTTACATAAATTAAATTGTTTCTCTGAACTACCTGACCGTTCTCACCATACCCAAACTGAGATTGAAGCCCTTTATGCTGTGCATCAAAATAGCTTTCCATCAGATCTTCATTTAAGTATCCAGAAGTCTTCACTTCGAATGTTGTTGTCTCGTCCAGATAGTAGTCTTCCTTAAATGTAACTTCGCCTAGTTCTAAGTAGCCTTTATCATCAGTGAAATTACAACAATAGTCATTCTTGAATTCAATCAAATCCTTGCCTAGCATATTCTTGTCGTTGTAAGTACCATCAGCTTTTAAGCTTTTGAACTCTTTATTTGACGAGAAAATGATTCTGTCATTTTCATCTAGCATGAAGTAATAAACAGATCTGATCCGCTGATCGGGAATTAGATAAAAGAATATTTTATTATAAATTAACAATTCATTTGTATACAGGTTTACGTCTATCGTATTTAGTATTAACGAATCAGCTCGGTAATAGAAGTCGCACTTAATTATATTAGAAGAATTGATGCTTCTATCGAGTTCGACAAACCCATACTCCTCATCCCAAGAGGAGATATGCTCGGCATATACTATAGTTGAATCGCTATATTTAGTTCCAAGTAATGTTGGACTGCTAGTATACGCTGCCAGTATGTTTTCTTCTTCATCAAAAATGTGTACACTTATATGCGAGAGTTCCTTTGGGTCGATCAATATCTTGTCTACAGGAAGTTTAATTGTATTTTCACTTACAAACCTGCACTCTTTATTGATTAACCTTATTGTACCATACTGACCATCAAACGGCTGAGTCCGGAACTCTGGTACCCAATAACGCTTACCCTCACGGATGAAGCTTCCGTTGGAAACTCTCAGATGCCAAGGGTTCGCTAAGCTATAGGCTTCCGGTTTAATTAATTTTATAAGATTGTCTTCTGTCGCTTTATAATGGAATTTGCTTGAAGTGTTGATGTCTTCGCAAGGACTGCTTTGTCTGTTTATTATATAAGTGTAACCAGTTCCATTCGGCTGCACTGTATATGAATCATTAGTAATTTCTCCTGTTTCCAGGTCTATGTCGGTATATAGCGTTGGTCCAATTGCAGGAATTACATTTAGTAATTCATTAAAGGCCACGCCGCTAATAGTAACTCCAGAGACAAAATATATTCTGTAATTTGAGGTTTTGTAATCAAAGGAATTTTTATAATTTGTGTAGACACAACCGCCCTTTAGGACAAACCCCTCATTGACGTCTATGGATTCTCCGTTAGAAACGTAGTGCACGTCCACTTCTTTTATGTCACGTCTTCGATGCCGATGCCATAATGGTTTTTCAAACCCATCCTTATCAGATCTTAAGACTGTATTAGTTATTAATAGTTCCTTATAGATGGAGTTGATAATGGAGGTCTCTGTTTCGCCTTCTTTATTTTCACGAAAAAAATTAGGATTATTTTGTATCACTTTCCAAGAGTGATCATTTAATTCTAAATGGTCTTCTGAGTTGATTTCTGCCGATTCAAAGTAATCTAAAGCAATAGATCTATCATCAATATATTTAGAATATTGAAGCTTCTCGATTGGCTTACTGATGACTTGATGTAAATCTAAGTCGGTAGAAGTCTGGTAGCCTTCATTTATTATTTCTAGGTTAAACATATTATTATTATCCTGTAATCTCTAGCCAAACTTTTCCTCTAAAGATACGTTCTTCTACTTTGTACCATGTATTTGCTTTGAACTGGTTGGTTGAAAATGCCCCTACAGTATATTCGTTTATTATATGTTCGCTATAAGCGTATGGACCCCCTGGGGAGGTAGCGTCCCAACCCTTGATACCCTCATTAAATCCGAGCTTGCTCCGACCGCCATCTCTTATCCAAGAGCTAACCAACGTTTCATCAATAATAGAACTATTCACAATTTCGTAATCCGTTCGATCATAGGAGTCGCTTTCGCCGCTTATATTGAGAAGCATCGGCGCAGTTTCTGTTTCATCTAACGTTCTACCATTCAAGGTTACTACATTCACTTCAGTTATACTATTAAGGAGTAATGCTGTAAGTGGTTTAGCTATACATGTGTTGTTGGAGTAGTAAGTGTTGTCATCAATCCGACCAGAATATTCAAACCTTATAATGAATCTTGGGAAGTATCCTTTATTCAAGCTGGGGTCATCGAAAACAGTAGGTAGATTTACTTTAAAATAAAAAGTGTTCTCTAACTCTTCATTGGAGTCTTGGTGTAGTCTTTCGTAACTTAGAGCTCTATTGAGCTCTATTAAGGTATAGTGTGGCTCGTATTCATTTATAAAGCCAGCACCTGTAAGCTGGTTCGGCTCCCCCGTGGGAGGCAAGTGCAAGACATGAACAGATTCATCTATCTCATAACTTCCTGATCCATCATCCTTTAAACTGTTCAATACTGTACTTAACCCTATCTCATAGGAGTTATTCATGCTTCTTGGGTCTGATAAGATTAAAAAGCTGTCAATGTTGTCAGGTACGACGGTCTGGCTAGAGTATAAGTTGTACTGGGCGGTTCTATAACCTTGAGTCATAAAAGGGTTGCCACCAAGATTTAAACTGTACTGAACGCTAGCATTATCTGATGTATAGACGGCCTCCCACCCCCATCGATGTTGAGACAGATTTGCCTCAGTTTCATCAAGTAAATAAACTTTTTCCACCCAATTGGTCACGCTGTCTTGCATTAAGGTAAACGGAGAGTTTGCTTCTAGGTTGCCAAGCTCATCCAGTTTCAATGCATCTCGATAATTAGAGTTAATCGTAAATACCGCATGAACACTGCTCATTTTCTTTGCTGCTATACCCTCCTTGTGAAAATGCTTCTTGTTTAACAGATCTGATGGATGATAATTTCCATCTAGCTCTGTAGGCTCAAACTCTTCAAAAACAAAACCTTCATTAACGGTTACGTCTTTAGTGGCTGTGTCTACTTTTAAAAACTCTTTACGTGTAAGATCTTCTATGGTTGTAAGATCCCCACGAAGGCTTAATTGGTCTCTTCCAATTATATTTATGATCGGAGCAGCATCAGCTATCTCAGTCCCAGCATTTCTAATAAACTTGCGCCTTGAGATCATTTCGATATCCCCTTCACCGGAGATATTGCTTTCTATCACTAGGTTTCCAAGCCAGTTTTGTATTCGACACTGGTTATTACCAAAAAGAATATTATGACTACTTGAGTTTGAGTCTCCATTTGCGATCAAATCGGTCCCTAACGGATCAAAACTTATCAAACCCATCATCAAGTCGCCACGCATAGCATTGTCACCATTATTGCCATTCGAGTCAGTTACATATCCGTCACGATGCAAGTACATCGGCAACTGATTCCATGGCAATCCGGATGGACCATAGATGCCGCTTGGAGGCTTAAACTCATACTTGTCTGCAAGATGCTTAATGCTTACTAACGGCTCTCCAAACATTCCGCTATGATCATGCTTAAAGAGCTTGAGGCGAATGTCGTCAATGTAATTTGTTATATTAGCACCCACTGTTATTATGCAGTAATCATCTCCAGGTATCGATCCGTTCTCTTCGCAAATATCAACATTTGATACAAGCAACTTAGAAGCGCTCTCCCAAGTGTATTCCGCATCTTTGAATATTTCTCTCGTTATTCTGTTTTTTAAGTAAATGTAGTTGTGCGGTATCTTTTTGTTTTCCGCATTAGCCATAATGTCATTTAGCCACTTTGGAAATGCATACTGTTTTGCATTGTTGAATTCATCTGCAGTACCAAGTGTTGAGTCGTTTAGATCGACCAATCCAGACTGTTGAGCCTGGATTGTAGGAAATTCTATAAGATACTCTCTAGAGTTCTGCGTTTCCGCGATTGTGAGTCCAGTGCTCTGATTTGGGTCAGGTATCACGTTGAAGCCTGCAAACTGATAGTCTACCCCTCCATGATAGTTGGAAGGTCTGGTATCGTAAGTGGCAATCATGCCTCCAGTTGTAGCAGAACTGAATCGAATCTTTTTATTTCCGCTCATAGTGAACTGAGCTGTATCAGTGAACTCAGAACCGACAGCAGTCAATCCCGTAAAAGAGGGAAATCCACGCATAGGATAACTTGTTTCGAATTCGAAGACTCCATCAGGAATTTGTTCTTGAATCACTTTCATCTCGAGCTCTACATTTGTAAACATTCGAGCATTAAGATTACTTGCGGGCCCAATGAGCCTCGCCAAGTTAACAATGTCCAGATCTCTGGCCTTGTTCCCTGCGCCTGTAAGATTCCAAGGCGCCCCTATCCCTTTGCCTACTCCATCCAATGTGTGGTAAGGCCACCCTTTATCATGAATGTCTCCAATCGCACCAGCTAATTCAATCATTCCACGAGAGAAGTACTTGTTAACAGCATTAAATTTATCAGCAGACGGCCTCTCACCCATGTAGAATGTTACTAGGTTCGAAAGGTTACTATAGAAAATGTCACTACTCATATTTCTCTCACTAATCTAAAAAGTGTAAATTTATTTGGCTTGTATGATCTGTAGGATTTATAGCAATAAAGTTTGCACCTCCCAAACCACCACTGTCTTCTGAATCTAATGTTTTAAATCTGAATCCATTTTCAGATTTAAGGTAATTCGGGAAATCAATTTTTAACTTGATTTGATTTGATCTTATTTCAAAGCCTGTCGCCGGATCAATACATCGCGCATGAAGCGTTACGTTTTTGCTTGCCATGATTTTGTACATGGCGATAATATTATTTCTATCTGACATACTGTTCGCTGGTAAGTGAATCCCATCAAAATATATTCTGTTGTTCACGATTCGACTTGGAGTCACCTTTTCATACAGACCAGTCGCACCATCAATTTTATATAGAACTTTATTTAAACTTCTATTTAGTCTTTCTTCAGGCGAAATTTCAGCAGGCTGCCCCAGCCCACTCCAGTCTAGCTCTGCGCGCTTATACATGTGAACTTTTTTAATTGGCAAATGGCGAATCTTTCTAAATTGAGATTGGCTACTGGCTCTTATTTGAATGCTGGTTTCATCAATTACTTTTTCAATTAATACTGGACCAACAGTGCCCATATTGTAATCCAGCTCAATCAAGCACATGCCTGTGTTCCACTCTTTCCCATCACAAAGATTCAGTTGCCTTGGGACATAGTCTTCAATATCCTTGCTGCGATCTAGCTGGTTTAATTCATACTCCTTATAATCGAGTCCAATCTTGTCTTCTAGGTTTAGAAGCACCTTATCGTCTAAGTCGATTATCTTTTTGCCGACTACGTTTAATTCTCGACCCAAAGAGCCACTAAATGCATCGGTTTTGAATACCTGAAATACTGTTATGTCCCCTATCTGAGTGCCTATACCTAGATTATTATAGATTAGATAACTATCGTTGCCATCCAGATAAACCTCAGAGTAACCACTTAACGCATTGTTTGAATATGGATAAAAATATGCAGCTTTAGCCATTCCCTCTTTGTTGCTTACTTTGGTAATTCCATCAAATGCAGGAACGTCTCCTTCGAAAGAACCTTCTTTACCAAAAAAAGTAATGTCAATTTCACTTACTGGCTTTTTATTATTATTTAAAGCCGTTGCTTTTAATATTGTTGTATCCCCTTGAAGGAACATCGGGCCGTAAATATCACGGCCAATTTTACTTTTATCACAAGTTAAAGTTAATTCGCTGACATGCTTCTCTTGAGGGCTTAATTCAATTATCCCATTAGAATTTATTTTAGTATAGGGCTTAATATTTAAGTCGCTGGAGAAGAGCCCTCCATTAATACATTCAAAGTCAATCCTTGGCTTGGCAGTATAAGATACATAAATTTGCTCCAAGTTCTTTAAGCGCCTGCCGCCATACTTCAGAGTCCCCAGATCTCCTTCATTTAAAGATGGCATCCCTCGTTCAGAGAAGTCCAAATTGCAAACATACAATCCATACTTCTTCTTTCCATAGAAATAAAGCAATTCACTTTGTGCACCTATAGTTATGTACCCCCGCTCCGGGAAACTCTCTGTGCTTCCGTGCAGCTCAAGAACCCCTCCAGAATCATCCTTTATACTAAAGTTAACTACAGGATAGTTATTGCTAAATAAAATTCTTCCAGTCTCTTTATCTAGAATATAATGTCTATCAGTATCTGAAGAATCAATGAAATTTGAAACTGGGATCCAGTCATAAATCACATCATTTTGAATTGTTTTTAATTCTAAGTTTTCTGCAGGGAAGTATTCTGTGTAGCAAATTCCGCGATGCTTGTTACCCAAACCCAAATGCTCATACTTGCATTGAACTTCGTCAACAGTTGGCCCAGCACTAGAGCCTATTTGAACCTGTTTTAAAGATTTAAATTCGATCTTATTTGTATCGGATTCAAACCTAAACGATAACTCATCGTTTAGAGCGGTATCATAGCTGTATGTATATGCAGGTATGTTGTTAAAATTTGAATCCCTTTTAAACAGAGTTATACTTACGCTTGAATCAATAAACTTATTTTTAATTTCATAAGTATGATTGCCTTCAAGATTCGTTCCTTCCGCATTAAGGACTTCACAGGAACTCTTATTCGAGTACAATTTTTTACTCAGGTGAAATATAGAATAGACCCCAGGGGTATACTTAGGTATCCATCTTTTTCTTTTTGTTTTATATTGGGATTCATCAATTGAATCCAGCACAATCCCAGAGAGAACCGAACCGAACCAGTGATCTCTGACTGAACCTTCTTCAAGGTTCGAAGAATGCCCACCTAGAAAGCTTTCTATTGTCTTCTTCTTGTCGCTTAAATCCTGTGGCTTGGTTTTGTTCCAGGTCCAACCCTTAACACCTTTGAAGGTTCCAGTTAAAGGGTAGCTCTGCTTATTTACAATTACTTCATTGCTAATCCCAAAAGAAATAACTTCGCATTGCTCTATCAGATCTACATCTGATGTTCCCAAGCCTCTTGAAATAAAATTTATTCCAAGTCGATTCAAAATTAAAGACATAGTTCAGGCCCTCTAATATGGTTGTACATTCACTGCAACCCTATAGAAAGGATTCCTAGAAGTACCGGTTATTCCGCCAGAATCAAGTAGATCCCAGCGGCCTATTTCTACACCTGTTTCAGCGTGCTTTATAACCAGCTGGTTGCTAGCGGAATCAATCTCCCAAGTCCCCTGCTCTATATCAACAATCCTTTGAACTGCAGACGACATATAGTCAGTCTTTTCAATCCTCATTGTGATGTATTTTTCTACTAGGTCGTCCAAACCTGTATCTATTTTCAATAAATATGCTATTGGGTCTTCATCTTTTGTCCACTCGTATGCGAACTTATAGAACCCTCCGCCGACTTCCTCTATTACGGGCAACACAACGTCTGTTGTAACCAGGTCGGTGTTGTCGCTAATGTCAAAGAAGTTAACGAACGCAGGGGTCTTGCCCGTGGCGGCTATGTTCATCGATTCTAAGTAGAACGAATACGTTACAGATTCTTTTATTGTTTTATCAATATGGCTCATAATCTTAAGCCCCCCAATATGTATTTTGTTTTTTTAGAATTTTGTTTATGATAACAGATCCGTTTTGAGATAGTAACTTTTCTGTGGGTGTATTTTCCACAACATTAGTTTGATCTCCGTAGGTCTCGTTATCGCTATAAGCGACTTTAATAAGGTCGTCGAAATCTTCATCGTTAACGGCGCAACCCTTAATGGGCAGCCATTTTAACTTCAGTGGGAAATCTTGGTACTCGAAGGTTACAGATTCTTGAGCTAACTTAAACTTATGTAAGATGTTGTCCTCTAGGCTGTAATTATAAGGAGACACAATTTGACTCTCATCTACGTTATTTATGAAGTCGCCCGAACCATCATGTATCTCTCCTAAGCCGCCTTTCGGTAAATCCTTTACTTGTGTTTCAACATTTAAGTTTAGGTATTGCCGCCTAGAAGACAAAGGCATTAGGTTTTCACATCGTTTATAGTGCCAGGAATCATTATTAACTAGGACTTCAACGGATATGAAATCTAATAAATCTAACTCCGCTTTCAAATCTATTAAGAACTTTAGCTTATCAAATCTATGTTCATAATTTAGCACCTCATCAACAAAAATCTTAATCCTGTTTGATGTAATATCTATTTTGATATTATCAGCGCTATTAACTTTAGAGATTTCAAAGATATCTTCGTCAGTAAGCTTTGTTATATAGCCTAGCGATTTATAAAAAGAGCCCTTTTCTTGAGTTAAAGTTCCATGCATAGCTTTTGAAACTCTATGTCTGTATGAATTTAACGATTCATGTAGCTCTCTACTTAAGCCCAACTTAAATCCAGCCTCATCGATCCACGTACTATTTCTTACTTTCTTCAGGGCGCTCATATGTGAAGTGTAGGTTTCGTTAATGATTATACTTAAGTTATCATATGGCTCCAAGACAACACCCTCCCCACTGTTGTAATCGTAGAAGATGTAGTCATAATATCTTTTAATAGAAAAGATATAGTTCTTATTTAAAATATTCACTGATAGTTTTAAATCATTCTCACAGTTTTCAAACCACAAAGAAACGTTACGATCTATTGAAACTTCAGTTTCAATCAGCAAGTGTTCTGTTAGCTCCTCTATACTTTCGGCACTAATTTCCTCTCCATAGTTACCCAACGCAGTTTCAACTAGAACTTTATCTAAATCAACTTCAAATTCAGGTAGCATCTCTTCACACAATATTGAGTATGAATTGATTGCAATCTTTTGTTGATAAGGGTCGTTACTGAATTCGACTAGCTTTGCTTTAAAATCACTTTCAGGGATATTTCCGGCTCGTACTTCATCTAAGTAGTCTTCAGTAAAAGAAAGCTCCCTCAATGTTATAACATAAAAGTCGTACTGACCTGCTTCATCATAAGTGTTTTCAAAATGCATTGAGCTGAAGTTTTCATATTTGTCAGCACGGTTTCTTCCGCCAAAATAATTTAAGCTATCTCCCCAAGTTAAATCTGCTTGAAGAAATTCAAAATTAAAGTCCGAATCATCAGCATAAGAAAGTCTTCTCTCAGGCGTATGTCGTCCTATTATTACATTTAGTATAGTCCTCTTTGCGCGCTCTAAAAGTAAGTTTATCTTGCCTACCTCACCTAAATAAACTCTTTGGTTTTCTGCTTCAAAACCCAGATCAATAAGTCGAGTTCGTTTTATGAGCTTCTTTTCAAAAGAATCTCTATGTAGCTTATAACTTCTTAAAGTAAAGTTATTGTCTACTGTTAAAAATCTATCTCGCACCCTATCTATAGCAAAGCTTTTTACAACTATGGGCTCCAAAGTGTTATTGAAGAGACATCTTTTACTTAGCGTTTCTTTGAAGAATGTCGGGTCTAATTCCGCGCCTTCTATCTTATAACTAGATCCGTCTTCATAAGAACGGAATATGTATTCCATAAACGACCTTGTAATGCCGTCTGAGTCAGTTTCTGTAGTTAGCTTATACTCCACATCATTTTCTATAAGAGTGTCATAACCAAGCTCATTTGAAACTTTGATTATCGTTGAGTTTTTATCAATCGTATTGTTTATCTTAACGGGCAAATTGCGGACTTTTAAAGATCCATCAAAGCCATACTTTTCAATTGAGCCGCCACCAACGATGCTGTTTTCCTTCTTTAAAGGACATAGCTTTTTAAACCAATTCTGGCTTTCGTAGATACCATCGTCTTTTATTCTTATCGTTTCTTCGATCTTCCTGTCTGCTTCATCATAGCCTCTTAGAACAACCGAGTAATGATCATTAAAATTCTCATTGATGATTTTGCTATCAAACACTTTTGTGTCCGATACCTCTATGTATATTTTCTTGTATTCATTCTTAAAATCGAAGATCTCTTCGCAAGTGTAAGAGTTCTCGACAATATCTACTTGCTTAGTAAAATTAAAATGATCAGCGTCCACTTCAAGCTCTGATTCATTTTCAACGATTGACAACAAGCTGCAATTAGCTTGTTTTTCAAATTCGACTTCATATCTTGTTGGAATGCTAGTGCTTATTTCGTCGTAAGTGTGTTTTGGTGTGAGACTTATAGTCTCGTTACCTAAAACTCCTGAAGCCTCTAAGGAATCAAACAAAGCGGTTTCTCTTACGTAGTTAAGGTACTCGTGTATGTTTGGATGTATGAAGCTGTAAAAATGACCAAACTCCTTGGCAGGATTCCCCTTTAACGCTTTCGTTGCAGCGATTGAGCTCAAGAATGAAGACCTCTCTTCGTTCAAGCTCTCACCTATGGCGTTCAGTAGCATGCTGCCATTTGATGATTCATTCCTCCTTATCTCTGACCACAAGGGGAACCTGTTTCTCAGTGAACGCCCTAAGTAGCTCATAGATCCCCCTCTTCTAGCACTATATTCACAACACCGAAGCCAAACTTTTCATCCTCTTCGATGTTTAAGGTATTGCTTACAATCTCTTCACGGTACTCTGGAAGGGAATTGTACCTGTCAGATTTTCTTTCATAAACTTTTTCAAAGATAGATCCGTTAGAAGATGTCCCGAAACCTAAAATAATATCACTGCTTATAATACTTTTTATGTAGTTGCTTATGTTCCTGAAGTCTATTGACCCAACTCTTTCGCCACGCTCTATCTCCCCATATACGAACTGCTTTACACTTGATGTTATCCCCGCCTTCTCTTCTACGTTCAGCCCTTGTTTGATATAAACTCTAATATCAAAATCCAAGTAAACAGTAACTCCCTGAACCACTTCGATGGATAGTCCTGGGCTTGCAACTTCCATGACACGACTTTTAACCATGTTTATTATGGATTCTGTATTTTGCTTTCCAGCACCATAAACTACCAGCCCTAGTGTTCCAATACCAAAATAGTTTGGTATCATCTTTATGTCAACGATTCCAGGAACCATGATTGATCTTAATACAATCCAATCTTCATTCAGATTGCTTCTGGCCGTCAGGTAGTTGCTTACCCTGGACCGAAACATTTGATCGGACTCTATATCGCTTCCGTTGATTATGGGAAATCTATTCGTAACTTTCAGCAGGTTCTTACCGCTGGATTCATAGTTAGTAAAATTATGAAAATTTAAACTAGCTTTTTCTACATTCTGATCATATCCAGTGTCAGTACTAACTGCACTACAGTACGCACGATTTAAGTCACTATCAAGTAAGTAATCTTCTGTTAATTCGTAAGTTATGTTCTCACCATACGAGCTTGATTTTACAAAAACTTGAGTTCCCGCAGGGATAGTAATATCTGCACCTGCGTTTATATCTCCAAAAGTACCTTCTTCAATATAGAAATAAAGATTTGACTCGCCGCTCTTTGTAGAGCTTTTCGATGCGGGCCTCCTTGAGAGGCCATAAGTGTTCATGGCGATATCATCTAAAATCTCTGCGGAAGCGTTACTCATTTGCAGTTGCTGAAACTTTAAATTAGTTTCTCTTCGAACCGCAGTCAACTCATCTGCTATGCTTTCGGAAAAGGCCATAACAGTAGAATCTCTATTCTCACTTACGTTCCCAAAACGATTTTTGATATTATCGATTAAACGATTTTTGATATTAGATTCATCTATTGTAAAAGTAGGCCTAGCCATTGTTCACTCCCATTCCGTCAATAAACCTAGGGATACATCTATTATCTCTAAGGTCGTATGAAAATCCAAGATTGTATACATTCAAAACGTTGTTTCCAAGTCCTGGACGATTGAATACGCTTACCGAAACCATAAGTATGTTACTGTCAAATCCTTCAACTTGAACTCTAATCAAATCAGGATCAACAAGTCCATCGCTAGTTAACGCGTTGAAGACCATATCTTCAGCTTCTGTTTGGACTTCGGGCGTTCTTGGACTACCCATCAGATAGTTTAAGTTTGTAGAGATTGCGCTTCCGATTTGCCAATCCTCATCAGAGGATTGAAGCCTTTTCAGGATAGTTTGATTTAGTACTTCTAGTTCAGTTTCGTATGCACGTTCAATATCCATTCGATTTTCATCGAACAATATCTCTCCGTCCTCCGTAAAGAACATATCAAAAGATTCTTTTAACATGATTAGACTCCTAACGTAACGCTAATACACTGCTGAATGCTGCTGCACAAATGCCAACCCTTACGGCACTTGTTATCACAGGTAGGTCGAATCGCTTCCTAGAAGTTTGATTTAAAAATGGTACGTTTGGTAACCAATCCATAGGAATACTACTTTGTTTATGCAGCGGACCTTTTATGTCTGTTGTATTTAGGTATAGCACGCCACCAGGACCAGGCTGGACGTTGATGCCCTCCCTACCGACCTCCACACAAACTAATTTATTCCGATTTGCAAAAATCGCTGTACTCTCTAATGAGAGGTGTAAACCGGATATACAAGAGTCGTTGAATTGGGCTTTAATTATTTTACAACTCATACTCGGTTCCACCTTCTTCCTTTTCCAACTGATGGTTTTGAAAAGGATTTCATTTGAGATTCATAATCGTTTACCGTTATACTAGCGCTTCCCGCAAGAGAAATATATCCCTCACAAGATTCATTTTGAAAAAGCGTATAATCTTCTCGCTCCCACTTAATGATACCTGCCTGGATGGCAGCTTCACTAACTGAAGTACAGTGTAAGTTTACACCTCTACCAACAATGTTTTCATCAGTGCCGTAAATAGTTCTCAACTCGTCATAAGAGCCTTTCCAGGGAACGCTTCTGACTTCTTTATTAGTCAGATCAAATAAGATGAAATATATTCCGCTTGTGTAGAATCCCTGGCTTGGAGTTAACTCGTCATCCAGCTTTATTGATATATGCGGCGTCGTTGGTTTGTGCGCTCCACATATATCAATAATCACACAATTCAAAACCAAACCACCGCTTGAGTTTTGTACCGATTCGAATACGGTATTAATTCTTTCTGAAGATATTACTGAACGTCTAGACATAATTAATCATCCAAATACATGTAGCCAAGAAGTGAATCTGCATTCTTTATTCCTATGGCGTCAGCTACCTTCGCAGCGTTTACCACTATGCTTGATTTCATTGAGTTTAGCTCATTCTTATCATAAGCTGTTATCACGTCCTTACCGTAAGCTTTTAACTCTTGCTGCCTATCTAGATAGCCTTTGACTGCTGTTGAAGTGGCGTTGAAAATGTAGCCTAGCATATTGTTCCACTTTTCGCTTTCATCTACCTCTTCAAAACCCCCAGTTACGAGCGGCATTCCATCCCTAACTAAGGGGTACAATTGGATAAGATTTCCGTTTTCCATTCTGGACATTATATGTTGCCGAAATAGATTTTTCCCAAGTCGACCGCTACTGTAAGAAGTACTTATTGTGCTGTTCAAAAGGTTGCTGCTTTTAGCAAGCGCTACACTTCCAGCGAAGAATAGTCCCATTTTCCATAAGCCTCCACCAAATATACTTACACCCATATTGGTTGCAAATCGGTTCCTTAATGCTTCTCCACCCAGATAAGTCAAGCTTAACCCCCCTGCTAGAGTGCCAACGTCCGCTACCATATCTGTAAGCTCTTTTGGAACTGCTGCATCTCCAGGAACAAAATCTCTCAAAAAGCTTGGGCCATCCTCTTCATAACTGTCCATTGTCTTTTCAACTATTTGGTCGACTAACTTTTTTCTTTTTTCATCAGACAGCCCACCAAAATCTATGGTAAGCCCAGCGCCACCATGTTTTCTAAAGAAACCAGCATTAGTTGTCATCTCTTCCTCTATGAACTCTTCGACTTCATCTTCTACGATTTTCTTAACGCTAGCTTTTCTTTCCTCGGCTGTGCCACCCAACTCATAAAGGCTATTGTATTCATCAAATACTTTAGCTCTTGTTTCATATACGAGGCTTTGAGTTATCACTGGGTGTGATAACTCTTCATTTGCTGTTACCAGTGCGTTGGTTTCAATATCTGTGATAAAGCCTGTCTCAAATGAGAACATGTGCGTAACAGAACAAACTTCTACTGGACCGTACATATTGGTTATATCATCATGCAAGATTACCACATCCCAAGGGTTTATCTTGGTGTCGCCTAGGATAGTTAAAGACCCTTCGTACATCTTTCTAGTTCCATACAATAACTCGCCCAAACCGTATCTGATAGCATTGCTAGCACCAACTATGTTTCGATAAGTTACAGTCTTTTCTTTTAGCTGGCTCATCCCTACATTATTGTTGGCTCTAAACTTTAATGTTTCCATTGTTTGGTTGTATTTAGAAAGCGATGGATCTACATCACTATTAACATCAGCCGAACCTTTCTCTTCACCTTTCAATCTTTCAGTGAAAGTATTTATAAAGTTTACGCTAACTGCATTGATCATATTATGAGAGGAAACAATTATATTGTTGCCAATCAAATTCCTCTTAGACGAGACTAAATGAAATTGCCTGAATGGTACAAATCTATCTTTAGTTTTGCTTATGTAGTAGTCGTATGCCTTTTGTGTAAAGAATCTTTGTAATACTTGCTCGTTCTCATTATTGGTCACAGACTCCTTATACTGAGCGTATGCACTTGGGAAAATAATCTTTATGTCATTTTCCTTCAGCAAGCCTGCCTCCCCCATAGTGTCTAAAGCCATAAAGATTTTATTGAGCTTTCTTATCTCAGTATTAGTTATTCGCTTACACCAATACCTTTGGTTAGGCACTCCAAAGAAAACTCTATACTCCAAACTATTTCCATAAGGCCTCACGCCATAAATATATCCGGGATGCCTTAATGTACATTCATGTAATATTTGCCATATTGTTTGACCAGTTAGTACGAATGGATTCTCATGCTTCTTTACATCCATTCTTTTGTCTATAAGCTTGAATGGATTTAACTTGAGGGTTTCTAACTTTTTGCTGCTAGAAATATTTATCAATCCAAAGGTGCTGGTATTGATTATATCTTTTCCCGACAGCCAAGCTTCCTTGCTAAAGAGTTCAATTCCACTCCACAAACTTTCCAAATAACTGTAGCTGGTTCCTAAGTTGCTCATGTATTGCGCTGGATGTGGTGCAAAGATATTATCATCTTGAGGAGATAGTAATTTCTTCTTCTTAAGCTTATTCTTGTCTGCAGCGAAGCTACCCATCATAGCGTTCCATGCATACTTCGCACTATCTATTATAATGTCAAGCCCAGACAGTAGCGCTGCCGTAGCAAAACCACTAACGCCAATAGCCAATGGTAATGTTATTGATGTACCCGCTCCTATTATAATGTTGCCACCCATCTTCGTTCCTAACCAGGTTTTACCTAATCTTGATGGCGCCACACCACTCAAACCAAGAGCACCAAATCCCTTATTCTTCAGTACTATGCTTTTTAAGAACTCCTCACCCAGCTCAGGCGCAATATTTACTTTGCCACCACTCAGAACGTTGGCAATATACTTAAAGACAGTTACTACTGTACCGTTAATCCTGCCGTGTGCTGCTTGGTTGGCTGCGAACTTACCTGTATTTAAAAGACTACTCATTCCGCCCAGCACTCTGAGTTGAGTCCTGGCCACACGGGGCAACATACTGGTCCCTAGGTTGCCCTGAGCTCGAATCAAAAATTCAAGTGCGTCATCAAAATTAGCAATAAAGATTTTTGCCGCCCCCGCTTGTGGGGTCATACTTGTTGCAAGAAATTGCGCACGTTTAATAATAAGTTGCTGAGCAATCTTATTTACTCCAAATGGATTTGCCCATGATAGCTTTGTTGGAACCCATGCAAATATTTTTGCAGTAACAGCACCAAAAGTTGCTAACTTTCCTCCAGCGGTGGGTTTAAAATAACTTCCAACGGTTGTTACTAACTTTGTGCTTCCTGCCATCTTTAATGCAGGGAGGCCCAGTGTCAGTACGCCGACACCAATGCCGATGCCAAAGGTATTGTCTCTCACCCAATCAAAAAAGCCTCGACTTAATGAAAAGTTAAATGACGATTCTTTTTTATAAAGATCTAAATCTAAAGAGAAATCTTTAAATTCGCCTATTTGAAAAACAGCACCTACCTTAGATCTACCAAAATGCTTTAATTCGTCACTCATCATCATGCTTCCTAGAAGCTGGTGAGTACTATAGAATACGCCAGGCTCATCAGAGTTGGTTCCTGCCTCACCACCTTTTCTTAAAGCTTCAAGCTCCACACCAAAACTTTGTACCGTTAAATTACATATAGTATTGTTTTGAGCATAATTAATATCAGCAATCTTACCAGAAATCAGTATATCTAGTTCGTTGCTGTTGCTTTCATAACCCGCTCTAAGCTGGACTGTAACTCCAGGTCGCAATACGATACTATCAATGAAGTTGCCCTCATCTTCCAGTGCTCTTTCTTCTACATCCTCGCCAAGATCCACATCTCTAAGCACGTTCTTTTTTGTACCGTCTAAAAGCCCAGAAATATTCTGAACTTGGATCGTAGCTACACTTGAGGCGAGCTCTCTTGAGTTATGAACATTAAAACTTATTACTGAATTATAATAAAAGAAATCATCAAAAGCAGTAAGTCGATCAGTATAGATAGCGTCTTCTTCTACTATGTATAATCTGAATGTAGGGAACGCTTCTTTTATAGTTCTTAACTTATTTATATTCCCACTACTATCCTCACAGATGTCTAGTATGTCCTGCTTGTTATATTTTTGTTGTGTACCGAGCCCAAGTGTTCTTCCTATCTTTGGGTTTACTTTATCAACTTGCGCTTTAAGATCCATCTTACCAGAAGTCTTGAATCCCAACTGGCTTCCGAACATACTGTTAACTTCGCCGAATTGCTTTTTCTTTTCGTCAAATTTGCCGCCAGTAATTCCTTTATTCGTGGCATCTATTTGAGCCACTGCTTTATTTACAGAATATTTTTGAGCACCTACAGTCGTGACTGATTGCGCACTTGTCGTCACTGCAATTGGTGTGCTTCCACCTAGCACTTTATCATTATTATTCAATGCAATTGCTATTGGAGCTATATAAGCGGGTGTCTGCACATTTTCTTCATCGCCGATTAAGAAGTCCGATACGGTTCTTAGTATTTCAGTGCTATCAACAAGCTCATTAACTATCTCTTTTTTCTCTTTATCTCCTCGCAACTTCTCTTCAGATCCTGTAAAGATGCCTGCTCTTAAACCTTTTTGAAACTGTATCGAACTGTCAATTATCTTATTGGCAGCAGCCATTTCTTTCTTTTGCCTATCCTTAAGCAATATCTCTTTAGTATCATTTTGATCATGATAATAAAAGCATGGAGAAAGATTTGAATTATTATAAGGCGTCCTCGGATCTTGTGGAAGATCTATGTCTGGATAAGAATTTGTCTCTAGCAACTCAAAGACCGTTGCCCCATCAAGCACTCTCAAGAGAGTAGCATCACCAGTTTTCTCTACAATATCTGCATTTAAATGTAAGTTCTCATCTAGTATTGCTTTTAATAGACTTCTTAAATAGGCAAGCTTGGTTCTTTGTTGGCTTTTTAATGCTGCCTTCTTACTATCAAAGAAGTGCTTAACGCCATTTGACCGTGGGCCGGGGGTACCATCCGACTTTGTGAGTTGATGAGTCAATAAGAACGGATACTTCTTAATATTATCTCGATCCGTCCACTTACCATTCTTGACTCTTATCGGGGCACTTGCAAGACCATCTACACCTATGAACTGCATGACATCCCCACCGTAAAGATACGCATTGGGGTCGAATTTATCATTGTCTAAGCTGGGGTTATACCTGTAATGGGTGAAAGGAGAGAGCTCCTCTATTATATGACGCGCATTCTGTTCATTAGTAGCCAAGTCTCCATCATCTCTATGCTCAGGAAACATATATAAGAATTGTAAGTACTCTTTCATATTCGCAATAGTTATTCTATCTGCTAATGCAAAATTAGAAAGCTTTTTATCTACAATCCCATCATCATCAATGAGGTTTGAATTCCCTTTTAATGACGCTTGAATTAGGTTCATTGCTCTTGAAGTAGGGTCTAAATTACCTGCTACTTTATTGAAGGTGTTGAATATGCTTAAGTCAGCGTAAATTGGTTTTATATGTTGCGATATTGAATAAGCAACCTGATCAGCATCACTAACGCCTTCTAAAAACTCCCCAGCATTCTTCACTCCATCATCCTCAAGCTTAAAGCTGTCTCCTAGAATTGAACTTTTATTATCTACAAAGTATTTTAGATACTCTTGAAAAGACGCCCTGCCTTGTAGAGCTTCAGTATGGTCAATTATTCCACCACGAACTCGATTCAATTGTAACTGTGCATCGTCAGACAGTCCCGTGGAGAAAGCGTAACCTATAACAACAAGTTCTATAACAGCTTGACCAGCTAGACTCCATCCCCCAGAGAGGATAGCAGTCTCAGCGGCAATAGCTCTTGTTGCCGTTAGAACAAGTCCTGCGCCCCCAAGCGCAACACTTGACTTGTCTACCCTTGTGCTTAAGGCTGCTTGACCGGTTTCAATAGTACACTTACCAGTAAATAATTTTTCTATTACATTATAATATGCAGGCAGTACAGAGAATCCATACAGTTGACTCTGTATGAATTGCATCTCTTTTATAAATTCTTCTTTTGTATCGGTATAAAGATATGGCTCTGTTAATATCACCGATGCTAATTCTGTAAAACTCTTTAGCATTGTATTACTAGCTAAGAGTTGTACTTTCATAGCATCTCTTTGAGCTGTTTTAGAAGTTAACTCAGATTTATCTACCTTGAAAGTTGAGGATTGATGTAATTTTTTAACAGTTTTAACAAGGCTTTCCCCTGCTTTGTGGGAGTTCGGGTTGATAATCCACGCGTTTGCTTTTGTGTTGGTTTTTGTCGAAGCACTCCTAACCAACATTTCCTGCCCATAGTATCTTTTCAACCCTGCAAGTATTTTTCTTTCAGAGGCAGTTTGACTAGTCTCACCAGCTCTAGGTAGGAACTTTATTTCATAGTTATTATTCTCATCTGTGATTTCAAAGTTGTATGATCTGTCTGTACGATAGATATCAGTTTTTAGATGATATTTTGTGTCGTTGGAGTAAACTTTCGTATCTCTATACAAAGTAGCTATATCAGCATCATTTATGCCTAGCTTCTTTTGATTCTCTCTTAAGAACTTAATAAAGTCATCAGGCTTGGTACTAGTAATTTTATAGTTCTCTTCGCGCTCTTTCTCTCTAGTCTCAGAAACTACACCACTAGTTGTATTAGCAACCTCTCCCTCCTCTGTCTCATCTTGTTCTTCAACTTCAGGTTCGTTATCACCCTCTGCAGACTCCTCAATATTTCCAGCAGCTTTCTTTGTATAGGAACCTATAGCCTTCTCAACATCATTATTAATATGATCTTTTATTTGCTTTACATAAGTATCGCCCTGACCGGTACTACCCCAAAAGGCTTTCTTATTTCTCTTGTTGTTCTCCTTGTCGAAGATCTGTTGAACAGTTTTCGTATAGGGGTTTCCTTCGCTAAACATAAATTGAATTGTTTTTACAAAATTGATTCCGTTCCCATCATCATGCAAGTATTCTGGATGATCATTTTGCCAGTCTAAAAAAATATCATTAATGAAATCATATACCCGAAATGCATCGGCACCACCTTCACCAACCCAACGCCGTCTACCGCGTTTCAAGCCATGCTGTCCGCTTTTAATGCTTGCTGTAGTGACATTAAAGTTGGCATCTAAGTGAATGAAGCCGTTAGCTCTGTATGGCTTCCTGCCCATAAATTTCGTGTCGTTAGCAATCGTAACGATATTTACACTAGTCACCTCCCCGTTGGTATTAAGGGTCAATAAATCGTCTCCCGACTTGCTACCATAGATCCCTACGCCCAGACAATAACGTCTTTTTGGTCCGAATACGTCATTGAAGAATCTACGCTCTTCCAACAATTCTATTAAAGCACTCGCCTCCATGGCGTTCATATTGCTTATTCTAATATCTGCAGCAACACCAGTAAAATGATTCGATTTGGTCTTTCTACTTTTCCCCGGATTCCATGCATCTAAAGTTGAAAACACATTAATTTTATATGATTTCTCTTTTAGTTTTCCATATTCATTTAATAAATCCTGCAATGGATCCATAAAGTTTAAATAGAACTTATAGGCGTTCTCATCTATTGTTGGGCCTGATTTCCCCAAAGCGTTTTTAGCTCCTTCTTTAACTAACCTCCCTCTTAGATGCCGCTTTGCTTTTCCATAAAACTTGCTGGCACTAAAATATCTTGTATTCCAGTGGAAGGGCACATACTTCGCTTTTGAGTAGCTGTGCTTTATGGGTTCACCTTTGAGGGCACTACTACCACGAGACCCTGCTGATGACGGCGCATTTACATTGATATCAGACTCTCTTATTATAGATGCATAGCGGTCTAAATATTTTTCATCTACATCAGAAGTAACAGCTTCTCTAAGCTCTTCCTCATCATAAGGCTTACTCTCACTGAATCTAAAGTTTAAACCAACGGCTCCTGGAGAGCCTTCTATAGTAAACGTGTCAGTAGAAGAAATTATAAATCTTGGCTTAGAGTCTCTTATGTAGAGCGGCTGAGTTCCCTTATCGTAATCAATGATTTTCTCATCCATGTCGGCATATTTAAATGAGCCAACAAGTTTAGTTATTAATGACTCTACTATTATATTTCCTGCATCAGGTATTTGAGGAAAGTTCTTTGCCATATAGGCTACATGTGCGCGAATACTTTCAAGCTCTTTTATCTTTGGTGGCAGCCCATCGGTGTGGCTTTTACCAATAAAGTTAAATTGAAATACTGGCTCTATGCTACCTAAGAATTGGTGCGTAGGATACTCATGTCCAAGTATGGGTATCGAACTTATTATGTTTCTTAATGAACAAGAAACATTTGTGATGTCTTGCTCAAACTTAGGGACTGAATCATAGTTATCATTATTTGTTTTTATGCCTGTAATGTTCTCAACATCTTTTTCAAAGAAATTGGAATCATAGCTTAGTAATCGAGCTCTTTGAAAAACGTTTTCCAACCCAGCACGATACATATACTGATGATAGTTTTCTTCATCTATCGCCTTCTTTATTCTATCCATATAGATTGCATCATTAGAGTTTAAATAATTATCCCCCTGATCAAATTTATGATTTATGGATTTAATCTTTTTATTATATTCTTTAGAAGATTTAACTAGCTCTTCATTCAAGCCCTTACCTGTCAAACTCAACAGCATGTCATTAATTATTTGAGAGTCTGCAGTAACCGTAACCTCCTGGCTCGTTGGAAAATAACCAAGTATTGTGCCCGCAGGATTTATATCGTCGTTGTACGTATCGAAGAACTCAGTGAAATCAGCTATAAGTTCAATCCCCTCATATACGATTTTTTTCTCATCGTCTTTTCCTGTGTTCTGCACGACCGTTATAGTAGTTCCGTTATGAGTTATTTCCCCCGATATCACACTTAATACTGGTGACGCTGGACCTCCCGAGTGACTTCGACTTATGTCTGTGATGGTGAATTTTTTATCAGCTTTTTCAGTTATAACAACATTATTTCCAGGTGGGTAATATTTTTCTATACTCCTATCTTCCAAAGGTCTTAAGTAAGTATAGTCTCTGCCCCACGCACTTGGAACCTCCACAGATATACCTCCAGAATGAACAGGGGTCATATCTGTCAAAGCTTTTGCTTTTTCTGACTTTAAACTATTAAAGAGATTATGTATCTCGGCTCTGTTTCCTTTTATCTTCTCTTGCTTTTTGGCTTCGTTTAAATTCTTTTTAACCGTGCCTTTATTCAGGGTTTTTCTATATCTAAATAGAAAGTTTCCTCCCAGTTCCAACGAAATGTATTCTTTGACAACTATCTTTGTATTGAGCCCACTCATAAGTATCGCATGAGTTAGATTTCGCCTGAGTTCAATTAAGCCGTCATCTAATGTTTTTATATGATTATTTCCAGCCTGCACGCTTTTTAGTTCATGCAAACCGACCATAGGTTCGTCGCCTACACCTTGCAGTAAGTTGAAGATCCTTTCATTAACTACAATTCTATTAACTGAGCCTTCTGCTGAAGCCGTCATCCCAATGGTTATTCCAAAGTTTTCTTTTAAATATTTTAACTGTAAGAAATTGCAATACCTCTTGTATGCATTCGAATCCTTCGGGCTGGATGTTATTCCTACTCCAGCCTGAGGTACTATTTTAAGTTTCTCCCAATGGGGGGCCGCAAGATTGTTTGTCCTGTTCGAACCATTAATACTAAATTCTTGTTCACTCTTCTTAACAGGGGATACTTTTTGAGAACCTTCAGGAGGAAATACTGAATGCACGTATTCAGAGACTTTTTTTTCTGTAATCGTTTTATGAACGAAATCTTTTTTATAATTCAAGACATTCCCGTAAGGCTTGTAGTTGAAGTATCTCAAATCCAACTCAACCAAGAACGCTCCTGGGGAGCTAGGATGGTTGCTGATGTTAAAGCCAAACAGCGTAAAGTAGTTCTTTTGTTTTGCAGACTTGTGCGTGTCCGATATGCTTTGTGAGAGAAAGTTATTTTCTACCATCACGAATGGATTATTTCTCACCTGAGAAATAAGTCTATGTAAAAGCACAATTGAATCAGCTGGAAACGTAATACTTATCTGTGCGTGAAACACTCCGTTGCCAGAAAGCACCTTTGTTGACACTTTGGATCTCAGAGTCTTCCACGAATATTCTAATCCTTCTTTATGCACCGATATCGCTGTTGGTGGTACATGCAACTCAATATCATTTATAATAAATCTTGATGTGAAATCATCTTTCAAAAGATCAGGAATATTATTTAATTGCCGCATATTAATCTCTCATCATTTTATTCATATAAGCGTTTCCTATTGGTCTTCTATTATCATTAATGGTTAATGACGCTTGACCTCCAGAAGATACAAAATGCTTGCCCATGCTTTGGGCTGCTGATAGGTTGGGGGCTTCACCGAACATTCTAATTGAACGATTCAATGATACAGTAGAGACTCCGCTATTAATAGGCCTTTCATAGAAATTGTCTGCGCCTGCAATCCTAGAGGGGCTTGGCTGCTTATGCTCTCTAGAGAAATTCTGCTGAACTGCTCTTTGGCTCAAGCTCTCTCCAGCTTTCAAAGCTTCTCTTGAAGTTCTGTCTGAAAACTTTGCACCTGGCTCTAAACTTCCTATCTCTTGATTGGCTCCAATAGCATAGGAGGCTAATAAGCCTCCAGCAATAACTCCAGCAAGACCCTTCCCTCTACTAATTGAAGCAGCAAGTGTTTGCTTTGCACTTTCAGCCCTGGTGAATATATCTTGCAATGCTTCTATATCACCAGTTATGAGACCACCTTCCATAGAATGCCCTCGATTCAATAACTGAAACAATTGCTCATGACTGAACCGACTTGATGATTCCAGCATATTGCCAATTCCGCTGGATGAAGTAAACTTGTTCAAATTGTGTTTTTTAACATTTGCAGACATCGCATCCCAAGAATCAAACATTTCTTGTACACTCAAGTTCACATTTTCAAGCCCTCTCTTGAAACTTGCAGTCGCATCCCCCTCAGCGATGTTATTAAATTTAACACTACTCATCTTAATGCTTAGGTCTGCGTCTGGGCCTTCCAAAATAGTTCCTTTAAAGATCTTCTCTTGGAAGAAGCTTTTAATCGCACTGCCTTCTCCCGATTCAAAAGAAGTCTTTAATGCTGTCATATATTCTCTAGAAATATCAGCAGCAATTGGAAGCTTTTTACCTTTTATTCCAAGCACCTCTTGGGCAACTGATATCAATGCAGCTCCAGCTTTTATTCTTTTGAATTGATCTCCAAAATCTCCACCAGTATCGTCTGCAGCCGCCTGAGCTAACCCCAGCATACCGGCCTTAACCTGAACGTCGAGTCCACCGATACCCTTAACTATTTGCTCTTTTTGAAATTCATCAACTAGACTTTGTGCAAGTGTAAGTTTCGAAGCGCCCATGCGCTCACCTAACTTCTCTACACCTTCGCCAAGTACGTGCATGCTGCTTAGAAACTCAGCGCCATAGGTTATCATCTTCTCGGGATTTACATGGCCTGCTGAAATCTTATTCCTAAGCGTCTTATCAGTGTCAAAGAAGACTTGATAAGGATCTGCGTCATAGTCACCAATACCGAATCTAGTAAAATCCATTCTTCCTGAATACTTCGATACAACTCCTGTAGCCTTGTTTTCAATATCCATGTCAAGTTCAATTTGTGGAAAGCGGATTGTACCACCACCATGCTCCCCGAACTCCTGATGTGCACCATACATCTTATGGAAGATCCTTCCAAAGGCGTCTTCAACGTCGGCGTTAGCCTCACCCCGGTTTATTTTTTGCTCAATCTCGGCTAAGTGAGAGCCCTTAGTCACGCTCCCTCCGTGGAATTCATCCAGAATTCTCAAATCCTTGTCAACGTATTCAGCACCTTGAAGTTTTTCTCCAGTGAATTCAGCAGCATCTTTAACGCTTGGGTGCTTTTCCATTTGAAGTCGTTCAACCTCACTAAGCTTCATATCTAAAGAATCTTCTCCCTTCAAATCTTTGATAGGAGCTAGAGTCTCCTTTATTTCAGCTTGCTCTGCTTGAAGTGCTTTTATTTTTTCGTCTCTTTTATGCAACTGACCATATGTTTTATCCTGGGGGTCGTGCATCCGATTTAATTCAGCCTCAATCTCTCTATGCCTAATCCTATTTAAAAAGAAATCATCCTCAGGACTGACCTGTTCTCTTCCGAATCGAGGATTAACTACGCCTGTTAATTGCTCAAAAGCATTTATACGAGATACCTTCGGAGCAAATGCAATCCTGTCCTGGTTTGCCTCAATTGCTTTCGGACCTATTCCTTTCACTCTGGATTGCAAATCATCAAATGATTTAAACTTCTCCTTTTTTCTTGCCGCTATTATATTATCTGCAACCTCAGAGCTTATAGCTTTTCCACGAGATGGTTTAAGAGTTTCTAAAAGCTGCTTTTTGCTAGCTTTGTTAATGTCGATTCTAGCATGTCTTGTAGAGGCAGCGCCTTTCACATCCTCAACATAGGTTCCATATTGAATTCGTTCAATTTTTCTATTGAACTTTTCTTTCCCCTCCCCCCCCATTCTAGTGTTTAATCTCTCCACTTCGTTAGCTCGGTAAGTCTTGCCATTTGCGGAGCCTTCTTTTTCAAATGTCTCACCAAGCGCATCATTTATTTTATCAAACTGCGTAACTTGGTAAGTACTCCTCTGAGAGGTAAATCCCTCAGCATTCAATCCGAAGAAGCTACCCATGCGATTTAAGAAGTGACTAGCTTCGTCCCTGTTCTCGAAGTATCTATAACGATAGTCTTTTTCATACTGAATAACGCCATCTACCTTTAGGGGCACCTTTATCTTTCTACCCGTTGGGCCTGGCGCCATGGTCGTCTTCTCTTTTCTTTCACCAGCGAAATCCTTACCTAAATCATGCAAAGTCTCTTCATAGATCTCCTCTACTGATTTCTGTACATTTCCTAAAGATACGTCATCTCCACCGAGAATCTTCCTTCCATAATAGTCAACATTAAATTCATCTTTAGCCAATTGGCCCCTAACATCGTTTAATTGCTTCTCTTGCTTTTTCATCAGCTTGTTAAGCACCTCTAATTCTTCCTCTACTGCTTCCAATTTTCCTGGAGACTGTTTTAAGAGTGGGTCTCCACTTGTCATTGCGTTGTAAAGTCTACGCTGTTCTGACAATTCCCGCATCTCATCGCTGGCAAGTTTAGTCTCAACTCCTCGTTTAGTGAGCCTCGTCTCGTCGATCTCGTCTATGAGCTTCCCTTCTCTGTGCAATCTTCGATTATGGGCATTGTCTAGTTCTCTGTCTAAGACTCCCATCTTCCTTTGATCTCGCTCAATTGAATAGGAATCTCCCGCTTCCCCTTTATAGAGTGCTCTTTTTCTCTCCATGTATTGCTCATAACCACCCTGCTTGATTTCTCCTTTCTCTTGGTTCAAGAGTCGTCTATGCTCTCGATAGTTATCAAGCTCGTCACCCTGAAGCTTTTCGTACTCAGTTGAAATCTGATCTCTTCTATCATATATGTTGCTTCGTTTTTCTACAGTGTTGATTTTCTCATGATTTTCTAAGAGAGCATCTACTCTTGGCTGTTTAGCTAATTTTCGAACCTCTTTCAAATGAGCTTTATAGTCATCAGTACGCTCTTGCCCTGGCTTATTCCTTAAGAGTTCAAGTGGTTTTAATTTATCAGTAAAATCATACTGATACAAACCCATACTAGCCCAAACGTGAGCGAAACCCATTAGCGGGTTTCTTATTGTAGTTCCAGAGGTGCCCGTCTTCTTCGCTCGATGCATCCCTAGGAAGAAGTCTTTTAAAGTTTGATTCATCAATTTTCTTGACTCTTCCTTGACGGAGGTGCTTCCTTGCTGAGTTAGGTGTTTACTCAGAGCGGACTCATATTTTGTCATTCCGTCAAGGAACGCCTGCTGATCTAGAAAGGCGACGTAGCCTTTCTCTTGATTTACTACCTCAGTTAAACTTCGGTTTATCTTGGCATTAATAAAAAGATTGTCGCTGAAAACAGTACCTTCCATATGCTTACCAGGGGTTTTCCCTAAGGTGAACCCACCACCCATGTAAGACCCAGAGCCAGTCACTCGACCTGACAAGCTGTGTTTCACTGCAGCGCCTGCAACTTTACTTAAAGACTTCCGAACAGTGGCAAAGCCTTTCATTGCGCTGTCAATTTGATCCGCATCTTCTCCTGCGTCTTTGAGACCAGATAAAGACGACAATAAGTCGGTTACATTACGACCGTACTCCGCCTCTATCTTTATAGTCTCTTGTGATGATTTTATTTCATGTCCAATAAACCCTTTAAAAGTGTCTTCTCCAGGTAGGAAAATCTCCTTCTTGCCTCCAGTTTGTTCATATAACTTACTCAAGGCATCTTTGGAAAGTCCCATATCCTCTAGATTTATTATGTTGCCGCTTTTAACTTCAGAGAGTTTGCTTACTACCTGCCTTTCTTCTCCTTGTCCTAGTTCAAGTAAGTTAGTCACTTCTTCACGAGACATCGTTCTTACGTCTTTCAATCCTGATATCTGCTCTTGAATGTTTTCAGCACTCGCTTGGCCTAAAGATTCTTGAGCCACTTTCATACCAATAAGACCAGAAGCCCTATCTTCGAATCCCTCCATCCTCATCATATATGAGGAAAGGTAACCTGTTGCTTCTTTGCTATCCATCCCCCAAAAACCCCTAAGTGAGGTGTAAAGATAGTTTGCGAATCTGGGCTCAGCTTTAGCTGTATTCCTTGCAAGATTCGTATGGGGTGTGCCAGCGGTAGCGGAGGCTGCGCCAATCACAACTCCTTGTTTAGCCATCTCGCCAGTCTTTTTTAAGTAATTGTCGGCCTCTGCTCCAGTAATTCCAGCAGTTTCCAAACCTGCTTTAATTTTATTCTGAAAATATTCCAAATCCATTCCATGTTTGCTGTTAACTGCTCTATCGTGAGCGAGAGATAATACTAAGCCAAAGTTATCTGCAGATATCCCCTCCTTACCTGCTCTCTCTGCAATAGTTTCAAAGAACTTACCTAACGTGCCTGCTTCTCTCTGCTTAACTGTTGCTTGATCTAAGCTTGTAATTGTAGCACCCTTCAGACGACTGTTTACTTCAGCTAGTAGCTTGTCACCATCATTAGTAGCCTCTAGTTGTTTCATTAAGATGTCTTCATCCATACCTAGCATTCTCATACCACCGTGAATTTGCGTCCTAAGATAAGTTCCAGATTTTTCAACTTGGGCTGTCGTTGTTAATAGCGTATTCGCTATTTTACCACCGAATCTACTTGGATCAAAAAATGCCTCCCCTACGTCTTCTAAGCCTAGGCTACTTAATTTATTAATCATACTTCTTTGGCTTATCGTCAACGTAGTGTCTTTTGCTAAAGCTGAAAACAATTTACTATGAGACACGTCTTGTTCAATCTTACCAATAATGTGATAGCGATCTCTGTTTGTCTCCATGCTCTTTTCACTTAAGCCCAAGGTGAAGCGACGTAGGCCTTGGTGCTTTTTAATATGTACCACCCTGTCATCTTGTCTACCCAGAACAGCACGTCCCTCTGAATCTCCAAATTGCTTAAAGAAATCGTCAATGTCAAAGTCATCTCCATCAATCGTACTACCAATAGTTAAAAACTTCTGCGTATCGTCTCTTCTTGCTTCTAAAAGCTTAGTCATTAATTTGCTTTGACCAAGACCCTCTCTATTCACAGTCTTGCTTATATCCTGCTTCACTTGAATAGTACCGCCCATGTAGCTCATACCTTCGGCAAGGCCAAGCTTTGCTGTATTCTCGCGACCTTTGAAAAGCATTATTGCCCCCATATTAACTCCACGGGCATGCTTTCCAAGCTTAGCGTCGCTGGTTACCCCAATTAATTCTGATCCCGTGCCACTAACTTTAATGCCACCCCCAGCAGGAATACCCGCTTTATAAGCGGCTATCTCTTTTTGTTTCTTCTTTAATTTACTTCTTTCCCAGAACGGATTGGGCGCGGACGCCACTCTACTTTCCAACAGTTCCTCTTCCTTAACAAGCTTTGCTAAGTGCGCTTTTTCCTGCATCACTTTAACACGACTTCTTTGTCCAAAAGTAGAGTCAGGGGTGCTACCATCAAAGCCAGTTGCCACTTCGGGACGTCCATGAAGCTGAGACCCACGCGCAGTTTGTGGAAGCAAACTCCTATCAAGATGCCCATAGCGTTGCATCAAATTGAATGCTGTGGGAGTCAAATCGCCACTCTTTGTTCGCAATGATTCAACATGACCAACGACACGGGTTCTATTAAGATCAAATGGATCTACAAATCTAGAGGTTAAAGTTTGCGCACCTGAAGTACCCCCGTAACCTTCCTGTGTGTACTGCAGTATAGCTTTAGTTACTTGTTCTCTATCTTTGGCTGCAAAATGTTCTAGTCCTGCAATCTTATGTATATTGGACTGCAAGGTTCTGGAAGATGCAATTGCAGATTGCAAATCTTGATCGATTAGCGAGACTACCTTACCGTTCACAGTTCTAGTTTCATTCAAACCTTCCATCATTGCTCTGGGTGCTTCAATGGACATTGATCTAATATAATCGTTGTATTGATTTATATTTCTAGTACTAAAATTCTGTAGTGATGTTCTGTTTTCTCTTAGTAATTGGAACAAGTGGTCTTCTAATGAAACGGTGGCTTTCTTAATTGCGTCGTCTGCACTTATTCCTCCTGGTCTAGATAATCTCTTCAAATCCAGTTCAGGGAATAACTTGGTGGCGTCAATAACACCACCAGCTGTTTGGTATCTTGTTGATAAATTTTCAGTTCCCCTGATAATTTTAGCACCAGTTTCTCCGTGTTCTTGCAAGTCCAATGCTACATTCTGATATCTGCCTCCAGCATGCTGTATTCGAGCATATACTGAAAGCTGCCCGCTCGTTTTTGCTTTGCCACCAAACTCATCAATTGAAACAAGGCTAATATTCTTAGCACCAGGAACCATATTTTTAAGTTCAGCAAACTTCTTCTTCCCAACAACAGACAGGCTGTCTTCCCTAGCAGACTTCCAGCTTACTGTACTTGTTCCTTCAGCTGTAAAGTCTTTCATGACGGAGTCGAATTGACCTCTAGTCTTTAATGCGGAACTATGCTGCCTTTTAAAGGCTTCAAGCCTTGGGCCACTTGTCTCTATGTTTTGCTTATAGAACTGTATCGCCGTATTCTTATCGTTCTCCTCAATAGTGCCCCCTTTGCCTACACCCTCATAAAGGTTTTCAATTGATGCTTTTAAGCTACTAGAGTCATCTACTAGCTCATCACTAGCACTATCAAATAGCGCTGATAAGAACGCTCGCGCACCTTCTGCATCACCCCCCTGCTTAAATAACTCCTCTAACTTATCGTCACTTAGTATAGTAGTTTTAAACTTCTCTAGACTGGTTCTCTTGCTGGCGTCGAGTATAGCTTTTAATTCATCTGCGTCGCTTCTGAGGGCACGTCCAGCAGCACCAAGCTCATTGCCTGATGCGGAGGAGTTTTTTAAAACTCCATATGTTTTTTTAACTCCACCAGTTAAGTTTATGTTCTTGTTCAGGTAATACGCCGTTCCAGCAACAGCAACACCGCTAAGTAGCGTTCGCCCACTATTCCTTATTTCCTGTTTTTCATTCTCTCTAGTTTGCTCATTTAACAGATTTATTAGTGACATATTATCTAACCTCTTATAGCTAAGCTTAACATTGAAAGAATTTCAGAACTTCTATCATCATTATAATATATTTCTGCTCTACTATTCTCATATGGAGCATGAGAAGTATTAACAAGCATTCTACTAAAATCCAGTCCAGTGGAATTTTTCATTCCTCGCACCAGTCTATTTCTAGCGGAGTTTCTGGACGGACCTGGGTTTTCGTACATAAACATGTCAGAACCTTCTAAGAATGGACGCCTGGACGCTCTACGCACCTGTGAGTTCCATACGTCATAGTCATGCGTTTCGGCACCACTGTTATCTATGTACTTGACTTTCACATCTTCCATGTCAACGTCTTTGTGCCATCCGATCCAGTCAGGTGGCGGCAAGGGCTGGTTTATAAAATGGTCTTCGACCTCAGAAAGTTTATCGAACATGTAGTTCTGATCTATTGAGCCTTTTGGATCTGCACCTATTAGAGACATCTTCTCGCCAGAATCCATCCGATTCCACACAGAGGTATATAAATGCTTCTGATCTTCAGGCACTAACTCTAATATTCTTTCTCGATCTTTTCCAGATGCATTCGCAAACGAATCAAAGAAGCGCTTCTCCGCATTAGGTAGCGACAAATAAAGCCCTAGAGCGTCTCCATTTGGGTTGACGCCAGTCCTGGTTTGACCAGCCATACGCATATAACGTGTTTTGTCATTTGCGTTTTCTGCATTCTGAGCTAGCTTCATGTATTTTAAAAATTGTAATTTATCGAAATGCTCGTCCAGTTCTTCTCTTTTTTGAACGTGCATTGGTTTTCCATCCCAGCCCATTAAATTCGCAGCGCTATAAAATGCTGGTCGGAACCAATCCCTTACATGCTTGTCCCAAAATGCATTAGTAGTCCCATATATTCTCTCTTGTTCATAAGTCTCAATTGCAGAGCGAGTTCTACCCAGTAGCTTCTGAGTAGGCCTGAAGCCGCCTGGCATTAAGTATTCAACTGGAGCAGTAACTTTTCGAATTATAGATTCTGCACCTTGATACATTGATTTCGTTATGTCAGAAACCACGGGTATCTTGATCGCATTCTTGGCGTAATCAAAATCTCTCGTTGAAGCTAGTCGTTTTTGATGTGCCTCTGATGCATTGTCCAGTATCCTGTTTTCAAGCTCCGTCGTTAAGCCTGCAGCTCTTCGCTCCATAAGTTGATTTCGAAGCCGCATAGTCTCTCTGGACTTAGATGATAAATCAGATAGTATTTTATACTTGTGTACGTCTGGGTAGTCTTCAGGATCCATTCCCTTTAACTCAGGATTTAAAGCCTCGTATGCCTTTCCTGGCATTCTTGCGAACCCGTTTGGTATCGACCTGTAAGGGTCGCCCCTCTTGTAGCGTGCTGGCATCCAAGATGGCATTGTATTAGCGATTGGATTGTACTTTTCGATATCTGATCTTGGTCTAGGAAGCATTCGCCTTATAGGCTCTGAGGTGAATGCCATGCCACCAAGATCCATATCCCAATAATCTAAAATTGCAGAGTCCATATCGGACGAACTAGCCATCATGAATTCTCTAGTACCAACAGTCTCTCTTCCTGTTACTAATTTTTGTAAATAGTTTTTAGTGTACCCAGTGAGGCCTTCAATCTCTCTAAATTGATATTGCATACCCCCAATCATTGAAGTCATTGAATATGGACTTTTAGGGGTGCCTGGACCTATTTGACCAAGATCTGAACTTGAACCAAACTCTTGTAAAAATGCTGTCTCTCTCACTCCTCCTGAATTTATTTGCGACAGTTCTTCTTCATGCATTAACTTCGGTGGCTTTATTATCCTGCCAATAGTATTTGAAAGTATCCCTCCTAGGACGGGGACGTCTTCAAATGCAGCACCTGAAATTGGATAAGGCCTATCGTAATAGTTCTTCTCTTCAAGATGGTAAGTGAAGTTCTTCAAGAAAAATCTAGTTAATGGTGAATGCTCATCGGTTTCATCCCCCCAGACAGCTCTTTCTTTTGCTTGGGTCATTAAGGATACGTATGCGTGCGGTCTAAAATAACTTGTTTCGTTTCCCTCTAACGGGGTTCCACCACCTTCCCACCAGCGACCCTTTTTAATTTCAACTAATTTCTTTCCTGAATAAATCTCTTTTAATTCATCAGGATTCTCCATCGTACCTAACAACCCTCCTGTTAGGAGTTGGTGTGCTCCAGCGACGCCTAAGAATAACGCGCCAAATCTCCTAAAGATTGGCGAGGCATTTAACCCCTTGGCAAACTCATCATAAGTCTTAGTAACCTCGTCTCCACCTATGTTTCTAGTTACTTCCCCTTTCATGGATGCGCCGAAAAACGAATGATATATCTCTGCGCCAAAGATCTCAGTTCGCCTTAACATATTATCAAGTAGAGATCCGCCTTGATATTTATTATTTATAATTTCAATTCTATCAAGTAGAGATCTATTTAGATCATTCTTATTATGGTATTCATCGAAAAAGGCTGATCCGACTTTAGCATCCATGGAGTAATTGAAGTCTAGTATCCTTTTTTCAATTTCAGAAGTATCGGTTATACCTGCACCTTTAAAAAGATCTTTATTTTTGTTAAAGAAATTCATTAAATCTTTTGTTTGCGTTTTACTGAGATCGGCCTTCCCTTTTCCATCCAAGATGTCATTCACTCGACGAGTGTAGTCCATATACTGTGGGGAAGTTTCGGAAATACCACCTAGTTCTTTGGCCAGTGGATTGTATTTTTGAAATGTTTCGTTAAACTCCCCGCCAATCTTAACTGGCGTTAAGGCATCGTATACCTCGCTAGCATTTATTTGAGCTTTTGTTAATGGAATCTTTATATCCCCTGAAGCACCACTAACAAAGCCAACCCGATCTTTAACTAGCTGTGGAAGCAATTTACTTGCGAACTCATCAACTTGAGTCAAGTTGCTTGCAGCACTTCTCTTCAGGAAGTTCTGTCCATACCCCTTGTACGAAAGCGCAGCAACACCTAATCCTAAAAACAGACTAGTAGAGGTATCTGTGAATCCCGGAAGCACACCCTCTATACCTCGCTTGAGATAGGACATCCCTGTGATTTGCCCAAGGTAAGATCTGCCAACATCTACATTTACTGCTGTAGTGGCAAGCCCTTCGATAACACCTTTGTCAAATCCTGGCATTAGCATTTGTGCTAAGAATGCAGCACCACCAACTTTCATTGGAGCGATCTTTGGACTGCCTTTCGCCATCTTACTGTACAGATAGCCAACTCCAGCAGCAACTCCAGCAGAAGCAACTGCATTCCCACCAAGACCATAATTCCTTCTATAGTGGTCTATAGTTTGCAACCCTATAGCTGCTGCACCAATTTTACTTGCCTTGTAGCCTATTTCAAAGAACTGCTTATAAAACGGTCCAGGCTTCGTGGAGAGACCCAGACCTGTAGCTTCCCCAAAGTCTCCTAGTACTTTTCCAAAAACTGGTATCTGTTCTTTCGTTGCTGATATCAGCCTATTAAATCTGTTGAGTCCTGTTGAAAGGTAAGCTGTTGCAAGCGAGGTGCGTCTTCTCAAATCGCCAAGCGTTGAGAAGGCTCCTCTTGTTGAAGCTACCAGACCTAAGCGCTCAACGCTTCCATCGCTACCCTTGAATACATCGTCAAAGATAACCTCTGGTATATCAAGGTTTTGAAGAGACCCCTGATATGCAGGATTGATTTTTCCACTAATATCAAGGTCTTCTATCTTATCGTATAAATCCGCACCATATCTTAAGTTTTGAACTGCTACATCTTCCGAAAGCAGTTTAGCACTTCCTGATTTAACTCGTTTGGAAATTTTAGTTCCAGTTATTTTTCCTGCGGCATCGACTTCATCTTCTGTAAAATCTTCGAGCTGCTCAAAGATTAATCGGCCACGCCCTCTTTGATCCGCTTTCTGCTCATAAGTTAACTTAAAAGTCTCATCATCTTGTGTGCTTAGGTGCGTTGTTATCTGACTGTAAGCGTCTTCCCCAACAAGCTCTCTTACAACTTTTTGTGTACTTTGCGTATGTAAGGAATCGGCCGAATAGGTATATTTAAAAGTTTCGCTTCCATCAAATCCTGAGATGCCCTTCTCCATGCCCAGTGCATCTGGAGAGGCATACGGACTCATGAACTCAGGTATTCTGAAAGTATTAGCAAACCCAAATGGGGTTTTGTTTGCTAGGTTCCTGATCTGCGCTTGAAAGATATCATACTTAGTATATCTAGCATCGGCACTCCCCCCATAAGGGGAGTGCATCATGTATTTTGCTGCACCTATACCGACAGCATACGGGGTTAAAGATAGCGCCCCCTCAATTAGTGGGTGCATCTCTGGCTCAGCAGCTACCGCTGAATAGAAAATACTTCCTGGTCCTTGCTGAGTAAACATACTATCTCCTGTCTAAGGATTGTAAATCTGATTTACTCAGCTTCTCCTTATTGATTCTAGTCATTTCTTCTTTTAAGAATTCGTTTTCAGCAGCTCTCATCTCCCAATAACCTAATTCTTTTTCTAGCATACTAGCATCATTAACATATATACTTTCAGAATTAGCTGGATCTTCTTCTTGTTCTTTAGTTTCTTCATCTTGAATATTATACAATTCTTTATATATTTTTTCTAGATCAAGTCTTTGAAACCCAGGTTTAGTTTTAGACAATAAGTTTTCTGCAGCAACAAAGTTTTTAATAAACTGCTTCTCTGTCATATTGTCTATACACTTTGGTGTCATCGAACTAAAGCCACTAAATACTGTACATCGCATATGCTCATATATGCTGTCCAGAGGGTTTAAAGTTCTTTCCTTGGCGATGGCCAGTAAGAATTCCTCTCCCTCGTTTTCTCCAGAAAGCTTGTAGATCATTCTTCCAGTTGAGATGGTATACCCAGCCGGAAGATTAGATGGCAAGTAATCATGCCTACCCAGGTAGCATAGGTTGAACACTTCGTCATGTACAATCAACTCTGGCAGTCCGCTATTTATTAACTTACTGAAGAAATTAAATTCTTTTATCTTCAGTAGCCTGAACTCAAATACGCAGAACTCATCTAATGCAATTGAATATAGGTCGCAATCTGATTCTAAGATTTTTTTAAAATCCATTGCACGCTACCTTATTATAACTGTGTCGTTAAAAGCATTGCTTGTTGTGGAGTTAAGAAACCTGAGTTCAAAAGAATCATTTGATAAAGCGAATCCAATATTCCCGCCTTACAATATTCAAGCCATCTCTCATTTACACTCGGCCAGAGAATACAGTATAGTACAACTTTTTCCTTTAGCTTCTCTTCCACTTCTTCTGGATTCTCACTCTCCCTCATCTTATTCATTATCTCTTTTATCTTCTTCCACTCGCCACGAGTTAAATGATGATAAACATAGACATCGCCTTCTCCAAAAGCCATTACATGAATTCCATTTTTCCCATACGCTTCTTTCCAAGCCGATATCAATTCTAAGCTTGGAGGGTTGTCTTCGCCCTCAAGCAGTTCTAAAATTTGATCTTTTAAATCTGTTTGAACAGTAGGTTCTTCTACTGGTTGTGGCTCCACCACAGGCTCTGCAACTTTTGGCTTAATGTTTTCTTCAAGAGCTTTTAATTCATCATCAAGATTCATAGAAATCTTCTCCTCAATATTTATATTTTCTTCAATTAAAGTTTTAATAATAGTTTGACTGGGTATTTCCTCCTCCACTTTTGGTGGTGGCGGAGGAGGCGGTTCTACTGGTTTCTTCCGACTTAAGCGCGCTTTACGCTTTTTTATTGCGGCATCCTTTTTCTTTTTCAATCGATCTTTCCTAGCAGTTTCAGCTGAAAGCACCTCGTCTTTAGCAGAGGCTGCTTTTTCAATTTCCAATCGCTGATCTTTTTCTTTCTGCGTCTCCTCAGGTATTGGAATAAATGCCGTAGGAGGCAGACTTTTTATAATCTGCTCGGCAGTAGGAGAACTTCTTTGTAAGGCGTTAAGAGCTTTTTCATTTAAAGGCTCTCCAAACATTACTAAATCTGAATCTAACTTCTTGCCTTTAAGCGCCATGTAACCTCATTTGTTTTTGTATTCTAATGATCTACCTAAAAAACCATATTCTTCTAATATAACTTGTTCGGATATTTGTACAGTTTGCCCGCGTGAAATCAAATAACAAGTTTTAATTATTATGTCGCTTTGATCTCCAAAGCTAACCTTAATATCAAATGCACTTGTTAAGAAACCATTATAAGACATCACGGGGCTTCCCATCGTATTAGCTGGTTCTTTTAGTATGTCTGTTAAGATATAATCTGGTTTGACATAATTTACAACAAAATTTCCTTGAACAATTTCCCTTCCAGGGAGCATGGCATCGAATTGCGTAGATGCATACCCGTATATTGGTTGCTGAGAGTTCTGAATACTATAGCTTATTCCTGCACACTCTAGAACGTCCTGATATTTATGATCACCTGAATCTGCATTACTAAAAGCTATGTTTACATTAGCACCTGAAAAATATTCGTAATTATAAAAACTCATGGTTAAGCTCCGTATTCATCAAGCAACACCTCTACACTTCCAAATTGATTCGGAGTCCTAGCAGGCTGATTGTTTTTATGCCTATTAATTAAGCTTCTATAGTACGGCTCATAAAGTTGGCTGCCCTTGTTATTTTCATACGCTTTAATTATCTCATTACTACTGCTTTTATTTAAATCTGTAAAAGGGCGTATATCCTGAGCTACAAATTGGCAGACTACTTCAGTTACCATATCATTAACAGAAGTCACAATACCTTCGTTTACGAATTCAACACCCTCTAGCATCATTGATGCTCCTGGGTCTGCTTGACCATTCCTAGCTACTTCAGTTTGATACCTTAGCATTATATTCATTGGAGATATTAATGTTGATATTTTATTATCAAATTTAATCTTGTTCTTACCATGTCCAGAACCAACACCTTTTGTTGTTAAGTCTCTGGACCAACCAACAAGATTACTATAAATGTTAGCAGGATCTTTTGCGGCCAACATCCTTAATGGATGATCTTCTATTACTAAAAACACTATAGTTCCAGCAATAGTTCTAATACCACGAGTGTATCCAGAGACACCTCTTTCGCCAATTCTCCTTACGGGAGACTTGGCTTCATGTATCGAAATGGATATCGTAGCCATTTGAGTCATTTTGACGGGAGAGAAAAAGTTTGCATTAGTTTCAAATGAAGTTTTTAAGCTATCTCGAGTTTTTATTTGTTGCGTTGAGTTTATAGGAAGTGGGAAAAGCGGCGGACCAACTTCAGGTATACTTATTGGTGATCTTGGCTGAGCCAAATTCCCCTCAAATGAAATCTGAGATTTTCTCTGTGCCTCTAATGTATCTGTTATATGATCCCGTAACCCTTCACTTCCAGGAAAGAAAGCATAAGCATCACAGTCTGATCCAGAATAGCTATATGTGTAGTCAGCGTTTGAACTCATTTGATACTCCTACTCTTCATCTGGTACCGCTTCATCACCATCATGGCCTCCCGTCAAGTCATCGCTTGTTGGGTCGTTTTGAACTAAAGGGTCTGGATCTATATCGTCGGGGATGCCATCATTATCATCGTCGGAGTCTACATTGTCTGGGAAATTGTCGCCATCAGAATCAACAGGTTCTTCGATGCCATCATGGCCACCCGTCAAGTCATCGTCATCAACCTCTCTTGGAACATCAGGCTGAGGGTCCATTTCATCAATAATGCTATCATTGTCTCGATCAAATGGAAAGTCATCATCTTCATCTGGGATTCCATCACCATCAGTATCGACAGGTTCTTCAATGCCATCATGGCCACCCGTATCGTCTCTTGCTGGATCATCCTGAATGTTCGGGTTCGGGTCATCTCCATCTAAAAGACCATCGTTATCGTCATCAGGATCTTGGTTGTCTCCAACCCCGTCGCCATCAGTATCTTGAGATTCATTAGGATTCCCTGGAAGAGCGTCATCTTGATTTAAAATTCCATCTCCGTCATCGTCCTCATCGTCTTCGAAGACATGGTCATCATCAAAAAGTTCATTTACTTGATCCTCACTTAGTTCGTCCCCAATGTTTAGGTAACCTGGCTCTGAAGTTAAAATACTGCCAGGGTAACGAGACTCAGGAACTTGCTTGATACTTGAACCACCAGGGCCAGACCCTTCAGATCCATGCAGATCGAAGCTCCTCCAAGGTAAAATCGTCTTTGCTACGAAATTCAATGAATAAGGCAGAGTCATCGCATCTATACTTAACTCTGTATTAACTGATAATATCTCACATCCATAGATACGCATCTGAGCCGACTGGCCGTACTCATTAACAGCCACGATAACAATATCAAAAGGCAATATTTGGTCTAGGTACTCTGGCTTAGCCACAACATAATTATTACCTAAGTTAGATAAGTCATACTTTTCATCTTGCAGGAATGCATAATTAGTCAAAGACTTACTGTTTACCGTTTTGCTTATCGTTCTTACAGTGGGTTTAAGTGTTGCGTTATACGCGTCTACTTTTTTATTCCACTCAACTATGTATTTCAGATGATCCTCATAGGCGTCCTCATAATGAAGAAAACTGTTTACAAAGTCTTCAGCCATCATGATGAAACCACCACTATAAATTAAACTTTCCGCTACTGCCCCTATGCAATCAGTTATCGCTATTTTAACCAAATTGACAAAAGCAGGTACAGCTGCAAGCCCTCCTGAAAGTATTGAAACTGCTACCGTTTCCATGACTCCAACAATAGCTCCTTTCACACATTCCTCTGCAGCGACACCAAAACTGCCACCGGGAAGTACCTTAAAGGAAATGAACACGTCGTATATATATTCCCACTTGCCTCTAGTTTCTGGAGCGTGTCTTCTTCTTAATACAGGCTGGGTTGTCTGTTGATGCTGAACGGTTTTCTTTTCGTCGAGCTCTCTTAGAAAGAGCTCGTCTTTATCCAAAAGCGCTTTTTCCCCATCAAAAGATTTCATATAGAGAGGGTCTACATCTAATAATAGTCCCCTTATTATCCCATTGATGCCACGCTTACCTCTAGCAAAGGAAACGGGATCTACTGATCCCATAATATAATTCGGCGCTTTTTCACGCTGAATCATATAGCTCACATACTGCATGCTACCCACTTGAGCACCATTAATGATAACTCGAATATCAACACCAGAAAATGAACTATATGATTGCGACAAAGATGTCGACCCAGACATAGAACCTCCACGCAGCAAGAGAAAATATTTTATATATTATCTATAGCACTTATTGCGAGGAGTTATCTATATCAATTATGAATTATGACTGTATTCGAAGTTAGAGGTTGGAGAGTCATCCCCACCTCTAACTTTTGGATTCTTCTGATTGGCATAAAGCTCATCTCTAGCTGACGTACCCTTCTCCGAGCCATTCAGTGCAAAGCTTCTCCAAGGTAAAATCGTTCGGCAAACATAAGTCATCTGGTTCTCAATAACGATATCATCAATAGAAAAACCAGAACCCTCATTGAGTATTTCACAACCGTAAAGTCGCATCTGAGCCGATTGACCATACTCATTTGCAGCAACAATAGTTACGTCAAATGGTAGTATTTGATCTACATAAAACACTTTTGCAACGCTATAATTACTACCAAGGTTAGTTAGGTCATATTTTTCTTGCGGATCAAATCTTTGAGTTGGGCCTCCAGAGAACGATACACCTGTTCCGGTTGCTCCTGATCGGTTCTTCAAGGCTCTTCCTGCTGCAGTTCCACCAATGGTTTTCAAGCCTACAGTGCCTGTTTCATTATGTGCCTCATTCAGTGCACTAGTATTAGAACCTGGGAAAACATTTCCACGCCCCGCTTTACGGGAAAGAGCATTTACAGTTGTATTTGCAGCATTTAGATCTCCACTACCATAACTTGGGAAGATCTCATCCGTGTCGCCAAGATAACGCTCTCCAGCAAATGATGGTGTATAAAGCATATGTACATCCATCATAAGTGAAATCATCGTACCAGCAATACCACGCTTACCACGAGAATAAGATACGGGATCAACAGATCCCATAACATAGATAGGTGCCTTCTCACGCTGGATAGCATAAGACAATGCTTGCATGCTCCCAGCCTGCTGGCCATTAATTATTACTCGAATATCTACACCTGAATAAGATGTATAGGTTCTACTTAAATCTAATGAAGTTGCCATAATATATCTCCTTTATTGTTTTGAATTAAATGCCACTTGCAGGTGGCTCAAGAGTAAGGTCGATTTCAACAGCTTCAATAGACAATGGTGGAATAAATCTTACAGACATTCTAATGATACCATTAATGCGATCCAAACGAGACCCTCTAAGCTGAACAGCAAGCTGCTGAGCGTAGCCACGTTGAACCAGACCCTTAGAGACGCCATCAAGTCTTTGCGCAAGGCTTCCAATCTCAGCATCAGTGTAGGCACTGCCAATAACGCTTAAGCATTCTTGTCGAAGTCGACTAAGTATACCATTAGCAGCGAGTATCGATGATATTTTAGTATAATCAGAAGTTCTAAGTGCTGCTGTGTATATAGAAGAGATGACGCCAGTTTGGTCAATCATACAAATGCGCAAAGCTGCAAGGTTGTTCAGTATCGCTCTTGGAGTTCGCTGCTGTGCATTGAAGCCCTGCAGTCTTCCACGAATTGGTCCAATTGGCTCAGTTCCAGGCTCTTGAATTGCAAGTATACCAGCAATCATTGGAGCAGCGCTGCCAAGATATGCATTTTGATTTTGCATTCGAATCTTCTTGTTATTCGCAGGGAACGAAAACTTCGGATCGTTAAGCAATCCATAAGCCCCAACAACAACCGCATGCTTGCCTAAGTCAATGGGGTTACCCATCGCATCAAGCGCCTCGTCTGTGTCGTCGATACCGTAAGGCGTTTCATTTGGCAGTAAAGCTCCATTAGTTAAGATAACTCCACCAAACGCAGCCCCACCACGATAAGTGGTTGAGCCAGCAAGCAACTTAGTACCTAGGACACCTGTGCCGTTTGCAGTTACAATTACATCTCCATTAGTTTGGATCTGATACTCTGCAGGGTTTCCCGCCCAAGCAGAGACTCCATTTCGACTCCTCGAAGGAGCAGTCGTCGGTACAATCGCAACAGTCTGAGAGTAGTTGGTTGAAGCGAGATACGCTGCACTAGCAGCTTGATGCAAGAAGGAGATCTCTCTCACCTCTACATTAGCAGCAATCAGAGAGATGCCACTAACCGTTTCTACAGTTCCATCAGCAGCATAGACTGGATCTGTAAAAGTAAACAGTCTACTCATCGCTGCTTCAGGAATTAGATTTCCTGTAAGCTCAAAATGATTCATAAAGAAGGGGTCTAGAGGAAATTCTCTAGAACTACTCAGTTCTGAATTTAACAAGAAAGTGCTAAGTTGGGCACTTCCATTAGTCAACGATGGACGCAATCGCAATACATACTCATCATCACCAGAATCAAACTTTTGTGTACCAAATGTTAATTTAGCAAATGGTGTCTGTACTTCAATTACTGCTTGGTGACTAGCAGCTTTATAAGCATCATACTCTGCAGAGCTTTGACCTTCAGCATTTACTTCAATCCATGCAGCACCAATATAAGCAATATGGTCTTGTTCATTTAAAAAAGTGCGGTCATCAAAACCGTCACCTGCACCTGCGTTTTCATTATTGTCACTAAATACGCCAAAAGCGTCAGCTTTTAAAGTATCGTATTGAGCTTGGGTAAATCCAATAGCATCTACGCCACTTCCTGCAAAAGCGCCTAGTGCTTCGAATTCAGCTTCATTGCGGCCTTTTGCATCAACTTCAGCAGGCATGTCAGCATCAAAATCAACATGACACTCGACCAGGCCTTTGCTAGTGAAGAATGACTCCACTTCAGTAGGGGTACCTGGAGCTCCAGGATGTAAATGGAATTCAACCAAATTTAATGCGTCACCAAGAAGCTCTTGAGTTGCGTCTAGCTCATATTGAATACCATCATAGGTGTAATCGTTGCGCACATTGCTGTTATCAAAGGGGTTTTTACGAGCGGACATGAAGATGTTTGGACGACCATTAAAGACGTATTTCCACATATATCCAAGATTATGTTTCTGCCAAGATAGCTGCTTTTTAAAATCCATCCCGGCGTCGATTTCTACTGGTTGAGCATCCGCATAGCACCTGTCACAGTGCAAGAATGAGATATTTTCAAATTCTAACTCTTCGTACGCCACTTCATTGGCTGCATATCTCTCACAACTAGAAATGAAATCGCCAGCGCTACCTGTAGTAGAATGGAAAGAGATCTCGCTTCCAACGTTTGCCACATTATATTCTGATAATGTTTGATCAGTTAAATCAAATTCATCGACAATTTTGATTTCTGTTTTCCAGCCGTCAGCAATAATAGCTCCACCTGTTGCACTGTCGCCACTTAACCGGAGGGAAGTGGCTGTTCTATACGCGCTTCTAATGTCTGCAAGATCGTAGATGTTTTCTAAAGTTACAGTGCTCAAAGCTGACGAATCAAAGCTGTTAGGAGTCCACAAGAACATTCCTGCAGGAATGTTAATATCGACATCAAAAAGTGACTCTGCAATCTGATCAGCAATGATCCCTTCACTGTCATATACGGGACGAGCAGTTTCGTTATTGTAAATTACAACTCTTTGTCGAATCAAAGATCCCTCACGGAATGGTTGAAGCAGAACTGAAAGTTGATTAACTGTACTCTGAAGCTCAGCGGCACTGTCCTCCTCCCTCGTTGCATAAGGAGTTATGGTGAGCCAAGCCTCCTTTTCATGCAGTCCGTTGGTTGCCTTCTCTATAGCGAAATGAAAAGGCTTTGCACCAATACGCATAATACTTACAGGGACTGTTTCGTTTGCAACTTGTTGCGCTGCTGCGATCATTCTGGTTACGTCTGAATCAGAACCAAACTCTTGAGCAAACCTTTGGACTGAAGCAAGGCTAGCGCTTGTTCGAAATGGCTGGTTCTCTAGGCCTTGTTTGCCAGTGGCCGTCATTAACAGCCCAGGACCAGCAGGAGCAGCAACACTTTCGTTACGTCTCATGTTGTTATCATTGTAGGTGGCTGTAATCTCACCTGCAATGTTTGTATACTTTAAATTCTGGTACGACATAATAACTCCTATGGGTTATGTGTGTTTTTAGGTAGGATTTTTAAATCAATAAGTACTTGTCTGATGATTGAATAAGCTTTTGCATCAAATTCTCTGAACCTTAAGAAGAACCTAATTGGCCTAGAGAAAACTCTCTGCCCATTAATGCTCATATAGTTGTCGGATAGTCTTTCTTTCCAGAAAAATCGTTCTGCACCTTTTAATTCAAAAACAAATGCTGAATTTATAAAAAGCTTTTCGAGCCAAATGGCTCTTTTGTTTGCTATCTTATTAGATGTTGCCCAGCAGTTAAATTCAATTACATGATCTACAGGTCTAGATTCTACTGTAATTATCTTGTTTGGCATGTTCGGGCGAGCCTCTTGATGAGAGTATGTTGCTTTTCTGTGCGGCCTGTCAGTGCCTTTGGTATTCATCAGCCCAGGCTTCCTTTCAACTAGCTTGAAAGTTATTACTTCGTCACCGTAATTATCCATCGACTCTGGGGGGTACTCTTCCACTAGTTTTACCAACCTGCTAGCTTTAACACCTTCTCTTTCTTGAGAGTCTGCTAATAGCTTTTGAGCGATATCAAAAAATATATCTAATGTTAATGGCGCTGTATTCACCATAAACACTCTATCCAAATTTATATTATAGGGATTTGTAATGACAAACTCTTCAGGCGCAAGCATCTCAGTAGAAATGCGGCCAGCACTATCCACGACATTGATGAGTATTTGGTCATTATTTCGAGCCATTAGATATTCTCTCTTATGGAATTGTCTTCTCTGCAGTATACTGCGATGTATTCGACTCTTCCATTATCTGCACGGTATTTTTGAATAGTTTCTGGTTTGTAAATTGTTTCTCTTTTGTATGGTACTAACACGTTTCCTTCAATATCAAGAGACAACTCAATTATTTTATCTCTATAAGAGATTTTTTCGTCATATCTTAAATAAAAGATTTTGTAATCAGTTCGAATTTCTCCTGGATACACCCTTTTGATACGATTTCCCTTACCTCCATCAGCCCCAACCATCGCTGAATAACATCGACTAAACTCTTCATCCCAAATGTACTTTTCACCTAAACAATATTTACATCGACTTTCTGAGTCGGGCTCGTCACTTAATTTTGATACGCAGGCACATTTGATCAAAGCACCATCATCAGATTTTCTTGCTTTACGCAATAGCACCAAATGGTTATGAGGCTTGCATCCTCCAATACCAAAGACAATATCATCAAATTCTTTTCGTAAGTCTATCTCGCAGGAGCTAGTTTTATTAAAACTTCTAATAGACATAATTTACCCTTTCTTATGTCTGTAATCCAACCCCCTAAAGGGGGTGAATCCATGCTTGTACTTAGTACCTCCAGGAACTCTATACTTTGAATTCTGTGTAGGCTGAACATAACCTTCGACCCAGGGGTCATGCCACTCCCTGGAGTTCTTATATCCTTTTCTTGACCTACCTTTTTCAGCGTGCTGTGGCCCGAGTCCTTGCCCGTTGACAATGCAGCCACCAGCATTTACTACACGCCACCATTCGTCCCGCTCTGCTTTCAACTCTTTAATAAGATCGGCTAAGTCAAAATCTAGCGAATCTTTATTTTCAATTAATAAGTCACCTAATTGCTTCTTTTTACCATCGTTCCCATATGTACCGATTGGCATCGAAAGTAATCTTAATCCAGCATCGTACATTACGAATCTAGTTCTAGCGAAATAATATCGTTCTGAAGTTGGCCTGACCCCAGTGATATTGTCTGCTTCCAACGAGGACCAATGTATTGATAGCGCAATCGTATCGTCAGTAACATTAGCGACCCAAGCACCCAGCTCCATTTTGAGCATCTCAACAGAAGCATAAAATGGGTTGTACTCAGTAGTAAAAAATAACTCTAAGGTTTTAGCTAAGGAATTTCCTTCGGTATCTTTCAACCCCTCTAAAGTTATGAATACCAAACTATTAAAATCCAACCCGCATTTTGGTTGGGCTATCAGGCCTCCGCTAGTTACTTCAAACCCACCCTCAAAGGTGACGTTTTCTCCAAGCAGAGAAACGGTCCAGGAATCTTTCCAAACCCCACTTACTGTGGGGGTGTAATCAAAGTACCAATAGCCAGTATCAATCTTGGTAACTTGCAATCCGGGATCAATAATATTTCCGCTAGGGTCTGTTAGCGTAACTGTAGCTCCAACAGGATCTACAGGTGCCCCATTCAAATCAGTAAAAAGCATTTTTAATTTAACTGCTTCATTAATTTGGATCGTGCTTCTATTACACTTTATCAAGACTTTCTTAACTGGGACTTTAATTGGAGTGCCACAATCATCATTACTAGTATTTGAACAACTCATGGGATTCTCCTAAAATTCTAAAGTAATTTTATTGTCAGAAACTGATATTATTTTATATATTTTTTCTGGCCTGCCAGATCTAGTAGACTTTGGGCCGTCAAAAATTCCGCTTACGGACTGAGACTCAATCTTTATATTTTCTTGAGTAGCTGTAGCTGCATCAATATTATTGTTAAATGTTAAAACTATTTTATTTAAATTCAAATCCACATTAATGTCCCCAGTCGAAGGCTGCATTGAAGCTAACTCTAGATACGCCCCCACTGCTTCATTCTGCTGGTTGGGTATCAGTAAGCCATCTGGAGCAATAGGGCTTGTTGACGTATACTCAGGATAGACAAAAATAGATTCTGTCCCAGTACTGAACGTTACTAAATTTGAGACACTCAGCAAATCCTCTTTATTTGCTTCCACGATGAAGGCCTCGTTTAATAAATATTCGCCCCCAGTGAATTTTATTAATATACCACGATCAGTTATCCGCCATCTTTGAACGCACCTGCTTAAGCGTGAATTGTAATTACTGGAAGCTGGTTGTGGTTCTGCCTCGTCGTCAAACCACCATTTAAATTTGGCCGCTGAACCACTGCCTGCTTCCACGATTTTTAAATTCAATGAAGCTGTAACTTCATTGTTTTTTGGCTCAAAGCTACCAGAAGACTTTATTCTCGCATCTCCTGTTTTAACTCCACCAACCAGCGTATAAGCGTCGTAAACTGTTCTCTCTGAGACACAATTGCTTTGACTGTATGCTTGTATCTCTGCAGGGATGTTCGCAATGTTATTTAAACTCTCTCCGCAAATAAATAAATTATATTCTGTATTAATTCTAAGAGGCTGTTTTGGCGTTATGACCAGAACGGAGTATTTTGCTCCAACACTCTTTTCGTAAATCTCTTGGTCATCCTCTACTTTTAATTCCGCAAGGTTGTTAACTAAGTATGTCGAATACTCACAACTGACATAACCTTTGAACATCGGAGAGGTCAGAAAGAACGGGTTAGTTCCATCAGACTGATTTAACCACAAGCCGTTATCTGGCCCAGAAGTTACATCGGAATCAGGACCATATATAATCACACTCTCTTTTGCAGTTTTTAAATCTATTGCCCTGTCGAATACTAAAACTATTTCCTGTCCAATAGGAAATTCTGCTTCAGAGTTCGTCGGGTAGCTTTCATCTGCTTTCAATACTATCGCCATTGGGGGGCTCCTTTTAAAGACTGAGTTTATTATAGGTAACTTGTCTGCATTCAGCCACCTTATCGTTCTAGCTTTAAATTATACTCTTCTTTATGTTCTAAATTAAAGCTTTCCATAATAATGGCCTTTAATTCTAAAAATTCGTCCCCCACAACGACAAAAGGGGGAAGACTTACGTCTACTCCCCCTCTCGTTACAAGTGCTTTTTACGTTAATGAACTATCTCTTAGAGATTAGCCTTTACGTCTGCTTCTGTTATGTCAGTAAGATCACCAACAGCAGCATTCACTGCACCGTCATATTCGTTTGCAACACGCTTAACGTTCTTGAAAACGCCAACGCCTTGACCCTCATGTGCGACAGCAAAGCCGTAACGCTCACGGATCTTAACCTTGACAGTCTCAGTACCTTCATCGCGCCACTCGACAGTAGTAGCCTCTTCATCAACAAGATGGAAACCAACATTACCACTTGAAAGAAGGAAGATGTCACCAGTCTCACTCTCAGGATCATAAGGACAAAGAGGTGAAACAATGATCTGGAATCCAAATGGGAAGTACGAAGGTATTTTTGGAGCAGAGGTAGCGTTCTGGCTTCTTCCTTCAACGGAAGTAGCAGCGCCACCAGTTCCAACACCTGAAGTACCAATTCCACGAGGATTCACAGTACGAACACCACGAGAAGGTCCACGACCACCTAGTGCGCCGTTGCTCCAAGGATCTTGACTTCCTGGATCACCAGTGTACATATTGAAGATAGAGCCTCCACCATGTGCAAGCATCATGGTCTTGAGGACAGGATCCTGCAAGAAGGTGTAGTAAAATAATGGATGCATAAGTAGAGTGTCAGGGCTGAAGCCTTCCTCTGCCATATGAGCCATACCGCGCATCAGGTTCTCCATAGTCATAGAGCCGTTTGCCTTCAATGCTGCGCCAGTTACCCCACGGCCACTACATACACCGTAAAGTGAACTAGAAGGTTGAAGGTTATCAAAGAGTGCGGTTCCAAGTTGCTTAAGGAAAGCGACAGCTTTTTGCTCCTTATGGCGAACCATTGCGTTACCCATGAGCTCAAGGTTTTTAGCCATGATATCAAAAGTACTATAACGAAGTGCCTCATCGGTGAAAGAAGCAGCGATACCACTCTTGCCGATGTAAGCTGTTGAAACAGCGCCACCCATTTGGAAGTTAACCTCAGGATAGGTGCCTGACTCCTGTACGTCGGAAGCATAAACTGCACCCATAGCTCCAGTAAGAATTTGAGTATTCAAACCTTTTGCTTGTACACGACTAAATAGTGGAGTGATAACCATACGAGGCTCTACGGGCTCACGAATGAGAATCTCCATAGATTGTTGAAGGAGAGGTGCGATTTCAGAAGATGAAATTGCGTCACGGTTCTTAGGAGAGATTACATTAACAAACTCGTTCCAAGTTACCGTCTCTTCCGTATCAGGAAGAGCGCCTCTGTTAGAAATCATATCTGCTACATAACGTGCAGCAGCCTTTTTATTGTTAGGAAGCTCTAAGCGCGTTCCGTCGGTCATTTTAAATGCCATGATAAGTTCCCTTTATTTTAATGTAATTATTGAATCTTGACGTTGATGATAGCAATTTCATCAGCAACGGTTTCATCAGAAAGAGTGATGAGGTCGCTGAATCCCTTAGTTGCAGAACCAGGCATTTGCGCATCAGCTTTAAACTCAGAACCGTTCCAACCAGTACGAACACGCTCAAGAAGACCACGAGGCTCTTTCTGGAATGCGAATACGCGACCGATAGTCCACTCATGCTGGTCGCGGAGACTTGCAAGCGCAGCCTCTACTTCAACAGCAGTACCGGCTCCAGCCGCAGCAAAAGTAACATTTTCAGCAGTAGTCATATCACGAACGACGAAGTTACTATTCACATCAAAGACAACAAAATCACCTGGCTTAGCTTCGCCAACAAGATGCATCATCTTCTCATTAACAGATACGGTTGCAGTATAATCGAAAGCAGTCAAGGCTGTAAGTGCAGCTGCGTTTGCATCAACGGGAACATTAGCAGCCCCAGCAGTCAAGAAGAAGAAAATCCGACCAGCATCTGCATCGAGATACCAATCGCCTGCTCTTGCTAGCAAACTGATATCATTGCGCTCACGACCAGACCATGCAGCGTTAGCACCAGTCTCCAACAAAACAGGAGTACGACTAGTATTTCCTGCGAGCTTTGAAGTCCAATCATAAGCCATGACGTCAGTCAGGTCTAAATGACTGTAACGAGTCAACAATTTGAGTGACGCTCCTGTAACCTTTGTGCCATTGTTGAATACATTAGAAGCAGCTGGCTCGCACACATGAGCAACACGCATTTGAATATCAGTAAAGAACTGAATCAAGTGTTGCTTCTGGTAGTTAGTAAAGTGAAGATTAGCAGCATCATCACCAGCCCATACATATACATCATAAGCTGCAATACCTACAGGTGCTGAAATAAACTGTCGACCAACTGCTTGACACTTGGCGTCAGAATCTGGAGCGTTATTAGCAGCATCAATAACCCAGCCTTGATCGAGTACTGCTTGGCAGAAAGCCTGCGACTCTACATTGCCAATATCAGCCAACAACAAGGGGTTTCCAGTTCGGATATCAATGACTTTTGCATCAACGTCACTGGCATCATAAGTGATGATGACGGCATTTTTTGCTCCATCTGCAAGTCTCTTTAAAAGGCCAGCGGGGACAACACGACCAGATGCATCAAAAGATACAACCTTGCCTGAAGAGATGACGAAGAAGTCTTTTGACGCTTCGTTTTGCCAAATAGTTGGCAACCATGCTGCAGGCTTCCATTCACCTGCGGGGACTGACGCATTCATTTGAACGGTATTATTCGGAGTGATGTTGTCCATCATATCCGTTCTGGTTTTAAACGTACTTTGGAATCGACTAATAGCCATAATTATTCTCCTATAGTTTTAATGTTTTATTAAAAATTACTTGGGTTAAAGCCGCGAGGCAAATAGGTAGACTTGGAGTTAAGATAGCTATTAGCAGCATCTTTTCCATACTCTGATAAAATATTTTTGTATTCTTTAACAATCTTTTGTTCAAAAGAACCCAAGGAAGAGACCTTGTCTTCCTTATTAATGTTTGCGTCTTCGTCTGCATGCTCAGATGGACTGCTAATTTGATTCATGTTTGTTAATACCTTGTCTGATAGTGAAAATATTTTTTCATCCTTATCATCTAGATTTAATTCATCTTGAGCTGTATTTTCAACTGTATCTTCATTTTTTTCGCAATTAATATTTAAATCTTCAGTATTATCAGCTGAAACTTTTTTATTTGCTTCGATAAACTCTACAACAACTTTAAACTTCTCTTCTAAACTTTTATACATCTCTTGTAAATCTTTTAAGTCAGATTTTAGAATACTAACTTCTGAATCGCATTCTAGCGCTTCAGCTTTTTCATCAATCAATGTTAAGATTTTAGACTTAATAGTATCCGAAAGTTTAGTTTTGCTTATCAAGTCTTTCGCAGCTGTCACATGTGCGCAGTCTGGAATTGGGAAAGATCTTTCAGGCCCACAGAATATAGCATCTGGTAGTTCTTTCCTTTCGTCGTTACTCATGGAATTGCCCGACTTCACCATTACGGTTTGTAAAGCTAAGTCTAAGATATTCCAATCAACGTCTAGAGAGACTTCGTCTGCAGTCTCATCCTCGTCGAAATCACCTTCGTCGGGATCGTCTTGTTTCTGAAGCTGATTGTCGACTACAAGAGGCTCTGCTTCTGCTACAGCCTCTGTGGAATCAACAACCTCTTCGTCTGGTTGTTCTTTCTCCAATTTCATAATATCTTCCTTTTGTGTTGGAGGTTCATTCAAATTCTTTTCGCCACTATAGGCTATTTGGATAATTGTAGCTTTTACTTTGGAAGGCGCCTCAACATAAGCGACTCCTTTAGTATGTAATTCTCTCATAATCTTTTCATCTAGCACTACTCTATGATCATAGTTTTGATCTTCTAACTTAGCGGAATCGATTAGCGCTTCTACCCCTTGATTCCTCTTAACCCTTTTATACGCTTTTCTCACTGCTTGTAACTCATTTCCGGCTCCTAAATCATAGTTAGAATCACTCATAATAATTTCTTTTGGAAATATTATGAGATGCTCACTAGAGTTGTCTTCTATTGGTTTACTACTAGATGTATCGATAAGCTCCATCTCTACTACTTGAGAGAGGTCATCTGCTGGAGTATTTACTACCGACCCTTCTAGTACAATAAAGTCTCCCGTAACAAAAACGCAAGTTTCATCATCATAAGTCTTTCCATGCCTGTGTTCGCACATGCCGTCACTGACCCAATCCTGATCACAAATACTGCAAATATGTCTGTCTGTAGTAGAGCCCGCACTGAACGTTAAGTATCTCCCATCAAGAAATCTCTTAATAGCTTCTTCGTCAGTAACGTTTGCTTTGACTCGCATTCGTCCAAGACCGGGCCAATCTTTATTGTTAAGCAAATTTAAATCTTTTAAAGTTTTATAAATTTTCTGTGGGTCGTCTTCTGTGAATGCATTATGTATGTCCAGCATAGATTTATTTGAATTCAAGAAACTAGCAGCTTCATCATTTAGGCTTTGCCACTCACCACCAATAAACCTACCAATAGGCTCTCCATTTTGGTCGTGGTGTTTTAATATCGGCTTTGGGTATGGATTTGTCAACGAGTCAATACCCTTTTGCTGACCTTTTGTAGAATAAATCCTGTTATTTATTTTTCTACCCGAATGAGACAAGTCGTAAGTAATCACAAGCCCTTTTTGTTTAAACTCAACATTCGACAAAAGATTATCGATAAGCGTAATTTTGCTTTTCTTGTCTAAGGAAAGTATTCTTTTGTCAGGATTTATTTGAATGAAATCGTTGTATTTGATGAGCTTACTCATTTTGCCCCCTTGCGTATTAAATATATCTTAATATATTTATATTAGTAGTTTTCAAGTGTTTTCAAGACATCAGCAACATTATTGCTATTTTTTATCTTCTCAAACAAACTTATGCTGTCTTCGCCTAGCTTCGGAGAGGATCTTTCACCATGCTGATTTGCTGGTTTTGAAATATTATTAGAAGTGTTTAATTCGGTTGAACTCTTCACTATTCGCTCTTGCGCTAACGTCGAGTGTAACTTCTTTACATCCTCCTCAGTCAGGGGGCGCTCTCCCAGCTTTGTTCTTGCCTCTGTTTCGCTTATCAAATTGTTTAACCACAACTGTACGATTTGGTTCTCTACCTTTATTTTCTCTTCTTTGTCTACCGCACCGAACTTAATGTAAACCATTCTGTCGCTATCAAACATTGCTTCTTCATAGCCACCTTCACAAAGTAGTTCTGAAATAACATAAGTTTCAATAAAAGTTTTTATATTTCTCTGTAAGGCTTCTACATCTTGTATCGCAATTTTCGACAAGGCATTAGCAGTACTTCTATTCGCAGTATCACCTTCACCCATGTCCATGGCTGAAACACCAAGACCTGCGTACACACGCTTCTTGAAGTAATCCAAGTACTCTTGGATTTTAAGCGCCTTACCTTCGGAGCCAATAGCGTCAATTTTGTGCCTATGATCTGAAACAAAGATTCCACCTGAAGGCATATACTCAATCGTATTTCGAACCAAATCTGATTCCTTTACTCCGTCAGGACCATATCTTTCAGGCATCAAATCATTGCCAACCGTGTAGTGATACAAGGGGTGCAAGTTAGCATCGATCATCTCCTCGATGTTTTCTTCAAGCCTTCTTAGCAGAGCAATGTCTTCTAGTACTGGAAGTAGCTCAGGTGTTCCCATAGTAAACCCAGCTTTTCTATTTGTGTAGAAATGAATGACATCATCAGGTGAGAACTCTTTGCTCTCTGCACTTGCTAATTGTTTCTGCAAGATCTTTTTAATCTCACCGTTTTTCTTCACTTTGAACCATAAAGTTTCAAATGGAAGTATAAAATACCCAGCAACAGGCTCTACAGACTTGCCATTCTTGTCTAAGACTTTCCCTGTAGAGGCATCGCTATTTCTGTTTTTAACCCATGCACAATTTGAATACCTAATTAAGTCATGCGCCAGGTCTGTCATTAATAAATTAAACGGCATACCAGAAACAGTCTCTATTTCTTTTATTCTTCTTCTTATATAGTTTACTGTCTCTTTATCGTTGCCAACAAACTCCCATCCAGCCAATACAAATCTTTGAACTTTCTTTTGTATCGCTTTGAACAAAAAAGCATCCGTATCTTGAGCTATCTGTATTTCAGTTAGATCATACTCTGGCTTGAACCAAGATCCTCTATGCCTACTTGCGTAAGATAGCGCTCGCCCGTTTACTTTTTTAACTTTAACGCCAGAAATATTCACTCCAGGAATTGGAACATTTCGATCTTTATTAGAGATTGCATTTAGAATTCCTTCAAAATCATTTGCTTTCATAGATCTACCTCAAGTTGGCTTTCACAGTCTGTGTAATTTTTAAGTTATTGTACCCTACCTTGCTTCTAGTTTCTTTACTATCGGTAAGCCTAGGTATCAAATTGAGTGTAGCTTCCAATTTGGATACTGGCACTTCAATGTAATTCACATTATCTGCAATAGACGCAAAAGTAAGCTCCTCAACAGGCTCTGACTCAGGGCGTATGTTTATCCAATAAACACTCTTAATAGTATCAAGATTCTTGAAGTGCTTAGCTTCGCTTTTATTCAGCAAGCTTATATCGATCGAACAAATATAAATCATGCAATTTGGCTTGTGCTCTGCTGATTGCTTTTTTATCCAGCCCTTAATCTTCCCCAAGCTTTGCTGCAAGTCGCGAGTTCCATAGTAAGGCTCAGCGCCCCCAGCCCAAGTACTAGGAAGCACTTCGTCCAACTTCAAACCACTTTCACCAAAATAAGTACTCTTTACCGTGCCTACATCAAAAGTTTCGGTAGACAAACCTACCGAATGATGCTTTAGAAACTCCTTACAAAACGCCTTGCCTTCTTCAGCATAGAACACCTCTAGGAACTCTGAAAAAGAAAACACTTCCTCACTATCGCTTTTTTCAAATATGGCTTTGAGGCTTTCGTCTAAATTTGTCGTTTCAATTAAACTTCGAAAAAGTTCTTGAAACGACGAGCCGATAGCTATTAATTTTTTATGTAAAAAAGCTAACGCCAGATAGCCAAACGAATACCCCTTATCGTCGATAATATGTTCTTTAGCATAATGCGAATCTACATAAGAGTCGACAATACCACTCATTTCTTCTGACGAATACTCTAGTATAAGTTCATCAAATCCATACTGGTCCTGGGTGTATTTTTTTGGCAGTAATTTTCCTAAAAGCCTAACTATACCTCCACCAGAAAATAAATTAGCAGAAGCCTCAAAGAACCAAAGATGGTCTTCGGCCGTGTCACTTGTCTCACCTTTAAGACTACCAAAAAAACTTTCATAAAAATGCACAAGAGTGTTATTTAAAACTTGATAAACATGAAATAGTTCATGCGCCAAAGTCATCCATCCACGACCACGTTTGTGCCATTTTGCATGAAATACTTTTACGTTCGTTAAGTCAATTCTGAGAAGCAAATCCCTGCCAGCATAAAGAGGAGTAAAAAGAACATCTGCGTTGGCGTTCATAGCTACTTCGGTAGATATAAGAAGATTTCTTTCGCTGTCTGCTTGCGGAAGGTCCCACCCGTCTCTTTCATTTATTAAGAATAAGTTGGGCATCCAATCTAAAAGCATGGAAGAGTACAAAGATTGCCTGTCTGTTAGGACTTGAGTACCCTGTGGATCAGTGTACCCAGGCACAATATGATATGTTAATTTAAAATTATTAATTTTTTGATGTATAAAAAGAATACCTTCAGTACTGGCAGCATCTCGGCTATCAGTAAGAAAATTTGCCTCACTTATGTGCGTTGTGTTCTTTCCAGGATGGATAAACAAATGAATCAAGTTGGGTCTCCACCAATTGATTAGCGCACTTCTTATTTCTTCTCTCCAGATGCCATCCTGAGAGCTGATTTGCGAAAGGTCATCTTCAAAGAATAACGCATATTTAGCTGGTTCTTTTTTTGGCAATTGAGAACTTGTTGCTTTTAAACTCATTTTCTAAAAGCCTTCCACAGTTACTTCAGAACTACAATCATCATCACAGACTATAGCCCAATTTGGTTTAGTATTGTTAGACTTCATGTAACACCGTATTTTACCCAAAGGGTTACTTTAGAAAGAACCCCTCCTATAAGCAGGATTTTACCTTCATCGCCCTCAGCTTCCGCATAATCTTCGTATTCAAATGTAATATCTAACAAAGAGTCTGCTTCGTCCGCTAAGAACTTGCTTAAGTCCAAGGAATATTCAAGAGCTATATCTGCAGCTTTGAACTTTAAAGTAAAATCACTCAACAGCTGGCCGGCTTTGCTTGGTACAGGGATTAATTTTTTTATTTCCTGCACTAATTGTTGCTTGACACTGCCGTCTTCCACTAATGCTTCAATGTTCTTCTCGTTAATTCTATGCGCTCCACCAGTAGTGGTAGTAAAGTTACCACCAAACAAATATTCGTCAAATCCAATACTCTTTTTAAGCTGAGTCAGCAAGTCGTCAACTTGAAGTTCTACAGGTTCGCCATCAGCACCATCGATCGTGAAAAAGGGGTCTGGAGCGACTTTGTTTGATTCTATAGTTATTGATGGCGCAACGTGATCTTTAACGCTTAGGCTTCCCGTAAACTCAAAGCCAAAATCTATTGTAATTGGCGCAGGCTCTTTTGCCTTCGGGACAGCTAGTTTTTTTGGTGGCTTCGGTATCAGCTCTGTTGTAACTTCAACCACTTTAACAGTTGCTGCTACTTGCTCTGGCGGTCCAAGCAAAGGCTCTGGCGGTCCAAGCAAAGGCTCTGGCGGTCCAAGCAAAGGCTCTGGCGGTCCAAGCAAAGGCTCTGGCGGTCCACGCATCCCTTGATCGCCTTGCGAGCCAGGCAGCTCATAACCAAGGTACTCAAGATACTTGGCATATGCCGCAGCAATAAAGTCCGAATAGGTTTTAGGTTGATAAGCCACTGAGAATTCCTTCATAAATGTCGTCTAAATTATTCTTATTTACCTTTAGCATTGAATTTAAGTCAGAGCATTCAGTTAAATCTATAATTCTAATGTTCTCGTTATCTAATGATTTTACTTTTATGTAGTCTTCTGGCTCCAGTACTTTTCCGTCATAGTTGAGGGTAGTCGTACTTGTTTCTAGCTGTACGTTTTTATCAGTCTCTTGGATTATCTTTTCTACCAAAGCCTTTTCTTTCCTTACGTTTTCGCAGCTTAAGCCTTCTTCAAAAAACTTTATTATAAGTCTTATGAATCTGATTAGGTGTGCGATAGCTTGCAAGTCTCCAAGTATCTTAAACTCAGAAGCTATCACCTCCCCCATAAAAGCTTGTAATGCTTTTAATGTCTGTACTACTTTCGCAACTTCCTCATTCATCCATTTCTTTGTTGTGATTACAGATTCAATTATTGTCTTTTCAATAAACTGAAAAGCATCAGACTGATTTAAAGATCTCACCCAACCTTTAGCTCTGTAATCGATCAGGTCTTTTGGTTGGCGATATTCATTTTTAATATCCACACCATACTTTGCAAAAGCATAATCCAAGGCGTTCCAATCGCTCTTCTTAACGCTAACGTCTCTTGCACTGACAGTATATTCAGTACCTAACCCATCAAGATCTAGATTCATCCTTTTATCAGCCTTCTTGGGCTTTTTAAAATATGGAGTAGTTATTGTTTTTGTCTCAGCTACAAAGTCAAAATTAAAGAAATCCTTATTCTCTTCAATTGTCTCCTTAGCCAATGCAGCTTCGATCTTCTTCTGATACTTTTCAGCAAGTTGAAAAGAACTGTCGATATACCCTGGCAGGGCGCGCAGGGTGCCTATCTCTTTGACGAATAGAGTTACGTAATCCTTAAGAATTTCATTTCCAGGTATTTCCAAATACGTAGTAAGTTGACTTTGCATTAAGTCTGTACTAATCGGATTCCAGGGTCCAACTACAGGATCATCATAATGGTTTACATGGAATACCCAAAATGCGAATTTATCCAATTCTTTTGGCAGTGTATTTATTTCAAACTCTTTCCTCTTCCTGGCGTCTTCTTTTAGCTGTTCTTCATACTGCTCCCGCAAGTCTTTAGACAATGCGTCATACTCCTGTTGTAAGTCTACAGAAGGTTTGTCGAACCAGCTGTCTGGCGTGACTTTTTGTATTGCGCTACCGACCTGGTTCACAAGAGAGATCGCATCATTGGTAACTTTTTCACCAGAAGCGACAACTGCTCTTATCGCACCCATTATGGCTCTGAATGCACTAACAATACAATCCAAGAAGGGATTGACTATTTTTGGAATCACTTCAACTGCTTGCACTAAAAAATCTAGAACAGCTTTAACCATACCTCCGAAGAGTCCCGTCCAATCAAATCTTATTTTTGCTAAGTCTAAACTGTACTTTATAAACAATGTAGGTAGTAGCAGGCTCAGCCCTATAAGGTTGCTAGGGCACATGAAGTTTGCGCCGAAGTTTAATAAGAATTTACATAGCGCATCATATAGCAATGTAGGGTCCATTGCTTTTAGCATATCGTCTAGAAGCTTTTTTATTTGGCGTAGAAATTTAGTTAAATTAAAGACGAATTCTAATGATGGTAAAGTTAAGCTCACGTTATAGTCAAGCATGCAGTCCAAGCATTCTTTTAAATCTAGCTTGTATTTTTCACCACCAATATTGACGGTGCCTGCATGATCTTCAATCCATTGGTTTGTCTTCCCGACAAACTTTCTACTATACTCGTTTGTAAATCGTTTTTTATATTCATATTCCACTGGCTTTTCGCCCATGAAATCTAGATTCTTTTTAATGACGCTTGCTTGAGGGTCCCACCACTCTTCAGCAGGATTCCCATCTTTATCAGTTAAGGAGCATTCACTGTAGAAGTGGTCCTCCTCTTCTTCAACTATTTTAATTTCCTCCTGGGGGGTCTCCTCTTCTTGCGTATCATTGCGGCCCCCTGTGACTGAATTTACAATCTCCTCCATGGAAGCGTCTGCAGCTATCAAAGACAATGTGATTGTTGACTCAAGCCCTGTTAGTGGAGACTGGTATCCAGTAAGAAATATCTCATCAGGAGGAGCATCACTCATTCTTACGAACAAGCCCTCTTCATATGCTTTGACCAGTTCTATTACGTCAAATAGTAATAGATCATCATCGTTTGGCATTCTATCTGTCATCAGTTACATCTCTGTATTTTCGCCTCTTATTACGAGGTTGCTCTAAATTGTTTTTGTACTCAATCGCCTTTAATATGGCGCTTTCGCTACCAACTTCAATATTTTCTTCTATCTCTTCTGCTAGCTCGGGGTTTATACGTCTAACTGCATCAATGAAAGAGTTCATTCTGTTCATAGTTTTTCTTAAGTCCTCAAGAAGTACGAAGTCTCTTGCGATCTTTTTAAACAACTGTTGATACTGCTCTTCAAGTTCTTTCTCACCACTATCGAAATCATTATCATGGCCTTTTCGCATGTTACTAAATACGCCCATTGTCTAGACCTTCCTGAATTAAATCTAGTGACTCTGACATTTCAATTAGTTTCTTCAATTCTATTAATGCCATGTAGTCATCATATGTTATTTCTTTTTTAATTCCGCCAAATATATTTGTTGCTGATCTTTTCAGCCTGTGGCTTCTGGAGATGTCTAAAGTAAAACTGTTATTAGATCTTTTAATTTTCTCATCTAAGTTTTCTTTTCTATCTTTTATTACGCCTAATAATCTCCTCCCCTCTTCTTTAGCTTCCTCAAGTTTTGCTTTTATTATTTTAGCTTCTTTTGAAGTGAAGGGTCTCTCTGGATTTTGTCTAAAGTCATGCATCATATCTTCTAATGTTGCATCGACCATATCAATATTCTTTAATGGTGATTCTTTTTCTTTCAGTTCTTCGTTGAAAGATTTTAATAAATCTTCCTTTTCAAAAAGGAACTTATTGTCAAAAACATCATCAAAAAAGCTTTTCATTAAATCACCCCGTTAACTATTTTTTTATAATATTTTAAGTTTATTTTAATGTCTTCTTTGTATTGTGGATCAGTATGCCCAGGACAAAACACTCTAGCCCATATAGGGAATAAAGATTCCGTATTTGCTACTTCAGAAGAGCCTATACCATCTGGTAATAAAAGAGTATTATTAATTAATACATCGCCCCATTCTTTCTCAGTGGGTTGTTCAGAACCATACTTTAATTTTACTGACCAGCCAGAACTACTAAAAAGATCACCTTGAGTTAAGTCGGGCATCTCTATTTTTAATTCTATGTTTTCATAATAGAATTCAGGAAACTGGTTTTTGAAATAAAACAAAAACTCCTGCTCGCCACCTGTGAAACCATTGTGTTCAGTAATGAAGGGGCCGTTAATTGGTTGCTTCTCAGCATCTAAAACAATTAAGCTCATATTCTATTTCCTCTATGTGCATTGAAACCACGCCTATAATTTCTTTTATCAGATTGGCCTGTAAAAGCAACACCTGCAAGCATACCACCACCCAAAGTTAACAATCTATTATTCATTGCTACATTATTCTCTTTATTGGGGTCTAGCAATTTTTGCATCTTTTTCTTACCGAAACCTTTCAATCTTTCGTCATCGCCTTTCATTGCTGCAATTGATGTAAGGTTTTCACGTCTAGCCTGTGCTCCTGTTACTTGTTCTATTGTTTCTGGTGTTGAAGAATAGCCGCCACTTGCTTTTGCCTTCAACCTAGTTTGACTGCCAGTGTGTGTTTCCACACTTGATGCAAAATCATCCAATAAAGTGTCTCCTTGAGCAGTTCCCTTTCCTATACCTAAATCATTCAAAGTTAACCCGCTACCTTTTTCAATTGAAGACAGTTCTGTTCCTGGAGAATATTGACCTGACACTTCCTTACCAAGTGTTTTCCGAGCACCAGCAGTAACAGCATCATCCCCCAAAATACTTTTCACCATAGCATTCTCTATGTCTCCCATGCTTCCTGCAACACCCTTAGCAATAGCTCTTGCACCAAAAGCAACACCACCACCGACGGCGGCACCTTCTGTAAAGTCGCCGCCCATTGCAACATTTGCTCCACCAGCTAAACCAGCAACAGCAGCTATACCCATAGCATTACCAAATCCATGTCCAGACTCTCCACCTATAGCTCTGAGTAAAGCATTTGGACTTGCCGATGCTCCCGCACGATTAAACCCACCATACATACTGCCAAGCTCCTCTTGGTTCTTCATCATCGCTGACATACCCTCTTCACTTAGCTGGCCACCTTCATTATCTACTTTTTGAATCTCACTTCTAAATGCACTTAAATTAGTAACTGCATCATCGCTGGCTCCGCCTCGCTTAAGCACATCTTCAAATGCATCATCATCAGTTGCCTTCCATGCTTGCTTAAGTATATTCGATTCAACACCAGAAGCTTTTGCACTTGCCTCTCCAGCAAATACACGCTCTGCTCCTGCCATAAATTCAGCACCAGCATTAGCAGCAGCTTTTCCTGAAGTATCTCCTGCAAAGATTCGCCAAAAGCTAGAATCAGATGGTTCTAATTCAGCAGCTTGATGAGTGAGGGGAGGTGGGGTCGCTGGTGGCGCTGATGGAGGTGGGGTCGCTGGTGGCGCTGATGGAGGTGGGGTCGCTGGTGGCGCTGATGGAGGTGGGGTCGCTGGTGGTTGTGGTTTGAGTACAATGCTCGGAGGTTCAACCATGTTGTCGCTTTTCGCAGGGTTTTTTCCAGCTGCTTGTTTTACAATAGGTGGTGGAATTCGGGAACCGGCTTTCGCCGTCCTTTTTCTTCCCTCTATCTGTTCGCGAGAGGCCTTCTGCGGAGGCGCTGCTGATGTCGTTTGGGGCTTCTGCGATGGTAATCTTTGAGTTACATCAGGATTAAAGTTTGCTGGTAACACTTGGGTTGAATCAAAATCTGGACCACTGATCACGCGCGGTGCAGGTGACGAGGGAGCTGGGGCGCCAACTTTCGCACCTTTTGCAGCACCCGTACCAACCGCTTCCTCAAGGGCCTCTTTCGCTACTTTTATAAGTGGATTCATAATTTACCTCCAGCTTCTTCGTTTTTTACGGCCAAAACGACCACGTTTGGGAGCATGCTGTACTTCACTTATTGGACGCATACCTTGCTCAGTACCTTGATAGGAGTTGATTCCTTCAAGTAGGGAGAACTCTTTCTCTTCTTTTATACTACGAGAACGACTTGATTTTCTATCATTAGGCAACAAACCTTCTCTAATATACTTTTCCCTTATCATTCTGTCTTCTTCTTCGGATCCACCACCCCGCATTATTCGCAACACATTCAGTGCACCTGGATCAGATTGAAGTTTCTTTTGCTCATAAAGCTCTCGAATTTCATCATTCGGAGATCTATAAAGATTCTTTATGGCTTCAACTTTATGGAAGGTAGGCATACTTGGAGTCATTTGGTTTCCAGAGTATACTGACTCTTCTAAAACCAACCCACCTAACGCTAGCATGAAAGCGTCGAGTCTATGATCTCCAACCTTTTCATTCTGCTTTCCGTATACTGGCTTGTTGTTCTGTTTGTTTCTTTTCTCTACGATGTAGTTGAAGAACTGATCTTTCAAGACAACGTCATCTACTGGAAATTTAAATAATCCGTCCTGAAGAATTCTAACTGCATTCTCAACTAAAAAATGCTTACCAGATTTTTTAATGTCCTTGTTGGTAATAGGATCTTTAAGCTTTATGTTGGAACTAAAATTAAATGATACTAAACGATCCGCTATTAAAACTGTCTCTGCCTCTTTAGCCGTCTTGTCTTGTTTGGCCCTAAGAGTATAGGATTGATATTTTATATCTTCTATGATTGTATGGCCGTATCCTTCGTCCGCATAGATATGGTCTGGTTTCCATTTATAATTAAGATCGATTAACTCTTTTATCCACCGCCTAGCAGAGAATTCAGAGTGAGGTACGTTTACTGCATCCAATGCGATCCAAATTCTATCGCTTGGAAAATAACCAATAACATAGAATTCAGTACCTGCATTTTTATTCCAGTCGATACCTATCGCTATGGTTCTCTCTGTTGCGGACTTTAACCCTAGTTTTTTCTGCAAATGATGCGGAGAATAGGCTTCGTCGTATGTATAATCCAACCGAGCGCTGTAAATCCAATCTCTCTTGAACACCCCTTGAAGGTCGTCAATAAAGATTGCCATGTACTCCGCCATGAAAGATTCTTGGGTTGAATCACGAAGTATCTCTTCTTTTATGGCTTCCCAATGCGGGATTACTGAACTAGGTAAAAAGTCTTCTCTAAAATCATCTCGCTTCAAACACCATTCGTGAAACTTACCTTTCTTACCAATTGGTGTAGATGTGGCGATTAAAATTGTATCAGGCGTTGTGGCCAGAATAGGATTAATAACTTTATCTAATACTTCTTCTGGAATCATATCCATCTCATCCAAGTAGACGATAGATGCAGATTGACCACGCATAGTACCACCACCGCTGCCGTCAGATCTCATACCTATTCCAGAAACAAACCCTTGTATAACCGCACCGTTTTTCATTTCCATTTTAAAAGTTGGCGTCTTTATATATAAGCTATCTCCAGTACCAGAAGTAACTTCTGCTTTTAACTCTATGTTTCTCTTTAATAGTTTCTCCATCTCTTCAAAGAGATTCGTCAGTTGCGCTTGATAAGGCGTAACGATCATTATCGCCGGCCCCATATAAACTATGTTCCCTTGCGCATCTCTACCTCTATCTAATTTAAGATTGTATGCGTAATACAATAGTTTTAATGCCATCGCAAAAGACTTACCTGAGCGACGACCTTCTCTTATTACCATCCTCTTTGAAGTGCATCTTATTTGTTCCTTCTGGTAGCTTCTTAAGAACCATTTATCATCCCTATCAGAAAACCCAAACATTAACTCCACCCAAGATGCAGGATCTATTGAAGCCTTTAGTATTCTAGTCGCTTGTTCTTCTGGTATGTTTGTGCTTTTAGAGATCTCTTTTATTTTTGATGCAGCACCATCTGGAAGCTTTCTTGGTATGTAACTGCACTTTATCCTGTTGGTGCCATACTTCTTTATCTGCCGTATCTGACAAGTAACACAAGTCTTATGAACATCTGTCTTTAGCGAATACTCCCTCTTAAAATATGTTATTAATTCATCGGGTATTATTGCGGCAGGATCTTGATGCTCAATCCCGTACTCGTTAACAGAATAAATATTATCATCTATTAATTGTTTTAATTTAGGATGCATAGTTATCGCCTGTATTGAGAGAATATATCTCTGTTCATGTGAACAATAGATGCTTCTTGTCCAAATGCTGATCTAGCGTTTGTATGTGACTTATGCATTGATTGTAATGCTCTCTGACGCATAGTAACAGCATTTTGTGTAAAGTGTGCCGAAACATCTGAAGCGAAATTCAATCCTTTATTCTTATTCTCTGCTTTGAATCCAGCTTCCAAAGCCGAATAGGTTGACTTAAATAACATTGTACCTGCCATGATACCAATACCTGCAACTCCCGCTTTAAGCGGGGTACCAAACATATATGCACCAGCCTTAGCACCTCCAGCAGCACCAAATATGCTACCCACCATGCCAGCTACACCTTCATTTATGTTGAGCCCAAATGCACTATTCAAAAAAGACGCACCACCTTCTGCTGCAGCTCTACCTCCGGCCATACCTGCCATAGCTCCAATATAACCACCCATGATAGGCATTATTCTACCCAGCATTGGCGACCCTAATATTGCTCTCTGAGTAGATATACTTCCATCCTTATAACCAGCTAAACCATCCTTTGCTACACCAAATTCTTTTGCTGCTTTACCTTCATCTAGGATATTATAAAGTATATTACTTTCTTTCATTCCATAATAGTTAGCGAAAGTATCTTGAATTAAATAATCTCTAAGTCCTTCTGCACCTTCTGTATACGCCGCATGGATACCACCAAGAGCTGTCATTCCTACAGGTAATGCTATAGACAACCCAGTTAACTTTTGTAGTCCACCTTTAGTTAATTTACCTGTTGCATTTCTTGTAAATACTTCACCTGCATCATCTGTAAAGTTGACTATGGAATCTTTGTTGAAGAGACCACCACCACGGGTAACTCTTGCGTTAGTTTGCCCGCCTCTAACAGTGTTATCCAGCCCTGCAGCCTCCACACCTTCTTTAGAAAAGACAGGACCAAAATGTCTCTCTGCTGCATATGTTTCACCACCGGCACTATAGAACGCTCCCTGCAGCATCTTCGGACCTAGAAGATAAGCAGCCGCCAAAGCGGGGGCAACATTCCCAAGTGCAGTACCACTGCCTTGTGCCATCTCAGTTCCACTTAAAAGATCTAAATTCATGATTACATCCTATTGTGTCCAATTGGAGAGTTGAACATATTCTTATTAGCGGAGAGCTGAAGGCTCTCCATCATAACTTGCCTTTTGTATTTTTGCATTTCTGCTAGCTGATTTTCTCTCTGTTTGTTAACTTTTGCAGCTTCATGTACGTTTCTTGCCGCCAAAGTATCCTTTACCATATGATAGTTGTTTTCTCTTAAAGATCTAGTATTCAATTTATACTCGTTCTTTTTGGAGCCCCTACTCTTTATCATGCTGCCTAGATCACTTTTAATTTGATCCAAACTTGAAAGAATTGAATTGGTGTTATATCCGAAAGATTGTAAATCCAATTCATGTGCAGAAGAAAACTTTTTATCTGGCCTAAAGATACTAGTGTTATTCTTCGATTGAGAAGCCTTAAATCTTTCAGCGGTTTGAGTAATATCTCCCATGATTTGATCAGTTACGCCACCAGCCCTATCTGCTTGATTCATTAAAGAGTAGATAGACATCAAGTTTGCATTTCTTGATACCTTAGAGATGTTCGCTAAAGTGTTGAATGTAACCGTCTCTCCACTTGCTTTAGAAATCTCCTTATAGGCTTGGAAATATCCTGTGTTCCACATTCCCCTTTTGGATTCTTGTGCTGATTCTTGTGCATCTTCAAAAGCTTTTTGATTATATATCGGCGGCTTGCCTTTGGACTTGTATGGCAAGTAGGCAGCAGCACCACGTTTAACTAGCTCTAAATTTAAATTCTTTCCATCCACATAGATCATACCTACTTGTCGACCATATGTAGTGTCGCCTTGTCGACCAACAAGTCTTACATCTTTTGCTTTCGCAATTAATTCGCTAGCTATCGCCTTGGCCTTTTCTGCAAAAGGCTGAGCACGTCTATCTTGGTGAGCAATCTCCGGAGAGTCGATTCCTGCTAAACGTATAGACATTGAATCTTGACGACCAGTGCCCATAAAACTCGATAGCGGTGAATTAATATTTCCTTTTCTTTTTATTGAGACCGTATCCGCGTCCTCAACATTTATCTCGAATCTGCTTTTATCGAACTCATATTCAATAAGATTCTTGCCTCGAACTCCAGTCCCATACCTCTCCTGGTCAATTGGTTTCGCACCACTAAAGATGATATTCCGACTCTCTTTAGATGTACCCATCTGACGTCTAAAAGCAGTGGATAGGAACCTCTTAAAGAAGAATCCAATATCACCCTGCTCTGAGAAATGTCTAACACCAAATTTTTGCTGTATGTACTTGTGTCTCTCCCTTCTTAATTTATGATCTTCTAATACTCCTTGTGTATAAGCTGGACCTTGATAGGGCGAACCAAAATCTGTAAAAGCTTTGTTTAGCATTGAGGCTAAACCAGTTTGTGGCAAACCTTCCAGTCTGCCATATTTTGCCTTAACACTATTTATGTAAGCTTCCTGATCGTTACCATAGAACTGGCTTTGTGCTTCTAAAAACTGCTCGTAGTTTGGAGCTAAAAGCTCCCCTTGCTCCTCTTTATGAGCAGTCCTGGTAGATAGGACTGCTAATGCTCCGGTTAGTATTCCATATTTACCTAAATGACTCTTGCCTATTTCTCTCAATCCTTTTGACAAAGTAGGTGACTCTGCTCTTTGAGCAGTTCTACTAACGCTCTCCGCAGCGCTACTGACCGGTGGTACAACTCTAGGTGTCGGTGGGACGCTGGGAGGTGGTGGCGGAATAGGGCCTGGTGGCTTCACCCCAGGGGTGGGTCGTGGTGGTGTGGCTGGACTTGGCGGTGTAGCTGGACCTGGTGGCTTTGCTCCAGCACCTGGAGGTGATGGGGGCACAACCCTAGGAGTTGGAACTATGCTTCTTCTAGAGCCCCTCGGCTTCAGTGGAGGGGTGGCTGGAGTGATAGATGTTCTTTCTATATCTCTACTTCCTATAAACATCTGTATGTTGTCCAAAAATTGCTTGGTTACTTGTCCATCTCCAAGTCGCCTTGCAAACATATCTACTACTTTGTCTGAAGCTTCAGCATCTTTTAAAGCAACTTCCCGCATGCTTCCCTTTGTGGCTTCCACTACTGTACCTGAAGCGTCAAAGAAACTACTATATTTTGTTCTCGCCTCTACAAGTGCTTGAGTCTTGTCGACATGCTTATACTCATCCAAGTTCTCAAGATGCTTAAGTACATCATCAACACTTGTAAGATGAACTTGCTTACTCTTTGGGCCTACCTGGACTTTGCTCTTCTCAGTAATGTCGCCAAGTTTCTTAACTTGCTCTACAACTCTATATCCCGGCTTCTGCTGTCTTGTGACTAAAGATTTATTCTCAGCCATCTCCACCATGCTCTTACCTATACGTTGTCGAAATCCCAACTCATCTAATCCTGCCGAGACCTCCCCGCCACTTAATTTAGCTTGTTGATTAAAATAGTTCGCCAAACTTCCATAGGCCATGTGTCGAAAGTAAGCGCCCTTACCCTCGGATGCTTGCCTAAATAATTCCTTACCTTCTGCACCACCTAAGTCCACAAGTCGCTTAGCCTCTAATTGCTCCATTGACTCGGAGAATACTCTCGCCTCTGTAACGCTAGTGTCACCTAGCGCCATGTGAGACTCTGCTTCTTTCAAAGATTTAATAGCATCATCCATAGATAGCTGTCGACCTTCTGTTTCAGCGAGTCGCATCTGCTCTGTGAATCCATATAAGCGGCCTTGAACCTCCATTGATAACGAAGTCGGAGCCTTCTCGTCTATAATCCCCTGATTTATTAATTGAGACTGTTGTGACTTAACCAAGTCCAAGATGTCTCGTACGTCGCCTTCACCGGTATGCTTTAATACTGCTTCATAAAGCCCAGAGTAATCTTTACTCTTTAGTGCTTGAGCTTTAATCTTGTTGTACGCCAGGTTAGTAGAATAGAATGGATCACCAGATGTAGCAGACACACCTTCTATCACCCCATAAAAGGGGTTCTTAGTTAGTAGCTCTTTCTTCCCTGCTTTGACTCTGTCTATATTTAAAGTATCCAACTCCTTCTCATATCTGCCGTATTGAAATCCTTTGTGAAACTTATCTCTATCTAAAGGTGCCAATCCAGTACCTATAGTTCCACGATGTGCATTTAGGGCTTCAAGTGATTCTTCTGCTAAGTCATTTATTTGGCCACCAAATTGTTTCGCCTCAAAAGAGGCATTAGCAATCCAAGTTACTTTCCCTTTGAGTGCGCTAGCTAAATCTCCTGTCATTAAATCTTTTATTGATGAAGTGTGCTTCCAGGTTAAACCACCTGTAAATCTTTCACTAATATCGCTAAGATCTCTACCGCTCGCCTTACTGATCATCTCTACGAGCTCGTTAGTATTTCCGACACCACCACTAGAGATTCTTTCGAATACTCGTCGCTTCTCTATACTCTCAGGAGTTAGTTTACCTGTCGCCCTGTCAGTACCAATTTTAGCAGTCTCCAACTTAGCTTCATCAGCCATTAACAACGCTTGGAACCTATCCGTCTTGATTAAGTAGTCCTCAACACCAGAGACTACATCTTTTTTGCCTGCTTCAGGAACAACACCTTCAGCCAAGTCGAATACTGATATCTTGCCTGTAGTGTACTCATTAGCAAGATTCTTTACGGTGTCACCCATAGTAGTAACATCTTCGCCAGCCTTAATCATATCTATTAAAGTGCTGGCAAACTTACCATCCTTGTGACTTTTAACATCATACCTTCTAGAGGCTAATCTGCGCCCTCTACGAGATAGTCCCTGCTCACCACCTTCTTTATCAGTAACTATCAGTTCAGGCGTGGGCCTGAACATAAGACCCTTCTTTTCGGTAGGATCATACAAAGCTATTTGATGAATAATATCTGGGCCTCTAAGGCCTGTAGTTTCTATGTCCAGGAAGACAGACTTCTTAATTATTTCATCTCTGGATAGACTTACATTTGGCCCAACATTCTTTATATTATATTTTGGAGCACCCGTAGAGTCTGTACCGCTACGTTCCGAAGCATGAATCGAGATTATTTCAGCCTTCTTACCATAGACTGCTTTTACCTTCTGAGCTATATCTGCTTCTACTTGCTTTGGAAGTAGGGCGAAGCCGTATTCTTCCTTCTTGCCATTGACAAGTACTTCAACAAAGACATATTGAGGACTACCACTAGTGTTGATATAGGTGTGATACTTATTCTTAATCATCTAAAAGAATCTCTTTCGCACCCTCAGGAGCTTCAATAGAATACAGCGCTTCTCTCAGTTTAGAGATCTCTTCCAATACTCTAGAGCTGTTATTAGATTCGCCCATCTTTAACATGAATTCTGCTTTAGTCTTTCTAGTTTGAATCAGCTTATCCAACCACTTCTCTCTACGCTTCTCCAACTTATCTATCATATCTATTACAGGGTGCAACTTAGTAGTCTCAGCCCTATCCCCATTCTCATTAAAGCCAGTAACATCTGTCATCATAAAGTCTCTACCGTCACCCTTCTTATCTCCTTGAGACAAGACCATAAGACTTCTATTCTTATATAAATCTATTAGAGCCAATTCATTGACAATAGACATCTCCACAGGATTATTAGGGTCTACATCTAGATGCTGCAGATAGTCTACAATCTTCTGCTCTACATAAAACTTCTCCATCACACACTCCCTACCTATAGGATACTGTGAGATCTCACCAAAATCTAACTCACCACAATCATCCATATCTGGTATTGGACAGCGCTTTACAAAAGGACACTTTTCGGGACCTAAACATATCAAAGGTGCAGATGCATGCACACCACTCTTAATTGCACTAACAGAACGTTTAACGCGCGCCAATTTTTTATTGTCTAATCTAGCTAGATAGGTAGAGTATTCATCATTGGACTTTGTTATAGTTTCAAAAAATTCGTTCTGACGTAGCTCTTTAGAATCAACTTTAGTAAGAGTATCTTTCATATCACTGGCCTCCTGATGCTTTGACATCACTATACACCATTACATAACTCAAAGGAAAACAATGTCTTCTACAGTATACCTACCAAAAACTGAACTATACCCATACTCAAGACAATGGAACCTATCAAACTTATGGAGGCTTAGTGAAGATTTGCCTGTAACAGAGATGTCGGTGTCTGAGCTATGGGACAATATGTACTCAAAAGTATGGTGCTGGCAAAATGAAGACGAAGTAATCAACAATGAATTCTTTCTACATCACATGAAGCGTGTCTTAGATGCAGACTTAAACTACTCAATAATACTCTCTGAAGAAAACTATATATTTGATGGAGTGCATAGGTTGATGAAGTGTAAGTACTTAGAGATAGAGACAGTAAGTTGCGTGCAATTTACAAAAGACCCACTAAGTAACTCTGACCAATCAGAGTTAGAATTTTTAAAAAAACTACAAAAGTCTAGGAAGGCTTTTTCTGAACGTACCACATAAGGAACAAATGAATTATACACAAGCGGAACTACCGAGATATGAATTATCTAAATTGAATTTAAATGAGATAAACATAGAAATAGGCGCGCATGAAAAAGTAATAGAGTTCTATGAAGACTATCTATTGCGTAAAGGAGAAGATATTTGGGTGAACCAAAGACTAACCCATTTCTATGGACAACTAAGTGAATACATGATAGCTAGAGAGTTACATATAGAGGTATCAACATGATTTTCTTAGCTATATTTGTCGCCTCAATAATACTGCTGTACGTAATAGCGGAGTATATTGCATGAAAAAAATCGCCTGTTTAGCCACTGTACAAGAGAGGCAAAGCTCTCTGTTGCAAACAATAGCTTCTATCTACAATCAAGTAGATGAAGTACACGTGTATTTAAACGACTACGAAAGAAAACCAGCTATACTTTACGTAAAGGTGTTTAATAACTTCAAAAACGTAAAATTACATTTTGGACCAGAATTAGCTGGTGACTTAGGTGACGCCGCTAAATTTTATTTTATAGATAAACTCCCTGAATGTTATTACTTTACATTAGACGACGACCTCTTTTATCCTCAAAACTATGTAAAAAAACATCTAGAGTTTCAAGAATACTTTAATAATGAGATAATAACTACATATCACGGGCGCTCTCTATTTAAATTCCCTTTGAAAGGCTTTTACCACCCAGAGCTCTCTTCGGATGTAAAGTGCCTTCGTGAATCTAAATACCCGCAGTTCACTCAGTTTGGGGGCACCGGCGTAATGTGTATTCCTACTCATAAAATAAAACTCGCTTTAAACGATTTTGGTGCTGAAAGAAACATGGCAGATGTGTGGGTTGGAATATATTCACAACGCAACAATATACCAATATTAACTTTGCCTCATGCTCAGGGTGAAATAACGCACAATAAGATAGACATGAAAACCACTACATACAGTACGTGCAACAAAGCAGATGCACCTAAAGATGTTATCAATAGAGAATTAGACGGATTGAAACTCGTGACCTACACGATGAAAGCAGATATGAAACCATGAAAATAATGATTGGATTGCCCGCTTGGAAAAGACCTAATGTATTAAGGGTGCACACTTACTATATGACCAAATATATAGTTCCGGAATTGAACAGAAGAGGTTTTGAGGTAGACTATTTGGTTGTAGGCAGTAGCAAGACTGAAAGAGACGTTGTCGAAAAGTTTGGTAATGTCGAATTTTACGAAATGCCAAATATATTGTCTAATAAAAATAACCATATATACAACCAAGCGAAAGCCAGGAATGTAGACTTTTTACTTTGGCTCGGCTCTGATGACTTTGTGGCTTTAGACTTACTTCTGTTTTCAATAGAAGTCGCTATAAAGAATGAGTACTGGTCATCATTGAAGAACATGTACATGTACGATTCTTCTTTAAAAGTCATGAAGCATTTTATAGGCTATTTGCCTGGGGCCAGCCTAGTGGAGCATGGTTTGGGCGCAGGCAGGATCTATACTAAGAAAGCATTACAAAGCCTACCTGAAGATGTTTTTGGTTACAACAAGATGAGTGGTATGGACGGCTGTCTTAAGCAAGCACTGGATCAACTCAATGTTCCAGTAAATCAAAGACTGATTACGTCCAGTCCAAATAAAACTATGTTTAGTTTTAAAACAGAGCAAAACATATGGTCGGTAAATGATTTCCCTCCGCAAATTTTACATACGATGGATTTCGATTTTAACAGTGCTAATTTTCATTGGCTGGATGATTCTGTAAAAGTGATGTTGGATATGATTGAGCCAAAAAACCTTATGTAGAAAAATAAATTATTAAATTAAATATTTTAGAAACGCGTTTTTTTAATACGGGTCAAAATGTTGGCCGCAAAAAGTATAATAGTAGGGGTAGGGACAATATACAGGCTGTTAAATGATAAGTATGGATTATGTTTAGGGATAAGTTAAGCCTATTAGGGGAAGATAGTTATATAGATTATATTTAGGGGTATTTATATTAATGGTAGTTTTGCACTTTTAAAGTTGCGAGCCTACCCCCGTTTGAGCATGGGTTAAGCTTACCCCCTACACGTCAGTGATAAATCAAACACCTACATCACTGATTTTTTGTCCCAGAAAGGACATTATTATGGATACTTGGCAAATCATCGTCACAAGCATCATCATCTTTTATATTGCGTTCTTCACTCAATACTTATTCTTAGGATGCTCTATTTTGGAATTCATCGAGAATAAGAAAATTGAAGCTGAGAACCAAGCCTTCCAGGCATGGAAGCTTGGCTTCATCGCCCCTGGGAAGCTTGCTTACATAAATGCAATCGCGTCTCAGCCCTTCTACCTCTTTGAGGTAGCAACCTGGGAGCGAGTACAAGTCTTTCATCACGTTGATGAAGAGTGGTACGATATTGGCGCTCATGCCTTGAGAGGTTACGTGAAGATCAACAAAGAAGGTGTAATTGGCCTCTCTAAAGGTCGGCATCTCGTGGAGAGTAAGTGTCGTATCATGATTCGAGTTAATGAGGGTGGGCCTTGCTATATCCTGGACCCTTCACTCAAGGAGGGTGAGAGGAACACGTGGCATGAGCGTTACAAGCCTTATCGTGTGGAGCGCAGGTTCCAACGTCAGCAGTGGCCAAATCGTTGGGGCGGAACGTCCATCTAATCCCCCGCTTATGTTTTTTGGAACCCTTCGGGGGCTTTTTTAATTTACCCTACTTTAATGGATGATCTAAGCACATCCATCTCTCATGTTGAGGGTAAAGCACATTAGTGCAATGCTTCTACGCAAACTCTAGTTGTCGAAAAGGACATCATCATGCGTAACTTATCTATTCTGGCCTTCATTGGCTTCTCTATCATCTTTAGTGGCTGTGGTACAATCCGTACCGCAGCCATTGCGATTCACCATGACACCTGTATCGCACACTACAACATGTTTGTGTGCGCTACTCCTGCGCCACCTGCTGCCATCGAGAGCGATAAACCGTGTGTTGGCACTGCTGTACGTAGCAGTACCAGTGCCACTATGACGACCTTCGGGTCAGTGGGCACTAAGGGTTGTAAACTCCTTCATCAACAACTACAGATAAAATCCCTTAAGAGTAAGGCAGGGACGAAGTGCAGCATCAACAACAACCAAGAAGTTGTATGCGCTGGGCTGAACGGTCCCATTGCGTTGGCATTCCTTCTTCTTTTCGCTCTCGGTAGAGTATTCCCCCGTACAAGAGTAGCGTGCGGTGTTATCGCTATGGTTATTGGCATTGTAACATGTGTGTCAGATGCTAATGCCAAGTGCACTGAGCTCTCATCATTTGAAGAGGCCCACAAAACAGGTGACATGTTTGCTCCCATGCGTTTTAATGCTACCGCAAGCATTGCAAAACCGATGCTAGATATGATGTTGAACGAAGACGCACAACCGTCAATTCGTAAATTTGCAATTAAAATGATTAACGACCATTATTTTTGCAATGTGGGTAACGACCCTAAGGCGATCATGGAGAAAATAACAGCAACCAAAGATTTCCTTAATCTAGAGTGTAAGAAAGAAGGCGATGAAGTTAAGTGTGCCGGCCTTAACCATCCTGGAGCTCTCTTACTCGTTTTATTCTTCTTCCTGTTAGCTCGATTGGAGGGCAACAGGTCTGTATCCGTAATTGTTCTCAGTGTTATGGGATGCTTGGTGGCTTCTTTTGCCGATGCGGCAACAAAAGACGGCTGCACCCTCAATAATGAGAGGGTCTATGAGGCTATCGAGAATTCCTGCACGCCTGACATCCTGATGAGCCTGATCGAGGAGGTCGATCTTGAGTGTACTGAGGAGCACCGTATGGAGGGCGCTTCACTATCCATGGCTGCTGCTGCGGGTGGCCTGCTCCCAAAAGCAGATCTTCGTTTACGCTTTTTAGAAGCGCTTTGTTGGAAAATGCAACCGTAGTTGCTCTACTAGTCTTTGAAAGCACACGATTAAGAGACACCTGAAGCCCTGAAGTGCACCACTGCACTCCGGGGCATTTTTTTAATTTATTCCCTTTAATGGAGAGCTTATAGCGACTCTCCAACCTTCTACCAGAAGGTGCCAATTCTGGCGAGCTATACACCACCAAAGAAAGGGACGAGAAAATGCGTAACGCCATTATCTCATTCTTCTTCGGCCTGCTGTGGACTACTGTATGCTATTCAGTGTATGTAGCCCCACAAGCAGCGTCTGTGTCCGTCGTGGATGCAGCGCCAACTTATGTAGCAGAGGCTCCAAAGTCTCTTGCTACCAACCGCACCACACCAGCAACCGTTAAGATTGACCATCTTCGCAGTACTACCATTAACAGTGGAAGCTCTACCCCTAGTCAGAGTACCTTCCCCATCAACCACAGCGCATTACGTCCTAATAATTGTCGTATTGTGCGCCGTAGAAAGTTGAAGTCACGAAAAGGTAATCACCTGATTGGTGATGTCTTTATCAAGTTCATTTTCAGTTACCACCGTGTAACTTACATGAGCGACAACTGGTTATGTTATGAAGAGACGCCTTACACAGAGGCAGACTTCAAAGTGAGCGACCCAGCTAAGGCCCGCAAGAAAGCAAAGAAATCCTGGCGGCAGCTAAAGGGTGAGGCAACACGTCTTTACCAGAAAGCTGCGGTTTTACGTTTGCGCAATCCAGAATATCCGCCTGCAATAGCTCGTGCGGTGTTTGCCAAAGCACAAAAACTTCATCACCGCGCAAATGTTATGAAGAAGGCACTCAAAGAGTCTCAACCAACGGCGCGTCAACAGCGTCTATTCAGACGAGAGCTCTTCAGGGCACAAGCAAAAACTTGCCAGCAGTTCATTAAAGCTGAGATGGTGAGTAACGTTGATGAAGCCAATGAGCTGATTCAAAAGGTTCTCAGCGGTGATACTAATGGAACTGCATTGAGACTATTACAAAAGAATCAATTAGGCCGTATTTACATAAAGCATGGCCTACTGCAAGTAGCGGCAAAAGAGGAAAAGGTTGAGAGACCTACGAATCCACGAGTCGTACACCACAAAGTAAAGCAAGAAGAAACACCTGTAAGAGTGTGGACGCCATTGATGCGTGCTGCTATCGTTCTTGTCGCACCACTTATGTTAGGCATGAGTGCAGACGCAGGTACCCTAGTAGAAGTTGCTTACGCGGGTGCAACCACAGCGACAATACTGAAGATGACCTTGCAGAACATCTTGAACACTCCAGCACGTAAGCGTGAAGCGGCGCAAGACGGGTACAATCGCTATGCTGAGCAGTCTATCAAGTCTGCAAAGAGTAGTGAGTGGGATGTCTTCTCGCTTATGCGCTTTAGCCGTAGTGGCAAGGGTGGAGTGAATCCCAACGGTAAAGCTCACTTAACCGACAAACAAAAGGGCAGATGTGTTCGTATCGTCCAAGACAGCATTGGTGGAGCTTACTGTCCGAAGGTAAAGTCATTCGCCAAGATGCTCGGCATTGAGCTCGGCGTTGATAATTGTCTTCGCTACGAGATCGATGATCAAATGGATGAGGTACTAAAAGCTGACGTAGTAGAGATACTTATGGCAGCTCGCTTTATTATTCTGTGTGATGGTTTTGCTGTCCACGAGAGTATTGCTCGTCCATTCATTGAGTACGGTGAGGCGATGTTTGAGAACGCAGTAGGTGTAAGATCTTACTTCCGCTCTTTAGTCACTACACCGTCTTTATACGTGGTCAACGAAGATCTACCCATCTTCTTGGCTGACCTAGCCACTTTAATGGGTTGGGTTGAAAACGATGGTGGTGCAGTGCACACGAACCGCCTTTCGATCTCGATGCAGTTTAGAGGAATTGCTAAGGTACTCGAGAAGAAATACCATGTTCTCAGTAAGGGCATTTCTACAGGTGCCAAGGTGATCGCTGACATCACTGACGGTATTGATAAGCCTAGTTTCGTTAACTACGAGGGCGATGAGCCAGGCCACGTCAAGGGTGAGGTCCGCCTAAGCAAAAAGGTAGACGAATGCATTCGTGTTGCAGTCGAAGAAGAGTTCAATGCTCTCCACGCTGTGAATGCTGCAACAGAACAACAACTGTGTCTCGTCCATGGCATTGGGATTGAGACCGCCAAGAAGATCATCAAAGCACGAGTAGATGCAGGGGGACGATTTACAGACATGGACGCTTTCTACGGTGTGTCTAAACGTCTCGATCCTAATAACCCCGATGCCCTTAAAGTATTACGCTGGACCTTTGGTCACAAAGAGCGTGTATATAGTGTGGGCTTGTTCCTTGATAAATCTACATTGAAAGGGGCAGATAAAAATGCCTGGGATTTTGATAAGCTCAACCTTTTCGGCATCAATGGGCAAAATGTTGATTTCTGGGCTATCGCTATCGATCAAATAGGTGGTGAGATTTCATTGGGATGGCAAGTTGTTCAGCTATTAGATGCCGACTTCATCGGTGGATTGTTTCAGAACCTTGATGGTAGCTATGGGATTGCAGCTGAGAAATTAGCAAAGCAAATTGACAATGCTATTGAAGCAGAGCACCCGCTGGTAAAGAAACTCATTAATGCTATCGATGATGAAGGTGGTGAATACGAAGACCTTATGCCAGCTGTGAAGGCCATCTCTGTCTTGCAGGGCCTTGGCAAGACCGCGTCCAAGCGCATCAGCAATGGTCTCGGTGCAAAGGCGGGCTCCTACTATGTCCAGATGATCGACATGGGTGGCGACTGGGTCATCATCAAAACACCCAAAGCTAAGGACGGTAAAGGCTTTAAGCGCTGGGCTGCATGTTTCTTCGGCCGCACGCCGAACCAGGGACATGAAACTGTGCGTGCTCCCATGGCACTTTCACCATCTTATGTTGGCGCATTCTTGAGGGATTACCTCAAAGATGGACTTGAAGGAGTTGAGAAACATGGCAAACAAGCAGAGCAGTTTTGCATGAAACTGAATATTAATTGCGGTCATGACAATGATGCAACTCGTTTACGCTGTCGTGCGATCTTGACTATGTTACCGGGTGTTATTGATGGCATTGCTCTCGTTGACAGCACTCTTCAACAAAAAGTGTGTGGAGATAACGACGGTGATAGAAATATGATCAGCTTCGATAAGATGCTGGTCAGCATCGCCAAGCATATCACCCGTAAACATCCGGCTACGTTCCCTGCGCGTGAGCAGTCAAAGAAATTTGTACTGAACACGTTCGATGACGTGGTCTTGGAGAAGGGTGGTTGGCTTCGTAGCTTTGATGAATATATGAACACCGGAGACTCTTCAGAGTTACTTCTAGTCTCCAAGTTCCTTTCTGCCCCTGGTGGGACTCCAGGACAGGGGAACGTCGGTGGTGTGACGCAATGTGCTGCTGCACCCATGTTGTTCTGCGAATGGCACTGGGTTAAGAAAGGTGGCAAAGACGTTTATGAGCCTGTCAATCCAGCTGCTCGTAAGTTAGTCAACTATCTCTATCTGTGTCAGCAGATTGCAATTGATAGGCAGAAATATTACTACCTAGCACCGTCACTTCTATTCTGGTTCCTTGCTGACTTGACTGTTGGTGAGGCAGTCATTAAGCAGCTGAAAGCAGGTGGCCATGTAGACTCTAAGTGGCTTCACAGTCATTACCCTATTCAGGGTGCTGCTGATATGTCGTTCGAAGAATACCAACAGGCTTGGGAGAATGGTACTCTACCAGAGATCTCAGAAGTAATACCCGGTATGGGTAAGGGCGCTCTTGGTGGAGAGTCTGTCGCTCCAATGATGTATAATAACGGTCCGCTTTATGTGCACACGGCATGGCAGGTTAATGCCATCAACCTCGGCTTCGGTTACTTTGACGAGAAAATGATGACTGAGCTTTCTGAGTTCTTCGATAAAGAGACCGCTCAGACTGCTAATTGGGGAGCCATTGTCAAACACCTTGGTCTCACCATCTCAGCTGAAAAACTGGAAGAAATGTGGGTTTGGCCTAGCTACATCACAGGGTGGGTTGGACTCAATTTCCGGAGCAATCAAGATTTAGCTCCAGAAACATTCCAATCAGCCCGAATCCACGCAAATAATGTGTGGTTAGAAAAGATGGCAAAAGCTGGACTGAATGCAGATCCTGCAGTTACATTGTCTGAAAGTCCTCTTGCTGAGGTTCTGAAAGAAGAAGCCGGTGATTACGCTATTGAAATGAAACCGTGGGCTACTCGTTTGCTTGCGACTACTATATACCGTTCATATGTCGGTGAAAGTTCAAACGCGGTTGAAGCGATGAGTCAAAGCGCTAGAACCCAAACCGATCATCACGCATCAGGTGCGGACAAGTTGTCGTTCCTTCGTGCAGCGTTGACATCACGTGACATGAACGTAGAAGTCGCAGATATGTCCGTGATGGATAAGATCAAGAACCTTCGTTTCATCTGGGCTAAAGCTCTTCAGAATGACAAAATGTCAGATGAGCGACGCTATCAAGTGCTCTGTGCAATGATGCACTTCGGTATCTGTGTAATTAAAGATTGTCTTGATGACATAGAAAACGATAAGACCAGTGTTATCGCCACAAATGTGATCTGGGCACTTGAGGATCATACCATTGCTGACATTGCCAAGCTAACTACAAGCGAGGCGTGGAGAGCATGGCGCAATGAGAACGATGCAGACCGCAGTACTGCAGTAGCAAAAGAGCGGCGTGAAGCGATGGACAGTGTTCGCAAGTTGATGAATAAAGATGGATTTTACCATTGGATTTCAGAGCAAAACCTTAGCACCTTAAAGGCTGAGGATATCGCTACTTGGCTCATCATGGACGGCGAAGAAAGCCACAGTAAGATCATCGACTTCATCGGTAGCGATTTCTTTGGTGCTATTGGAGAAGGTTGGGATCGTCAAGAGCTCAAAGAATCTCGCAATAGTGTTGAAGAAGAACTTAACGGTGCTTTGCAGCATTTGAAGAAAATTCCCGTTGATGACAATTTCATGGATGGGGTTGAAACATATGCTCGAGATCTGATTCAATGGATCCGAGACGATGAGCTAGAAGCTCAAAGTGGTGAGAAGACTGACGAGGCTCAAATGGCGTGGTATTCTTTGAATGCACGTGAATATGAGCGTGAGGTTGCGTCAATCACTCGACCAATCACTTCGATGATTCGTCTTGTGAAGCATCAGATGAGAATCCTCGTTCATAATGTTAACAATGGTGTTAACTTCGAGGACGAGGAAGCAGCTTTCTGGCCTGCAATCGAAGGAGCCCTCTTCGGCACTCATAAGGAGTTGAATGAGGAAACTGGAGAATGGGAAGAAGTAACTCACGTAGAAAGCCGCATCGTTTACGAATTACCAGAGCAACATCTCGCAGAAATGAACCTAGCTGCACTTGAGCAAGGTTATGATGTGGAGATTTTGGTGAATATGATAAATGGTGCTCGCAACTTCTACGCAGATGATGAGGGTGAGATTGAGTATCCATCAGAGCCTGAAGAGTATTATCTTACACGAAAAGGGTACATCCATTTGAGCTCTATTATGACGCAAATGGTTCTTGGAACTAAAAGTCGTGAAGATGTATTGGTATGGCTACTTGCCCAATTTAAAGGCGGTGTAGGTCATGTTACTACTAGTCAACACCTCACTATGGCGTATGGTCCTGCTGAAGGGCGTGACCACTTCTGGTTCGTAACTTTGGAGCAGTATCCTCAGTTCCACAACGACCTTGTCGTTTGTGAAGTGCAAGCAGCGTTCGAAGAGTGCTACCCAGAACGTGTGGCTATCGAGTACTTCCATGACGACGATGAAGAGACCCTTGATGCGTTGGAATGCTTTGGTGATCCTCAAAATCACAGTGAAGATGATGCGGAGTACTACGAGAATTACTATCGTGAACGATTCGAAGTAGAGCTTTACCTACCACCACTATTTGGTGGCCGTTCTAACTGGGATGAGTTGTACGATGGTAAGTACAGTAAGTTCTATGACCAGCAGCTCGTTATGACCCCTTATAAGATGCTACGTACGTATGCATTCATGATGGAGGGTAAAGATGTGTCTCAAATGAGCCTTCCTACTGAAGTGCGTGATTTCCAGAATGACGTCTTTGGCTACACTGTTGGTGACAGTAAAAAGCAAGATAAGTCACAGCAAAGTAGAGAAGCTGACAAACGTACTGGACGTAAGCCTAAACACACAGCTCTAAAGAACAACATGACTAAGAAGTCTTGTGCTACTTGGACATGGGCTGGAGTTGAGAAACCAATCACTTCAGATCTTGATGTTGATTTTAACGGTTCTGACAACTTGCAGGAGAGTAACAATTTCTGTGATATCAGTGTCCGTGGTTACGATAACCATCAGTATGATGAGTGTTGGCGTGGTGCTTACAGCTTGGTGCGTTTTACACCAAGTTTATTGTGGAGCTTCGCTAATGTTATGGAGAGCGGCGACTTCCAAGAAATCAATGCACGATCTATTGCCAAGGTTGGTACGTCCTCTGTTCGTCGCTACTGTGTGGGTTTCCGTAAGGCTAACTTCACTCAAATGGTCAAGGGCGTCACAGTAAAGTCTGTAGAGATGAATTCGACAGTGGTACGCGCCCTCTTTGATATCCTTGCGAATGAAGAAGAGTTGGAAATCGGTATGGATGCCTTAGGTGGTCCTGACCGTCCATTCACTGTGGATTGATACACAGTAGGGGTTGAAATTCCTCTATAGCCTTATTGAGTTGTGCGTTACCAACTTGATGGTGAATGTTTAGCATGAGTAAGGGGTTCACGTCCCGCTAAGCGTCTAATGCAGACTTACTCAAATTCGTCTTAATCAACCAGCTTGCAACATGAAAGGTTATACCCATGCAAGAACTACAAGACAAAACCCTGCTGGAGATTGCTAAAGCTTTCAAAGGCTCCTTCATCTACGCCCCAGGTGGCACAGTCAATATTGGCTGTACTATCTTTGACGGGCCAGCACCTAAAAAGAAAGCTACTCAAGCTCCCAGTGAGGCCCCATCAACACCTAGACGTCGTCATCACAAGAAGGGGGAGGAAGTTACTGTCCCTCCCAAGGGTCAATCGACCCCACCCCCTTCTTGTGAAAGCGACGAAGATGATAATGGTGTAGAAGCTACCTCTGCTTCTGAAGAGAATAACAACTCTGCAGGAAACGAGGCTAGCGAGAACTCTGATGCGTCTAATACTAATGCGTCAGCTCCTCCCTTTAGTGCTTGGGGTGCTCGTCGTCCTCGTAGTACTCGTAGAGTACCCCCAGCCGGGTCGGCTTAATGCCTTGACTTCTTGCCCTCAACTTCAACCGCTCCACCTTCATAATTGATTTTAACCGCTCCACTTTCGACTCTCTATAAGCTTTATAACTAGCTGTTAGCTTATAGTTTCAATTCAAATAGCTTCTTCATCTTTTGCTACATCATCCAGATTCAATACTCCGCCAGTATAGCTGACTCCGCACGCGGAGCCTGGGTTGCAAGCAACCCGCGCTCGCAAGCTCGCTTGCCTTGGAGTAAAGCAAGGTGATTATTATAATCTTTTTTTTATTTATTCTAAATATTAAGAAGATTCAACTTTTTTAAGTAAAAGGAGACAGAAATGTCTGATCAATTAAAACTTCACGATGACGCAAATGAGTTAAGTTTACCCGAGGCACGATTGACACGGCTAAAGGTTTTACGCGACAAGGTTAATGAGAAAGCGGCATGGAATGGACGAGGTGATAAAAAGCCTGCACGTTCTCTGTTGGTTGTTGATGGTTCTGACGCAGTGCAAATTGCTTCATACCTCGCAGCTAAAGCTCAATCGTCAACAGTTACCTTTGAGGTAGCTGAGCACAAGCTCCGTGGCATCTTTGATGACCACATCCGTGAGCTTGAGCGTCAAATCGCTGACGCGGAGAAGGCCAACCAGCCCGATCCAATGCAGGCCGTTCGAGAGATGCAAGCAGCAATGCAAGCACAGCAAGCCCAATTCATGCAAATGATGGTGGGCATGATGAGTGGTACTTCTCCCGAGGCTCCTGCTCCTGTCGAAACTGCTCCCGAGGAAACTCCTGCTGAGTCGTGATTTTAGCGAAAGCTGCTCTTCGGAGCAGTTAGTAGTAATCTCGTAACACTTAGGCGTGACGAGACGAGACGTAAAGTCTCAAGCCATATACTTATATATTAAGGCTTAAAACTAATATATATGATTTAGACTTTTATCATAAAAAAGTCGGCAAAATCTTAGTTGATGCAAACGGACGTAATGTCGCCAGTTAAATCATTGAGTAATGTCGTGCCGGATCCCTATGTGGACGAGGTGCTTGATGAGTCTACGAGTGTTGAGATACACTTGCAGCATCCATTCTAAATGGATGTCTCTCCGGAGAACGAAACATTTGGATGTAGAAATACATCAGCGCTTGGGGAAGCGCAATAGAAATATCCAACCAAAGCACCAACAGAAAGGGAAAAAATGTTGTAGTGTTTTTGATAGGTGGGACTCGAGGCCTCTTCACTGAGGTAATGATATCCACCGTCAGCCGAAATGCTGACCGCTTAGCACCCTAAGGCTAAGTAGACTTGAGAAGTTTTTGGGTTTCATCACCTAACTGGTATCCTCTACCAGTAAATAAAACAGAGGTTTTGGAGAATAGTTTAGGGCTATTCTAGGGTTTGCAGCTATATTGCCGCCCACCATTTAAAATAAGTAGTGAATACCCGCTGGAGAGATTAAGCATCTCCAGTCTGCCTTACACAGTCTGATTAGTGTATGAGGTAGGAAGGGGAGTGACTCTTAAAGTCAAAAGTGCCAACCGAACAGATAGGTTGGTTCCGAGTTCTCATGCTTGGAGGTAAGTCATAGTTAATGGGTGCCATCTCTCAGGATCGAGTGCGATGGTAGAAGCGGAGTTAGCAGTAGAGCGATCTTACGGTGTGCGCACACCAAACTGCTATAAAGACTCTGTGGAGGAAAGTGTAGTTGAGATGAAAGTCTTGATGAACAACCTCGTTAAAACAATGTAGGCATGACGTCCTGAATACTCTTCTGAGTGAATGGGCCTGATGTGTTGCTTTCGGGCAACGAATCATGACGAGTTACCAATCTCATTAAAATTGGTTCCATGAGCTACGAGAATGGCAACATGGGTAATTAGCTAGGGTGTGCAAGCCGAAGCTGCGGAGAAGGAACTCCGTCAAATCAAACGTCCCGGTATTCATATACAATTGACGCCCGCAACCTGATTGTGGAAATCGAAAGGTATGATAAGAACCGGGGCTATTAGATACGTAACAACGTACTAGCTCATCATTCGGATGAGCAGGTAGTCAACAACTTCTCAGGGACCATATGGTGTGTGCACGCACCTCCCTACCGTTATTTCCTAGGAATAACGACAATAAGGTATAGCTTCTAAGGAATATATAAGAAGCTGAACGGATTTAACTCAAAGCGGTTTGAGTTTCGTCTGAAAAAAGATCCCCATCATGTAAGATCCTACCAGGTCTAAAGGATGGGGGGACGAAGTAGTCAAGGGTTTAAAAACCCCAGTCCCAGCTACTTCAAACAAGGTGTGTTGGAGGGGTGGAAGAACTGCAAGTATACTTGTGGATCTTCCACCTCAGAAGGCATATCTTGGGCTCAAGCTGTAATACAGCCTAAGCCACCCCGTCGCCAACGGGGTCAATAAATCGCATAAGGTTCGCTTTATGTTATTCATTGACCTTCTTGGTCATTAATCATGCAGTAGGACCTCCCTTGACAAGGAGGGCGATCTGCACCAGCGACAGAAGTCAACTGTCCCTGGTTGAGTGGTGGAAAGCTCCCTTTTTATAGCTGAACAATTCCACTCTGTGATAGGGTCCTCCCGAGAAAAGGAGCATCTTTGGACCGACCACCCCATATTATATTGTGGGATCTGGAAGGCGACAAGGTGAAGACCCGAACGAGCGCCACGATCAAAGTGGCCTCACCTATCAAGCCCCGCATCGAAGTGATGTGGGCCGGAGTAGAGTTCCCCAGTTAGGGTAGAGCTCCTCCGATGAGAAATGTGCGATTAGAGCGCGCAGAGTGGGGTAAGGTCCAGCTGATTTAGGGCCCAGGGAGAAAGTCAAAATGTGCGTTTAAAGCACGTGAGAACTGTTTTCCTAGGGGGTAGAGACTTATTATTTTGGCCAAAAATGACGAGATGTGACAATTTACTTGTCTTTCCTTGTCATAATGAGGTTAAAAGTAGCTATAAATACCTAATATATAAGGGTTTATAGTTATAAAGATAGAAAGTCGGGGTGCACCTAGTCAAACCCTAGTCCAGCCCTACTCCAACCCTACCTCAGCCCTAGTCCAACCCTAGTCCAACCCTACCTCAAAGCTAGGCAAACCCAACAATAGGGGCTCTAAAAGCCCCTTTCAGCAGTAAACCTGCTACAGTCCATCTCTCTGTTGCGAGACATATCTTACTCACTTGTTGTTTAGTGGGGTAGTTTTGTCTCTTTAAGCTACTTGCACAAATGTTAAATTGTGCTTTAGTTTTGTTCCTTATAGAGAGAAAAATGGATATGCGCGCCCTTTTAAGAAGTGCGCTATCCCAATCACCACCGAAAGAAAGAGCAAGGCTCATGAATGAACCCTCCCCCAACCTTATAGAGGAACTCAAAGGTGACTCGATAAAGGACTTCGACAAAGCGAAAGCCTTTATCAAAACCCACCCACAATGGGCTGAGTTCTTCGAGTCTTGGGGCCAGCCAGGATCGCTTGGTGACCTCATTCTTTTAGTCACCTTTAAAGGTGACATTATTGTGAATTGTCATGTCCATCAGGGCATGCACTAATTCACACACAACGCCTAGCCCTCTTGGGGGACTTTGATAGATTCGACTTCTATTAGGTGTTTTAGGAAAATCCGTAGAGATAGAGAACCAGCAAGTTCTTTATTGAAGCCGTTATAAGTTTTGCTGAGCTTATATTCGAAAAAAGGATGGTGCTCGCGCGCGGTTATTGCGAGTTGCAGGGGTTCGACTCCTCTGTATTCCGTTACATCAGCCTATGGGGAGAGAATCACTAATCCCGGTATAGTGGTTTGTCTGCAACCTTGACAACTGTGCAAAGAGTCAACAACGTGACGGAAGTAGGACGCCTTAACGTTATTGGAAGTATGCATGGTTAGACATCGATTGAGATGTGGTTACCGCCACATGTCCTAAACCTCAATCTAAAGCAGACAGAATAGAAGGTTCGAATCCTTCCCTCTCCAGCAGCCCCTTATGAGAACTACTTCTACGTAGTTGGGGTTCAGGCAATTTCAGTAGCCTATATGGTTGTGCGTAAAGCACCTATACTGATAGCAAAGGTTCTCAAAGAAGAAGAAAATGCGCGCGATATTAAGCAACTGATTTGCTATTGCGTTCATAAATTCTTTTTTAGTCTTTATTATTAATAACTTAGAAGTTTGACGAGACAAAACTTTTAAAGATATTGATTTAAAGATTCATTTAATACACCAATTCTTCTTAGAAAGACAAAACATGTTTAAAATTATTTTGTCGGAAAGGACACGATTCATGAAACAGTACGAAGCATACTGCAAGGGAATGGCGTATTTTCCGCCAACAGGACTTAATCCAAGATAAGTCAATAGAAGAAGTGTTCGATGTATTACACACATTATGTCGTGCAACACGAATGCCAAATCTATTGACATGTATTCTCGCGTACCCTACTGCACGAAAGCACGCACTACGCGTCTTGCAGTATGGATGTCCACGCAGTCGTAGAAACCACAACAGTGCAGGTGCATCATGCATCTGCAAAGGAGTAGAAGAATGACTATCGTCATTATAGTAGTGACTGTTACAGTCACTATAATATTCACAAAATTGTTTGTTTGAGACTGGGCTGAGGAGCCCTCGAAATGCCACCCCTTAAAGGTTTATTAGCTCGTCACTAATTGTAATAATGGTATCGTGGTAACTTTAGCCACATGATTAGACCCCCAACTTTTTGCCGAAAGGGCACAAAATGTATTTCTTTCTCTCATCATCCCCGTTTAACAACCCCCAAACCCTTAAAAATAATGAGGAGACGACACGACGTCTCCTTAAACAACGTGGTGTAGCTCTCCCCCCAGAGGGCTCTCAACATTTCCTCTCACACCTAAACGAAATGAACGTGATCGCAATCAGCGACGCGTTCAAAGCCTTCAATGGCAAGGCAGGCGTACATGAGATCACTATCACATCAGACTGTGCTGTCACCCGCCTCCAGGGACCCAAAATGGGCCAAGAGAATCTCTCAGACGAGGAGAGAACCCTCCATTCTCGTGGCGAAGGACGACCACCGCAACCAGTGGTTATACGACCAGCTCCCTTCCAGTACACAGATGCCATTACACTCGTAATCTTCCCAAATGAAGCGGGTAAACTAGTGTTGTGGACTATGCACAGTGGTCCCGCAATGGATCCTGACTTCAGCCATGAAGACTGGAGTGCAAACGCCTTGGCATTCACCCCTGAGGAGGTCAACCATGTCGTGTGATAGCTGTGTAAAAAACGGAGAAATCTGTGAAGACCTCTATATGTTTTCGGGTGACTGTAGCGGAATCCACGAGATCGACGATGAAGTCTTCTGTCCTGACTGCTCACCCTGGAGTCGTCAGGAAGGAAACAGCTCCCACTGGGACGACGATGAGTGGGGTGGAGACCCCGACGATGTAGCAGGCAAGGCATTTACAGGCTACTAACTTTCCAATCAGACCAGCATTTAACTATGCTGCAAACCCTCTAGTAGGGGATTCTTTCAAAAGAAGAGTCTTAAAAGTGTCGAAACCAGTACAATTATGTTTATGTTATCCTTTCTGGAACATAGTTGTAAGAAGTTATTGAAACACTTCTGTCTCTTGTGGTGAGGCGACATGGTAGGGCGTATGCCCCTGATGACTCCGTTGTGGAGTGATTGTGAAAATAAAATTCTCAATTCAAGGAGACGAAATGTCTACTAGAACAGTAAACCAACATATCTTTGACTTGCTTGTAAGTCTCGGCTTAGCGAAAGCAGTGTGTCGAGACCTAGCAATCATAGACAACCAAATAATCAAAAGGAGACGACATGTCTAGTATCCCACAAGTGCACCAGCAAGTGTACGACCTGCTCTCAACTGAGCAAAAACAATTCTTCTATATCCACTCGTTGTGGCAAGGTGTTTCGTGCATCCGCCTAAAAAGTGGCATAATGAAGGAGTTCGCAGGGAGCGGAGGCGATTGTCAAATGCAGACATTCCTCGCCTCTGCGCAACATATCGTTTCTTTAGCACATGACAAAAACATTTGGACTTGCGTTAGGTTCAGTAACAATGGCTATCAGTCGGTCTTGGTCTACTTGGGAACTCGAAATGTAGACGAGTTCATGAGACTCTCAAAGATTAGACAGATGGAAAGAGCCAACCAAGACCCAGACGCTGGTGTTTTAGATGATAACGGGAACCCATACGGAGACCGTTAAACAACAACAACAGGCAAAACATCTTCTCTAAAAGAGCAAAATAACATTCCTTAAACAAACAAAGGAAAATATTATGATACTTAAAAGAGTTAAAGATGATTTTAATGCCTTGCCTGGATGGGCAAGGATAATTTTCGTGGGCGGGATGCTAGCAAGCATCATTAAGTGGTTTCCAATAATTGAACTGTTGGAACTCTTCTTACTAATCGTGGTTATACCACTTGGATTTCTTACATTCGTAGGCGTGATCTCAAAAGAGACCAGCAATACTATTGTTTCTACATGGACAATGGTCTGTAACCTATTAAGAAAAGAAATTAAAGAGGCTGGCCGACCTACAAGCAACCAAAACGGGACAGATGAAGAAGTGACAACAAGCACGGAAGTAGAGGCTTAAAATGGAAGAAGCTCTATTTACTCGGATTATCATCACAATTATCTGTTTCGCAATATTTCTATGAAAGGTTTTCGATGAAAACACTACTTACAATTATCATCACAATGTTGGCAAACCCAGCATTCGCAGACACACCATGTGAGAAACAAGTATCACATGTTGAAAGCATTCACAAGCAAATCATCTCACTCGCCAAAGAGTGCGACGAATTACCATTAAGTAAGCAACTGACCTGCTATCAAGTGCTAGCCGGGAATCAAGAGGCACTCGCAGGCGCACTCTACCATGCAGAAATAATCTGTACAAAAATAGCAATCACAAAACTTCGAAAGGAAGTAAAAAGATGAACATAATCAACAACATCGCAACAGGGCTAGAGGAAATCTATCTGCAAAGAGATAAGATCCCTGAGTTATGGACTCGAGTCACAACCTTCTATGCAGAGAATGTATGGAAGGACCTCATCGACCTCGGAGAGAAGGTCCACATGGTCAAGCAGACGCATTCTCCAAAGAGTGCAATCGCTTCGACTTTCCTTCCTCGAACCGTGAGAAACTTCAAGCAGTTCGACAAAGAGATCTCGGAATTTATGGACTCTCCTGAAGAAGAGCCCGAAGCAACAGAAACAGCCGAAAAGCACTCAGCAAAGCTCTTGCATACCAACACGAATGGAAAGCCATTCAACTGGAGCGGCGCTGGAGACTACGACAAAGACGCAGTAAACAATGTGGCTGATTGAATTCAGCTTCACATTCTACATAACTTTGAGCTTCTTGATGTTTGACAGACATCAAACCTTCGAACAATAAGGAATCACATGACTGCGATTATAATAATTCTATGCCTATTCAACTCAGTCATCCTCCTTAAATTGGCTTGGCTCCTATCAGAGCCATATTAATCCTAAAACCGCTAAGGTAACATAGCGGTATATAAATAACGAGGCGTCACTCTCATAATGTCTAATAGGCAGAGAGAACTACACCCACGCCTACAATGGATAAACATGAAGAAAGTAGAATCTTCTTTGTGCCAAGAGTGTTACTTGGGGTGATTTATATGCGGAAGTAGCTCAAAGGTAGAGCGTCAACCATACCGGGATAAAAGTGGTGATCAAAAGGGCTAGAAATCCTTGCGGTCGCCACTGAAAGACCAAACGTACGTGCTTTCTAGCGTAGGGGTAATACAAGTTGAAGGCATGCAGGTTCGAATCCTGTCTTCCGCCGCAAAGACTCTTAGCTCAACGGTAGAGCAGCGGACTTTTAATCCGTTGGCTCTGGGTTCGAATCCCAGAGGGTCTATTCTTTATTTCTTTAAATAGGTGTATTATCTCAACTTTCTTTAAAAAAGAGTGGTTGGTGTTTACGGATAATGCACCTTTTTAAACATGTAAGGGCCTATAGCTCAGTGGTTAGAGCTCCCGACTCATAATCGGCAGGTCCCAGGTTCAAATCCTGGTGGGCCCATTCACCTAAAAGACATAGAACTCAGATGATTATGAAGTAGTAGCATACTGCTTCTCATGTTTCTATTACCGCAAAATCCAAATAAAGGCAAAAAGATGACAAAGAAATGGGAAACAGAACTACGAGAAAGTCTCGACAGAGAGACTAAATCTCTAAAAGAAACAATCAAAATCAATAGATACCCCACAAACACGGGTACGTGTACCTATTTTTTAACCTGCTTCACTCAGGCCAAAAGACGCGGACTGGACGTGTCTGAAGCCGAAGCGCTCATTCAGGCTAATCCATGGATTCAAGAAGAGAGTCTGGTCGAATGTGATTGGTTCAAGCCATTTCGTAGACTGAAGCTCGACGGGCTAACTGAATCACAAAAGTTAATGCTCATGCTCCAAGCGGACGAGCACTTGTGCGTCCTTGAATTCCTAACAAAATCCATCAATCTGCGTGAAAACTGGGTTGAAGGGCTAATTAGAGGGCTTCCAAACAGCCTCACCCTCTCGAAAGAAAGTGGTGAAAAAGTTCAGCACATGATTCAGGAGGGTCCAATTGAGGGGCCATTCCAAGAGTGGCTCCAAGCTCAAATCTCAAACCTAACAACAACTTAAAGGAGGTCCGAAATGGACAAGGAAGCAATACGAGAAAAACTTAACAGAAGCCTGGGGTACAAGTCCCCAGAGCAGCTTCAGTCCATGATGGGATTCATCGGAAGCATCAGCAGACAAGGAGAAGTGAAGATTGAAGACAAATGGTGGCCTGAAAAGGACTATCTTGTTGGCCTTCTCAGAGACGGAGGAAATGGAGTGCATAAAATGGCTGTACTCTTCCCCGATAAATCCTTCTACACGTTTGGATAACCATGTACCATACATTTAGACTCTTCGAGAGAAGTAAGAAAAACGGATTCTTAGAAACCAAAGGCTCTGTGATAACTATTAACATGGCGCTAGTTCAAGCAATCCAAATGAAAAACTTCTGCGTCCAAATAGACTCAGACCTTGAAACCATGACGTTACTTGAAGTTTCATTCACTAGCAAGACGATCATAGTTGAACCACAAAACTATGACGAGTTTCAGCTAATGATGGATCAAATGTCTCAAAGATAAAGGCAACTATCATGAAGAAGTGGCTACTGTTGGCAATCGCCCCATACTTATTCTTCCTAATGTTCATTTATGGACCAGAAGAATGGCAGATTATCGCTTGGTTAATAGCTTGTTGTAATTTTGCTACAGCAGCATCTTATTATGACAAAACCTTTAAAGCAAGTGAGCGCATAGAAAACGAAACGCTAAGAGAAATCTTCCTAGCACCATACTCAATAAGCGCAATCTTCCTATACTCTATGGGAGTTATCCCACCACCAACAAAATTAACTCTATGAAGAAAGGAGATCCGAAATGGACCCTAAAAAGATAGCAAAAAAAGCGATATCAAAAGCCTTCGATAACAATTGCGAGGCAATTGTACTCTATTACATACTCGCAAACATCGGAGGAACCTTCGGGCTGATAATCCGAAGAGAAATCGAAGAGATTATGGAGATTGAGTTAAACACTGAAGATCCATTTTTCTTTTTAGACTGGCTTCCCATTAATCTTAAGAAAGAGCTTGTTGCACTGGCTCAAGAAAAGCTAGTCAAGGCGACATTCATCACAAATGATAAGCCAAAGAGCCTGTACGATAATACTCATTGGCACATTGTTGCCAACGCAACAATCAAGACCATAATTGAGTCAAAAGCTCGAAAATGGGCCACGCAAAACAAAGAATGGATGAACCAAAATGACAATCGAAATGACAGCGTCACAACAATCCACTTCCTCTAAGCAAACGATTATAGTATGCGAAGAATACGGTTACAAATGGTGGTTGTGGGAATTCCATGGAAGTTTTATCAATCTCCAAGAATACTGGGACAAACTAGTTGTCCCCGCAATAAAAACTCAAGGATGTCTATTGGCAATTAGAGGTCTCAAAGGGCACCTAACGTCTATAAGACCAATCAACTCTCCTATTGACCCAGATAGCTGGGTGCTGCCATCTGGAGACATCCTCAAAATGGCCAAAACTACCCACCATTGTCACATTCACGAAAGTGATGATAGCTGGTTGGATCTAAAAGGAAGCAACAATGTTTAGAAACTCCAAGATACAGGCTATCAAGGTGGTTCTTAACCACCTAATGAGAAACATCGATTTAGAAATGAGCCTTTTAGAGGGCGAATTGCATACTGAAAACCCACACAAAAGCGAAGCGCTACTTCATTTCGCTCCACAGACCCGCATGCAAACAACTCAATAATGAGATCATTGAACACATAATCGAAAACGAGACCCATTATTTCAAAATGTTCTCTGATGAAACATCAAGAGAATCCGGCTTCGTAACCTTTGACTAAGGCACCAGAATGACTGAAAATGCAAAAGAAGAACTACTTAACACATTAAAAAAGTTCAAGATACCTGTCGCAAGCATAACCAAAGCAAAAGTTGGCTTTTCAGCAAACTGGGAGGTTAACTTTTTAACCACATCAGATACCCAAGAACTCCTAGAGTATCTCGATAGAAGTTACGACTCGGGATACGGTTCCCAAGAATTGCATGGGCACATTGTAATCTCAAAGGAGCTATGGCTCTCTAGAGGGGAATATGATGGCTCAGAATGGTGGAACGTCCACCAATGTCCAGAAATCTAAAACAAAGGAAATTCGCAAAGTTCACCTTAAAGAACTAGTGGTCTACCTGAAGCATAATGCTCAAGGTACTGATGTGTTGTCATAAGGCAACGAAACCAAAAAACAGAAAGAGGTGTCGAAATGACTCCAACCGAATTACTAATCATAGACCAAATGTGGGAACGCTCAATGAGTGTTATGATGCCCAGCATCTTAAATTTGGCGGGACAAGAAGACTCTAACGAAGAATTAGAAAGTTTCTTGTCTTCAGGAAAGGAAGTCTGGAAGAAAATGATGAGCGAGTATTTATCTAAATCAGATATTGAAAACCTAATCAAAGCATTCTACGCATCCTCTCAAATCGACGAGAAAAAGTTGAAACTATTCAACGCGGTTTATACGACTCGAATCATCGAGATCGCTGAAGAATGTTTCAACTAATATTTACAGTGCTCATACTAGTGCTAGCAATAGTATTGGCTAGAGCATTCAAAGAAGAACTATCGTTTCACTTAACCATATTCATGGGTTGGGTGAGTGTATTCGCATTAATAAAAATCGTGCGACTGATCATAGCCTAAAGGAGGCGAAATGCCAGCAACAACAAAAGCAGACAAGTCAACCATTGACTACTTCCTTGAAAATTACTCTGGCTTTGCAGAAAGAGCAAAAGAGTTAATTGAAACCAACCAAGACCATCAATGGGTATGGGAGTACTCCTTGTTTTCAGATCCTCAAGATTACAACAAGCTGATTCTCATCGGCATTGATTATGAGCATGGCGAAACTGAAAGGATCAGCCAGTATGAAAAAGGATATTGATGCAGCCATAGGAAGATGGCAAGCCCTACACGGCAACCGTCTCAACTGCGACCCAGAGTCTATTGTAGGTTGGTCCTACAAGCTCACAGATGAACAAAAAGTTGCGCTTATCAAAAAGCAAATACAACTTGAATGTGCTTCAGTTGACGCACATCGAAATCTTCTCAACAGGTAACTAATGTCGAAAGGACAAACTCAAATGTCAATCATCAATCTCACTCCCCACAATCTGAACATCCACACAAGCAACGGAACAGTAGTAGAAGTACCTCCTTCTGGATCGGTTGCACGAGTTGCAACCACGTACACTGCTATTGCATCAATCGGAGATATTGACGTCTTCGATTGCGTATATGGAGAGATTACTGGATTGCCCGACCCAGCAATCAACTCAATCTTTGTGGTCAGCGGCCAAACTAATGCCGCACTGTCTCATCGCGGAGACGTCTTCTCTCCAGGCGAGTTGGTGCGAGACGAGTCAGGTAAACCGATTGGTTGCTTGGGCTTAAAAGCCTAATCCGCCAGTTGGTGTGACCACCACTTTGAGCGACCAGACGCACCTTCCCCCGCCAGGGGGAAATAGCCCCCGCCAGGGGGCGTCTATAGCTGTCTCCACTAAGTGCAAAGCACTTTAAAAAAACCTTAAATATGTGACGAGACCTAGAATTGTATAACCTTATATTCAAAACTAAAACTATAAAATGTAAAACCCTACAACACTGGCATAAAACAGTAATAGGGCTAGAAAAAAAAGGCCTAATCTATAAGGAGTTCAAGAGAACCGAACTTGGATGGTGCTTTTACTACTGAGGGAACCAAATGCAAAAGTACTACATGCTACTCCTGCAAGAGTACACAGACGAAAAACTAACTGACAACTTCTACTTAAAGGACACCGTTTATCCCGGAACAGTAACCTACCCCACTTATGAAGAAGCAAAAAAAGAAGCAAAAAAAATTAACTACGAAACTGGTCCCAACACAAGGATCGAATGCATCGTGATACTAAACAATAAGATTGGAAAACAATAAACATGTCACAACAAAGATTTGAATTCATGAAAGACATGAACCCCGACTACGAAGCCTTAGGCGAGCAAATAGGGATTCTGCTAAACGAAAAGCAATCCGCCTATGGGAATGCCTTCGGAAATATGTCTCAAATTTTCAACATAATTTATCCCAACGGAATACAGCCGCATCAATACGATAACGTACTTACAATAGTTAGGATGATGGATAAGATCTTTAGAATCGCCAACCTTCCAGAAACCGGAAAAGACTCCATGGAAGAAGACCCGTGGAAAGATATCGCTGGCTACGCAATGCTAGCGCTACAAAATATTGAAGAGCCCTAAGTGATGAAATTCTTAGACGCCTTCATATTCTATTTTGGTATATATGGAATCTCTTGGTCAATGATATACGCAAAGCCGCTACAACCAATAAAGCGCTTCTTCACTGGAAGAAGCAAAACATTACACGACTTACTTGAATGTATCGTCTGCACGTCATTCTGGGTCGGACTACCCTTTACATACCTCCACTTCAATAACGAGCCATGGACAACACAAGTGCTAGTACTATTTAGTACCGTAACTTTCACTTGGCTACTTTCAAACTTACTAGAGGATTAATATAATGCTAACAGCAAAACAAAGATACACCTTAAACTTAATTAACAAAATCGACACTGCCCACTTTACTACAGAAGGAGTATATCTTGCACAAGGTAACAGTAAGCAGTTATCAAAAAAAGCGCTTACAGGACACTTAACCATGCTGCTAAAAAAAGACAAAATATATAAAGTCAGAAGAGGCAACTATGCGCTCGCAACACCAGCAGCACCCATTTTAAACTTAGATGCTTTGACATCGTCAAGCAGCCCACTCTCATCAAGTGAATTACCATCATTCTTGGCACACGAAGACATTGAGAAGCTTCTGGAATGGAAGAGCCAAAGCATCGGTGCCACTTACAAAGAGATAGAGCGCTTACAACTAAAAGTAATTAAGCTAGAGAAACAAAAAACAACAATAAGCAATATTAAAGTAAAATTCTGCTGAAAAGGATGCTAAATTGACTATTAATCATAAAAAAAACTTACACCGCATATCAAAAATGAAGAGTCGACTTATTGAAACTCAAAAAAAAGAATTCACAAGACGAGAGTTCATGCGAACGACAGATACTTCTTCCTATTATTTTAATCAAGCACTGCACGCAGGGCTAATTATAGATACTGAAGAGGTCTTTCTCAACAGGGCCGGATCGCCAATCATTTATCGGTTAGCAGATGCATTTTTAAGCTACGCAGAAACTAAACAAAGTTACTCCTTAGATAAGGAAGATCTTGATATGCTTCTTACCGCTAAGAGCACAAAAGTAGCAAAACTGAATGACTCTATCCGTACGATGGAGAATCAAGTGATCAAACTAAAAAAACAAAAAGCTCTCCTAGCAAACATTAAGTTGTCGTAACATGGATTTTCATAACACTAGAATGGGTCAAAAATTCTTTTCACATGATGTCCCCGAGCTATTAGAGACACTGAAAAAGATAGCCGAGATCCTCGAAAACAATGAACCTCTAAAACCAAAAAAAGAGTTCGACAACAGGCTCTTGGATAAAGATCCTAATGAAGCAAAAATATAAACAACAACAAAATTTCTTATTAAAAGATGAAATTAAATATTTAAATTCTAAACTTCATCATATTCAATGGCGAGAAAAAAGTACTACAAGCTCCACATGGGTAAGTGGCGGTTTTGAAACCATAATAAATCCGCACCCAGAGTGGATACTTCCACTACTAGGACACATGCAGTCTTTATTCAAGATAGAGTTCAATTATGTACTGTATTCAAAGTACAGCTCACTAAATCACTCATCTGCACCAAGCCAAAACAATGACTTTTACCTCGGAGAGTCTCCTGTGACTCCAATCTTGGGTGTTGGGAGTTCAATCCCGCTCGAAATTACAAGCAAGTACACAGACGAGACAGAACGACTGGAACTTAAAGATAACGATTTATTCTTAATAAATCCCAAGCAACAAAACAAATGGCTGATTGCCATCCCTAAGGGCAACCTACTAGTGGAACCACACTATTCGCTTTCTTTTAGAAAGGTAATTCACTCCAGCGGAGATGAAGCATACTCCAACCTATAGGTAAGAAGAAAATATCATGTCAAAGAAGTGCCCTGAAATTCAAATCAATTCAGTTCAAGATACCTACAAAGTAATATCAGAAGCAGACGAGGTTTTTTATTTCGAAGCCACCTCTGCTGACGAAGCTGAACTATTATACAATGAGGCATATCTCTTCCCAAAAGAGCCTCACACACACATTCACAAAATAATAAAACTAAAAGAGGCTTAATCTATGAAAGATATGCTGGAAAGAACAATTAGCCCCGGCGACTTCTTTCTCATCCCTGGAGGGAATGTGCGCTACGGAGGGTTAGTATTGGAAATTGGAATAGTATTAGCTTTAACAGAAAAAAGAATGAAAACTTTAATTACAAGATTTGATAAAATCAAACTCAAACCCACAACAAAGACCTCTACTAAAGTATTTAAAATTAGCCCTGCTGAAATTATCAAAGATCTAGATAACGTTTTAGTGCCCGCGATAATTGAATTGCAAGCTAAGTACAAAGAATACAGGCTCAGCACAATGTAGTGTCGCTTTTGCTTGTGTAAAAAAAAGAAAGGTTATAAATGACAAAAACAGAAGCAATCATCCTGGTAGTCTTCCTCACTTCAATCACTTTCATGCTCTATAAAAAGAATGAAAGCTACCACAACCAGAAAAAAGATTATTACGACTGCTACAATAAGGTCACGAAGCTAAGCCTAAGCCCCATGAATGCATATGATTATAGCATGATAGAAAAGACTACTATGATAGATCAGTTGCAATGTAAGAAATCAAAGTATACCGATCATTATGTTAAATTAATTAAGAAAGCATATAAAAGATGAAAATCTATAATTTTAACCCTCCAAATCCATTCATGAAAAAAACTTATCAAGTTGAAAAAACATCATCATCAACCAGCACTGTTCATGTTAAAAGCGCCTTTCTCGGCGCTTGGTCATTTCCGCTAAGTGAGATAGACCACAAGACACTATGCAATAAGATAAACAGGTATTGTAACGAATCTATAATGCTTCAAGATCTATTTTCCGAAATGTCTCCAAATCAACGAGAGAGTTTTTTAACGAAACCAACGATGCACGATGTCTTTGAAGAGGACTAAAATGAAAATTAAGAGAATATTATTAATATTTTCAATCGTTTTCTTTTCGCCTACACTCAGCGTTGAAGAGTTAAAAATCCACAGTAGTAGCAGTAGTTATGCCACTCCAAATAATTACGGTCTATCTGAAGAAGATATTGCTTATATTAAAGAAACCTTCAAGAAGAAACAATACAATGATATTTCGAAATTGCCCTCCGTTACTCCTCGACCTAAAGTTACGGAATTTTTTAAAATCTTAAGAGTACAAAATAGCGATAATTGGTTCTCCGCTTATCTACTTCTGCTGAAAATAGTCCCTGACCTATTTATAGAAAATGAGTTAGGATGCTGAATTAAGGCCTGCTAATGCTTAAAATAAAATCTACTATATGCTTAAACATGATAGTGAAAAATGAAACAAAAACCTTACCGAGGTTATTTGAATCATTAAAAAACATTATTGATACTTACGTAATCGTTGATACTGGAAGTACGGACGGTACGCAAGAATATATCACCAATTATATGGATGAACTGGGTGTGCCTGGCCAACTTTATGAACGGCCTTGGGTCAATTTTGGTGTCAATCGACAAATAGCATTAGACTTAGCTACAGGCACTGCAGACTATGCTTTAATCATAGATGCAGATGAAGAACTTATCGTTAAAAATTTTGAATTCTTTAAAAATCTAAATTTAGACAAGTATAGCCTTATAAAAGAATTGTCATCAATAGAAATTCAAATCCCTGCATTAGTTAGAATTTCAAACTCCAACGAGCAAGGGTGGGTCTGGAGTGGCGTTGTCCATGAATTCTTAACTTGTCCCCCAGGTGCCTCTTCGGAAAATGTCCCTAAAGAAACCGCCTACATACATAGTCATTTGTTCGAGGGCTGTAGATCGCAAAACGTTACAGTAAGAGAGAAGTATTTAAAAGACGCAAAATTGCTTGAAGCGGAATTAATGCGAAATCCAAGCGACACAAGATCGATTTTTTATCTTGCTCAAAGCTATAGGGATGCAAATGAGCCTGACAAGGCAATTGAAAATTATTTAAAACGAGCTGAAGCAGGAGGCTGGACCGAAGAAGTGTTCTATTCCTACTACCAATTAGGGCTGTTGACACTTCATGTAAAAAACGATGTTAAAAAAGCAGAAGGATACTTTCTAGATGCAGCTAAGGCAAATCCACGACGCTATGCAGAAGTGGCCTACCCTCTTGTAAAGCATTACAGAGCGATAGAGGACCACTCGAGTGCAGTATTCTGGGGCTGGTCTGCGCTACCGTCAATGAAACTCCAAGAGGAGCAACTATCTGGCAGCTGGCTGTTCTGTCAGAAAGATGTTTATGACTGGAGGCTAAAAGATGAACTATCTCTAGCCTTGTATTATTTTAATGCAAAGCCAATTTCTGAAAAGCTTATGAAAGAACTATTAACCGAAGTTCCTCCTGAACAAAAACAAAGGATCATAAACAACCTTTACTTCTTTAAAGAAGTAAAGTAACAATATTCTTCTTACGGATTATAAGGCAATTTTTAAGCTGAGGTTCAATTCCTCAGCAATCCAGTTTTGGGCTGTTCTGTTCTGTTTATCTCCTTTCCTGAACAGTATCGCGGGTTGGTTACCCCTTGACGTGCGACAAGCCAATAAATCGCACACCTATCTTTTGAACTAAGGACAATATAATAAATGTATTGTTATTACGATTATTTTAGCCAATTATGTCTCTGTTTAGAGCTGTATTCACATCATTCTTAACCAAGATAAAGCGTTTAAGGAAATCCAGTATGTTAAAAATGTTATTACTTGGGGCTTTGTTAGCCCCCAGCAAACCTATAGACAAATGCAAAAAATACCACAATAAATTCATGACCGCGCTGCACAAAAGCTTAGAGCTTGAGTGCGAAAGACACCCTGAAAAATATTACACCGTTTGTGTAAAGGTGGTAAAGCAACTCAAAGAGTATAACGAATTAAGGTCTAAGTATTGTTACGAAGATTTAACAAAATGAGTACGCCAAAAAAGCAAAAATATAAACTTGTAACTGCATCTACCGCAAAGGCGTTAGAGGAAAAAGTAACTGCTCTGCTTGAAGAGCAGTGGCAGCTTTCTGGAAATGCACAGCTAGAAATGGCTGATAGCGCAGGTGCATTTAATTATATGATCAAGGAATATTTACAAGCTATGGTTAAGACATTTTGAATATCTTCCCCCTTCCAATAAGCAATATAGAATCAGTAATATCCCTAATTATACTAATTCTCTTAGCTTACTATTTCTACATACAAAAGGAAGACAAATGAAAAGAAACTTTTTTGATCGGCTCGGCCATTTTAAATGGTCGATACACAATCTCATAGCACACCCTCTAATGGAACTCCTACATCTCATAGGACTCCCTACCTGGGGTTACAGATTGCATGACTTTACTATACCCGAACCAGCTCACTCCCTAGAACATGAGCATGAAATTGACTTTAATGAAGGACATTCTGAAAGATGACTCCTGACTATGAACATGGAGATCTATTAATCCGTCGCGTTCGAAACGGCTGGCTTGTAGCTGCTGGCGATGGAGACAAAGTCGAAATATATGTATATGAAGATGAAGAGAATCCAAATTGGATTGCTGAATCGTTATACA
>Ga0233439_10000077_pt1 | contig 155345 bp, 135 predicted proteins | sample SI_123_September_6_FD_182713 | JGI IMG/M metagenome (GOLD analysis project Ga0233439, IMG submission 182713) | Seawater microbial communities from Saanich Inlet, British Columbia, Canada - SI_123_September2016_100_MG | ecosystem: Environmental > Aquatic > Marine > Inlet | place: Canada...
CCACCTCGGCACGAGGCAACAGGCTATTTGTAAAGCCTGAGTGGTGGGCGATGTAGGATTCGAACCTACGACCCCCTGCTTGTAAGGCAGGTGCTCTAACCAACTGAGCTAATCGCCCGAACAATCAATTGTACTCGCCGAATTCAGGAAACTCGGAGAGCGCTCAGCCATTTTTTACTGAGCAATTGCGAATGTGAATGGTAGCGATGGTGGGACTTGAACCTACGACCTCGCGCTTATGAAGCGCGCGCTCTAACCGGCTGAGCTACATCGCCGCGCCATTCGATGCGATCAGTAACCGAAATTAACAACCGCAATCATTTATGGTAGCCACGGTACAAACGCCGGTCAACGAAATTGCAAGCCACTACGCGGGTAATTGGCTTATCGGTAGGCGTTATTTGATGTCGAGGCTGAAAATACTCGTCGACATTCTCGATAGAAAATGCCGTCAGCAACTCATTCAGCTACGTAGTCGCCGCTCTTGCCGCCGCTCTTGCTAAGCAGGCGCAGTCGATCTACCCGCATGGCACGGTCAACCGCTTTGCACATGTCGTAAACGGTCAGGGAAGCAATACTCGCCGCGGTAAGCGCTTCCATTTCAACACCGGTTTTACCAGAGGTCCGAGCGGTGCTGGTAATAGAAAGCCCAACCCCGTTGGCGAGATCGCCAAAGTCGATTGTTATCTGATTTAGAGCCAACGGATGGCAAAGCGGAATCAGATCCGATGTCTTCTTTCCACCCATAACCCCGGCAATTCGAGCGACACCGAGAACATCGCCCTTGTCGAATCCGCCCGAACGGATCAGATCTAGCGTCGACTGTTGCATGTGAATTTCGCAACCGGCAGTCGCCACACGTTCGGTGACTTCTTTCGAGCCAACATCAACCATCCGAGCCTTGCCCGACGCATCGATGTGGCTCAGTCCGTTTGTGACATCTGGTGATTCCGACATATTCGTAACTATCCGTTCAACTTCATGAACTCTTCGTCAATAATCTGACCCGATGCAGGACCACGTGCAGCATCGTTCGCTAGCGTGTCACACCGTTCGTTCTCAACGTGACCTGTGTGCCCACGGATCCATTCAAAACTTACATCATGTTTGGCGCACGCATCGAGAAGTCGCTGCCACATGTCCGGATTCAGAGCACGCTCTTTCTTGTTGCGCATCCAACCGTTAGCCTGCCACTTCTTCGCCCAGCCCTTCTCAATACCGTTGATAACGTATTGGGAATCGGTGGTAATAACAACGCGCTGCCGCCCTTTAAGAGCGTCGAGAGCAGTTATCGCCCCGAGCAACTCCATCCGATTATTGGTGGTGTGCTTGAAGCCCTGGCTGAACTCTTTGACGTTATCGCCGTACTTGAGAACGGTGCCGTAGCCGCCCGGGCCCGGATTGCCGATAGCTGATCCATCGGAGAAGGCGTAGACAGTGTTGTGATTATTGTTGGTCATCGCAACCCATTGAAACAAACATTCGCTTCAGCCACAATCTGCACAGACTCGAAAAGCTTTCAGATACCTACTGAAAAGGCGCATCCATGCCTGGCGACAAAATAGTACCTCTCGAAACACCAACGCTTTCCGCTGGTGAATCGATCGCGCTGCAACCCGCTGAACTCGATGACGCCGAGCGGTATCTCAAGATGGTTGATGACAATTACGAACAACTAACCCAATGGATACGCGCTCCTAAACCACCAACGACAGTAGAAGATCGTCGGAAAGCACAAGCTGCCGATCTCGCCAACGGTGACGACGGGAAGGGTTACTGGTGGCTAATAGAAGAAGATGGCGAATTGGCGGGAACGATCGCGCTTCATCACGTCGAATCAACTGAAAAATGGGCGTTAGTCGGCTACTGGCTCGACACGAACTTCACCGGCAAAGGCATCATGACCCGCAGCTTGAAAGCTGTCATCGACTGGGCATTTGCTGATCTCGGACTCAACAGAGTCGAAATTCAAGCCTCACTGAACAACAGGGCAAGCGCGTCCATTCCTGAACGACTCGGCATCAGACGTGAATCGATCCGCCGACAGTCCGAAATCATCAACGGTGTATCGCTCGACATGGCAAGCTATGCAGCATTCGCCGACAACTGGCCCCCGAAACCGCCTGCCCGTGCGCTGCCGACCGATGAATTACAAGTAGACAACGAAATTCTTCTGCGCCAGCACAGCGATAGCGACTACAAAGAAATGTGGACGGCATTCGAAGCTGGTCGTGAATATCTCGGCAAGTACCTGCCTTGGATGGCAGCCTACGAAACCAAAGACGATTACACCCGCCTATACACAGCACGCCGATTAGAAGGTGACAACTTCGACGGCTCACGCGGCTACGTCGTTCAATACAAAGGCGAATTAGCCGGAACGGTAGGATTCGGAATACCTAATCGCGACAACGTGATCGAAGTCGGCTACTGGCTCCGTGAAGACCTTCAGGGCAAAGGAATCATGACCCGTTCTGTCGAGGCAGTAATCACAATGCTGTTCGTCGAAGTCGGCATGCACCGAGTAACCATCAGAGCAGCCACAACGAACCTAGCTTCACGCGGAATACCCGAACGACTCGGATTCAAGCACGAAGGCACGATGCGAGACGGAGGATTCGTAAACAACGAATATCTCGACCTCGAAATCTACTCGATACTAGATCACGAATGGCTCGCCCGCTCGACGAGAGCGTAGCGTCCGTATCCCACTTCTCGACCGGAGTGCATCCTGAGCTAGTCGAAGGGCAAAGCGCAGTGGAGAGATCTTTGGAGGAGGGCTCGGTACGTGGCTAGCCCGGAACCCCTCGAACCAGCATCAGACCAATCACCGCTACGGAAACCGCAATCAGCAAGTTCAATCGAGCAAGCATGATTAGGCGTTTACGAGCTGAAACCACAGAAACTGGCGGCTGCTCTCCCCGAGGAATCAACTGCATCGCAGCTGCAAGTCGTGGACCCAGAATGAAATCGTGAACTCCGCTCATTACAAGAAGAATTCCAACCAGAACGATCTTAACCCCGAGCGCAGTTCCGATCTCTGTCGACCAGAACCCGTCTTCGGTAAATCGATCGAATCCAATGCCGCGACTCTCTAAGGCTGCCGCTCCTGATACAACCAACAGAGTCATAAGCACCCAGGCGATTCCTCTGAAGCGTAAAGCTGCCTTACGCAGGAACATCAAACCCATTGCTGGTGGTTCCATACCGCGAGCGACTGGAACCATTACGAGTGCTAGAAATATCGATCCGCCGATCCAAATAATCGCGGAAAACACGTGAACGACTACGACGATAAATTGCCAGATTGGCACGAAATGCTCCGTTTCAGTAAACCAGCCCGCTTCAATTAAAAACTAGCCACCGATGTAGTACATCTCGACTTTGTCGCCATCGCCCGAAGAACCAGCCTTGAACTTAGTGTCCTTAGAACGAAGATCCGAATAGCGATCATCTCGTCCCGTCCAAACCTTAGCGATAATTTCGGCAATCTCAGTGTCACTTGCACCTGAACGTAAAGCCGACTTCAAATCAGTTCCGCCAGTAGCGAACAGGCAGGTCACTAGCTTGCCGTCTGTCGATAATCGAGCACGAGAGCAACTTCCACAAAACGGCTCGCTAACAGACGAAATAACACCTATCTCTCCTTCGCCATCGAGATACCGATACCGGCTGGCAACCTCGCCATCGTAGTTTGCATCGACCGGCTCCAGAGGGAACTCAGCGCCGATCATCTCGACAACATCCTTAGATGTCACGACCTGAGATAACTCCCAGCCGTTCTTGGTTCCGACGTCCATGAACTCGATGAAACGAACGATAGCCCCGGTACCTTTGAAATATCTGGCAGTGTCGACCAACGTGTGATCGTTCACTCCACGCTGGACAACTACGTTGATTTTGATCGGATCGAATCCAAGTTCACTCGCAACCTTGATGCCTTCGAGAGTGTTCTTCGGACCTTGTGGTCGACCCGACATCTTCTTGAAGATGTCTTCATCGATTGAATCAAGCGAGATAGTCAAACGGTTCAGCCCAGCGTCTTTCAACTCCTGAGCGTACTTTGCCAGCAGATAGCCGTTGGTGGTCATCGCTATATCGTCGATGCCATCGATGGCAGAAAGACTCGCTATCAACTCGGGCAGATTGGCACGAACCAGCGGCTCACCGCCTGTAATCCGCAGTTTGGATACACCGGCTTCTGCAAAAATCTTCGCCAATCGCTCGATCTCTTCGAACGAAAGAATGTGTGGTCGAGGCAGAAACTCGTACTTTTCACCAAAAATTTCCGCCGGCATGCAGTAGGTGCAGCGGAAATTACAACGATCTGTAACCGAAATGCGCAAATCGCGCACGGGTCGGTTCAGCTTATCGGTGATCCCTTTAAGGAATGGGAATTCAGATGTTTTTGACATGAAATTAGAAAAAGCAGCTTCAAATACTTCGATACGTAAGATCGATGTGATCGCTTAATAGTAACGCCGTCAGCGTCAGCCCTCGGCGACTCAGCGACAGTATTCGAACCGCATCGCCCTTATTAGCTCAGCGATTTCAACGTATCGGTCAAACCCCGCAAGGCAGCGCCGCGGTGGCTGATTTCATCTTTCTCTTCACCAGTCAACTGTGCAGTGGTCTTTGCGTGCGATGCCAACCAGAAAACGGGATCGTACCCGAAACCGTTCTCACCAATAGGCTCGTGCATGATCGCACCATTCACCACACCCTCACTCGTTGCCAAACCGTTAGGAACCCCATCGCCAACAAGAGCCAACACAGCGACGAACCGAGCAGTGCGCTCCCAACCGGGCAGGTGCTTCATCTTGTCGAGCACCAACTGCACCCGACCTTCATCATCGAGACCCTCGCCGCCGTATCGTGCCGAAAGAACCCCTGGTTCACCATTGAGAGAATCAACTTCCAACCCGGAATCATCGGCAAGCGTAAGCTCGCCCGACTCTCCCGCGTACGCACGTGCCTTCAATATTGCGTTTTCCTCGAACGTCGAACCTGTCTCTTCGACCTCCAATGTGATTCCCAAATCATCGAGTCCCACAACTTCAAAGAGCATCCCAGTAAGCATTCGTGAGAACTCGCGCACCTTGCCAGAGTTCCGTGTCGCGACGAGTAATTTCTTAGTCATAAGCACAAACCTAACCCGAAAGACTAGGCACGGGGCAATCAAAGCCAATGAAAAAGGTCAGTTATTCGGGATTCATTGACCGTTGCGGGCATAAATACCGAGTGTTACGCTTTTCAAGCTTTTAAAGCTATATCGCCGAAATTAGTAAGTCGGTGATTTTTTTGTGACAATTTACTTCCAATACCCCTGCACACCACGTACAGCTCCCAGATGCACCGAGTCTCAAAGCTTTCCTTCCCACTTCGCCCAGCACTTGTACTTCTACTTCCGCTGGCGATTGCCCTCCTCGCAGCATGTACCCCCGACAACAATCAGTCGACGTTCGGCACTGCCGGACCCATCGCTGAAGACCAAGCTGACTTATTCAAGTTCATCTTCTGGATCGCGGCGGTGGTATTTGTGCTTGTTGAAGGCGCAATTATCTACATCGCCATTCGATACCGAAGGCGCTCCGACAACGACAAGCTTCCGCACCAGACGCACGGTAATAACCGACTTGAAATCACTTGGACCGTTATCCCAATTCTGATTCTTGCAGCGATTGCGATACCGACTCTCACTGACATATGGGCACAGCAAAGTGGTGTTCCTGAAGATCAGGGTGAAGTGCTCAACATCGAAGCCATCGGACATCAGTGGTGGTTCGAATTCCGATATCCAAACCACGAAGTCGTTACCTCAAACGAACTTCACATTCCTGTGGGTCGCCCCGTTGCGTTCAAGCTTGAATCGCAGGACGTTATTCACAGCTTTTGGGTTCCAAAGATCGCCGGTAAGGTCGACATGGTTCCTTTGAACGACAACTACATGTGGATGATTGGCGATGAAGTAGGCGAGTACTACGGTCAGTGTGCTGAGTTCTGTGGAATTGCCCACGCTCACATGCGCTTCCGAGTTATTGTTCACGAAGAGGCCGATTTCCAGGCGTGGATCGAAGGTATGCACACAGCTGCCGATGCTCCTGTAGCTGGATCTCCTGAAGCATCAGGAAAGAATCTTTACGCAGCAAACTGTTCTTCTTGCCACACTAACGACTCGACCACACCAGGTTCGTACGCTCGTGAGATCAGCTCACAGCAGGCTCGTTGGAATGGCTGGATCTCAGATATCGAGAACTCAGGAATCGTTTCGGCTCCAAACCTGACTCACTTCGGTACTCGCTCCACCATCGGTGCAGGACTGAAAGATCTGACTAAGGAGTCGCTTGAAGGTTGGATAACTGATCCTTCTTCAGTGAAGATCGGCACCCGCATGCAGAAGCACGCAGCTGTTTATGACACTGCTGATGGCAAAGCGAACCTAACACCTGCTGAAGTATCTGACATTGCCACCTACCTTCTGTCACTCAAACCCGGCACTGCTCCTGCGGGCACAGTGGTTGAGACCGGCGGAGCGGATGGTGCCGACATTTTCGCTACTAACTGCACAAGCTGTCACTCGACTGGCGACAACGATGTTGTTGGCCCTGGTCTTGCGGGCATCGGCGACCGAGCCGGTTCGCAAGTAGCCGGCATGAGCGCTGACGACTACATTGAAGAATCACTAAGGGATCCATCAGCCTTCGTGGTCGACGGCTTCCCTGCTGTAATGCCTGAATGGTCGCATCTTGGCGACGATTCAATTGACGCTCTCGTCGACTATCTAAAAACACTGAACTAACGGAAACCACCTGTACTGACGCCACAAGCGTCTAACAGCGGAGCTCACACCTAGTGACAACAAAATCACTGACAATGCCACAACTGTTCCCACGACCTAAATCGTCGACGGGAATTTGGAGCTGGATCGGAACGGTCGATCACAAGAGGATCGGTACCCTTTACGGTATCGTTTCATTCATTTGGTTCATCGTCGGCGGAATCGAAGCACTTCTCATTCGAACACAGCTTGCATCTGCCGAGAATGATCTGATCGACCCCGAAACGTTCAACCAACTGTTCACCATGCACGGAACCACGATGGTGTTCTTGGTGATCATGCCGCTCTCTGCTGCGTTCTTCAACTGGCTGATACCGCTTCAGATCGGTGCCAGAGACGTCGCATTCCCGCGACTAAACGCTCTGAGCTTCTGGATTTTCTTATTTGGGTCACTAATCATCAACGCAAGTTGGATAACCGGAAACGCCCCTAACGGTGGTTGGTTCGGATACGCCCCTAACTCGGGTACTACATTCAACCCCGGAATGGGAATGACCTACTGGGTAGTTGGCTTGAACGTTCTTGGTGTGGCTTCTATCGCCGCAGGTTTGAACTTCATTGTGACCATCTTGAACATGCGTGCTCCGGGCATGGGTATGTTCAAAATTCCGATCTTCACGTGGATGACTCTGATCACTTCGGTTCTGATTGTTCTTGCAATGCCGGTTCTGGCTGTTGCAGGTATTCAGCTTATGAGCGACCGTGTTTACGGCACTCACTTCTTCAACTCACTCGGTGGTGGCGACCCAGTAATGTGGCAGCACATTTTCTGGCTGTTTGGTCACCCTGAGGTGTACATCCTGATACTGCCTGCGATGGGTATCGTGTCTGAAGTGCTTCCGACATTCGCTCGAAAGCCACTTTTCGGTTACCCCTTCGTAGTATTCGCTGGTGCGGCTATCGCTTTCATGGGTTGGTTCGTATGGAGCCACCACATGTTCACCGTTGGACTCGGACCTGCAGCTAACACTGCGTTCTCGATATCGACGATGCTTATCGCGGTTCCAACCGGTGTGAAAATATTCAACTGGCTTGGCACGCTCTGGGGCGGAAATATCCGGCTCAATACGCCGATGCTGTTCTCGATATCGTTCATTGCGATGTTCACAATCGGTGGCTTGAGTGGTGTCATGCACGCCTCTCCTCCTACCGACGCGCAGCAGCAAGACACTTACTTCGTTGTTGCTCACTTCCACTACGTACTCGTAGGTGGAGCGCTTCTGGGTATCTTCAGTGGAATCTACTTCTGGTGGCCTAAGTTCACCGGATACTTCCTCAATGAAAAACTCGGCATAGCCAACTGGGCACTGATGATGATCGGTTTCAACCTGCAGTTCGCTCCGATGCACTGGCTCGGAATGGACGGCATGCCACGTCGCATCTACACATACGCCGATAACATGGGCTGGGAAAGTTCAAACCTTGCCGCATCTATCGGTGGATTCATACTCGCACTCGGCATTCTCGTGTTCATGATCAATGTCTTCTACTCGAAGATGAACAAGGTGATGGCAGGAAATGACCCATGGGACGGTCGTACTCTTGAATGGGCTACTACTTCACCTCCACCAGTACACGACTTCGACGAAATACCTCAGGTCAAGTACCGGGATGACTTCTGGTTCCAGAAATACCCAGAAACCATTGCCGAGTACCACCACGACGATCACGATCAGGCTGTTCCTTCAGGAGCCCAGTTTGATGATGGTGACGACGTGCAAGAAGCTCTACCGGTTGTTTCTGGTAGTTCCGACGGACACGGTGATGGGCATAGCGCCATTCATCTCCCTGACATGTCGTACTACCCATTCATTCTGAGTCTCGGTGTAGCCGGGCTCGGAGCCGGATTCCTCACCAACAACACGGTTATCGCAGTTGGTGCGGTAGTCCTTGTCTGGGGTCTTATTGGATGGGCGATGGAACCCGTCAACGACCCCGAATAAACAACGCTAATTATTTAGTTCACTTCCAACGTCAAGGAAAATACGAACGTGACACAGGCCGCAGCAACAGAACACCACGAGCCAGTAGAAAATACTTCTACCGGCTTGAACAGCAGGAAGCTCATGATGTGGGCCTTCCTGGCTTCCGACGTGATGTTCTTCGGAGTATTCATCGCAACCTACCTCGTTTACCGAGGTAAGAGTCTTGTCGGACCATACCCGTCTGAGATTCTCGACATCCCGCTCACGTCCGTTTCGACGTTCGTGCTGCTGATGAGTTCTCTTGCGATGGTTCTTGCTCTTCACTACGTAAAAGCAGGCGAAAAGAACAAGGGCACGCTTTGGATCTTACTTGTAGTCGTTCTGGGGGCCATATTTATGGGATTCCAGTTCTATGAATTCCGTGAGTTCGCTCACGAAGGTCTAACACCGCGAACGAATATCTTCGGAACCACGTTCTTCATCCTCACCGGTATTCACGGTGCTCACGTAACCATCGGTGTTATCTGGATGGCATTCTTGGCTTATGGATCGCACGTAGGCTCACTCCGATCAGATAACTCACTCGACCTCGAAATCGCCGGTTTGTACTGGCACTTTGTCGACATCGTGTGGATCGTGATCTTCACGGTTATCTACCTGATTTCATTCTCTGACGGACCGCCGGCTGGCGTCGGACCAACAATTCTTCACTGATAGCCCGAGGGATCGCAAGCATGGCCAATCTCTGGCAAAAACTTACGCAGCACGACGGCAACGGCTGGTGGAACCTTCCACACGGCCCTAGCAACGAATTGAACCCTCCTTTCGAAGGTCCAATCGGTGGAGCATGGTTCGGAAACCTATGGCGAACACTGACGCACGGCAACGTGTCGCATGCAGGCGTCGGCTTCTACTGGCTCGTCGGATTCGTTCTCGCGATAATCACGCTTGTTGAAGTTTGGCTATTCACAGTCGAAGGACTTGGTGCATGGTTCATACCTCTCCTGCTGTTTCTCTCCTTGGCAAAATTCGTCGGAGTTGTCGCCTACTTCATGCATCTCAGGTTCGATAACCGGATGTTTACGTACTTCTTTGCGTCGGCAATGATTATTGGGATACTAATCTTCTCGATTCTTCTAGTCCTCATGAAGCATGCTAGCCAGCCAGTTCTGTTCTAAGACGACCTGACTCGCTCACGAAGAAACTAACTCCCAAGAGCACGGTACGAATACCCGGGTCTGACGCTTAGTCGACCCGTACAAGCTTGGTTTCGATCACCGAAATCAAACTACCTAAATCGGATGATTTGACGCCATGAATGGCGCTTCAGAACCCAACCTCATCGATAGTTTTGGCGAATACATCTTCGCCTGGGATTTCTCGTCCCCTCCAGCAGTTTTGTTCCTACTGATCGCAGCTGCTTACACTATCGGCACCATTCAATTGGCAATGCGTTCCGAGACCGACAGCAGCTTCTGGTCGAAGGTTGGCACAACCTACTTTGCATTCGCCCTATTGGCATTTGCCTTGGCTGGACCGCTCGACTACTTCTCTGGCGATCTATTCGCGATGCATATGGCACAACACATCGTCATTGCAATGTTCGCAGCCCCACTGTTGCTTGTCGGACGTCCGATGCCAGCGTATATCTGGGCACTACCTCGACCTCTGAGGATTGGGGCAGGATCAGCCCTCACAGGCTCAGGCATCATAGTAAAGATCCTCTCACTCCTCACACGGCCTACAGTGGCGTTACCGCTGTTCATTGGCACCCTGTTTGGATGGCATATTCCAGCCGCGTACAACGGCTCACTTGAAAATGAATGGGTGCATATCATCATGCACTTCACGATGTTCACGTCTGCTGTTTTATTCTGGTGGCCGATAGTAGGTCCGCCGCCAATCCGCACACAGCTCAGTTATCCACAACGTATCGTTTACCTGCTACTCGCTGTAACGCCCACCGCACTGCTCGCAGCGATCATCACCCTAACCAAGTCGGTGCTCTACGATTTCTATCTAGGCGCACCCGGACATTTCAGCTGGTCGACTATCGAAGACCAGCGAATAGGTGGTCTACTAATGTGGATCCCCGGCAACTTCGTGTACCTCGCCACGATGACCGTTCTCTTCTTCAAATGGTTTACAGAAGAAGAACGTAAAACGTCTCGGCAATCACGCCGTTAGCGAACGGGTTATCTACAGAGATTTGTCATTTGCACTTGCCCGCAACTGCCCCAACAGCTACACAAAAAAAGCCCCTGTCGATTAGACAGGGGCTTTTCAAAATCTCTAGGAAAGAAACTTACGAGGAGCTTCGGCTGCGTCGACGTCGGATAATCGCACGCTTGATGAAGTAGTCGTTCTCTTGATCCAACATTCGTCGAAGAACATCGTCAGAAAGATTCTTCAAGTAGATCACACTCGCCCAAGCCGTAGTGAGACCCGACTGAATTTCGTCGAGTGTCATCGCCTTGTTTGTGTTCGCAAGTAGAAGCTTGAACACAGCCTCGGTGATAGGTGTACCCGGTAGAAGGAAGTCTGGCTCTTTCGAGCAGATGTTCGCCATCACCTTCATGTACTCGGCAGGTGGACCAAAGCCACCCGCAATTTTGCCATCGTCGAGAACGGCTTTACCGCTCTTCGAAAGCCTTGAGTAGATAGCAAATTCAAATGACCGACCCGAAGTCTCGAAAGCTTTCGTATCGATCTGGTATTTAGGCTCTTCCTGTGGCTCCGGTTCAGGAGTTACTTCAGGTGTCTGCTCTGTTTGTTCTGTCTGGTTAGTCATGTGTTATTTGTGCGTGAAACGGCGCGTGAACGCACGGTCAAAAATGTTTAGAAAATATCGTCTGGCCAGTCGAGTATTTCGACTTTCGCAATTTCGCCAGCACTAATCATACCAATGTCATCGGGGCAGATGGCTAATCCGTTTGCAAGTGACATAGAACTCAGTACGCCTGAACTCTGATTTCCTGTCGATCTGGCTCGGTATTCTCCCGATTCGTCTCGATAAACATGAACTCTTGCGTACACCCGGCGACCATCGTGATTACGAATTGGATCGTCCATAATCGCCTCGACACTAGGTTTTGCGACCTCAGGTTTACCCATCATTAGTCGAATGGCCGATCGTCCGAACTGCTCGAACGCCACCATCGCACTTACCGGATTACCCGGAAGACCCAAATGAGGAACCTTTGTTCCATCGTTACGGTCGAGCACACCAAACGCCAGCGGCTTTGCCGGGCGCATTCGTACCGACCACAACGCAATCTCGCCTTTTGAAGAAAGCACATCTTTCACAACGTCATAATCGCCCTTAGAAACGCCAGCAGAGGTCACGACCAAGTCGGCATCCAACGCTTCTTCAAGAGCAGCCTCGAGTGACTCGATTGTGTCCTTAGCAATACCCAAGATCTTCGGTACACCGCCGTAGCGTTTGACCATAGCGGCAATACTGAAAGCATTCGAGTTAAATATTTTGCCGGGTTCTGGTTCATCACCGGGCTGAAGCAGTTCATCACCAGTCGAAACTATCGCAACTACCGGTCGACGAATCGCCTTCACGGTCGAGTGACCTAATGAAGCGATCACTCCAATCTCTCCGGCTCGTAAAATTTGGCCGCTCTCCAACACCGTCTCGCCAGATTCGATATCTTCGCCGGCGCCTCGCACGTTGTCGTACGGCTCAGCCTGAAGATGAATCGCAATCGCCCCAGAAGAACCACCTGAAGCTCTGCGCTCCAGCTCATCAGTATCTTCGAAAGGAACAACTGCATCTGCGTTATCTGGCACCGGAGCACCCGTCATGATCCTGACAGCTGTTCCGGGTTCGAGCGGGTGGTCTGGAATCTGTCCAGCCGCCACAACACCCGTTACAACCAGTTCGACCGGAGTCTCCGCAGAAGCACCTCTCGTATCAGCAGCCAGCACTGCGTAACCATCCATAGCTGAATTGGCCAGCGGCGGAATGTCGAACGATGCGACCATGTCCTCCCCCAGAACCTGACCCAGTGAATCGACTAATTCAGCCGATTCAACTGGCAGCACTTGGAAGTACGACAGTATTCGCTCGCGCGCCTCTTCAACGCTGAGCATCTCCGCATCGTAGTGGTGCCGATGAGGTCGATCATGGTGTTCGTGAGGTTTTTTAGCCATTGTCAGTTTGGTACACAGGACCTGAGCCATCTCGCAATCCAGCCCCCAGTTCCTTCTGAAGCTGTTTTACGATCTGAGTCTCGATTTTTGAAATTTGATCACCGCTCAGAGTTTTGTTCGGTGACTGATAAACGAGTCGAACTGCGACCGCCATCTTGCCGTCGGGAACGCCCTTGCCTTCGAATACGTCGAACACGGTGGCTGAAGTCACGATTCGGTTTCGGTTTGCGATATCAACGATCTGACCTGCCGATACACCAGTATCGACAATCAGCGACAGATCACGGTGAGAAGCGGGAAGTCGTGTGAACTCTTCGAATTTGCCCGACTCTACACCCTTTGGACCTTCCATTACTTTCAAAATCGCAGCGAGATCGAGTTCGAACATTGAGACCGTCTCAACTTCGGCGTCGAACTTCGAAAATACTTCTGAGGCAACTTCACCAACAACGCCGATCACGACGTGATTAGCAGCAGCAACCTTGATGACCGCCGTTCTACCCGCAGCGAAAGTAGCGTCTTCAGCAAGTTCGAACGTAGCTTGAATTCCCAGATCGTCCAGAACAGCTTCGGCGGCGCCTTTGGCATCGTAGAAATCTGATGGTGCGGTCGAAGCGTCCCAATGCAGTTCGTTTCGTGGACCCGCGAACGCACCGGTAGCCATCTGGCGTTCTTCTGGAAGACCTTCTCCATAGTCCAAAAATACACGGCCTGTCTCGAACAGTGCGATCGGACCTCGCCAAGTTCGCGAGTTGCGAGCAACCGTATCGAGAACCGTTTCTCGCAGCGTCCGACGCATCACTGCGTAGTCGGCTGTAATCGGATTCCGCAGCTTGATAGCTGAAGCGGTGTCGGCAGGAAGTTCCACACGATCTTCGCCCTCACTCGTGGTCGCTGCGTAAGAAATAATCTCCCGCATACCTGCCTGAGCTAGCGAATCGGTTACCCGAGTTCGAAGATCCATTTCCGGCTGCGGCTGCCACTGAGGCGGTCGCCCCCCCAAGGTGGTCGTAGGAATATTGTCGTAACCAACGATTCGGGCAATCTCTTCAATCAGATCTTCAGGAATCGAAATGTCTGGACGCCAGTACGGAATTCCAACATCCCATCCATCGGCATCTGCTTCAAGAGTGAATCCTAGATTGCTTAATGTCGATTCGACATCTGATTTGCCTATTTCAACCCCGAGCACTCTGAGGATATGCGCACTATCAAGACGCACCTGCTCCTGTTCTTTGCCTTTGCTTGGGTACACATCGATGATCCCGGAAGCGACAGATCCGCCAGCGATTTCCTGAATGAGCTTGGTAGCCCGGCGAAGCCCAACTTCACTTAGGCCAGTGCGTAAACTCTTCTCGAATCGCAGTGTCGCCTGACTCGCCAGTTCAAGCGATCGAGCTGTTCGTCGGTTGTTCACGCCTTCAAATGTAGCCGACTCAAGAATCACGTTAGTCGTCGAATCTGAAATCTCAGAATTCGCACCACCCATGACACCTGCAAGACCAATTCCTCGTTCAGGATCGGTAATAAGAAGCATCTCGGTATCGAGCTTGTGTTCCTTGTCATCGAGCGTAGTAAGTTTTTCGCCTAACTTTGCCCGCCTCACAATAATTTTGTGATCGACAACCTTGTCGTAATCAAACGCGTGCAGAGGCTGACCAAGTTCAAACATGACGAAGTTCGTGATATCGACCAAGTTATTGATAGGCCGTTCGCCAATCGCAATAAGTCGATCCTGCAACCACTTTGGTGAAGGACCAATCTTCACGCCCTGAATAACCGTCGCCGTATAGCGAAGACACAAATCAGGATCAGCAATCTCTACCGACGCCAGCGTGTTCACATCAGGGCCGGTCGCTTCGAACTCAATATCAGGCTGTTTTAGCGGCTTGCCAGTAATCGCAGATACATCTCGAGCTACTCCGACCACACCAAGGCAGTCGGGACGGTTCGGCGTGAGTTCAATGTCGAGAACCGACTCGCCAAGAACCTCTCCGATCGGGGTTCCAATCTTGAGATCGTCGTCCAACACGAGAATGCCGTCATGATCGTCCCCAATACCGAGCTCACGTACTGAACAAACCATCCCTTCGGACACCACTCCACGAATCTTCGATCGCTTGAGTTTCTTTGTCTTTCCAGTCTCATCGGCGTACGCGTCATGAAGAACCGCACCGATAGAGGCGTATGCGATCTTCTGGCCTTCAGCCACGTTAGGTGCACCACACACAACCTCGGCTTCACCGTTGCCATGATCGACAGTTACAAGCCTCAAGCGGTCCGCATCCGGGTGCAGAGCGACGTTTTTCACATGCCCAACTACAACATTGTCGATCCAACCGGTGCGTTCAATATCTTCTACTTCGTTACCGGCCATCGTCAGACGATGTGCCAGATCATCGAGATTTATCTCGATGTCTACGTACTCTTTCAGCCAGGAAAAAGGAACCTTCATGCGTTTTCTCAGTTATTTATCGAATTACAAATGGAATTAATTGTGACGAATCACTTTGGTGGAATCGGCGTGTTCGCCGTTCCTAAAACTGAGTTAGGAACCGCAGGTCGTTCGAAAAGAAGTGTCGAATATCGGTAATTTCATTCCGCAACATCGATATTCGCTCAGGACCCATTCCAAAGGCGAATCCGGTGTACTTAGTCGAATCATAGCCAGCATTTTCCAACACTTTAGGGTGAACCATTCCGGCACCTAATATTTCGATCCAGTTGCCATTCCATTCGATCGACATATCAACACCCGGTTCAACGAACGGAAAGAAGTCGCAACGGAAACGAACCTTGCGCTGTGATCCAAATATACGACGTGCGAATTCGTAAAGAGTTCCTTTTAGATCGGCAAACGTAATACCTTCATCAACAGCGAGACCTTCAACTTGGTTAAAGTGCCATTCGTGCGTAGCGTCGGTCGATTCATACCGGTAGCACTTGCCGGGAACGACGACTCGAATCGGAGGATCATTCGCCTCCATCGTTCGAGCCTGCATGGGCGAAGTGTGCGTCCGCAACAAAACATCGTTGTGGGTATCGGAATCTACCCATATAGTGTCCCACTGATCACGAGCAGGGTGATTAGCAGGAATGTTGAGCATGTCGAAGTTGTACTTCTCAAGCTCAACCTCAGGACCTTCAATGGTTTGGAATCCCATTTCGTTGAACGCCTGGGTAATCTCTCGGATCATCTGCGTCGACGGATGCAGACCACCCAATGCAGGTCGTCGACCCGGCAGCGTGATATCAATCGATCCAACAGGTGCCTGGGATGATTTCGACTGTTTAGATCGTTCTTCGTAAAGTGCTTCAAGTTCACCACGAAGACTGTTCGCCGCTGCGCCCACAACCTTCCGATGCTCTATATCCAGTGAGCCGAGTCCGCGTAACAGTCCGGTCAGCCGACCTTTTCGACCAAGGAATCCCACTCGCCATGCTTCGAGTTGTTCGCCAGATTCAGTGGAATCTAAGGCGGTAATAGCGGCAATTTTCAGTTCCTCGACCGACTCACCGGCCTGAGTTGCTTGAACACCATGATCTTTTGGCAACGACACTTACCTGACATAAATACTTGTGAACCGAAGACAAACGATCAATAGGGTAATCTGCCGCCGGGGCTTTTCGACTCGAAATTATAGTGGATTATGAGCACAATGCTCACTCTTGCCGCAATCTCTACCAATGCTGGGAAACAGCCAATTTGGCCTAAAGTAGTGATATTTGGGCATATTTAGGTGTGATTTCCATGAATTTCCAAAGCGTAGCATTACCAACACAAATACGGGAAATATTACGTTTTTCGTAATATTTCGCACATGCAATGTTACGATTACAGCATGCACTCCTATTTAGGAGAACGGCGGTAACAGCCATTTCGCTAAGGCTTACCCTTTCGAACTAGCGACAAGTTCAAAAAGTTGTAGTAGGGTCGAACCACGATCGATGATCAGCCGCAGCATGCACGATGTGTACATTGTGATGCGGTACAACAAATATAAGAATTAATCGGGGGTCCAAAATGGAAGCCTATTGCATGAAGTGCAAGACCAAACGTGAAATGCAGAACCCAGAACAGATCACAATGAAAAACGGTCGACCTGCGACTCAGGGCACATGCCCAGTCTCTGGCACAAAGATGTTCAAGATCGGTAAAGCTTCGTAAGCTTTCTACTACTGAACTAATTGACCCGTGCTACGGCACGGGTCTTTTTTTGCCAAATTTCAAGATAAATTTCAGTCAACACCCTTCAGCCGATAGTAAGATTCAGTCTATGACGCCACCACTCTAGGAGAAACCTGCCATATGCAAACAATTCGGTTCGGAAAAACAGGATTCAACGTCAGTCGCCTCGGCATAGGACTTTCAGAAATTGGCTCACAGCTTTCTGTCTCTGATCAAGATCAAGCCACAATTATGATCAACACTGCTCTCGATAGCGGCATCAACTTTCTCGATACATCAGCCTGCTACGGCATATCGGAAATGATGGTCGGCAAGGGCGTGGCAGATCGACGCGACGACTATTTCCTCGCTACCAAAGCCGGGCACATCGCACTAGGCGCCGCTGGCGAAGAATGGACATACCAAACTGTTGTCGATTCAATCGAACGCAGTTTGCGATTACTCCAAACCGATCATGTTGACCTAGTTCAACTCCACTCGTGCGGAATCGACGTCCTAGAGCGCGGGGACGTAATTCGTGCGCTGCAAGAAGCTCAAGACGCTGGAAAGACTCGGTTCTTCGGCTACTCGGGCGACAATGAAGCTGCTCATTGGGCGGTCGATTCAGGGTTGTTCGCTACTCTACAAACCAGCTACAACCTCGTCGAACAGCGAGCTCGAACATCCGGCCTGCTCGAAAAGGCAACAGCGCAGGGCATGGGAACTATCATCAAGCGACCTATCGCCGGTGGCGTATGGGGCAAATCACGTCCGGAAGCCGGAATAGACAATGCAGGTCAATACAACACGCCTTACCTCCTACGTGCAAAAAAAATCCGAATGCTAGGCCCAATCGAAAACGAGCCTGAAGACGGAATTCTCACTGCACTCGGCTATACACTCGGCGATTCGAACGCTAACGTAGCGATTGTTGGAACCACTAATCCTGATCACATGGCTACCAACATCAAGCAGGTAGACAACGATCTACCGATTCCTGAATCAGTAATCGAAGAACTGAAATCTCGATTCGAGAAGCTCGACGACGACTGGGCGCAACGCACATAGGAGCCAACGGCTCGTTTTATGTTTGTCTGCTCCAGCATTGACCATCCGTTCACTTAGAAAGTTCGTTACTCCCCAATGAAGATAGATCGCATCGAAGTCCGATTCGTTGAAGCCGAACTCGATCAACCGTTCGGCTGGTCACAACGCTGGACCAACACGCGGAGCCTGGTTGTATTAAAAGTCTTCACCGACCATGGCATTGTTGGCTGGGGCGAAACATACGGCTCTCTCGAATCGGTAGCGGCTATCGCCTCGGTTGCACGATTGGCGATAGGCGAAAATCCGGAAAACATTTCGCAGATCTGGCACAAAATCCACAGAGCCACGTTCCAAAGCCACATGTACACCGGCGCAGCAGTAATGGCAGCAAGTGCGATAGACACGGCACTGCACGATATCCTCGGAAAATCGACCGGTAAGCCCGTTGCTGAAGTGATGGGTGGCAGGCTGCACGATTCGATAGCGGTCTACGCAACGGGTCTTTACTACGTCGACAACTACGCACTACCCCCTCATCTTGAAGAAGCCGCTGGATACGTCGAGCAAGGCTTCACCGGAATGAAAATGAAGGTCGGTGCACTGTCGTTGAAGGAAGATGCCGACCGAGTTCGAGCGACACGTAAGGCGATTGGTCCCGATGTGCGCCTGATGTTCGATGCGAACGAATCGTACGATCCATCGAGCGCGCTAACCTTCGCCAACATGGTTGCCGATCAGGACATCACCTGGTTCGAAGAGCCGTGCGCTTCACGAGATTTCGTTGCCAACAAGATGGTGCAAGAAAAGTCGCCAATCCCTATCTCCGGCGGCGAAAGCCTTTCGACTCGCTGGGAGTTCGCTCCCCGATTCGCCGAGCGGACGTTCGACATCGTTCAACCCGATATCTGCGGAGTTGGGGGTCCATCGGAAATGCACCGAGTCGGACTAATGGCACAGGCGTTTGGGATCAAGTTCAATCCACACTTTTGGGGTACGGGAATAAGCTTCGCTGCTGCACTCCACGCCTTGGCACTTCAGCCAATTGGTCAAATCGGTCAAACAAACATTCCGTATCAGAACGAATCGGTATTGGAGTTCGACCAAACGCCGCACCCGGTTCGAGAAAATCTAACATCACCGTTCTTCACTCAATCGAACAGCCGAGTCGAAGTGCCAACAGCACCCGGACTAGGCATTGAAATCGACGAAGACGTACTGGCAAGATTCACCAAAGGCGAACCAGTTATCGTCGACACCGCAGTCACTTCACAGCCGTTTTTCTAAAAACGAAACAATCTGTAAGCTCGTTACAACAGTTTCCCTTCCTTCAGGAAGGGGTTAGGGGATGGGTAGACTACAGCGTGCGACCGAGTCGCCCGACGACGATGGAACCAAACGCCGACGCTAAGCCGAGTCATCAGATGACGAGCGCAACTAAAGACAAGCCCGAAACAAACGCATCATGAAAATCACCGACGTAACCGTGACTCTGTTCAAGTGGGAAGACATCCCAACCACCAACTACAGTCCGCTCTCGGGCAAGATCGGCGGCGAATCCGATCTGGGGCTGGTCAAGATATCGACTGATGAAGGCATAGACGGGCACGCCTTCCTTGGAAGTTCGAGTCAACCAGCGAGACTCGACGTCCAGTCGCTAATCAAATACCTAAAGCCAGTACTGGTTGGACAAAATCCGCTAGACCGCGAACGTTTATGGCAGCTACTCAGCCAACTCACTCGTAAGGCGGGCATTCGAGTAGTCGGAACCTGCGACATCGCCCTTTGGGACATCGGCGGCAAAGCGGCGAACATGCCGATTCACCAGCTACTCGGCACGTACAGAACAACGGTGGAGGCATACGCGTCGTCAACCGTCTATGAAGAACCCGAGGCCTACGCCGACGAAGCTGCGCAGATGAAAAGCGAAGGGTGGTCTGCCTACAAAATCCACCCACCGACCAATCCAGAACTCGATATCGAATGCTGCATCCAAATTCGCGAAGCAGTTGGTGATCATCACACCCTGATGCTCGATTCAACATGGGCCTACGACTACCCGCAGGCTCTTCGTGTTGGCAAAGCAATCGAAGAACTCGACTACTACTGGTACGAAGATCCGCTCGCTGATGACGATATTTACAACTACACCAAACTAAAGCAGCAGTTACATATTCCACTGATGGCGACCGAATACTCACCTGGCGGATTCACGGCATACGCGCCGTGGCTAGTCGCAAAAGCAACCGACTATCTGCGAGGTGACGTGGCGATAAAGGGCGGAATTACCTCGATCATGAAAACCGCCCACCTCGCTGAAGCGTTTCACATGAACTACGAAGTTCATCACGGTGGTAATTCATTGAACAACGTCGCCAACCTTCACACAATCATGGCAATGAAGAACTGCGAATTTTTCGAAGTGCTACTACCATCAGGTGCGCAAAAATATGGTCTCGAAACCGACATCGAGGTCGATTCCGAAGGCAACGTTCAAGCATTCAACAAACCCGGACTCGGTGCCGACATCGACTTCGCACTTATCGAACGTAACAAGATCGCCATCGTCTCCTAATCGCCAAAAACATGACCTCACCCGAACCAACAGATTCACCAAAGAACCAATCGGCAGATGCGACCAGCCTGCCGAATGCCTCACGCTACCAGCGCGTAAAACTTACAATGTCGATCATCTCGATGGCGCTGAACGTCGTGATCCCACTGGTGTTCTTGCTCGCGGGTGGATCCGAAGCCATTCGCAACCTAGCCGAGGGCTGGAGTTCAAACTCAGCCCTAATCGTCGTGTTGTTTCTGTTGGTTACCGGTGCCGGTTTTCAATTAATCGAATTCCCGTTCGAGGTGTACTCCGGGTTCATCGTCGAAAAGCAGTTCGGTCTCAGTAAAGTTTCGATAGGCAGATGGCTCTACGATTGGTTCAAAGGGACACTGCTTCAGTCGGTGCTATTAGTGGTGCTGCTGTCGGGCATGTATTGGCTACTCCGATCTCAGCCCGAGCTATGGTGGCTGTGGGCAGCGATCGGGGCGACGATTCTGGTCATCATCCTTATGGCGCTGGTACCCGTGCTGCTGCTGCCGCTGTTCTACAAGTTCCAACCAATACCAGAAGGCGAACTCAAAGATCGCCTATTCGCCCTTGCTGATCAAATTGGCACCCACGTTCAAGGCATCTACGTTTGGCATCTTGGCGATAAAACGTCGAAGGCAAACGCCGCCGTTACTGGTTGGGGTCGAACACGTCGAATCATCATCTCCGACACGCTAATCGAATCGAACTCCATCGAAGAAATCGAAGTCGTCATGGCTCACGAACTTGGTCACCACGTTCGATGGGACGTGTGGAAAATGCTCGCTGTATCGACCGCTCTAATATTCATTAGCTTCTTCGTCATAGATCTCGCTCTAGCCGCATGGATCGATTCGCTCGGACTACGTGGAATCGACGATATCGCCGGGCTACCGCTCGTTCTTATCGTCGGCGCAGGTGTCTCATTGGTTGCTCTGCCAATCTCCAATTGGCTATCTCGCAAAGCAGAAACAGCCGCCGATCTATACGCGCTCAATCTCACTGGAATGCGTGACGAATTCATCTCAGCTATGAACAAACTCGGCGACCAAAATCTATCTCAGAAAAATCCGAACGCAATCGTCGAATTCTTATTCCACTCCCACCCATCGATACAACACCGAATCGACCGAGCAAACGCCTGGTCGCCAGCCTCACGCAATAAATAAAGGCCGACAATTTTCGATGCCAGATTCCTCCGACTTCACGCCTAAAACAGCTATCACTATCGACGGCGAAAACTTCCTGATTAACGGCGCACCGACTCAGCAGGGTCAATCGTTCAGAGGCACATCTATCGAGGGTCTTCTCATGAACAGCCGCATGGCGAACGCCATGTGGGACGACGAGAACGAGCTCACCAAACACCTATGGTCGTACCCAGATAACGACCTATGGCAAGCCGATCGCAATACGAACGAATTGATCGATATGCTGCCGATCTACTATGAAAAAGGTCTCACCTGCATCGATATCAACCTGCAGGGAGCTTCGCCGCTCGGCTACTACCGCTCCGACGAAGAAGGCCTAGCCGATCTTCGCCAGCGAATTCACGCTGTACACCCCGATGCCACTGACGAACAAATCTGGGCGGGCGTACCTGACGTTGAATCTCAACCCTGGGTGTCGGGAGCTTTCACCGGATCTGGCGATCTAAAACCGGCATTTATGGATCGCACCGCACAAATCATCGAAGCTTGCGATTCGATAGGCATCGCAGTGTGCCTCGGATATTTCTACTTCGGTCAAGACGAACGAGTAAAAGACGAAGAAGCAATTAAGGCAGCAGTCGATAACGCCACAATATGGGTGCTCGAAAAGGGCTACAGAAACGTCATAATCGAGATCAACAACGAAGCCGACGTCCCCCGCTACGAGCACGAAATACTCTGCCCACCTCGCATTCACGAGCTGATAGAACGAGCCGCCAAAATAGAACACAATGGCAATCGATTGCTAATCAGCACAAGTTTCACGCGTCGAATGGTTCCAACCGACGCAGTGATCGCCGCGTCTGACTACATATTGCTTCATGGCAACGGCATGCACGATACCGCTCAACTCAAAAAGCGGATCACCGACACGCGGGCATCAGCCGCCTACCGAGGACAGCCATTAGTTTTTAACGAAGACGACCACTTCGACTTTGAAAACGATGACAATAATTTTGCAACAGCTCTAGAAAACCGCGCAGGATGGGGCTACTTCGATCCGGGTCCGGGAGCCGGTGGTGCCGCGGCATACGGCGACTACGAAGTTGGATACCAGAACCCGCCTATCAACTGGACAATCAACACCCGGCGAAAAGAAAGTTTCTTCTGGTTTCTTAGCGAAGTTACCGAAAGCAACTAGCGCGAAACTGAAATAGTTGCAGTCGCTTCGACAGCAATCATGGAGGAATCAGGTTCCGTATCGTTTTTCTCGTTGCTACAAGCAATAGTTGCAAATACTAAAAGTACAGCGACGAATAACAGACGATATCTGGTGGTTAAAATCGAACTACTCCGAATGGTAGATGGCATGTGAATGAATCGTCGGCCCTGTGAAAATATCAGCGATGATGTGCTGGCTCAACGAAAACTATTATTCGCAAACCAACCGTTATAGAACCCCAAACATAACCGCTGTTTCGATTGGTTCATCTGAAAAGATCGTGAGCAATAAGTCCGACCCATTTTGAAAGACCAATGTCGGTCAGATAGTTAGCCAGTCGTGAAAAGCGGAAAATACTACGTACACACATCGATCTTATCCACTGACTCAGACATAATCCGCACATTATCGTTTTTCGTATCAGCAAAGAATCATCAACATGATCACTCAAAACCCAAACATCTCGCTCAAAGGCAAAGTCGCCTTCATCAGCGGTGCATCCAAAGGCATCGGCGTATCAATCGCCGAGCTATTCGCTGTTGCCGGTTGCGATCTTGCACTTACTGCTCGTAACGAACAAGAACTAGATCAGACTGCTAAGAACGCTCGCAAAGCAGGCGTGAATGTTTGGACTCAAACCGCTGAAATGTCTGATGCCGACGAGGTGAAAGCAGTTGGAAACGCTGCCCTTGCCGAGTTTGGACACATCGATATTCTTGTGAACAACGCCGGGGTCACGATTCCTCAACTGATCCTTGAAACAACTCTTGAAAACTTCCAGACGATCATCAATGTGAACGTGCTCGCACCGTTCTTGCTAACCCAAATTTTCGCACCCAGCATGATTGCGAAGAAGCAAGGCAAGATCGTCAACGTGACTTCACGAGCCGCGATCAGGGCATTCCCAACTGGCAGTGTTTACAGTGCGTCTAAAGGCGCTCTTCAGTTGCTGACACAGTCGATGGCTGTGGAGTTCGGACCTCACAATATTCAGACCAACAGTGTCGCTCCAACAGTCACGATGACTCCGATGGGCGACAACGCATGGCCGCCAAGCCCACGGCGTGACGCCAAGCTCGCAAAGATTCCTACGGGTCGATTCGCAGAGCCAGAAGAAGTTGCCGACGCCGTGCTTTACCTAGCATCGGAAAACTCCAACTTCATCAACGGAGTAGAACTCCCAATCGACGGTGGCGAAGGCGCCGGGTAGCTCTGCTGGGGTGCGAGATCTATCGTAGTAGATTTCTACGCCCATGAGCCGCCGATCCATTTACTCAGACTGTTGCCACTGTACTTCACAGCTGAAATGGCAACATGCCCCGCTGCTTTGGCATCTTCAAGTGCGTCGTGATGTTCAAATTCGTAATCAAGCTGATCGCACATCTGATCCAGCTTGTAACCTCGGTTCGCGTGCTCGGGCCATGTTCGTTTTGCGACAACTATGGAATCGACCCATTGCGCCCGAGGTGGTCGAACCCCGTAGCGAACGGCCGATTTTGTGATTGCCTGTTGATCGAACGGCGAATGGCTCACAACAATCGAATCGTCGAGAAACGCGTATAGCTCGTCGACTACATCTGAATAGGTTGGCGATCCCTCAACTGTTGAAGCTTGAATACCGTGAATCTGAACTTGCCAGACTCCAAATTCGCCCTCTGGATCGATGTACGAAACCCACTCGTCCGTGAGCACCCCCCCCGTGTAACGTGCCACGCCTATCTGGCAGATCGAAGCCCTTGCCGAGTTTGCCGTTTCTACGTCGATAGCAACGAAATCCATCACGCTGCTAATACCCGATCTTGATCTGCATGAACTGCTCGGCTAGTTCTACGTTGTACTTCTTGCCAGTCTCGGCAAGTCGGCCGCGTGATCGCTCGTCGCGCTCATCGCTGCGTTCGCCAACCTGACTAACGTGCGAGTGCAGGGCGTTTTGTCGTGTTTCGAAATGCTCGGTGACATCGACGTAAATGTTCGGCTCTTCAGGCCTAAACAACCAAACCTCCTCAACCTTGTGCGGCTCGATGCCTTCTTCAAGGTGTTCGGGATATGCAACGTGATCTCGAGCGTAAGGGAACACAGCGTCCAGCGCTACACGGCCCGTCATCGAGTGGTCACGATGGCGAATGTAAGGTCGGTTGGGATCGATCGTCAGTAGCAGTCGAGGCTTGTGAATACGAATCTGCTTCACAAGCTTCTCTCGGAACTCGTCATTATCTTCAAGCCCCTGATCTTTCATTCGCAGAAAGACAACTTCGGCCAGGCCATATGCCTTGGCGGCGTTCAAAGTTTCAACTTCGCGAGTAGCAGCAAGATCAGCCGGCTTCACCGAGCGATCGCTGGTGCCTTTGTCGCCGTTGGTGCAAACGACCAACACGACTTTCTTACCTTCGGCACACCACTTCGCAATCGTTCCACCCGAAGCCGATTCTGAGTCGTCGGGGTGTGGTGTAATTACCAATATTGAATCTGGTTCGTTCGTCTCTTTTACCAACATTTTTCCTTGTGATTTGCATCGAGATAACCCTGATGCCCAGCCAGATCTCAGATGCCTAAAGTGCCGATTCGTTCTCAATTTCCACTGCCAGTAGTTCGCCAGCAGGCAAAAATCCCATCACGCGACCATAAAAGTACAGCTCCCCCTCAAGAGAAGCTTTAATATTTTTAGATTGCCTGAACCCGTGCTGCTCGCCTTCGAACATCATTAGCGAGAACGGAATGCCCTTTTCACGAAGCGCACCCGCCATGATCTCTGCCTGAGACGGTGGGACGATCTTGTCTTCGAGTCCCTGCAAGATAATCATCGGACACGAAAGTTGGTCGGTGAAATTAATCGCCGAACGATCGTGATAAAGCTGCTTCGCCTCTGGGTAAGGACCAATCAAGCTATCCAAATAGCGTGACTCGTACTTGTGAGTGTCGCCAATGAAAACCATCAAATCTGCGATGCCGTAATACGTCGCACCAACCGCGAAACGATCCTCAAACGTGAGTGCGTTGATCGTGGTGTAACCACCAGCCGACCCGCCCTTGATCGCAAGTCGATCCGTGTCGGCGAGTCCCTTAGAAACAAGATAGTCAGCAGCCGCAATACAGTCGTCGGTGTCGTACACACCCCAGTTGCCTTTCAGAGCATCACGGAACGCCTTACCGTGACCTGTTGAGCCTCGGTAGTTCACATCAACAACAGCAAAACCACGACTCGTCCAGAACTGAATAGGAAGGCTTAGTGCCGAGCTAGTTGCGCTCGTCGGACCACCATGACTAATCACCAACAGCGGCGGCGTTTCGCTACCGTCCGATTCGAAATCAGGATTAGACGGTGGGTAGTAAAAGGCATGCGCCTCGCCGTTATCGGTCGAAGGGAACGTGATCGCTTCTGGAATCGATAGATATGAGTCGTCGAGCTCGATGTCGCTCGATGATTTCAGAGTCGTCGTCGACCCTCTGCTCAAAGAAGCACGAACCACCTCGGCCGACGAAGTTGGTGAAGCACCGATATATGCAACCTCATCACCTATAACGTTCACTTCAGCGATCGAAGTGTGAGCCACAGCCGTTTCGGCAACTTCCCGACCGTTCAGCATAACCATTCTCAGCAGGCCCTTGCCGTTCTTGGTGCTCTTCAGCAATATCGCCCCGTCTTCCAAGAACGAATACGTGCTGAACCCGAACGCCCACGCAGGCCCCCCGTGATCTTTTTCTTCAGTAAGAATTGGCGTGACTTTGCCGCCCGACCACTTTGTAAGATTCCACCAGCCTGATTCATCAGTAATAAACACCAGCGTGCCGTCCGGAGCCCACTCTGGTTGGACAATGCTGGTGTCAATTCCGCCGGTTACTTTTTGTTCGTTTTTAACTGATCCAGAAGTCGAATCAAAATCGGCTACCCACAGTTCGCATCCATCCCAAGGCATGTTTGGGTGATCCCAAGACATCCAGCAAATTTGGTTGCCCGCAGCGTTCTGGCGTGGAGACGAATAGAAATCATGACCACTCGCCAGCACTCGTACGTCACCCGATCCGTTGGTGGCAACAGCGACGATCGAGTTGTCAGCCTCACGATCTTCGTGATGTGTTTCGTTCACCGTCAAAAGCCAATTGGAATCGTTCGTCAGCTGAAGATCAGCGAACCGAACTCCGCGATCAATCGAAGGCGAATCGGTGATTGCTTCAGGCTCACCGGTAGAAGATGCCTTGTAAATTCGCTGGTCGTCCCAATTGGCGAAGTACACATTGCCGTCTCGAACGGCGTAGGCACTACCGCCGTACTCGTGAACAGCGTTTCGAGAATTGAACGGCGGAGGGTTCACATCGACCGTCGAACCGTCAGTCGATCGCTTGACGATCACGTACCGACCCGCCTCTTCCGGTCGGCCCTCATGCCAATACACGTCGTCGCCATCTACCCGTACTTCACCAAGACGCAAACCGCCCTGAGTGATCAGATCGGCCGAAATAGGTGATTCCCACGATCCATACGGAGATGTTTGCTTAGCTGGCATTGGGTGATATTTCCTCGTCGTGAATCGTTCAACATGTTGCTGAAACTCGAATGCGCAAAAGGCTCGCAGAAGATCGCCAACAAGGCAACAGCGTCATCCGGCAAAATATCAACCAAAGGGAAACGTCCCGTCTACCGTATCCACCGGGCGTAGCGGATAAGTAAGCGGGGTATTTCATTTGGCAGTTTCCTGCCGATATATCAGTTCCGAAGAACTACGAAACTAACCGCCGAAGAACGATCCCTGTCGTTCGCCGTTGACGATAACGTCGTACTCGACACCAGCTTCGAAATCAGAGCCAATGTTGATCGATTGATCGTCGTAGATGATCGCCAGCGTGCAAGGCATAGGAGCCGCTGGAACTTCAGTCAACACTTCCATGTGAACCTCACGATCTTCAACAGTCTTGGTAATCGACTTGAACGTCTCACAGCTTCCGCCAAGAGCAATCGTCACGACAATCATGTGCTGTGCAGGAATAGATCGAGTTGAAGCAATGCTTACATTCTCAATTGTTCCAAGCTTCGATGTGAACTCGGCGTTTATGCCGTCATCGTCGCCACTATCGCTAGCTTCATACTCAACACCAGAGAACTGATCGCCGATAGAACCGAGCAGTGATCCAATTTCAGCGTCATCACCGATGTAGAGAATGATTGCGTTTCCAAACAGGTACCAGTGTGGATTGGCGATCCAGTGAACCGTCATTACCGTCCCGTCAGCCATCTCGAACGTCGAACCATCACTCGAAACCGTCTCAGAAGCCTTCTCAGCCGAAGTACTAGGGTCGAATCCGTAAACCAAAACCTGCTGGCCGTTTACCTTCAATTCAGTTGGGTACAGACCAAACTGCTTCGAAACATCACTCTGTCCACCGTACGAAACATCCGCACCCAATGACCTGAGCGTCAGCTCTAGAGCCTGACTATCGGCAATGATGCTTCCGCTACCAGAAGGTGGGAACGGAGCAGGAGTTGGAGTAGGTAGACCGGGGTCTGTGCATCGGACGTTCGAAACAATTGCCTGGAACGTCTCTGTTTTGTCGCCGGCCTTCACCGTGTACACAGCGCAAGCAGTTAGCTCTTCGCCGACAGCGCCGAATTGAACTTCTACGCCTTCTAGTCGGTAATCGTCAGTGCACGCCACATCACCTGTTGGAACTTTGACCACAGGGAAGACTTCAAACATCGATTCACTCGTCTGAACAACGTTCGGGTCTACTGCCTCATTGCAACCGTTTGTTAGTCCGATAATTACGTTGCCGTAGTAGGTAACCGATCCGCGACTGTCTTCCCCAATGATGATTTCGATGGCTTCAACCGTAGCGGGAATGATTCCAAATCCTAGGTCTCGGTACGGAGGGTCGTTTTCAATCGGTGACGAACCGGTTTCGAATGTCACTGCAGGTTGATCGTTCACGTAGACGGAGTACACCGTTCCACGTTCAAAATCGCTGCCAAGAGAAACGTTCTCGTCATGAATGCCGTAGATTTCCGTGCAAGCGATCATCTGGTCAGGCGCAGGCACCATGTTGTACACAGTAATGCGAATATCAGTCCCGCTTCGATCAACATCAGCACGGTCAAACGTTACGCATCCCCCCGGTATGCCAGAGATGATCTGAACGACGTACTGTTCTGGGTAAGACTCCAAAACTAGAATCTCAACACTCTCGATGGGGGCGATCGCTTCAACTACTTCGTAACCTAGGTCAGTCGGTGGAGGGTCGCCCTCGATAGGGTCTTGGGTCGGCTGTACGCCTACTCCACCGTTACGGTCATTTGAAACAAACTTGGTCTCATCTGTGCCGCACGCAATGACGAATGCTGCGAGGGCTGCAATAGCCACCAGTACGAGCCACTTGTTTTTAGTTCCGCTAAACATTTTGTTTTCGTCTATATCTTTCGGTTTAGGCCCGTATTCAAATTCAAGGGCCATCGGTCTTGGCTTAGTCAAACGCCTTATTAGGCCACCTGTTATAGCTAAGACGCTAACCATTATCGATTTGTTCCATCGAATCTCACCACATTCCATTTTGTGCTTTCGCATGCACTAATTCGACTACCGTCTCGATGTGAATCCTAACCAAAATTGACTCAACACCCTTATAGGGCTTAGTCTTGAAGACAGTTCGAATTTCATATTGGCGTTGATCGGGACTAGTAAGTTTCGCTACGGATCAAAGAGAGTCGGGGCAGGTGGAAGCCCGATATCATGACCGGAACCGAATGGACCCGTGAGCTTCGAGGCAAAAGCTTAGGCAAGTAGCTTCCGACGGAGTGGGCACCGTTATCAGAGCCCAGGGCCTACGATCTTAGACAGCCTTGATCGTGTGTCCGACAGAGATACTGTTTCACCAAACATGATGCAGTAATTAGGGTGGCACCGCGGGATACACACCTCGCCCCTTTAGAAAGTACGCATTATTTCATTTGGGAGTGAGGTTTTTTTTATGCCCGATTTTTTCGTGAATACGGAAAAAATGGGCGATAAAAACCTCGACGAAACACTAGCGAACACCGCTAGAAATTAAATCGGGAGTCGACCGACATCATGGCAGCGCCTACTAAAAAGCGAATTCTTACTGGTATCCGACCCACAGGAGCCCTTCATCTGGGTCACTACGTGGGCGCGCTCCACAACTGGATCGATCTACAGGACCAGTACGACTGCTACTTCCTGATCGCCGACTACCAGGCGCTCGGCGACCACTTCCACGACATCGATCTCATTCGTGATTCCGTACTGCAGGTCACGCTCGACTGGTTGTCAGTCGGACTCGATCCAAATAAATCATCATTTGTCGTTCAGAGCTATGTTCCAGAGTTCGCAGAACTCACGATGTTACTCAGCTTCATAACGCCTCTTGGCATGCTCGAACGCAACCCAACGCTAAAGGGTGAACTCGACGATCTCGCTGTCGAACGACGCACGGTCGGCTTCTACAACTACCCAATGAGCCAAGTAGCCGACATTCTGCTGCCTCAGGCGCATCTGGTTCCGGTTGGCGACGATCAGCTTCCACATATCGAAATGACTCGTGAAGTTGCTCGTAAGTTCAACCGAATGTTCAAGCCTGTCTTCCCTGAAGCCGATTCACTTGTCGGCAAGGTCCCTCGACTTTCTGGAACCGATGGACAAGGCAAGATGAGCAAGTCCAAGGGCAATGTAATCATGCTTTCCGACGACGAAAAGACCATCACAAAGAAGGTAAAGAGCATGTTCACCGATCCGAATCGTGTTCGAGCCGATACTCCCGGCAAGGTCGAGGGCAATCCGGTATTCCAATACCACGACGCCTTCAATCCAAACACCGAACAGGTCGACGAATTCAAAGCTCGATACCGCAAGGGAACGATCGGTGACGTCGAAGTGAAAATGGCCCTAGCCGAAGCACTCAACGAATTCCTAGATCCCATTCGTGAAAAGCGTGCCTACTACGAAGCAAACATGAACCTCGTTGAAGAGGCGATCATGGACGGTGTTGGCCGCATGCGAAAAGTCGCCGCTGAAACGATGGAACAAGTTCGAGACGCCATGCGAATTTCGAGCTACACCAAGAACTGGTAATGCCTGAGCAAAGGCATTCCCACCAGACTCAGTCAGTTCTTATCAGCACGAGATGTACCCACCAGATGACAGCTCTAACTCAAATAAACAAAGCTAGCTTTTCTTGGCGAAGTTTCAACTAATCCACTTAGTACAACTTCAAGCCACCTGGCCACCAGGAAATATTCGTCATGCCCAACTACACACCCGATCTCTCAACATTCAAAAACCTCGCTTCAGATCACAATGTGATTCCGGTCTATCGCGAAATAAGTGCCGATCTCGAAACGCCGGTCTCCGCCTACCTAAAAACGGCAACCGGCAAGCACTCGTTCCTCTTCGAATCGGTCGAAGGTGGCGAAAACGTAGCGCGCTACAGCATGCTTGGCACAGAACCGTCCGAGGTTCTTACAACGGGTGCTGGAACCGAGCATGGTGAAATCGACCCCCTTGAACTTCTTCGTAACCGCATGGAGAAAGTAAGCTACGCAACCGTAGAAGGACTTCCAAAGTTCCACGGCGGAGCAGTCGGCTATCTCGCCTACGACACCATCCGATACTTCGAGCCGTCAGTCCCGCAGATTTCCGAAGAAAAATCTGGACTCGACGTTCCAGAAGCCGTATTTATGCTCACCGATACGATCATGATCTTCGACCATGTTCGCCATACGATATTCGTGGTCGCACACGCTGCGATTAATGGTGATGTGGAAGCAGCGTACGATCGTGCAACTGCCAAGATCGAAGAGATCATCGCACGACTCGACAAGCCAGTCCCAGCAAGTGGTGCACGACGAAACTTCCTGCCGCCGTCTGGGTTCACGTCACGTGATCCCAACCTCGATTACAGCTCGGTCGGTCATCCCGATCAATCTCCAATCCAAGGCGGCGAAATCACTGGGCAGCCGTACATCCCGAACATGACCCGCGAGTACTACGGCGAAGCGATCGCCAAGTGCAAACAGGCGATTCAAGACGGTGAAGTGATTCAGGTTGTGTTCTCGCAACGATTGGCACGCCGAACACCCGTAAAGCCGTTCGATATGTACCGATCGCTCCGAGCAATCAATCCTTCGCCGTACATGTTCTTTCTCGAACTAGATGGCTTCCAAATCGTCGGTGCCTCACCCGAACTTCTAACGCAGGTGATCGACGGAAAGATGGCAGTTCACCCAATCGCTGGAACACGCCCTCGGGGAATCGATCAAGAACAAGACAATGAACTCGAAGCAGAACTTATCAGCGATGAGAAAGAAGTCGCCGAGCACGTAATGCTGCTCGACCTCGGACGTAACGATGTTGGCAGAGTTTCCGATCCCGGGAGTGTCGCTGTAGAGCAAAGTTTCGAGATCGAAAAGTACTCGCACGTGATGCACATCGTGTCGCACGTAACCGGAGATCTCTCCAAAAAATACGACATGTTCGATGCTATGAAAGCCGCATTTCCAGCGGGAACCGTTTCGGGTGCAGCTAAAGTACGCGCAATGCAACTGATCGCCGAGCTCGAACCCGACAAGCGCGGTCCTTACTCAGGAGCCGTCGGATACTTCAGCTTCACCGGCAACATGGACACCGCTATCTCGCTAAGAACAATGATTATGAAAGACGGAGTGGCGTATCTTCAAGCCGGCGGCGGAATCGTTGCCGATAGCGATACGCAGACCGAGTACGAAGAAACCCTTCACAAGATGGGCGCACTAATGCGAGCAATCGACCACGCCGAGGAGTCGGCTGGTGTCTAGCCCAATCTATACCACAACAAGCGAAGGTTTCGCTCACGCATCGTCGGTCTACGATGTTGTGCCGGTTCATGCTGTGATCGATTCGCCTAGGATTGCTCCTGTGCACGCTCTTCGTAAGCTGCGAACGGAAGGGCAACCTTCGTTCATTTCCGAATCGGTTTCTCCTGAAGTTGGTGCGTCACGCTACTCGTATGTATGCCCTTTGATAGAGAATATCGTTCGCACCGGAAAATCAGAACTTCTTGGCGATGTGAACCCGCTGTCGAACTTGCGATCACAATTTGTGGATCGCAACGTTATGCCCCTAGATAAACTCCCGGCGCTAGTCACAGGCGCCTTCGGATTTGTGTCATACGAAGCGGTTCAGCACTTCGAGGCGTCTGTTGGCGAGATACCCGCCGACCCAACAGAATCGCCAGTTTCTGCAATGGCAATCCCTCGTGAACTCCTAGTTTTCGACAATGCGCTAAATCAACTGCACATCGTCGTATTTGCGTCGAAGTCACAGTCGTTCGAAGCCGCACACGCTCGAATATCGCAAATCGCTGAATCTTTAGATGAATCAACGCCAAGCGAAATTTCAAACGAAGCGTCGACAGAATCTAACCCTGAAGAAGTGCCCAATCCGCCCTCCCAAAAGCGTACACAGTACCCGGAAATGGTTCGTAAGGCACGTGAAGCGATCATCGATGGCGAACTGATTCAAGTCGTTCTTGGTCAGCGTGTGGCGATTGAAACCAAAGCAGATGCAATCGACATCTACGAACAGCTCTCGTCAGCGAATCCATCACCGTACATGTACATGCTTGATCTTGTAGATATGCAACTGATCGGCGCTTCTCCCGAACTGCTTCTCCGCTCGACGAACGGAACAGCAGCCGTTAATCCAATCGCTGGTACCCGACCCCGTGGGGCGACTGCGGAAGAAGATCTTCAAAACGAAGCCGATATGCTATCGAACGAAAAAGAATCTGCCGAGCACTCAATGCTGGTCGATCTCGTCCGCAACGATCTCGGCAGAGTATCCAAACCCGGAACCGTAAAGGTCACATCCCTAAAACACGTCGAACGCTACTCGCACGTGATGCACCTTGTTTCACGAGTGGAAGGCGAGCTTGTCGACGATAAAGACGGCATCGATGCGTTCGAAACAGGATTTCCGATTGGAACACTCTCGGGTGCTCCCAAAATTCGAGCGATACAGCTAATCGCCGAACTCGAGCCTGAAGGACGTGGACCCTACTGTGGAGGGATCGGCTGGTTCGCACCGAACGGCGATGTCGATACCGGAACGATCATCAGATCGATCATTTTGCGCAACGGAACAGCCCACGTTCAGGGCGGAGCAGGGATCGTATTCGATTCCGATCCTGAAGCCGAAAATCTCGAATCAATCCAGAAGATGAAAGCGCCTTTGCTGGCGATAGCACGCGCCGAGGCAACTCAAGATCATTATTGGCGAAGCGACGATCCGTCTTCACCCGAAATACCACAGCCTGCGACAATGCAGCTCATTAGCGACTAATTCAAATGCTTCTACTAATCGATAACTACGACAGCTTTACATACAACCTTTTCCAGTACCTTTCCGAACTTGGAGCCGAGGTCGAGGTAGTGCGCAACGACAAAGCGACCATCGAGCAGCTTGCTGCCATGAACCCGGAACGAGTGGTCGTTTCGCCCGGACCTTCAACGCCCGACAATGCGGGTATTTCGGTCGATGTCATCAAGCACTTCGCTGGAAAAGTTCCAGTGCTGGGTGTTTGCCTAGGCCACCAGTGCATCGCTCAGGCGTTCGGCGGAGTCGTGACGGGCGCAGGTGAAATTCGACACGGTAAAACCTCTCCTATCAACCACACTGGCAAGGGCGTTTTCGCCGGACTTCCTCAGCCATTCGATGCTGTTAGGTATCACTCGCTGGCGATCGAACAAGAAACCGTTCCTGACGTGTTCGAAGTGACTGCGAGCACCGAGAACGGCATCATCATGGGAATCAAGCACAAGGAACTCGATGTCGAAGGCGTGCAGTTCCATCCCGAGTCGATCATGACCGAGGCCGGAAAAGAACTACTCCAGAATTTCCTCGACAAACCATCGCCCGTAAGCGCCAAATAGCGAATTCTCGCCAAGCCCACAACAGACTCCCCACAACGGTAAATTCAGGCTTCAAACGAATCAAGCTGAAAAGAAAATACTGAGAAGAAAAGAAATGAATATTCAACAGGCGATACAGACGGTGGTCGAAAGTACTGATCTTGAGCAAGATCAGTCAGCCGACGCCATGCGCGAAATCATGAGCGGCGAAGCCACCCCCGCCCAGTTCGGTGCATTCCTCACCGCTATGCGCATGAAGGGCGAAACTCCATCCGAAATCGCTGGCATGGCTGGTGTAATGCGAGAAGTCTCACTCCACATAGATACCGATGTTGACATGATCGACACGTGCGGCACCGGCGGCAGTGGGCTCAACTGGTTCAACATCTCAACAGCCTCTGCATTTGTAGTCGCTGGAGCTGGTGTGCCGGTCGCCAAACACGGCAACCGAGCGATGTCCGGCTCGACGGGCAGTGCCGACGTTCTTGAAGCTGTAGGAGTGAACATCACTCTCGGCCCTGAAGGTGTAAAAACCTGCTTCAGCAAAGCTGAAGTCGGATTCATGTTTGCTCAGGCGTTCCACCCTGCGATGAAGTTCGCTGGGCCGCTTCGACCGCAACTTGGAATAAGAACGATATTCAACTTTCTAGGCCCACTAACGAACCCTGCCAGAGTAAAGCGACAGGTGATCGGCGTGTCCGACGCTACGTTCGCCGAGAAAATAGCTAAAACACTTGAGATTCTCGGCACTGAGTATGCATTCGTGGTGAATGCAGAATCAGGGGCTGACGAAATAGATATCGAAGGGCAGACGCTGCTTTACCAGGTGAACAAAGACGGTCTAAAACGTCGCCGTACACGGCCTGCAGATTTCGGACTCCAAGAAGGTCTTAGAGAGCACTTGGTGGTCGAATCTACAGAAGAATCCGCTCAAATCATCAAAGACATCTTCGCCGGAGCAGGAAGCGGTCACAACCCGCCGATCGCACCCGAAACTTCACGTCGGAACGTCGTCGTTCTCAACTCAGCAGCCGCTCTTATGGCGGCTGGAAAAGCAGTTGCGTTCCAAGAAGCAGCAGCGATGGCTCAGGATTCGATCGACTCGGGTGCGGCTCAAGCGAAACTAAGTTCGTTGATCAAAATCAGTCAGGAACAGTCTTGATCGAAATACCAGGCATACTCGGTGAGATCGTCGAAAAACGACTCATCACCATCGGACAATCCAAGAAAAAGCGCCCCGAGCCAGAACTGCGATTAATTGCCGAAAATGCGAGCGTCCCACTCTCGCTGCAACGAAGCATCGCTTCGAAAAGCGGAATATCCCTAATCGCTGAAATGAAACGATCTTCGCCATCGGCAGGATCGCTCGATCCCGATCTCGACCCAGCTCATCGAGCTGGACTTTACAGCGATGCTGGTGCCGCTGCGATCTCAGTTCTTACTGAACCCGACTACTTCTCAGGTTCTATCGAGGATCTTGCAGCTGTCTCGGTAATCGCCCGCGCCTCTCGCGTGCCTGTGTTGAGAAAAGACTTCATCGTCGACGAATACCAAATTCACGAAGCACGAGCCGCCGGAGCAGATTGCATCCTCCTAATAATCGCCTGCCTCGACCCAAAGCAGTACGCCGATCTATTTGCCATTTCGACAGCGATGGGAATGGACGTACTAGTCGAAGTTTTCGACGAACCTGAACTCGAAATAGCGCTAACTGCAGTCGATCCTCACATCGTCGGAATAAACAATCGCAATCTCAAAACACTGCAAACCTCGCTCTCAGTGTTCGAAACTCTTGCCCAAAAGATACCAGACGACCGAATTCGAGTCGCAGAGAGCGGAATGAAGGATTCTGGCGACGTTGAGCGCATGGGTTACGCCGGGGCGAAAGCTGTACTGGTAGGCGAGTCTTTGATGAAGGCAGGAAACGACGTAAGCGAACTAGCGGAGGCGATGGCCGCCGTGGAAGTCAGGTAGCTCAGTGCTGAGCTCAACAAAAATCAAAATTTGTGGTCTACGCAGTACAGAAGCTTCGATTGTGGCGTCTGATGCTGGAGCGGATTTCCTAGGATTCAACTTTGTTGAGGGAGTACGTCGTCAGATTCAACTCACTGACGCTGAGCAAATTCTGACCGATTACCGAGAAGGCAGGCAAACCTCGAAACAGCCCGGGTTAGTGGGTCTATTTAGAGATCAGGATATCGACCAGGTGAACAAAACAGCTCGTACTTTAGAGCTCGACTACCTCCAGCTATGCGGCAGTGAAGACGAAGAGTACGTTTCGAAAGTCGAACTACCTGTTTTCAAGCAATTATTTGTCAAAGAAGGAAGTACGCCTTTAAACGTCAATGAAATGGTCTCGCCTTTTCTTTCGTCTGGTCACGGCATCATCCTCGATAGTCTCACCAAAGGTGCGCTTGGTGGATCCGGAAAATCGTTCGATTGGGCAAGTGCCGTAGGCATTGCCAATCGAGATAAAGTCTTCCTCGCTGGCGGGCTCAACCCCGAAAACGTACAAAGCGCAATCAAACAGCTATCACCTTGGGGCGTAGACGTTGCGAGCGGTGTAGAAATTGATGGCGTTAAAGACCCCGAACGCATTCGAGCCTTCATCAAAGCGGTGCGTAACGCCTAGCTCGCTGAAATGAATGAAACCGCTTCATTCGACTGGCTAATTTCCAATTGCCCCGCGTAGACTGCGGCGGCGTTCTAACTCTCACGCCCGGTCTCGCACTCATCGGGTAAAAAAACGACATTCTGGAGCACTGATCTCAATGACCGAAAAACTGCGAATGGCTCAGTACGGAACCAAGCATGGGCACGCTGAAGGCGTTTTACAGGTAATGCTCGACCATCCAGAAGTCGAAGTAGTAAGCGTTTTCGAACCAGATGAAGCACGCCGAGCGCAGGTCGAGAATAGCGACAGCGCATTTGGCAAAGTCCAGTTCGTAGACGATCCATATGAATTCCTCGATGACCCGACTGTAGATTGCGTAACTTCCGAAGGAACGAACAAAGAAAGCCTCGGATTCACCGAAGAAATCGTCGCAGCCGGAAAGCACGTGTTCTACGACAAACCCGCTGGCAACGACTACAACCGGTTCGAAAATATCGTTGAAATCGCCCGTGCTCAAGACACGATGATTCAAATGGGCTACATGTTCCGCAAACACGACGGCTTCGAACGCATCACCAATTGGTCGCGCTCAGGCTTTCTTGGTCACATATTCCAAGTTAGAGCACACATGTCGACCTCGCTCCCAGAGAAAAACCCGGAAGGAATTCAAACCGGAAAAGAAGGGGTTTCTCACTTCAAAGCCGGCGTCATGTATGACCTTGGTGGGCACATGCTCGATCAGGTCGTCTGGATACTCGGTCGACCCAATAAAGTCTCACGATTCTTCCAGAATTCTGCTTCAGAAACGCGCGAAATGATGGACAACACGCTGGGAGTTTTCGAATACAGTAATGCGATTGCGACAGTCGATATTGCCGCTATCGAAGTAAAACCGATGGCGCGTCGATTCGAGGTTTACGGCACGAAGGGCACCGCAATCATGGAGCCGTTCGAGCCTGCCGATACAATCAAGCTCACCCTGGAAGAAGATCAAGGCGAGTACAAAAAGGGGGTCAACATAATAAAGATCGAAGATCGTGCCCGCTACATCGATACATTCGCCGAGTTAGTTCGAAATATCAAAGGCGAATCGGAACAACTCCGCACTCTCGATCACGAACTCCTAGTCCAAGAGACCCTAATGCGCGCCACCGGTGGACTAGCAGGGTAGTCGGCCCGAGCCGGTACGACAGTCCCCTTCGAGACGAAAGGGCTAGGGTCGTAGAATGCAGTTAGTGACTGAGTCGTTCAACGATGATGGAACCTAACACAAGACGCGGAGCCGAGTCATCCGATGACGACCGTGATCAACGCAACCCGCTCACTACCCATGGGCGCGAACGTCGGCACCCTCGGGCCAAGCGACTTTGAAAATGGCAGCGGTCTTGAAGATAGCACCCTCGATCGTCGCTTCGCGAAGCACACATCTGTACATGTTTGCGCCCGATAGATCAGCATTCGATATATCGGCTCCAGTGCAGTTGGTACGGTAGAGCGTCACCTTCTTCATCGAGGCGCCAGAGAGATTAGCCCTTCTGAGGCTAGCTTCAGAAAACACTGCCTCATCGAGATTCGCTCCTGAAAAATCAGTTCGCTCTAGCAACGCACGAGAGAAATTTCGTCCTCTGAGATCGCGTCCCGATAAATCGGCTCCTCTCAGATCCAACTGATATGGCGAGTTCGCCCGATGCCAAGCGCTCAAATCCTCGGCAGTTCCTTTGAGCAGATCAAAATGTTCCTGATTCATCCGATGATTATGTGGGCATACTAGCTCTGAGTCGAATCTGACCGTGAATATTTCGGCGTTTTTCTTATGAAACGTTCAATGTGCCAAGTTTTTGAAACACCTTTGAAACACGTTTCGGCTAATTTGTATTGAGGTCTTTTGGTTTGAGGCTATGCCTCCGCTATCCGACAGCGCAGTTCGCACGTAAAATGCTCCCTGCCTAAATGATCTACTGATCGTCAGAATCAACGAATCTCACTATCACGGTGCCAGCAAGAAAAAATGCACGAGGAAGTAATTAATGCCTTACATAGCCGAATATATTTGGATTGATGGCACCGAGCCGACCGCTAAGTTGCGATCAAAGGCACAGGTGCTTGCAGACGACAAAGAGCCCGGAATTTGGGGATTCGATGGATCATCGACTAACCAGGCAGCAGGCGATCAGTCTGACGTTGTTTTGAACCCAGTTCTCGTCGTCAACGACCCGATTCGCAAGGGCAAAAACAAGCTAGTCATGTGCGAAACACTTCTCACCGACATGACTCCGCACCCAACCAACACTCGTGCAAAAGCCGCTGCTTCAGCTGAACAGTTCAGCGAAATGGATATGTGGTTTGGTCTAGAGCAGGAATACACCTTCTTCGAAGGTAATTCACCTCTCGGTTGGCCAGACAACGGCTTCCCTGCTCCTCAGGGCGGTTACTACTGTGGTGTTGGTTCCGACGAAATCTTCGGTCGTGAAGTTGTAAACGCTCACCTAGATGCATGTATCGAAGCTGGTCTACACATTTCAGGTATCAACGCTGAAGTTATGCCCGGACAGTGGGAATTCCAGATCGGCCCAGTAGCCGCACCACTAATCGGTGACGAAATGTGGCTCGCTCGATGGCTGCTCTACCGAATCGCAGAAGATTACCTCGGTCCTAAGGGCATGCCTATTTCCGCAACGCTTGATCCTAAGCCCGTTGCAGGTGACTGGAACGGCGCAGGTTGCCACACCAACTTCTCGACTATTGCCATGCGTGAGTCGTTCGACGCTTGTGTTGCTGCTGCTGAGGCACTCGGTGCACCCGGCAAGCCAGAACTTCACATCGCCAACTACGGTCCAGGTGTTGAACTTCGACTCACCGGTGCCCACGAGACACAACGTTTCGATGAATTCTCATTCGGTGTATCCGACCGTGGCGCTTCGATTAGAATTCCTTGGCAGGTTGAAAAGGCAGGAAAGGGTTACATCGAAGACCGACGACCAAATGCCAACGTAGATCCATACGTTGTGTCGCAGCTGATCATCGACACAGTTTGCACAGCTGCTTCTAAGTAGTTCCTGCTAACTTAATTGATACTAAAAAAGGGGATGGCTTTGGCCATCCCCTTTTTATTTTTTGCAACCCGTTAAAAATCCGAATACGTGTCGTAGCGATCGGAGGCTGCGTCTTCTGTCATTACGAGAAGTGAACCATGAAAGACGTGGCGATCAGCAGGCGTAATCAACGCAACCGTTCAAATGTCGGCATCAATCGGTAGGCAGGAACCATCACAACGATCTCAGCCGATCGACGATGGCATCTTTACGCCAAGCCGATCACTGATGACTTCCATCGCCTGCCACGCGGTATCGCCCAACGGAACATTTCCTTCCTTCCGAAGCTTTGCCATTCTTCGTTGGCTTCGTTCACCCGGGTAGTAAATCTCGTCTACTCCCTGTTTTTTCTTTCCGCTCTTCACGCGATCCAACTCCGTATCCATCGCGTCCTTGAATTCGGCGATAGGTCGGTATTCATCTGGATTTATCAGCCACAAAAAATGTCCCCAATCCGATCCGGCCAGTACATTTCCAAAAATGTCTGACATCAGGGCGAGTCCATAGCCACGTGCACCTGCCATCGGCAAAATCATGCTTGAGCCGAGCTCGTAGTCAGTGGCATCTGTCAGCGGAGAACCATCAGATTTCTCAACAAAGCCAGCGGGTATCGTTTCACCATTCGTCGCAGCTTCCCACACCTTGGCAGCGGCAATCGAACTAGTCGCCATGTCGAGAATGTACGGATCATACTTTCCAGCTGGAGCAGAGTATGCAATCGGATTTGTTCCGAACTTGCCTGTCAAACCGCCGGTTGGCGGAATTATCGGATGCCGAAAAGCACTACAGGCAAAAGCGATAAGCCCCTCTTCAGCGGCACGCTGAACGTAAGGCGCAAGTGCAATTACATTGCCGGAATTCCTTACGCTCCCACCCGCCATGCCAACGGTTTTTGCCTTGGCAATACTTTTTTCCACAGCGATATTCATACCGATCACACCGCAACCGCCATCACCCTCGACAACCGTGGTAATTGCTGAATCTTTGATCACTTCAGTAGCGGGATCAGGATTAATTGTTCCGTCCTGATGCCAATCGATTACAAGTTTGAAAAAATACAAACCGTGATCTGGGCTACCACGAAGCTCACTATCGATAATAACCTCAGCGATTTGAGAAGCGGTTTCGGCGGATGAGCCAACTTTTACAAGCGCTTCCTCCATAAATTTCATAGTGTCGACGATGGTGATAATCGGCAATCATTTTCTCTTTTGTTAAAATTTCTTCGGAAGCAAATTAGTCTGGTAGTAAATATTTTCACAAAGTCGACAAAACATACCACCTGCGCACACGGGGATCAGCTAAGATCATACCGTTTTCGTGGCTACCATTCGCCACACACCCTTTTGTCCGGTAATCGGAATAATCTCCAAAATTCGCAATATTCACTACGGCTGGATAGTCGTACTTGGCACCGCGCTCATGCTGTTCGGTGGCGCCGGATCGCGATTCTCGTTCGGCGTATTTCTCAAACCAGTCACTGAAGAATTCGACTGGAGCCGTGGCTCTCTCGCGGGGGCACTCGCTGTCGCAGGACTCGCCACCGGAACGCTACGCCCCGTAGCTGGTCTACTAGCCGACAAATACGACCCCAAGATCATCGCCTCAATTGGCGTTCTTATCGGCGGATTAGCCCTCTTCGCAATGTCGCAAGTTGAGGAACTTTGGCAGGTCTACCTCACGTTTATCGTCATGGGAGTAGGGTTCACCATGGCATCGCCCGGAGCAGTGGCGAAAATCATCGGAGCATGGTTCACCAAACGACGTGGACTCGCAATGTCGATCGCCGGAACCGGCTCGGCTGCCGGTGAAACAGCACTCGTACCAACCGCCGCAATAGCGGTCGCATACATCGGCTGGCGAGAGGGTTACATGATCCTCGGTGCGATCCTGATCGTACTGATACTGCCGCTCGTATTTTTCCTAATAAAAAGTAGACCCCGTCGAGGGCAGCACGCCGATGGCTACGTTGAAGGCGAAGTCGCAACCGACGAGGCAGGTTTCAGCAAAGGATCTGCCGATCCCAACCTTGGGATGTCGCTCGGGCAGGCATGTCGAACTGGACTATTCTGGCGACTCACAATTGGCTTCTTCATATGAGGCTACACAATGGGCTTCGTGAATGCCCACTTCGTCGCTTACACGACTGACTTTGGCGCAACAGCTGTGCAAGGTGCGGGTGCGCTTGCGACCGTAGGAATTGCCGGACTCGCCGGTGGCCTGAGCTTCGGATATCTCGCCGATAGGTTCGGACGTCGACCGTTCTTGGCTCTCTCGTACGCAATGCGAGCGATCGGGTACGCAGTGCTTTTGATGGCGACAAGTCTTCCGTTGGCGATTCTTGGAGTAGTGATAATCGGCAGCTCGTGGACCTCAGTGATTTCTCTCACAGGCACAGTCACATCCGATGAATTCGGACTTCGCCGCCTCGGCACGATATACGGCACGATGTTCATGGTCATGCCGTTCGGAGCGTCCAGCGCAGTGTGGCTAGCTGGCAAGATCTACGACACCAACGGCAATTACGATCAAGCAATGTGGATCAGCCTCAGTATGGCGCTTATCGCCGCAACCGCAATCGCCATGCCAAGCACCGGCATCTCGAAAAAGATCTGGCCGAAGACGGAAGCAAGCTAGCTAATCTAGCTTTTTGTCATTGCGAGGAAGCCAAAGGCTGACGTGGCAATCAACCATGTCAAGCAACGCAAAGTTCAGATAGTGGGAGCAGTCGCCCACTCGGATTCGTGCAGCATCACGACTCGCCTAGACTATCTGTCGAAACGGCTCAACCGTGATTGCCACGTCGCAGGACCTCTTCGCAATGACAGTAGGCGCTCCTAGCCAACCCAGAAAACGTGCCTATGGCACCTAAATCCAGCGGCCTGTGCGGTTTTCGTATTTGGTGTAGATCTCACCAAACTCACGTAGCAGATACGCCTCTTCACGACGAATTACCAAAGCCGTTAGCAAAGCGACTCCGAAGAAAACCGAAACAAGTATCGCCATGCCGTTCAGCGCAATCGCCAGTCCCGCAGCGATCAGTAGAAATCCTGAATAGATCGGATTTCTAGTGCGCTTGAACGGGCCCGAAGTAACTAACGTTTCCGTAGGCTCGCCCGGTTCAGGATGCTCACCGTGCCGTCGCATCGTTATCCACGACCAGTAAATCAATAGGACTCCGACCGCTATCAGTATCGAACCAATGACAAGACCGATCGTCCCGCCAATGACTTCGCCGCGCCAGATGAACACATGAATCAGTGCACCAAGAAATACGGGCGTGAAGAAAATTACAGGAGGCAACGCCGGGAGTTTTAGCTCAGCCTTACCCCACTCTCGTTCCTGGCCGTCATCGTATTGTCTATTTCCGTTACCAGCCAACAGTTGCTCCTCTGCCAGAACTCAAGCACGCTACAACCCCTGCATAGCAGACGTAGGATCAAGTATGACATCGGCCGCCACCAAACGGTCTTGTAGCTCCTGTATCGAAACGTTTCGATTATTCCCGCCATTCGACGACGCCATCGCCGCTGCGACGCCTGCAGCCTGTCCCATTCCCATCGAATTCGCAGTGACTCGACTCGATGCCAACGCTTCGGAAGTAGCTGAGTGGCAGCGACCCGCCACCCACAAATTATCAACGCCCTGTGGAAGCAATGTTCGATAGGAAATATCGTAAGGCGGAACGACGGGTTGCTCGTGATACCCGGCAGTATTTTCGGGGTGACGATCTATTCGCCACGCTCCCAAAACCACCACGTCGTCTTGACGTTTCGCAGTTCGAATGTCGTCGCCGGTCAGCGTGTAGTCGCCTACTATCCTGCGCGATTCCCGAGAACCCGCAGTGGGGCCGCTCGTGAAAAAGTAGGCGTCTTTGAACTCGGTCAACGCTTCTTTCCAAAGCTCGAACATGGTCCAAGCGTCTTTGCGGCCTTGAATTTCAGCGTTGGTCCAGTCGTTCGGCTTCGTCGCATCGCCGGGTGTTCGAATTACGTTGAAGTAGATATCTCGTCCTGAGAACGTTGCTGGCCACGGACCTCCATAGAGTCCGATCTTGCCTTCCGCACGTGCCTTTTCGAGAACGGCTGCGCACTTACGACGAAGTTCGAAAGTAAGTTCCACGAATCCGATTCGGAAGTGCAAGCTCATCGGCTGCAATGACTCAGCAACTTCGTACGGTGCACCCGCCCAAGCGGCAACGTCGGCATCGCCAGTTGAATCGATAATGTTCTTTGGCCTGATCGCAACGAGACCGTCTTTGTTGCTGACGACCACGGTGTCGATACGATCGCCGTCCATGATTACGTCGGAGACTTGAGTGTGAAACAGCGGAGTCACGCCTGACTCGATCAGCACATCGTCGGATGCCTTTTTGAAAAGCTCTGGGTCAGTGCGAGGAATCACACGATCAGGGTGTTTTTCGACTTCAGTGAAATCGCCATTCACGTTGTAGATGAGATCCGGAGCCTGTCCCGGCTCGGCGACGCCCATTCGTTCGAGCATCTCGAAAACTAGACCGCCAACGACGGGTCGACCGGTTTCTTCATAGACGAATCCGTCGAACGCCGATCCGATGATGTTCGTAAAGAACCCACCAGCGAATCCCATGCGATCAACCGCCATAACCGATGCGCCGTTACGAGCCGCACCAACTGCAGCCCCGATACCAGCCAGTCCAGTTCCGCAAACCAGAACATCAGGCTCAGAAACAACAGGCATCGATTTTGTGTATTGGATGTTGGACATGTGCGGATTCCTGTACTAGAAGCCCTCGCCCCGAAGGAGAGGCTTGGATGAGGGGGCACGACGGCGGTGGATGAAGGAGGAAAGTAGGACTCCCCGTCCAGAACCACTGAACTGGCGAATCACAGCGGTACCTGAAGTACTCTCAGAATTCCATTCACGCGACTCAACTCTCTCCCTCAGGGAGAATGAACCGGCAAGCCCCGCTACTCCTAGCACCCTGTCAAACTTTCGCTGAATCGTCCGCTCTCACGTTCACGCAGAGCAACGTTCACACGAAGCTTCTCGAGTGTCTGCTGAAGCGTTAGTTGACCCTGTGGGACCTTGTGATCATCAAAGAACGCAATCACATCGGCAGCCTGTTCAGGCTTGCTCAGCGCGGTCACACCCGACAGCATTCGAACGATCGAGTTCGCCGGGAAGTCCTTATTGATCTGTTCCCAATTCGACTTCACAAACTCCCAAGCCCGGAAGCCCTGTTCCTTGTTTCGCATGCAAACGGCCAACAGGTACGGCGCATCCTGAGTTCGAATTGTGCCATCTAGCGTCATCGCCATGGTTCGATCTATCTCAGCTTCGCACGGGAACGCCGAAAGTGCCGACTGGTATCGTCGTTCTTCCTGCGGCGTGCTCGGATTATGGTGCTTGTCCAAGAACACTTCGTACTGTGCCGAGTCTCCCTTAGAAGCAACAATGCCTGTCGCTGCGGCGGCAATGTTCGGCTCGACCGAACCAGCATCGACCAAGTAAGAATCGTGCAAATCGCCAGCATTCTTCAGCGCAAGGTCATCATCACCGACGTTAGCCAGTAATCGAATGAATAATCCGCGCAGTTCGAGATCACGCGACGAGTTGCTGTCGGAAGGCTCCCATCCAAGTCGATCCAAAGCTGGCTGAGCCAAATCACGAACCGCAGCCTTGTACTGCAGCTTCGCTTCGCCTTCGACCAACTTGTCGAGACCGCTCAAGCAGCCGGAAAGAACCGTCCACACGTCGAGGTCGGTCTCAGGCTGAAAGCTTCGAGCGAAATCCAAGAAGTCGGTAGCCGAAGTCCGCCCTGCCATGACCGACGACCAAGTGTCGTCTACGAGTCCGTATCGTTCGATCGGAGTGAGCTTTTCGAACATGCTGCCCGAAAGAGCCTTCAGCATTTCTGGCGAATAACGAGCCCGGAAGAATCCGCTTCCTCCTGCGTTCGCAGTAGCCCATTCTGCTGGCGATTCCAAAGCTATATCGGCCGTTTTCTCTTCGAGCAAATATCGGATTTCTTCGACACCTGAATCAGTTCCAACTTTCAACACAATCGGAACTGACCAGATCGTGGTGTCGGTTTCTTCTCCTTCGGTATACAAGAATCGATCCTGCGAAAGCGAAAGCGTGGAGCCATCTTCTGAAATCGAAGCACTTACCAACGGGTAGCCCTTCTGGAAAATCCACGAATCCATGATTCGACGTGCCGGTTGGTGAGTTACGTGCTCAATCGCATCCCACAAGTCGTTAGTTTCGGTGTTTCCGTACTTGTGCTTGTTCAAGTAGTAGGAAATTCCGTCCTTGAACTCGTCTTTGCCCAAATACTGCTCGAGCATTCGCAGAACCGATCCGCCCTTTTCGTAAGTCAATAAATCGAACATGCCCTCAGCATCCTCTGGCGAGTTCACTTCGATCTCAATCGGACGTGTGTTCGCAAGCGAATCGACATCGAACGCCATCGAGCGTTCAAGGCTGAACTGGTTCCAGCGTCCCCATTCGGCGTTGAAATTGTCGGAACACATAGTTGCCATGAACGTTGCGAAAGCCTCGTTCAACCAAATTCCGTTCCACCACTCCATCGTCACGAGGTCGCCAAACCACATATGAGCGATCTCGTGAGCAATAACGTCGGCAACTCGAAGCAGTTCAGGCTCGGTTGATCGCGACTTATCGACGAGAAGGAGCACTTCTCGGTACGTGATACAGCCGAGGTTTTCCATCGCACCAAAGGCAAAATCAGGCACAGCAACCATGTCGAGTTTCTGGCCCGGGTACGGAATTCCGTAGTAATTTGAGAAGAACTTGAGTGCGAACGCACCGGCTTCAAGCGAGTAGTCAGTGAGGTGACCTTTGCCGATCGGGTGAACGATTCGCAGCGGAACACCGTCGACGTCGATTGGTTCGGTAGCTTCGAACGGACCAACGATGAAAGCGACCAAATAAGTCGACATCACCATCGTGTCTTCGAACAAAATCGACTTTCGTCCGTCGCCAAGATCGGTAGTAGAAATATCAGGACCGTTCGAAACAGCGAACTCATTTTCTGGCACGACAAGGGTCACACCAAAAGAAGCCTTGAATGCAGGTTCGTCGAAACATGGGAAGGCACGTCGAGCATGGGTGCTTTCGAACTGAGTCGTAGCAATCGTGTGCTTAACACCATCGTCGTCGGTAAATACTGATCGGTAGAAACCGTGAAGCAGGTCGTTCAAAATTCCAGTGAACCTGGCAACGATCGTGTACGGACCTGTCGAAAGTTCCGAGTCAAACTTCAGAGTTACACGTTCCATGTCTTCGTCGTGCTCGATGCCTGAAGCGACCGTCTCACCGCCGACACCATCGAGTACGGATGCTGAAGAAATGATGAGATCGGCAGAGTTGATCTGGATATTGTCGGTTCGCTGACCGACCTCTACCTCGATTTCGACAGTACCAGTAAAAGTGGCGTTTTCAAGATTGGGTTCCAGGTTTATTCGGTAGTGCGAAGGAACAACAAACGAGGGTAGGCGATGCGGATTGGTCGAGGCGTCTGGCAAATTTCTCTCCGGTTCATAAAAACGTATCTTCGGAGACTACCGCGCCAACTAGCCCGGCGCTACTGTCCGCGACTGGTCAAATTCAACCCATACGGAGTAACGAATTGGCCATATTGGCTCGCCAGGCTTCAACCGACTCTGATGTCCATTCGTAAAAGCCCTTGCCGGTCTTCACGCCAAGATCGCCCGATTCGATCTTGTCGAGCAATATATTTGGAAGCTCACAGTCGTTATTGAGTTCGGCGAATAGTTCGGACATATCGGAATGTGAAACCGACCCAAACACTCCGATTTCAGCGAACTTCGGGCCAAATCCGTTGCGGACAATATCGTCGATCTCGGCTGCAGTCGCCTCACCGCTCTCAACTGTCGACATCGCCTCACGTAACAATGCAACCTGCAAGCGATTGCTGATAAAGCCTTGAATTTCGATACGAACTACAGCAGGTTTCTTTCCAATCGCCTCGTATTCGTCTTTGACCAAGCTAACGACTTCGCTGGATGTGTCAGGACCCGTAATAATCTCGATGCCCGGTAACAAATGAGGCGGATTGAAGTAGTGAATTCCAACAACTCGCGACGTTCGATTGGTGACCGAACCATAAGCGCTCGGAACAAATGTCGAACTATTCGAAGCGAGTACAGAGTGAGTAGGTGCTGAAGAATCGATTTCAGCGAATATATTTTTCTTTAGATCGATATTTTCTGAAGCAGCTTCGATTACGAGATCAGCATTTTTTACAGATTCGCCTAAATCGGTCGAAGTTGAAATATGTGTAAGAGCATGCTCGATCTGATCTTCAGAAATTCGACCCACAGAGGCGAGCGCCTTTAGTCCCACACGAGCTCTCGATATCGCATCGCTCAACAAGTAATCAGAAACGTCGTTTAGAAATACCTGCTTGCCGTGAACAGCCAATTCAAGCGCGATTCCGTGCCCTAAAAGTCCTGCACCTATAACTGCAACATTCTGAAACTTCGACGCCGCAGACGAGCTACTGCCAGTAAAGCCCGTACTCTCACAAACGTCAGGTACAACAATCTCGGACGCCGATGTTGCTGCTGAAATTTCACTGACTAATTCGCCAGCGATAACCTGAACCAGATCCCATCCGATCTGCTCCCAAATCTCGAACGGTCCGCCCACAGACCACCGACGACCTATCGAGTTGGTGATAACTCGGTCGACATCACCCGCATCACAGACGCCAGCCTCAACCAACGCAACCGACTCCCGGTAAATCGCCGCCTGCAACCTAAAAGAAATGCCTTCGCTAGCCTCAACGTTCATATGAATCGAATCCGTCCTAAAGAAAAAGTGACTCGGTCACACTGAGTAACCTACTGAGCCGTCTTCTCGCATTGGAATGACTTGCAAATTGCGTGGTTCGTAAGGCTGCGACTGGAAACCTTCTACTTCCAAATCTATTCCGATGCCGATGGCGTCGGGAACCGGAATATATCCGCCGTCACGCTGCCACGCCGAGTTGAACATAGCGTTGAAAGGCTGTTCGTCTTCTTTCGAGTACTCCTGAGTAAGGAAGTTCGGAATCGATGTATCGAGGCCGCAAGCCGCCGCAGTTAAAACTGGACCAAGGAAATTATGAGTAACGACCGCCGAGTGGTAGGACTCCGCTATTGCAGCGATCTTTTTCACAGCGGTAAACCCGCCGGCAAGACCAAGATCGGGACGTGCATATTGGCTTCCGCCCAGTTCGAACATTTCTCTAAATTCCCAGATCGAATGCATACGCTCGCCGTTTGCGACCGGAAGCGTAGTTCTCTGAGCGACCTCGGCCTGCGATTTGATCGAATCGATCTGCACCGGGTCCTCGTAAAACGCTGGTTGGAATTCAACCAATTGTTCAGCAAGCGCAATCGCAACCATCGGCGTTAGTTTGCGATGAATTTCCAAAATGATGTCGCAATCCAACCCCGCACCATCTCGCATTGCAGCAACGTTCTCACGCGTGTCGTGAATCAATCGAGGAAGCGTCATCGACTGGAAACCGTCAGGCAGAGGATCTGTCTTGATCGCAGTGAAACCCTGCTCAACCGCTTGACGTGCATTCAACATCAATCCCTGCGATGTTGTTCCTTGATCCGAAGCATCAGGTCGAATTCCGCCCATCAACAAGTGAAGGCGAATCTTGTTGCGAACTTTGCCTCCCAGAAGCTGCCACACCGGAGCTTCGAGGTGCTTGCCCTTGATGTCCCATAGCGCAATATCAACAGCACTCAACGCACCCGAAAGCACTGATCCACGGAAGGGGCCCATTCGGTACATGTACTGCCAGTGATGCTCGATATCTAGAGGGTCTTTTCCGACGAGATAATCGGCGAATTTCTTCACGACTTGGTCGGTCGCTTCGAGATAACCCCAACATGCTGACTGTCCGACACCAACAAGACCGTTATCTGTGAATATTCTGACGATCTGGCTGTTACCGGCGAGGATCGATTCAACGCGTTCGATTTTCATTTTTTACTCTCTAGCGTTTTTTCCACGCTTTAGACAATTCGGCATGCCGAAGATTCTGTACGGCGACGATCATACTGACTATTTCGATCGAATCTCGGCAATTAGAGCGATTGTTGACTCCATATCGGTGACCCGAGGATGAGATTTGTAGCCAGCGTGACCGTTGTATCGATCAATCAAGATGGGTCGAAGACCTGCCTGTTCGGCACCGTAAATGTCCGATTCAATCTGGTCGCCAACAAAAGCCGCCTCATCTGCTGAGACATCAGCTTCCACTAGGGCCGCTTCAAATATTCGCCGGTTGGGCTTTTCTACCCCGGTTTCACCCGAAGTAACCGCGAAATCGACGTGACCAGTCAAGCCCATGTCATCGCACAGTCGTTGGCTGGTCGAGTTCATGTTCGATACGACACCTACACCCAAACCGAATGCTCTTATCCTGTCCAGGCCTTCTATAACGTCAGGAAACAAGGCAATTCGGTACTCCTGTTTCCTAACCTCAGACCAAATTTCTCCCGAAAGTGAGAGTTCTACTTCGTGACCCGAGCCCTGAAGCACCAATTGCTCAAACCGAGCGAAAAACGCCCACTGCTCTTTCGCGTTCATCGTTCGTACCGGTTTGGTCGCATTTTGGCGAGTCATAAACTCATCTGCCATGTGATACCCAGCGTCGATGCCAGAAGCGGTAACTTCTAATCCGAACCGCTCAAGCGCCTGAGCTTGTATTTGCTCTCTCGGAGGATCAAACCCCGCAAGAGTGCCGTACACATCGAACAAAACTGCCTTCAGTTCAGACATTCATCGCTCACTTTGTATCTTTGGTCTTTGGCGCAAATGCTTTTCACCTAGTTAAACTCGCCAATCGGCTGAAGAGTCCGTGCGGCACCGCCAACCCAACTTGCCTGAGTAGATTTCAACGTGGCAGATACCGCGTTCAAGCTACTGCCTGTAGTAAACACGTCGTCTACAACCAGAATTCGGCGACCTACTATCGCACCAACCGATTTCAATTCCTCCGCGAACACGCCTGAAAGAGCACCACGCCTCACAACTGCAGTCGGCTGCTCTGGCTGCGAAACAGTGTTTATCGACCGGAACGACAGATCGCCACGATATTCAACACCCAGAGGGTAGGAAAGTTTTTGCGCCAATATCGCGGACTGGTTGTACCCGCGTTCTCGAACCCGCGACTTGTGCATCGGCACCGTCACTGCGATGTCAGGTTCAGCGCTGATCATCGGTTCGGTGTTGAACATTCCGCACAATACCGAACCGAGTGCTCTCACATCGTCGAGTTTGAAGGCTAGTACAGCCGGTCTCGTAGGAGATTCGTAAAGATATGAGCCACACATCCGATCGAGCGATGATCGTTCGATCACGCATCGTGTGCAAATTCCGGGTTTCTCCAGTGGTTCGGCACATTTGCTGCAAACGTCATTTGGTACAGCAGGAGAGTCAACCAGACAGCCGCTCCACAGCAGTGAACCGCCACTACCGCAAGTGGACGGGAATGCCAGATCCAACGCGCCTGACGTTAATTCTCTTAGTGTTGTTATCAATTGGGCGTTATCAGATAAAAATCATGTTCACAACGTGCCATCAGACCATGAATTCACTAGAATAGCGGAGTAACGGGCTGGGGCCTGGTTAATGAACATATTTCCGGTTCGAATTGGGGGATACTTGAAACTTACGATCACCGCCAACAACACGACTATAACCGACGCCATTAGGGCATATGCTGAGAAGCGACTCAGCATCCTTGATCGCAGATTACGTGATCCGGTGCCTGTGTTCCTGCAAATACGTAAAGAACAAACCAAAAAGGAAGAAGACCGATTCATTGCTGAAGTAACCATCAGACTAAAGCGTGGTGTTATTCGAGGGGAAATGCGAGGCGACTCGCCTTACACCGCCGTCGACCACGTTTCCGACACTGTTACCCGGCAAATAAGCCGGTATAAGAATCGCTATTCCGACAAGACACGACGCACCGCTGAAGGCGGACTTGGTTTAGCAATCGCCGAGCAATTGGCGCAAGAGTCAGTATCAGAAGTTGATGACAGTGGCATTACGACTCTCGAACACGGCCAGCTCGTACGAACGAAACGCCACAAAATGTCCTCGGAAACGGTCGAGGACGCAGCCGGTCAAATGGAGCTTCTTGGTCACAACTTCTACGTATTTCTAAATAAGGAAACCGACGAAATCAACGTGGTATATAGACGACACGATGAAGACTACGGCCTGATCGTTCCCGAAGAAGCGGAAGCCTAGATCAACCCAAGTTTTGGAAATGGAATAAGCCGACTCTAGTAGTCGGCTTATTTGTTGAAGACGGTGCTTTTACCTGTCGGTGTATATTCGTAGATCACAACCGGTGTATCGATTCCGTCTGAGATCATCTCAGAAGTCGGATACACCTGTTCAAGTCCATTGATATCCATCGTTTCGAACTTGTTTAACCCGTTTTCAGGATACTTTGCCCGCTCCATCTCGCCGATGTAAACGTACTTCACACCGTATTTATCGAGAGTAAAAATTGCAGTCTGGCGTAGGGTCGTGTCGAAGAATCTATCTACCTCAACACGACGGGCAGAAACCGTCGAAGCGTAGCCAACTCGCTGTTGTCTCTGATGCCAGTCCCAGCCAATAACTGACGGCAGGCCGGTGTAGATCGAAACTCGGTTGCCCCATCGATACTGATCGCTCAAACCCTCGATAATCACTGGCGAGCCTTCGATATTCTCCTGCATCCACGTTATTGCATCGAAATCGTACTGCAACGTTAGAGGACCTTCATGGTCGTTGTAAGTAACCGATTCCATGTACGTCATACCGTCGAGAGCCAGACCGCTGAATTCAAATCTCTCAGAATTTCTATCCCGGGTTCCAAGCACCGGATAAATCATCACGCCAATCACGAATACGGCAAGTCCAGCCATCCAAACACCTCGTGGCGCCCGAACATCCCTAAGTGAAAGTTTTCCGGCGACGGCTAGGAACCATAGGAAATAAGCCGAAGCCATCGCAAGCAATATCCAAGCCTGTAGATAGAACTTGAACACGGTGTTCATCCGACCTATGTCGTCTTTTACCGTGAAAATATCGACACCGGCTGCGAGCGCCATGGCCATCACAACCATCCCAACCGCCACAAGCGAATATCGAGAGCCGGGCACGCCAGAACCCTGAGCGACCACCCCTGCGCCAAACACGGAAGCACCAACAATAACTACGAATGCGATCGTGGCGAAGCCAGTAAGCGCAAGCGTTAAGACCGATACGGCAACCAGTACGAGCACGATGTGCCATATCCAAGAGCTCGCACCGGAGCCCGGAAGTGGAGCACTCGTCAGCTTTGCCAAAGCATCAGCGAGTTTCTCTCGCCACATGAACACCAACCAGCTCAGAATCACCAGTAGGAATAACGAGTGGATAACGATGTATCGCCAGAGATCGGTGGTGAACTGGCTTTTAATGACGCCATTGTTGAACAGTTCAAAATTGGAATGGAATGGCAGGAACACCACGTGCCCGACAACCGCAACAAATACCGCACTCACGCCGCCAACTACAAGTTTTCCAAAAAGAGATCTATTGCTCGTCAACAACTGCCCGCCGACGAGGAAGCCACCTGCCAACAAAAGTTGCGTCGGAAAATCCCAAGCATTGATAGCTCTCAGCGAGCCGATCAAGACGCCAATCACGAATAGACCTGCCAGAGATTCTGCCCAGTGACGCTTTCGACCAATTCTCAGATATGCAGCGACCGTCGCCGCAAACGCCGTTATCGCAACCGGAATCGCAATCAAATGTGCGTGCAAATCGGCAAAAAGGAACGTGAAAAATGGGAACTCGGTGATCTCGTTTCCGGGCGATCCCGGAGCCATCATCCTCGAGCTACGCCAGAAATCGAAGAATCCGAACTGCTGATCTTGAAAGAACGTTCGAGAAGCGCCCTCAAGCACTTGTAATAGACCATCTATATTCCCGGCAACAGCCACAAATATCACGGCGGTCAACCCTGCGAATATCGGAGATTTTCGTGACCAAGCGGGGATTCGTCGTGCCCTTAGAGTGAGCTCGGCAAGTCCGCTAACTATGGCGTAAGCACCACCAATCGTGAACATGAACAGCAGCGGAACAGCGAGGTTGTAGGCGACCGATGGAACGATGCCAGTGAACCGAATCAACGTGGCGATCATGAACTGGCCAAAGTAGTAGTAGTTCAAATATCCACCGGCGTACCAAGGATCGTACGGCGGAATCGTCGAAGATTTCACCACGGCATTCAGATAGGCGAAGTCCATCGGCTTCTCGCCACCCTTCCATGGGTGCCAAAGATCGGGATTCGCCGCTCGAATTAGCAAGAATGCAACATACCCAACCAAAAGCAGCAATTCCATCCTGATGAATCGCCGCTTATTAGAACGCAAATGGTTTATGAGATCACTGCCTGTCGATCGCGTAGATAAATACGAAACCACACCCAACAGAACCACCGCGAGCAAAACGGCAAAGAAGCTGAAATGCAATACGTTCACGCTCACCAGAAGCCATGCCGTGGTCGCAACTAACACCAATCCCAACGGCTTTGCGAACACGTAACCGCCGTCTGGCCACGGCCTGAACACAACGAACGCTATCGGCAGAACGACAAATGCAAATAGCTGTGCTGCCAAATACCAAACGACCGGAGTCAACCAGTCAGGCATCCAGCGCAGGAACATGATCGAACTCCAAGTACCACCCGATTGCTGAATCTCAGCGGCCTCTTCCGAAAGTAGCAAGCCAACTTCTGGTAGCGACACCTCTCTCACAGCAGGTCCGGTAGCTCCCATTTCGAATTTCAAACGCTGCGCCGAGTAGCCTTCGGTATTTTCGAACACGAACGTTTGCGGATGCTCGTAAACCGAGAAGCTTTCGTCGGCCCAGCCGAATCCCGCGGTGAAAAGCCCGCTAGATGGGGGACCGAATCCCTCTGGGGGGCCGAAATCGAGCCGTGCGAAAGGATCTTCGTAGTAGTCGACACCTAGTCCGCCAATATAGCGACTTCCTGAGTACGCCAGTTCATAACCTAGTTCGCCGGAGAACATTTTCTGGTAGAACACTGAGGTGATTGGATATCTTTCCGGCAAACGAGGAATTGTTGCGTAAAGACGGTTGCTCAAAAGAACAAAATAATCTGACTTCGCCAGCAAAACACTGAGCTGGTCGAACTTGTTACTGCTTTCGTCGTTGTACAACTCAGCCCGTTCGTGCATATCAAGACCGATGACACCAGGAATACCCTCTTCCCAATGCTCTTGAACTACCTTTGAACCGGGCGTCGCGTTTTCACGAAGATAGGTCGAAACATCGTTTAGCGGATGCTGACCCGAGTAGACGTTCATGAACGAAAGCGAGTAGTGGACAGTGAATATCAATACCAAAGCAATCGGTAACGCCTGCAGCCAACGCCTGTTCGGCTGAAGAGATCTAATTACCTCGAATGCCCACCACAAAACTCGGGCCCCATACAGAATCAGGAACGGCGTGATCGGCATCATGTAACGCATGAACTTCACTTCGAACCAACCAGTAATCAACAAGTACGGAATAACCCAAGCCAATATCACCAGATCGGCTTTGCGTTGCGCAAGTACTCCAGCAATCAACGCGCCCAACAGCCCCAACCAAACGGTAATACCAAGTATCGGACCGAGACCCCACGTACCTAGCTGGACCATCTGGTACACGTATTTGGAGGTATCTGCGTACTGTCTCGTGAAAGGAAAATCGACATCGCGCCGAACCATCTTCCCTTGTGTCGAAATATTCTCTAAGTAAGTCGCAAAATCGATGAACATATATGGCTGTGTTACAACCAAAACCACCAAAATCGCGATTCCCGCAATTACTACGTTCTTGAACGCAAGCCACTGTCTTATTACAGCCTCACCTGAGCCAGCACCGTTCGTATCTAGTCGATCACCACTTCTCGACGTCGCATAGATCAAATGGGCAAGAACTAAAGCCAAACCAAGCGGCAGCACCGAGAATTTGGTCGCAACGGCAAGCCCGAACATGCCCCCCGCTAAAACGGAATCACGCCTTCGCCCATGTTCCGCAACTCGAATCGAGTAGTAAATCGTGGCGACAATGAATGTCGTCATGAACGTGTCTACCGCGAAGAAATGGCTCAACTGAATCTGTTGAACAGCGAGCGCTGATAACAACGCCGCCAAAACACCAACACGATTAGCGAATACAGCACGACCAATAAGGAATATGAAGAACACGGTCGCCGTATCTGATATCGCCGAAAGTGCCCGTCCGGCGTAGCGCAGATCGAAAATACTCATCCACTGGTACGGAGCGACTGCATACTGGACGGCCTTAAGCGCATAGTGCGGCAAACTACCCCAGTTAAACGACCCCGGGTTCAGCGTGCTCAACTGCGGATCAGTAACATCCGCCCACTCATCACCTTCGGGAAACTGCAGGTTGTAGACCTGAGAAAGGAACGCCCGTTCGTCAGGATGAAAAAGCCCGCCTTGGTCCCAGTTGATTCCGTACAAGCGCAATGCCAGCGCCAGCAACAAGATCAGCGCCAGCGCATAGCGCGTCGAAATCCTCGGCATACGGCCGCTCTTCGCGATCGCGTCTGTTTGAGAGTGTTCAGCAGGTAAATTGTTGATGACAAAGCCTGATTCGGGATTTGAACTAGCTACGAGATCTCTCGTTGCAGCATTGTTCAGATATTTCGAATCGACATTCTTATCTTCACGCATGAAGAGGAATTCTATCGGTGTGCATTAGATCAGCGCAGCATATTTCGTACCTGTCGATACGCAACCAGCGACATTATCGACTCATTCCTTCGGGAAAATCCCAACGATTCTGCGGTTTGACCACCGACGCACCCGCATCTACGCTTGATTCGGTCGGTTACACAACCGCGAAAACTAATAACGGAAAGTCAGCAATCCCACTTGGCCAAATTTGAAACTCAGCCGCTCGTATCTAGTGCGTTCGATCGAACCCAACTTCCCAACGGTCTTAGAATTCTCACCAGCACTTTTCGCCACACAAACGCCGTAAGTATCATTTTCCTATTCGGCGCTGGCTCCCGCTACGAAACTCCCGAGCTCGCCGGAGCTTCACACCTTTTCGAGCACATGCTCTTTAAAGGAACGCCAACCCGACCAACCCCAAAAGAGATTTCAGAAGTAGTAGAAGGCGTAGGCGGAACTCTCAACGCATTCACCGATAGAGAAGTTACCGGCTACTGGTGCCGAGTCGCACAGCCCAACTACCGAGACAGCATAGACCTTCTCTCAGATATGACTCTAAATTCGTTCTTCAAAGACGAAGACATCGCCAAAGAGAAACAGGTTGTTTACGAAGAAATCCGTGCATCGAACGACTCACCAGGAGCTCGTGTTTCGATGCTCCTCGATGAACTAATGTGGCCAAATCAGCCTCTGGGACGTGACATCGCTGGCTCGGTCGAGTCAGTTGGTGCAATCAGCCGAGAGCAAATGCTCGAATATCTCAAAACCCAGTACGTAGGTTCCAACACAGTCGTGGCTGTAGCAGGAAACATCGAACACGCCGACGTCGTCGAGCAGATCACCTCCTCACTCGGCGGACTTCACGATGGCAAAATACTCCCGATGTTCCCGCACGAGTCTAAGCCTCTAACGAAGAGGGTTGCGCTCGAACACCGCCCAACAGAACAGGCCCACATCGCGTTCGGACTCGCAGGATTATCGAGTAGCGATCCAGATCGTCACGCACTTTCAATCATGTCGGTTATTCTTGGCGAAACCATGAGCAGTCGCCTGTTCGAAGAAGTACGCGAACAGCGAGGGCTCGCCTACGACATTCATAGCGGCGCACACTTTTTGAGCGATTGCGGCGCATTGGTTGTCGAATCTGGAATCGATCCCGCACGTATCGACGAAGCGATTCCAGTGATACTCAACGAAATAGGAAAAATGCGTGACGGCGTTACTGAAGCTGAGTGGAAACAAGCCCTCGAACTCACGAAGGGTCGAATGATGCTTCGCATGGAAGAAAGTCGAGCCGTTTCGAGTTTCTTGGGTATCCAAGAGCTTCTTCGGAACAAAGTCGACAGCGTCGACGAAATCATTGCCAAGATTACTGCCGTAACTCGCGAAGACATCAAACGAGCGGCAAACCGCGTGATCAAATCCGAAAACCTAGTTTTGTCGATCGTCGGGCCGTTCGACGACGCAAGCCACTTCGAAGATATGCTCACCTTCGACTAATCTCTCGTTCAGGTTCTGCCAACGCACTGATCTGAACGTAACCGAGTGGTGCTCGATATGGGATCAATCGAATTATGATTAATTCAAAAATCGATTAAGCGCGTAAAAAAAACGCTAGGGGTCGAAAAATAAACCGGCGTAGCTTGCTAGTTATGTTGACAAGACAAGCACCTCCAAACGACTTCAAGTGGCAAGCAGACAACATCCGTGCGCTGCGTACTCACCTAGGTCTTTCACAAACTGCGCTCTCCCGAGAGATTGGTATTCGGCAGCAGACGATCAGTGAGTGGGAGACCGCTATGTACGCACCTCGGGGAGCCTCTGTCACGATTCTCACTTTGCTAGCAGTCAGTTCGAATTTCCAGTTCGAATCTGAATCTCAGGACGAAGACAAAATTCGACCACTGCTTGTCGAGAAACCGGCATCACACGTCTCACAAGGTCTCGCACCTCGCCGACTGGCGGATTCCGGACCTGTGTCTGCGCGATCTCTACAATCAATGCCAGCCCAGCGATTAACGTTTGAAGCCGCTAAGGCCGCCCAAACTGATCGACGAACCGGTACTTACAACTCGACATACTTTGAGACACCACCGTCAGCTACGGTTCGCCACCTCGAAGTACCTATGTAACAAGCAATAGCAATCAAAGCCCGCCAGATTCCAAAAATTTCTGAGGGCTAAATATCTCACCGATTTCGGCTTTGACTCTCTGATTACGGTGGGAATAGGATTGCGCCACTGATCAACGGAGAGATTACTTGGCAACGCGTGCGTACATTCTGATCGAAACAGCTGCGGGAGAAACCAGTACCGTTTCAGACGCGCTGAAAGAAATGCCGATGATGAAAGCTGTCGATACCGTAACTGGTCCGTTCGACATCATCGGAGTCGCAGAAGCCGACAATCTCCCCAGTATTGGCGATCTGATTAGCGACGGAATGCATAGCATTCCGGGCATCATAAAAACCGTTACGTGTCTGTCGGTTAGAAGCTGACGCACCGAGAGTCCTATCACAATATAGCGTGCGGACATTCACATATTGCGCTTCGACTTCACCCCTGAAGAAAAAAAATTCAAACGACAGCTAAGTTCATTTCTCGATGATGTGCTGCCTACCGATTGGCATGGCCCAGCTGACGAATCACGCGACGATCACTGGGCTCTGAACGAGGACATCAAAAAAGGCCTAGCAGAACGCGGTTGGCTCGTTATGAGCTGGCCAAAAGAGTACGGCGGCTCTGATTCATCACCGATGATGAACACCATATTCGCCGAAGAGATGGCGTACAGGCGGGCTCCCGGTCACGATCGTTTTGGCACTCGCATGTTCGGGCCAACCCTGATGCAGTTTGGCACTGAAGAACAGCGTAAAAAACATCTCGGTTCGATAGCACGAGGTGAAATACAGTGGTGCCAGGGCTACTCAGAACCGAACTCAGGTTCCGATCTCGCTTCGCTCCAAACCCGTGCCATCGAAGACGGCGACGATTATTTAGTTACCGGCGCCAAAATTTGGACATCACTCGCGCACCGTGCCAACATGATGTTCATGCTCGTTCGAACCGATCTCGAAGCCACTCCACATAAAGGAATTAGCCTAGTGATGGTCGATATGAAATCTACCGGTATCGAGGTACTTCCAATCGTAAATATGGCAGGCGTACACAGCTTCAACCAAGTCGTATTCGACAACGTCCGCGTACCTAAATCTAATCTAGTCGGCGATCCAAACGACGGTTGGCGAGCTGGAATGACCGTTCTCAACTTCGAACGCTCAGGAATCGACTATGCAGCGTGGGCACGAGCAGCCCTCGAAGAGATAGTCGACTACGTAAATAGTGATGAAGCGGCCGTGACATCGGCAAAGACCGACCCTACCGTTAGGATCAAACTTGCCGAGCTTCACATGGAAGTCGAAGCAGCACGACTCATGTGCTACGACGTTTCTTATCGCCAAGGCAAGGGTCAAATACCCGCTTCAGAAGCCTCAATGAGCAAAGTCGCCGCATCTGAGGTTTATCTAAAGGTTCTCGACTACGGAGTTGAAATTCTTGGCATGTACGGCGTTCTCGAACCGGGTTCGAGTCAGGCTAAACTTCAGGGCAGATTTTTCAAAATGCGCCTGTTTTATACGTCTGGGCCAATTCTTGCTGGAACAAACGAAATCCAGAAGAACATCATCGCTCAACGTGGACTCGGTCTTCCTCGTAAGTAGGAAAAGAGGATCGCCAATTGGACTTCGGACTCACAGAAACTCAAGAACTAATTCGAGCCTCGGCTCGAGAATTCCTCGAAGACCGTTCGAAGTCCGACATCGTTCGCTCTGTTGCTGAAGGCGATAACGAAGCTATCACATCGCTCTGGAAAGACATCGTCGATCTCGGATGGCCATCACTTACCATCTCCGAAGATCATGCCGGAGCAGGAATGTCGTTTAGCGATTTAGCGGTGCTACTGGAAGAACTTGGTGCGAGCCTTGCACCCACGCCGTTAGTCGAATCGTCGATCTGCTCATGGGTAATCGAACGATTCGCTCCAGACTCGCTCAAATCCGACCTACTGCCTCAAATCGCAAATGGCGACATTCTCATCACCCCGGCAATAGTCGAACAAGATGCGTCATGGGATCCTGAATCGACCAAAGTTGCCGCCACTCGATCTGGATCAACTCTCGTAATAACCGGCGAAAAACGATTCGTCGCCTTCGCTGAACAGGCAACCCATGCGCTTACTCTCGTTCGGATAGACAACGAAGAACCAGCCCTCGTTGCGATACCAATTTGGAAAGCTGACGGCGTTGAACAAACTCCTCTCGCTCATGCATCAGGCGTTCCCGTTTCATCACTAACGTTCAACGAGCTAGAAATACCAGTTGGCAACATAATCGCCGCGGAGAACGAAGCGATCAAAGCAGTTGAAGAACTTACGGCTGCCGGAGGAGTAGCGCGTGCAGCTCAACTCGCCGGGCTAGGTAGAGCCGTTGTCGATGCCACTGTCGACTACACAGCCAATCGAGAACAGTTTGGGCGCCCTGTAGGAACGTTCCAAGCGGTTCAACATCACCTCGCCGAAATGGCAATAGCTGCAAAGCAAGTCAATCATCTCGCATATTCAGCGGCTTGGACTTTCTCACAAGAAGGATATTCCGTAGTCGCCGCAGCACAGGCGAAAATTGCAGCAAGCGATAAAATTGCTGAACTATGTTGGACGGCTCATCAGTGCCATGGTGCTATCGGATTCACTTGGGAACATAACCTGCACCTGTACACTCGCAGAGCACTAGCTTGGAAAACCGATTACGGTGATTCAGCGTTTCATAAATCGAAATTAGCAAACGCTATGGGTCTATAAGGAATTTACTAGTAATGTGGTGGACCGCAGAAGAAGAAAAAAACCAGCTACGACACGACGACTGCCTGTTTTGCAAGATCGTCCGTGGCGAAGAACAATCGACCGAAATCTACTCCGACGATCAGTGCATGGCGTTCAACGACATCAACCCTGTCGCTAATGTTCATGTCCTAATCGTCCCTCGTGACCACTTCACCTATCTAACCGCATCCACAGAGCAGCACGAACAGCTCCTCGGGCACCTGATGCGAATTGGCGCACAAGTAGCACGATTAACTGGCATTTCCGAAGGCGGCTATCGGTTGGCGGTGAATCAAGGAGTCGACGCCGGCCAAATAGTAGACCATCTTCACCTTCACGTACTAGGTGGCGGAATTCTCGACAAGCTTGGCACACCGCTTGGTCCGTCGTAGCAACCGCGGGAAACGCACAAACTTCTAGCTCGAAACAAGTTCATTTGAAGGGCTAAAGAATTAGTGAGAGTCGGATTTCCGTCCATTCTGTCGGGTACTAGTTACTCGGCATTTAGATTCCGTGAATATCGACTGTTCTGGATAGCCGCAGCATTTTCCAACATCGGCATGTGGTCGCTGGTCTACGGTCGTCTGTTTCTAATGCGATCGCTAACCGGTTCTGAGCTAATGCTCGGACTCGTTGCCACAGCAAACTTATTGCCGGTGTTGATCTTTTCCATGTGGGGCGGCGTCCTCGCCGATCGCTTCAATCGCCTGAAAATCGTTCGATTTACTCGGCTCATGTTCGCCGTGGTCACGCTTGGAACAGGCGTACTTATCCAAAGCGGCTCGATCGAACCTTGGCACATCCTGACGATATCGGCAGTCACCGGCACGCTCCTGGCGTTCGACATACCGTCACGATCTGCAATGGTCGCAACCATAGTTCCAAAAGAACATCTTGCCGGAGCGATAGCGCTCTACTCGATCGTATTCGGAGCGGCTGCAATCGTCGGGCCTATCTTGATCGAACCTCTCGTATCAAGCTGGGGTTACGAAGGGTTGTTCTACATCATCGGAACTTCCTACGTGCTCACCGTCGGCACGCTGATGATGATGAAAACTGAAGGCCATAAGGTAGCCTCAACGAGCCGAACGGCAATACAAGGATTGCTTCAAGGATTCAGTTATCTAAAAAATCAACGCTCGATTTCAGCTGTCATATTACTCGGTGTCACGATGGGCTTGTTCGGAAGTTCGTTCGACACGCTTCTGCCTGTTTTCGCAGACGAGATTTACGAAACAGGTCTTGATGTTGGCGGTCGCCTACTTCTCGGTGCTGGTATCGGTGGATTAATAGCCACTACCGCGATCACCTTGATCGGCAAACGAGTCAGGCCGGCGCTGTATCTCCTTATCGCTGGCTTAGGACTTGGATCAGCGCAATTAATATTTTCTCGTATCGACGTAATAGCGGTCGCCGTAATAGTCGCCGGGTTCATCGGTGGCTTCAAGGTAGTGTTAGGAACGATGAACACCACAGTGGTTCAAACCCTCGTCGACGAAGAGTTCCGCGGTCGGGTGATGAGCATCAACCAGCTCACGTGGGGAGCCTCTGCACTAGGTGGTCTGTTGATGGGCTACATGGCAGAACGTTTTGACGCTCCAACCGCCATGACCCTCGGCGGAGCGATCGCCATCCTCGCCACGATACTGGTCGGTCAACGTCTTGTCCGCAGTTTCGGAATCGGATCAAAACCAAGGCAGGAATACGACTCGACAGACTAAATGCCAGCCTGACTCAACCCTAATTAATACTAAAGAATCACTTTCTATACTTTATCGCATGTATCTCTCTGCCCATATTTCGCAAATTGTTAGTTGCGGCTAACACCTCTCTGTGGGCATAATGAGCGCGCTTACCTAGGCACAAAGTTGTACTGTGTCCGAATGGTGGGCCCGGATATGAAAATAAGCCCGGGGTTTTTTGCTGATATTTCTGTGTTGCCAGCTTGAACTATTTGAATAAACACACGAAAGGAGAGGGCGCTTGCACCCGTTTGCATACGTTGCCCCAAGCACGGTAGCTGAAGCAGTTGCCGAGCTAAACAAACATGGCGATCGAGCCCGACCACTTGCAGGTGGAACTGACCTGCTGGTTAAGGCACGAGCCAACGTCTGGGAGCTAGATGCCGTTGTCGACATCAAGAACATTCCAGAACTTATGACACTAACCGTAAATGGCAGTGGTCTCAGCATTGGCGCTGGCGTGCCTTGCTACCAGGTATACGACAACAGCGAAGTAGCTGCTCAGTACCCTGGAATCGTCGATGGCGCATCGATCATCGGTGGAATCCAAGTTCAGTCTCGTGCTGGCCTCGGTGGAAACCTTTGCAACGCTGCACCTTCTGGCGATGGAATCCCGTCTCTAATCGCACATAGTGCGGTTGCAGTAATCGCAAATGCCAGTGGCACTCGCGAAGTTGCAGTCGAAGATTTCTGCACCGGACCAAGCCGAACGGTTCTCGAATCTGGCGATCTTCTCGTCAGTATCGAAGTTCCTAAGCCTGCCGCAAATACAGGCGCAGCTTACACACGCTTCATCCCTCGAAATGAGATGGACATCGCTGTCGCTGGTGTAGCCGCATTTGTTCAGCTCGATGCTTCGGGTAAGAACTTTGAATCTGCACGAATCGCTCTCGCATCTGTCGGCCCTACGCCTATTTTGGCGTCAGCCGCTGGCGACAGCCTTGCTGGTAAGCCGGTAAACGACGAGACAATCGCCGCTGCCGCTGCTCTTGCTAAGGATGCTGCAACACCGATTACCGACATGCGCGGTACGGTCGAACAGCGAAAACAACTCGTAGAAGTCCTCACTGGCCGAATGATCAACAAGGCCGTTGAACGGGCAAGGGGCTAAAGCACCAACATGACTACTAACTCCCCAAGCAAGGTTCACGTAACAACGACCATTAATGGTCAGCAGCACGAATTACTCGTGCCCGGTTACATGAGCTTGCTCGACACACTTCGTGAACTAATTGGCCTCACTGGCACCAAAGAAGGTTGTCTTGACGGCAACTGTGGTGCTTGCACGGTCAACATTGACGGCCGAATCGTCGACTCCTGCCTCGTTTTAGGTGCAGAAGTAAACGGCAAGGAAGTCAACACAGTCGAAGGAATGGCAACGCCAGAGGGACTTCACCCTCTTCAGCAGGCATTCCTCGAAGAGGCAGCATTGCAGTGCGGTATTTGCACTCCTGGCTTCCTCGTAGCTGCAAAGGGCCTACTGGACAACGAACCTTCACCTACTGAAGGTCGAATCCGACACTGGCTCGCAGGAAACCTCTGCCGATGTACCGGCTACGACAAGATTGTCCGAGCTGTACAAAAAGTAAGTGACTAAGACGCAATTCCAGATGACCACCGCCTGATCTAATTCAAGCATCAGGCGGTGGTTCTCTAAAAACATCTGGCCCAGTCGAACTCAGGCCCGGAGAGAACATTATGGTCGCAACATTTGAGCCAAAAACCGATTACAAAGTAGTTGGAACACGCCCAATCCGTCACGATGGATACGACAAAGTAACTGGTCGAGCGATATACGGCGCAGACGTAAAACTACCCGGATTAATCTGGGCAGTCTGCGTTCGAAGTCCTCACGCTCACGCCAACATCAAGTCAATCGACACCTCGGCTGCTGAAGCCCATGAAGGCGTATTTGCAGTCATCACTGGCGCAGACATGCCGAAGGCCGAAAGCAAGCTAGTCGACCTCGGTGAAGGCAACATCAACTTCAAGTGGGCATCAAACAAATTGATGGCCGATGACAAGGTTCTTTACCGTGGTCACCCAGTAGCAGCCATCGCTGCTATCGACCGATACACAGCCGAAGAAGCTGCTCGTAAAGTTGTTGTTGAATACGAAGTTCTGCCATCAGTAACTAACGTAATCGATGCGCTGAAAGACGATGCACCGGTAATTCTTCCCGACATGGTTGGAGACGACCTCGGTGAAGATGTAACCAACACCAACATGGCGGCACACGTTCGACACGAGTTCGGCGATGTTGCAGGCGCAATGGCATCTGCAGCTCACACCGTTGAGCGCGAGTACAACATGCAGATGGTCCATCAAGGATACATCGAACCCCAAAACGCAACTGCAACGTGGGATGAAGAAGACCGAATCAAGATCTGGACAAGCACGCAGGGTGCATTCCCGGCACGAACTCAGATCGCCGGAATTCTTCAAGTTGATGTTTCTCGGGTAAAAGTCACACCAACTGAAATTGGTGGCGGCTTCGGTGGAAAGATTCCGGTCTACTTCGAGCCTCTCGCAGCAATTCTCTCTAAGAAGTCACAACGCCCAGTAAAAATGGTCATGGAACGAACAGCCGTGTTTGAGACAACTGGTCCAACACCGGGTGCTCGAATGATCATCAAGCTCGGTGCAGACGCCAACGGCAAGTTGACTGCTGCTACCGCCGACATCTGGTTCGAAGCAGGCGCCAACCCCGGTGCCTTCATCGGTCCAGCCGCTATGTGCATCTATGCTCCCTACGAGATTCCAAACACCCGTATCGACGGTTGGGACGTTCTCGTAAACAAGCCAAAGGTCGCTCCTTACCGAGCACCGGGTTCTCCTCAAGTCGCATTCGCAATGGAATCGGCCGTGAACGAACTATGTGAAAACGCTGGATGGGACCCTCTAAATTTCCGAATCGATAACGCTTCTAAAGAAGGAACACGTCGTGGAGACGGAGTTCTGTTCTCGAAAATCGGAATGCAGGAAGTTCTCGAAGCAACCAAAGAATCTGCTCACTGGAACGCCCCTATTGGCGACGCTCCAGAAGGCAAGGTCCGCGGTCGTGGAATCGCAAACGGGTACTGGTTCAACATCGGACTCAAGTCGTCAGCAAACCTCGCCGTAAACAGCGATGGAACTGTGCAATTAACAGAAGGTTCGACCGACATCGGTGGTTCCCGAACGTCGATGGCAATGCACGTTGCTGAAGTTCTCGGCATTGGCGCACATGACGTTCGACCTACAGTTGGCGACACAGAATCAGTCGGCTATACCGATGTAACTGGCGGTTCTCGAACTACCTACGCAACCGGTTACGCCTGCTGGATCGCTGCCAACAACCTTGTGGACGTACTAAAGGAACGGGTAGCCGTTCTTTGGGACATCGACAAGGACGATGTTGAATTCAACGATGGTTCATTCAGCTCTAAGGCTGAAGCTCAGAAGACGATTGGATTCAAGGAACTCGCCGGCAAGCTCGACGACCTCGGCGGTCCTGCGAACTCAACCGGCAGTGTCGACCTCGAATCGGCTGGTGACGGCTTCGGCTTGCACATTGCTGACATCGAAATCGATCTGGCTACTGGCAAGAGCGATATCATCCGATACACGGCTGTACAAGACGTTGGAACTGCAATTCACCCCGCATATGTCGAAGGACAGTTGCAGGGCGGATCAGTTCAGGGAATCGGTTGGGCACTCAACGAGGAGTACTACATGCAGGACGATGGCAAGATGGCCAACTCCAGCTTCCTCGACTACCGCATGCCGACAACGCTTGATCTACCAATGATCGAAACAGTGTTGGTCGAAGTACCTAACCCGCTTCACCCTTACGGTGTTCGTGGTGTTGGAGAAACTCCGATCTGCCCTCCAATTCCAGCGATCGCTAATGCGATCAACGATGCGTTGGGCAAACGGCTCTACAACACACCTATGAATGCAGGCAGCATTCTCAAAGCCCTGAAATAGGACTACTAAAGAACTTGTTCGGGCTGATTGATAAGTAATGAATCGAGTGGCCGGGAGTTGGTATTACCAACTTCCCGGCCAACTTGTTTCCAATAGAATTTTGAACTGGCTCAATTATCGGATCTAATCCTTCTATTTATGCGGGAAGATCCAACGAGGAAATCGAATGGTCGCAACCTACGAGACGAAAACTGATTACAAGGTAATCGGCAATTCACCAATCAGGCACGACGGTCTGGACAAGGTGACTGGTCGAGCTATCTATGGCGGAGACGTAAAAGTCCCAGGCCTAATTTGGGGCGACGTAATTCGCAGTCCACACGCGCATGCTCGAATCAAGAGCATCGACACCTCGGCTGCTGAGGCAATGGAAGGCGTATTCGCCGTTCTAACCCACGATGACTTCCCGCAGGCCGATGACAAGACCATCGACGCCGGTGAAGGCACAGTAAACCTCCGACGTGGTCAGTCGAACGTTATGGCCGACCAGAAAGTTCACTACAAGGGTCACGTTGTTGCCGCTGTAGCAGCCGTCGACCGAAATACAGCCGAAATTGCCGCTCAGGCGATCAAGGTTGAATATGAAGTTCTTCCAGCTATCACCGATGTCGACGCCGCAATGGCTGACGGCGCAGGTGTCATCCTCGAAGGTCTTGTTGGCGACCATTTGGGCGAAAACGTCGAGAACACAAACGTTGCTCGAGTGTTCCGGCACGAGTTCGGAAACGTCGACGATGCATTTGCAAACTCCGACCTCGTTATCGAACGAACAGTCGCAATGTCGATGGTTCACCAGGGCTACATCGAACCACACAACGCAACCGCAATCTGGGCACAGGACGACAACCTAACCGTTTGGTCCAGCACACAGGGTTCGTTCGGTGTTCGATCACAGGTTGCTGGTCTACTCCACGTACCTGAATCTAAGGTCAAGGTGAACTACGTCGAAATCGGTGGCGGTTTCGGTGGAAAGACAGTCGTTTACCTAGCACCTATCGCTGCACTGCTCTCCCGCAAAGCGGGCGGACGTCCAGTGAAGCTGGTCATGGATCGATCATCTGTATTTGAAGCCACAGGTCCAGCACCTGGGGGCAAGATTCGAATGAAAATCGGTGTAAACAAGGACGGTAAAATTCAAGCCGCCGACACCGATCTCATCCTCGAAGCCGGTGGATTCCCCGGATCAGCCGTTGGCGCAGCAGCAATCTGTGTATTCGCTTGCTACGACCTCCCTGTATCTCGAATCACCGGTTACGACGTTCTCGTAAACAAGCCAAAGTCAGCTGCATACCGAGCACCTGGCTCGCCACAGGCATCTTTCGCTATCGAGACTGTCATCGACGAAATTTGTGACGAACTCGGCTTCGACAAGATTCAGTTCCGACTCGACAACGCTGCTCACGAAGGCACACGACGTGGTGACGGAGTGCAGTTCATTCGTGTTGGTCTTGAAGAATGTCTCGTAGCCGCTAAAGAGTCCGACCACTGGAACGCACCGCTTGGCGACGCTCCTGCAGGCAAGGCTCGCGGTCGCGGTATCGCTTCTGCCTACTGGATGAACGGTGGCGGTAAGTCGACTTGTGACCTGATGCTTCAGGACGATGGCACGGTCATGTTGAACGAAGGTTCTGCCGACATTGGCGGAACACGAACTTCTATCGCCATGCAGGCTGCTGAAGTTCTCGGCATCCCCGTTGAGGACTTCCACCCATCTATCCCCGACACCGACTCGATCGGTTTCACGGGTGTGACTGGCGGATCACGAACGACTTACACGACTGGCCTAGCCGCTTACAACGCTGCTCAGAAGCTAGTTATTGAGTTGAAGAGCCGACTTGCCGACCTCTGGGAGACCAGTGCCGACAAAATAGACTTCAACGAAGGTACATTCACTGCGAACGGCGATTCGATTGGTATTCAGGAACTCGCTGGCAAGCTCGACCCAACTGGTGGTCCCGCAACCTCGACTTCTTCCGTAAACCTTGCCGAAGCCGGTAACGCCTACGGTGTTCAGATCTGCGACCTCGAGATCGATCTCGCCACTGGCAAGACCGATGTTATTCGATACACAGCTGTTCAGGACGTCGGAAAAGCAGTTCACCCGCAGTACGCTGAAGGTCAGATTCAGGGTGGCGTTGTTCAGGGTCTTGGTTGGGCGCTAAATGAGGAATACTTCATCACTGATGAAGGAGCTATGGCCAACCGGTCGTTCCTCGACTACCGCATGCCTACCTCGCTCGACATGCCTATGATCGACACGATCATGGTCGAAGTTCCGAACCCACTGCACCCTTACGGTGTTCGTGGAATCGGTGAAGTTCCAATTTGCCCACCGCTTTCTGCCGCCACACAGGCAGTGAAGGAAGCAGTCGGCAAGCCTTTCTACGAACTGCCGGTCAAACCTGGTCGAATCCTAGAAGCACTTAACGGCGACTAATTAGTTCTACCAATTCAGGTGCAGTCAGGTCGTAATTGATCTCGAACAACCTGAAAGGGAGGTAAAAATGGCAACGGTCTTCCTCCCTTACGCTCTGCGCAAGTACGCTGACGGCGCAGAGCGGGTAGAAATAGCCGCCAAGACTCTTGGCGAGCTGATCGACAATCTTGAAGCTGCCTACCCCGGCACAGGCCACCATCTCGTTGAAGAAGGTCGGCTCAAGCCGGGGCTGGCGGCAATTGTCGGGCACATGGCGACCCGAAGAGGTCTGCTACAGAAGTTAGAACCCGATACCGAGGTTCATTTCATCACAGCTATATCTGGCGGTTCCGGGATTTTTGTCAAGTAATCGATATTCATCTCAGTCCACACCTCGCTGATAGGATTGGTGAGAATTCTCTGCACAGGTGAGCGCATCAAATGCCCACACTGAACCGAAAGCAGCAGCTGGAAACCTAGAATATGTCCATCAAAGAAATTTCGACCGATCTATCAACCGCCAAGTTCGATTTCGAAGATGGCGCGCTGCTCGGAGCCGCTTGCAAGCAGGTTATTGCCGATGGCGTCACATCGATGCTGAAGGCCGTTGGCGACGGTGTCGACGCTCAAGGAACTGCCGACACTCCGAAACGCGTCGCCAACATGTACGACGAACTACTCTCGGGCTACTCGACCGACCCAGTTGAGCTTCTTAACGGGGCAATGTTCGATGTTGAATACGACGAGATGGTCGTGGTGAAAGATATCGACTTCTACTCCCTCTGTGAGCACCATCTGCTGCCGTTCTACGGGAAAGCTCACGTTGGATACCTGCCAAACCAGAAAGTTATCGGACTTTCAAAAATTCCGCGCATGGTCGAAATGTTCGCTCGCAGGCTTCAAGTGCAAGAGCGAATGACCCAGCAGATCGCCCTAACCCTCGATGAACTGATCCAGCCAGCTGGCATTGGCGTAGTTGTTGAAGCGAAGCACCTTTGTGCCGCCATGCGAGGCGTGCGCAAACCCAACACAACAATGACCACTAGCGCCGTGCGCGGTCAGTTCAAGAACAATCCGTCGACTCGAGAAGAATTCTTCAGTCACGTCAGACAATAGTCACCACTCAGCCGTAATCAGAGAACTTCTGTCGCATGGATCCAAACGGAAAAGTTGCCCTCGTCACAGGCGCAGGAAGAAGAGTCGGGCGATCGCTCGCACTGGCGCTCGGCGATGCCGGCTGTCGAGTAGCAGTTCACTACGGACAATCTGAGCAAGATGCGAACGAAACTGTCGCCCTCATCCAATCGATGGGCAGGGAAGCCGTAGCTATTCAAGCCAATCTCGAAGACCCAGCACAGGTAGCGTCGCTTGCCGACTCAGTCGCGGAACTATTGGGGCCAATCGAAATCTTGGTCAACAACGCTTCGATATTCGAAAAAATTGAACTCGAAGACGTTTCGACTGACGAATGGGATCGACATTTTGCTATCAATGTTCGAGCACCGTTCATTCTGGCTCAGGCTATGCAGGCCCAGTTAACGTCCGATTCTCACGGCAAAGTCATCAACCTCAACGATTGGCGCACAGCCCGTCCGACTCGATTTGCCTACGGTATTACTAAATCCGCTCTTTCAGGGCTCACTCGCACGCTGGCGCTTTCAATGGCGCCACATGTGCAAGCCAACGAGATATCTCTTGGCGCAATACTCCCGCCATCCGACATTCCTATCGATCGACCTCGTAGAGAAATTGAAATCGACCTTGGCCCTGCGGATCGAATGGGATCGCTCAACGAAGTAGCCGATACCATGTTGATGCTAATAAAAATCGACTTCATTACCGGTGAAACGATCAACGTCGATGGCGGCAGGCACATTCAATAGCCAACACAATTAACGACTGCTCTGAATACACATCCAAGCAACCAATTCGATTCGCTCTCAGCACGAAATAATCAATGCCCCCGCTCACAACATCATCTTCTTCATCAGATAATTCTGGCCCGCTCGACACCGTTCGCATCGAGCGACTCGTTCTCGACTGCATAATCGGAATAAATCCTTGGGAGCGCCTTACAAAGCAGCGCATCACTATCGATATCGAGATGAACGCCGATCTTTCTGTAGCCGGCGCGTCAGATTCGATCGAAGACACGATCAACTATCGAACAGTGTCTAAAGCTGTGACAGCGGAGATTGAAGCTTCAAGCTACGGATTGGTAGAAGCGCTAGCATCCCGAGTAGCCGAAATCTGTCTCGAAGATGAACGCGTTCAGTCGGTAGAAGTGACTGTGAGAAAACCGGGAGCTGTAAGAAAAGCTACCGCAGTTGGCGTAATTATCAGGCGCAGCAGGTAGCTCTAAGCTACGGCGCTCTGACCGAACTGAACCCTGAACTCGCTCTCGGCATCCCGAACACGCGCCGCAAGTTCCGACAACTTGTCGTCGTCAGCTCCAAGCTCTTGAGCTTGGCCGAGAACGCCTAAGGCAGCGATAAGTTCGGTTGCTATTTGATTCTGATCAGTATGCATCGTGATGTTGTCCGGGCCGGTGAACAGTTCACACAGTGTCGAATGTGCGAGAGACGGTTAATCCTAGAGGTAATTCGAGATGACCAGTTGGACGCCAAAACTCACAATACACAATTTGTAGTGTTTTTACGTTGGTAAACCACTACAAATTGCGACACTAGCTCAATTATGACTCGCCTGTGACGGCGCGCCATGCAGGGAAACACCCAGTCACCAATCGGCGCGCCACTGGGGAATCAAGTGATTGTCGTCATCACAGCAGACTAACCAATAGCTAGATTGAACTCAAAATCTATTTGTCGGCCGAATTCTCCCAACCGCGCACGTAAAAAACGCATGATTGGGGAATGCTGTGAACAGTCGACAGCGCGCCGCAAGCTATTTACCAGGCGAAGCGTCACTGCTCGGCGGTGCTTGCGGAGGTCCGCCGCGTTTTCGCAACGGAACTTCTCGAATAAAGATCGTTGCCAGCACTGCGATGACAACGAAAATGAAAGCCAAGAAGAACACATCTCCGATTGCACCCGCCAGTGACTCTCGAATTGCTTCGAATACCTGGTCCCCGAGAGCAACTCCTGATTCACCAGAAGCCGCAAATGCATTTCTCAAACTCTCTGAGCCTTCAGCATTCAACAAAGCATTCGGGTTACTGGTTATCTGTTCCAACAACTGCGGAGGAACGGCCTCGATAGCCTCAGAAGGCAAATTATCCTGCATGCCATCTTTGAACTGGCGCACCATGTACGACCCGAACAGCGCGAGACCAATAGACCCTCCGACCGATCGGAAAAACTGAGTCGATGAGGTCGCAATACCCAAGTACTGCTGCGGAACACCGTTCTGTACCGCAATGGTGAACAAAGGGAACGACGTGCCGAGCCCGAAGCCCATTATGACTGCCGAGATAAGCGCGTAAGCGTGCGTCGTATCACCTGAAACGCGACTAAGCAGGAACATTCCAGTCGCCATGATCGAAACACCGACAATACCTTGAAGTCGATAGTGACCTCCGGTTCGAGCGAGGATTTGACCACTCGTCGCAGCTCCGAACACGATTCCTAACATCATTGGTGTCAGGAAACTTCCGCTGGCTGTTGGCGATGCTCCGAGCACGCCTTGGAACAGAAGTGGAATAAAGAATATTGCGCCGAACATCGCAAACCCAGTCAAGAATGTGACCAGCAGCGCGATTCCGACGATTCTGTTCTTGAACACTCCAAGGGGAAGAAGTGGTTCAGCAACGCGCGTCTCGTAAATAACGAATACGACCAGAGCAACCCCACTGAATATTAGTGAGCCAGTCACAAGCGGATCAGACCACTCGTATTGGTTTCCACCCCACGAAAGCCCGAGTAGCCCCGGCACGATCGCGAACACGACCAATACAGCGCCACCAATGTCGATCTTCCGCTTTGGGCCGTCTTTCTTACCGTTCGGGAACAGCTTGATGAACAGTGCGATCACAGGAATACCAAGCGGAATGTTCACTAGGAAAATCCACTCCCATGAGAGCTGATCGGTAATGAACCCGCCCAGAGTTGGTCCTAAAACCGAAGAAACACCGAACATCGCTGAGATGATTCCCATGTACTTGGCTCGTTCGTTTGGTGGAAACAAATCGGCAATCGTCACGAACGACAACGCCATAATCATTCCGCCACCTACACCTTGAACTCCTCTGAAAATAATCAGAGCATTCATGCTCGGCGAGAACGCGGCTAACGCAGAGCCAACAAGGAAAATCGCTATCGCACCAACGAACAACCACTTCCGCCCGTAAACGTCAGACACAGCCCCGGTGATTAGTACAACCGAGGTCGAGGCCACGATGTAAGCCGTTGATATCCACGTAAAACGGTCAAAGCCATCGAGATCGGCCATGATCCTAGGAATCGCAGTCGCAACGATCGTCTGATCGAGCGATGCCAGGAACATCGCGAACATCACGCCGATCAATGTCAGCTTGATTTGACCCGGGGTTAGACCCGGATCTTTCCAATCGCCCATAAACGGAGCGGCCTTAGCTTCAGCCAATGCGTAACTACCTCTGAATCTCTAGTTTGAAGAGATCAATTCCGAGTCTACATAGGGTTAGATAAAGAACCTACGACGACGAATCTTTCATCGCTTCGAACACACGTTCCGGGCTCATCGGAAGCCGGGTCATTCGAATATCGATAGCGTCGCTAATAGCGTTTCCAATAGCAGCAGGTGGAGGAATGATCGGCGGTTCGCCGACTCCTCGAATCCCGAACGCACCGTCATCGGCTGGAGTTTCAAGAATTACAGTGTTGATCATCGGCAAGTCCAGAGCCGTTGGCATCCGGTAGTCGAGGAACGAAGCGTTTTTCATCAAGCCCTGATCGTCATAAACATACTCTTCAGAAAGAGCCCAACCGATTCCCTGCACAGCGCCACCCTGCATCTGGCTCTCGACCTGCGTCGGGTTGATGCACTTACCGACATCTTGGAACAGCGTGAAGTCGGTCAACTGAACCTTGCCTGTGTCGGGGTCGACTTCAACATCCGCAACCGCCATTGCGTAGCCGTTTGCGGGTCGCATGCCGGGATCATTCGAAGCCGTCGCAACAACGTTCGAGCCGTTCTTCGTTACAGCCGCTCCAGCATCCTTGAACGAAACCTTGGAATCTTGATTATCACGAGCGTAGAAATTTCCGTCTTCGTACTCGACAAATTCAGCCTCGACGCCAAAACGAACTGCCATCTTTTCTTTCATCTGCTGAATCACTGAAGTTCCAGCTTTGAATACTGCCTGACTCAGCGTTCGGGTGATTCGTGACCCTGCGGCGTTTCCTGTGTAAGGAATGCCTTCGGTGTCGGCAGTATGTACATTCACCTCTTCAGGCTCGATACCGAGCGTCTCCGCAGCAACCTGGGCAGTTCCCGTACGAACGCCGTGAAGGTCGACCGCCCCGATCGTCACATCGACTCCACCATCATGGTTCACCATGACGCGTGCGCTTGAAATTTCGATTCCGCACGGCCACCAGCCGATTCCTACTCCACGACCTACCGGCCAACCGTTTTCACTCTTCTTCACGGGTCGGTTGTACTCGTCGGAAGCTTTCACCGCTTCGAGCATGTCGACGATGCCGATACGGGTGTACTGCTCGTCATCGACGTTGGTGTCGCCGGTCTTAGCGGCATTCTTAATGCGGAAGTCGATCGGATCCATTCCTATGCCACGAGCCAAATCGTCCAGAGTCGATTCGCCACAGAAAGTAGCGACAGTCGCACCCGGTGCTCGGTACGCAGCGACACGTGGAGCGTTAGTCACAACGTCATACGCGTCGACCTTGGAATTTTCCGGTTGATAGCAAGCGAAAATCGTCTGCATACCTCGAAGAACTGGCGATCCTGGGAATCCACCAGCTCCAAATACCAGTCGAGACTGTGCAGCCTTAAGAACGCCGTCTTTGGTCGCCCCCATCTTCACGGTTACAACCGCTCCCGATGCCGGACCTGTCGCCTTCAAAACCTCTTCACGTGTGAGAACGATTTTGACCGGCTTGCCGGACTTCTTCGAAAGAATCGCAGCTACTGGGGTGACACGAGGAGTGTTCTTTGCGCCAAACGCTCCCCCAACTTCTAGTGGTATTACTCTGATTTTGCTTACATCAACGCCCAGCAAATTAGACATATTTTGGCGAAGTGGGAACGTACCTTGCGAATTGGCCCAAACATCTAATCGGCCGTCATTGTGCCAGTGAACAGTTTCGGCTTCTGGCTCAAGATAGCCCTGATGAACGAGCGCAGTTCGGTACGTTCGTTCGACCACGACGTCTGATTCAGCAAATCCTTTTTCGACATCGCCTTTTCCACCTTCCATATGCCCGGCAATGTTGCTCGGTGCATCGGCAGAACCGGAAAGCGATGTTGCGATTAGGCCTTCGTGGAGAAGCGGCGCATCCTGCGACATCGCCTCAATAGGGTCGGTTACAGAAGGAAGAACTTCGTACTCAACTTTTACGAGTCGAGCCGCTTCTTCTGCGATGTGAATATCGGTCGCCGCAACGGCAGCTACCGGATGCCCTTCAAATAGTGCTTTCCTACGCCCCATGATGAGGTTGGCGAGGAACTGAATGCCGATCTCGACTTCACCTGTGTCGACATCGCCCGAAACGTCAGAAGGGAAGTCGGCTGCTGTGCAAACGGCTTCTACTCCCGGCAACGCTTCGGCAGCCGAAGTGTCGATAGATACGATACGGGCGTGTGCGTGCGGACTTCGAACGAACTTGGCAAACAACGAACCCTGTGCCGTGAAATCGGCACCGAATATTGCCTGTCCGGTTACTTTCTCGTCACCATCGATTTTTCGGTATCGTTTTCCGAATTGTTTGAAATCTAAACCGTCGGCGTTTGCTCTTGTTTCAATAGTCACAAAAAGTCTCACTAATGGGCAAAAAGGTGTTCATCGCGCGCATGAAAGAAACCCGAGACATTCCGATCACGCGCTAAGTCCGCCACTGTACCACGCAGACGGCTCACGAATTGTCGTTTAACCTCGATCAATTTCCAAGGAATACCGCTCTGGAACACGACCTTAGTCTGCACTTCGAGACAAGCGCCTAAATTTTTAGCACGATCTACGGCGGCGCTTCCCTGCTGGCATCACCAACCTCTTTTAGTCCGATCACCCGTCACGACGTGCCAATTGCAACACCGTTGTGACTAGACGAAGATTATCCTGTTTCGTCTACAACACCTACCTAGGTACGTCGCGATCACACTCAACATGACACAGCACACCGCCCCTACGGATGTATCTACTCCAAACGCGATTGCCAGCGAGTTCAATCGACAAATCGTAGACGGCCTACATTCAACAGCCACTCTCGCTGTATTCAAAGACGGCAAGCAGGTAGTCGATCTAACACGCGGCGCTGCACACGCCTCACCGCTGTTTCGTGTGTTCTCAATGGGAAAGCCACTCGCAGCCGCAGTTCTGTGGCGATACAAAGCACGTGGGCACTTCGACTGGGACACCCCGGTCGCCGAGATTTGGCCTGAGTTTGGAACCCGAGGCAAATCGTCAGTAACTATCAGCCATGTCTTATCTCACTCCGCAGGGCTTGCTTCTCACGAGACAGTTCCAACCAGCGATTACAACGATTGGGGTCGAGTGATATCTCACATCGAAGATATGACCCCCGTGACCGTACCCGGCGAAACAGTTCACTACCACTCGCGTACGTTTGGCTGGATTGTCGGTGAAATTGCAGCTCGTATTTCGGGACTAACGTTCGATGAAGCGTTCGCCCGCGAAGTCACTCTGCCTCTTGGACTAAAGAACACAACGTTCATCGTCGACCAGTCTGAATTCGGACGACTGGTACCGGTCGACGCAAGTGACGAATGTGCTGACCCAATGAACGTCGCTCTGGTGAATGCATTAGCTAGGGCGCAAATAACGATGCCCGCCGGATCGATGATCACAACTGCGAGCGATGTCGCAAAGTTCTACTCAGCGATATCTGGTAAAGGCAAGCTGAACGGTGTTCCGTGGCTACCTCAAGGTGTCATCGCAGACGTAACTTCCCTTCACGCAGAAGGCGCAGATGAAGCATCAGGCAACTACTCACGAGTTGGTCTCGGAGTGCGATTACCGTCCACACCACCGAATCAGTACGCAATCGACGATGATTCAACTACGGTCGGTCATGGCGGCATGGGTACTTGCACTGGATGGGCGAGTTTGGTCGAGGACGTATCAGTCGCCTACATAACGAATCGCCTCCAGCTCGAACTGCCAAACAAATTACGCCTCCACGATATGTCGATGGCAGTTCGCAAGTCGTTGGATGCTGGTGAGTTGGATCAAGTGGACAACGTCAGCCAATTACAAATACATCAGACCGACACCAAACGTGTATGGCCCGGAAAAAACTGGGAAGAGGCCGAACCCGAAGAACTAGGATTCGACCGTGCGAAATTAGCTGAAGCAGGGCGTTATCAAGCTGAAATAGCAGTAGATCAGCCGTATCGAATCTTGATTGCACGACACGGGAAGATCGCCGCCGAATGGATATTCCGTTCCGATCCAATCACTGAAGCCCACCAAGCATCCGCATCGAAATCGACTTTCTCGTCGGTTCTCGGAATCGCCATTCAAGAAGGCGTAATCAAGTCAGAAAACGACCGAGTCGCCGACTACTACCCCGAGATGCTCGATGTCGCTCCGGGAGAAGGCCCCAAAGAAGGTCGCTACGCGTTCCCTGAAAACGAAGGAATCACGTTCAAACAGCTGATCGGCAATACATCCGGATATATGAAACCGGGCGAAGCCCCCGGAAAGGTTTTCAACTACCAAACGTTTGGTATGAACATCCTCACTCACGCCATAGCGTCGGCGTACAGCCTTTACAAGTCTTCGAAGCCTGAGCAGGGAGCCGGGTTCGGAACTCTTACTGAGTGGAAGATTCGAAACGTCATCGACGGTAACTGGTCGTGGAAGTACGGTAATTTCGATATGCACGCCGAAGCAAAGCTCGGCGTATTCGGCTACATGACTTCGTACCAGATGACCCTACGAGACATGGCTCGGATGGGTTGGCTTTGGTTGAACAAAGGTAACTGGAACGGAACTCAGGTGATCCCCGAAACATGGATCGAGAAAGCCACAAGAGTTTCTGAGGAAATACTTGAAAACGAACCCATCGACCGACACGTGTACGGTCTCGGGTTCTGGTGTAACGATCAAGGGCAAGTCTGGCCTGAACTCCCCAAAGACTCGTTCGCCGCTAGTGGGGCTGGAAATCAGCACATATGGGTCTGCCCGAGCCTCGATCTAGTCGTTGCGCAATCGCCGGGTATCTATCCGTCTCACGGAGCATTCGATTCCGAAGAACAGATCGAAGATCGCCGATCGATCCAGGGCCTACTCGGACGAATCGTCGACTCGATCGAGTAACCAGCTATGCAACATCTGCAAATAGAGTCTTAGTTCGCATCTCGAACTAACTTGGGGCTACTGGTAACCTTCGCCAACACGTTGGATTGAAACTCGACCTAAAGGAACCAAATGGCTGATCGTTTCTTTGCGCTAAGCATTGCCGGAGGGCGAGGCGAACGACTTCGCCCACTTACCGATAACCGACCAAAACCAATGGTCGAAATCAACGGAAAGCCAATCATTGGCTACCAAGTCGATTGGATGCGAGCCCAAGGAATCACCGACGTCGTGTTCCTTACCGGATACATGGGCGGAATGATTCAAGACTACTTCGGCGACGGATCTGAACACGGAATCACTGCACACTACTCGATGGAAAAAACTCCGCTCGGACGTGGTGGAGCCATCAAGCAAGGGCTGTCGTTCGTCCCGCAGGACGTCAAGAACGTGCTCGTAGCCAACGGCGACATCATCACGAACCAACCTCTAAACCCAATAGCAAAACTTCACGAAGAATCGGGTGCAGTAGGAACAATGATGTTGGTTCCATACCCAAGCCAGTACGGTGTGGTTGAATCGAACGATCAGAACGTAGTGATCAATTTCATCGAAAAGGGCAGCCTACCGTTTTGGATCAACGCGGGAGTTTATCTGTTCAATCGCAATATCGAATCGATGCTGCCCGATATAGGCGATCACGAAACTTCAACATTCCAAGATCTCGCAAAAGAAGGCAGACTCTCTGCATATCACTCAGATATGGCGTGGATGAGCATCGAAAGCCCGAAGGATGTGACAGAAATAACGGCGCTAATCAACGAAGGTCACGTGGTCTTAGCCGGGAATTAGTATTCGACTATTTCTCTAGCTAGACGAAGCGAAAAGCGTAAGCAGATCGTGCCTAGAGATTATGCCAACCGGTTTGCCGTCTTCGAGGACCGGCAGATGGTGTGATTCAGAATCGACTAACAATCGCGCAATTTCACTCAGATGCGTATCAGGTGAAACGGTTGGAGCATCCTTCCGCATCGCATCGCCCACCAGCGTATTCCTAGTGTTCGCGATAACTTCTTCGATGTTCTCTCGGTCGCCTAGCTCGCTTCCAAGCAATCGCAACACAGATCGACGAACAAAAGGAATAAGACTTTCTTCTGGCAAGTACTTCGATTCCGACATCAGACCTACGAACTGCCCGTTCTCATCGACAACGGCAAGTGATCCAACGTGCTTATCGAGCATTACCCGCGCTGCCGCAGAAACAGGCTTGTCGACCGTAATAGTTATTACTGGAGTCGACATTATTTCAGACGCTAGTGTAGTGAGCATAAAATCGCTTTTACTTCGTAACTAATATTCGGAACACGAATCGGAAACATCAACTGGAAGCTTAAATCTGAATCCGTCGACTTCACTATAACTCTATGCACGTTAATTCAGCGTGAATATAAAACGGAGAGTTCGGCTGAAAAATATCAGGCAGTTTGAAGTGCGAGAGTCTGACGAGCGAGCCGGGCAACTTTTATCGAAGCAACCGGAATAATTTCTGAACTTGTATCGACGATAATGTCGTACAGGCTAGGGTCTTCAGGCTGTGCGCCATAAACGTCGCCGAAATACTCTCGCTGGAGCTTCTCGCGACGTTCGATGGTGTTCTCGGCATCTGCTGCCGACTTCAAGCCTTCACGCTTCATTATCCGCTCGACTCTGTCTTCCCAAGAAGCGAATAATCCGACTTTCAATGCAGATCGGTCGCCAGCCTCAACGCAACCCGCTCGATGCACAAGCACCGCGTTGCCAAGATCGAACAAATTGTCGACATTGCTTGATGCAGTCGTTTGCGAATGCTTCTCAGCAGGACCATCACTATCCCATGTCAGCGGAAGCAGTAGTGCCTCCGGAACATTGAAGTACGGGTCGCCAGCTGCATTACCGAGTGCAAATCCTGAGACCGCACGTTCGACAATCGCCCAGAACCTATCAGTAACACCAACAGGCGCCTTCGGCCTAGTATCTGAAACTGAACGAGGCAGAGCAATCCGATCGACGTAGTCGAAATCAAACATTCGTGCCACTCGCTTGCCCAATTCAGGGCCGCCAGCACCAATCTGTCCATCAATCGTAATTACTGACATTCAGCTCCTAACGTTCCCATTAGAATGCAAATCTGCATCCTCATCAGAGAACTCGAGGGAAGTTCTAAACAACTTCCACATCGAAACTGCCTTCTCGCCAAGTGGGTGTGTCGAAGGATCGAACAACCACCTTGTCACTGCTGACTGGATCATACCGAAAAATATCATCGCTGCCGCATCTGACTCAACCGATTTATCGATCTCATCTCTCTCAATACCCTGAGAAATAATCTCAGATACGAGAGACAAGTATTTTTCCACTAAACGTCGGCCAGCGGAACGTACTCTTGGCTCTTCAAATTGAGCCGCTTGGGCAATAACTACAAACGAAATACCCTGTCTAAGCTCAACGTACGAAACGTGAAGCTGAAGCATGTGCTCCAAACGTTCAAGCGCATGTCTATCTGATCGAGTCGCTCTCGAAATGGCCTGAAAGAGAGATTCTTCTACTTCTTGAATTAGAAGCAGAATCACTTCTTCCTTCGACTCTACATGCCGATAAATAGCCGCTTCTGTAACGCCAACTTTGGAAGCAATGCCCCTAATAGTCAGCGCATCTACGCCACCGCTTGCGATTAAATCGCGAGCGGCTTCGACAATCTGATGTTGTCGTGTTTGATGATCTAGACGCGTACGTGTTGCCATGAGTGAAAAATACTCAACTTCTCGTTGATAAATACAATGTTAGTGATCGCTCACATACTTAGCAACCATCAAGTGTCATATAACTGCTACAAACAAGTATTTCATTCGAATTACAGTGAAGTGATGTGTACAGCATGAAGTTTGCGGTGGTAGGTTCTGATTTGAACAATTCACGCCTAAATTGGTAACTGATGTCACTACATCCCAACCGGTCAACAAACACGCGAAAACGCTCTAAACTCCGCAGGCTTCGCCATCACCCGATGCTCAGGTGGGTCGACGCGAAGTTCGTTCATAGGCCCAGAATCTACCTAGTTCAGTCGATTCTCGCTGGCGTTGTGCTCGTGGGTATTCTCATTGCGGAAGACGCAATCACCAACGGAGCGGTCGTCGCAGCAGTAGCAAGTTCGGTCGCAATCGTATTTTTCGTCCCGCACTCAGTTGCCTCGAAGCCGTTCAGACTCATCGGCGGCCACGTATCTGCCATTGCCGCAGCCCTCTGCACCGTTGGCGTGATGATGCTATTGCCCGACGCTGTTGCCACTAATCAGATCGTGATCCACACGCTGCAAGGCATGTCGCTGGCACTAGTGATCTTGTTCATGACAGTGACCAACACTGAGCATGCACCTGCCGCCGGAACTGCTCTCGGACTCGCAATTTCAGTTCCGATTAACTCAGTGATATTCATACTTTCGGCGGCAGTAATCATCTCGATCGTTCGCATTGCGCTATTTCGGCACCTTCACAACCTGATCTAACGCGAAAACGGCTCCGAGAAATTCAAGAACTTCTTCGGAGCCGTTTTGTATTTACTTTCAGTCGTTCTTACGAACCGCCGGAAGGATCAGAAAGGAACCTCAGAAGATCGCTTTCAGGGTCGAGAATGACCGTGGTCTGCGAGTCCATGAATACCTTGTAAGCCTCTAGCGAACGTCGGAACGTGTAGAAGTCGGGATTCTTCTCAAGCGAATTAGCAAGAATCGTAATCGCCTGCTGTTCCGCCTCACCTCTCAGCAATGCAGAAGTACCTTCGGCAGTTTCAAGAACAATGTTGACCTGTCGATCGACATTAGCCCGAATTTCCGAATCGGCCTGAGTACCCTCAGCACGCAGACCACTTGCGATCTTTTCACGTTCTGCCTCCATACGAGAGAACACACTTGTCTCTACGTCTGGCGGGAAGTCAGCTCGCTTGATTCTCACGTCAACAATCTCAATACCTAGTGCCTCTATAACGCTGGCGAAATAGGATATCGAGAACCCTTCAAGCTCCGGAGGATTAGCGTTGGCTTCAAGTAACGCTAGCTCTTCTGCGGTAGCCGGAAGCGAACGGTTAGTATCGGACGTGTCTTCGTCGATAAACACAGTCACGGCCGCATGATGCAGAGAACCGTAGTCTCTGAACAGATCAGCGCGGGAAACCTCTATTCGGTTACTAGCGATAGTGATCCTATTCATGATGTCTTCTCGAGTATCAGAAATTACTTCTTCCTGATCGTCGAGAGCAACTTCCTGTCGAAGCTGCGCATTCACAATGTCACCCACACGAGAGCCAGCCTGACTTTCATTTCTCAGGTTCTTGAAGAACACGAGAGGGTCGACAATTTTGTACCGAGCATAAGAGTCGATTACTAAGTTTCGCTTGTCAGCAGTCAGCAGTGAAGCTGGAGCGACGTCAACGCGAAGCAATCGCTTGTCGAACCGAGTCACCTGTTCTGCGAACGGTGTTTTTACCTGTAATCCGGGATCACGGTGAGATCGCTTGAACTCACCGAATCGAGTAACAATCGCTACTTCCGTCTCGTCTACCACAAACAACGTCTGCGGGACGACAATCACAACCGCCAGAATAATTACGATCAGCGGGATCATGAGCTTACCCATTACTGTCCCCCTCCCACTCCGGAAATAACCCCAGAGCCTGAATTTGAACCAGCAAGCGGCAAGAACGGCAATACTCCGGAATCAGAAAGAATGAACTTCGTAACACCGGGCAAAATCTCTTCTATAGCCTCTAAATACAGTCGTTGACGAGTGATGTCAGGCGACAACAGGTAACCCTCCAAGATTGCCTCGAAACCATCGGCTTCACCCTGAGCTCTTGCGATTCGACCCTGTTTGAAACCTTCAGCGGCTTCGGTGATCTTTGCAGCCTCACCAGTCGCCTTCGGAATTTCAGAAGCTTCGTACGCCTGTGCAAGGTTGATCAAACGTTCCCTATCCTCACGAGCACGAACAACGTCTTCGAACGCCGACTGTACTTCTAGCGGTGGGTTTACATTCTGCAACAGCACCTGCAATACGTCGATTCCACTTTTGTAATCGGCAGATAATTCTCGCATTTTGAGAAGAACTTCAGTTTGAACCTGTTCCTTTTCAGTAGTCAGAACGTCATCGATATTTCGTGAACCAACAACCTGCCGGAGGGCGGTTTCAGCAATATCTCGAAGAGTTCGACCATCTGGTCGACCAGCCGGAATCCCTCTATCTGGATCTCCCGGGTCATCTACTTCAAATAGGAAAGACTGTAGATCAGCAATACGATACTGAACAACCGCCTGGACGTCGACGATGTTCTCATCACCAGTAATCATCAGCGATTCGTTAGTAACCGACTGTGAGACTGTAAAGCCATCAGCTCCAGATCGGAAACCAAGCTCCATACGACGTGTTGTCGTAACTGCTACAACATTTCTCTTGCCAATCGGAGCCGGGTAGTGCCAGTGGAGACCACCAGTAGTGGTTCCAGTGAACTTACCGAATGTCCGCAACACTGCTTCCTGGTCGGGTCCCACAGTGTAGAAACCAGTTCCAGCCCAGACCACAGCTAAGACTATCAATACGACAAATATAAGTCCTAACGACCCTGCTCCGCCAATTCCTGGAATCTTCGGCATCGACGCCTTTAAGCGCTCGATAACCTCGTCGAGAGTCATCTCTGTTCGTTCTTCTTGCGGTGGTCGATACATTTTGTTATCGACGACCTGGGTGTCTTCGTTTGACGCCGCCATCGCTTCTCCTCGTGTCGACCGTTGATTCGACCGATACGCTGGGTAGTGTTCATTTGCTCGTTGTGTATTCACATTCGTAATTCACGCTAAGCCAGTTTAATATTTCCGACCAAATTTCTGGGCAGATTTACATACGTGACACAAGTATACCGACGTATGGCGAGTTCTTACTGAAACTCACAAGATCTACACCGATATGTCGAACAATCTTTGATAATAATCGCTGATCTACTCCGCATGCTCCAGTTCGATTCCTCGATCAGCAACAAGTTGCTCAAATTCTGCAAACGTGCGAATCGGTCTAAGCAGTTTCACCAAATCGCCAACTGTAGCGACTTGTTCACGTAGATCCCATAGGTATCTCGCTATTGGGCTCGTAGACGACGGACTTTCTGCGTACGTTCCGTGAAACGCAAAGTACGCCTGATTGACCTTGCGAATTTGATATCCGTGATCCAGTAACTCCACCCGACGCGATTCCATGTAAGCCTCGGCCTGGTCTACTAGGTTCTCAGCAAGCAGTTCGTCGGTTTTTCTTCGAGTCTCACCCATAAATCGATTGAAATTGAACGATTCAGGAATTTCGATTACGTCCGCGTCTTTATTTTCTGTCAATTTTTTTGACGCAGTCTCAGGTCGAACCGGTGCAACAAACGGCTCACCGGTAACTTCTGAATAAACCCTCAGGCCAACCTCTCGACCGAAAATATCGGCCAACGTCTCGTTCATGGATCGGATATCACCGCCTGAGAAATACGCCTGACCCAAAGGATAAAAAACCAAATGGGCATGGAGCCATTCGTGGGCAGCCGTGTCGACCAATCTCTTCAAGTGAGTCGTCGGAATCACGTTTGGATAACTCGCAAGCCCGCCGGTTTGAAGAATCACCGCTGAAATGTCGTGATCGTCAATCAACTCGTTTTCGATCCTCGACATATCTTCAATGGATATATCAGGATCGATTAACACGTCTTCGGTTCTAGAGATTTCATTTCGTGGCGAAGTGACCAACAACTTTGGAGGATCGCCTATTAGAAAATCGACGGGCGGCCATACGAACGAAGAAACAAGAGCAATCTCATCTGAACGAACAGATTCAGCGATGATCTGTTCTAAATATTCCTCCACTGAAGGTCGAATCTCATCACGTTCACCGATCAAGCGATCGACCTCATTCTGAGAGGCGACGACGGCGTTAAAATCAGGCGTCGAAACCGTAGTTACTAGGTTTAGTTCGGCTTTCGCAGCACGGATTTCATCGACAAGCACTATGTACCGATCTAGCGCCTCCCGCCGATCACTCTCGTTGGTTGGCGTCCAGGGAAAAACAGTCCAAACGCGATGAGTCCACTTATCGAAGAAATTCTCGAACTCCCACGAAACAAGTCCGTAACCGTGATCCAGCGAAGCAGCGGATGCGGGGGTGTCGAATCGTTTGTCTCCAGTTGGCACAACCAAAGCGATAAAAAGCGCGACCATGAGCAACGTCCTGAACACCCATTTAGATCGACGCCGCAGAGGGAAAGTAACCAGCCACTCAGAAACAACAAACGCGACCAACAGCAGCGACCCAATGGTCCGCATTATTAATCTATTCAGAAGTGCTAATCGGGAAGTAGGCAAACGACGGATCTTGAGCTAGTGAAACGCTGAAAACACACCGGTGGTGTTCGAATCACGATGAGAGCGTATCCAAGATATACGTATAGCGGGGGAGGTTCGGGCTTCAGAATGCTCGCAAAGTGCGATACAGCCGTCGATCTGCTGTGCTGAACTAGCTAGTCCGACGAGCCCAGAGGGTTTCATACTGCTCGCCCATTATGAGTTGAGCGAGTTCACGACGTTCCAATCGAATTAGCTCTTCGAACGCGGTTTCCGCAGCCGTTACTGCGTCAGGGAATCCACTTTCCTCAATTCGAGCAACAACCTTGTCCCACAGTCCAGACATCTTCATTGCTTCGACGTACCCGACCCAAGGAATTGCAATGATGTCTTGCGGGCGAGGGAGATCGGGTCGCATACGCTTAATCGTGCGGAGTCGGTCGGCGATGGAACGAGCCATAGGAACAACTCTCACGAGGGGAGTAACACCGTCTTTGGGACGAATATCAATTACGACAGACTGGCCAAATTTAGGAAAAAAGACAGCCAGTACTTCAGCGTTCGAGATGAACTTGAACACACCGTCTACACCATTTCCGTAACCGAAATCCAACGTATTACCTCTCGTTGCGCAGGCTTCTACATGACCCCGTATTTCACCTGAGTGATATCCAGCTTACCTCGGAAATATGAAAATTACGCCTTAAGCTCGCGAACAGTAGCAAGAAATGAGGGGAGCGCTTTCTCCCAATCGCCAACAATACCGAATCTCGCTTCTTTGAAAATGTTCGAATCGCCATCCTTATTTATAGCCACTATCGCCCTTGAACTCGAGCAACCCGCCATATGCTGGCTGGCTCCTGAAATTCCGATCGCAATGTAAACATCAGGGCTCACCGACTTGCCGGTGAGCCCAACCTGGTGCGAATGATCTATCCACCCAGCATCACAAGCGGCACGAGAAGCACCGACTGCACCACCTAAAGCATTTGCTAGATCGGCGAGAACACTAAACGGCTCAGGACCGCCCAATCCACGCCCACCGCTAACTACGAAGTTCGCATCTTCCAACCGAACGCCCTCACGAGCTTCAGCTACGGTTCCAGTTACCGATACCACCCGCTCGACGTTGACGTCAGATTCGAACGCTTCTATCAAAGGCAAGCCAGTTTCTGTACCCGCCTCGTACACACCGGCTCTCAGCGTGATTATCGCTGGACGCGTTGGGATTTCGAACTCAGCAAGAGCGCTTCCGCCGTACACGGGACGCGTAACGCTAACGCCATCACCGGCGTTCGATATTTCGATACAATCAGAAGCAAACGCCGAGTCGGATCTAAACGCCATCCGAGCGCCAACTACAGATCCAAAATCCGATTTACTGAAAATTACGATTTCAGGAGAAGTGGATTCAACAAGTGAGGAAATAACGGCTGTTGCCTGATCGTAAATTCCTGCATCTGCATCGTCTACCGAAGAGAGTGTCACGATTTTTCCGACTGCCAACGTGCTCGCCGAAGCAGGTGCTTCACCAGCAATCACAACCGTCACAACAGAATCAACAAGCCCCTTGGCAGCAACGATCGCTTGAAGAGTCGACTGGCTAATTTCGCCTTGTTCGTCGCATTCAGCGACCACCAATATCGATGTCATTAAATCAACTTCTCCTCGCGCAGTCGTAGTGCAAGTTTCTTTCCTGAATCGGCTTCATCTTCACCCTGGATAAGTTCAACCTGCTTGTTCGACTCGGGAATATAGAGATTCTTCAACTCCAGCTTCGGAGCGAGATCATCGGATGAAAGTCCTATATCAGCCAAAGAGAATGTTTCCGCCTTCTTCCTGCTCGCCTGCATGATTCCACGCAAGTTTGGATACCGAGGTTCACCAAGTTCATTCGTGATTGTTAAAACCGATGGGACAGGAGCGGTTATCGTCTGGTAACCGTCCGGAATCACGCGTTGAAGCGATACCGAATCGCCGTTCAGTTCTAGTTTCTGAACAAGTGATACAAGCGGCAATCCCAAGACTTCTGCGAGACCGAGAGTGACGTGCGCCTGATCCCAGTCGGAAGCTTGTCGCCCGCCAAGGATCAAATCGTAGTGTCCATCTTTTTCGATAGCTGCTGCAAGTACCTTTACGGTGGCTGCCGAATCGATGTTATCCAGCCTTGAATCGTCGACTAGTACCAAACGGTCAGCGCCCATAGCAAGCGGCTTCTTCATAGCATCCATCACGAAATCGCTACCGACCGATAACACCGTGATCTCAACTTCGGCACCAGCATCACGTAGTAAAAGCGCAGCTTCTACGGCGTTCAGGTCGAATCCGTTTACGACCGGTGGCACTCCGTTTGGTGGAATGACACTGTTCGTCGATTCGTCGATCTTGAACTGCGATGGAGGAGTTTCAGGGTCTGGAACCTGCTTAGCAAGAACCACAATTCGGACAGTCAATTCAGTAATTCCAATTCCTAACAACCGGGGCACAACATTTGCGTATGCACCGCGAGAAAGTCAAAACACGATAATAGCGATACTCTAGTCTGGTCGAAATCCGCAGAGCGGTCTATAACATTATCGTTCAGCTGCAATAGCGGGTCATTTTCTTAGCCTGATATTTTGCGCTCATTTCTTCGGTTCGGTAATTCACCAGCCAGAACGACCCACAAGTCCCACAAGGCAATTCACTAGTTTTGGAATCCGTAGTCTCAGCAGCCCAACTACTTGGAGTCGATCTCGATGACCGACAGCAGGCACAATTCCAGCGATACCGTGAGTTAATCGAACTACGTAGTCAACAGTTCAACCTCACCGGTCACAAAACGTGGGACAAAATCCGAGAAGAATTGTTCATCAGGTCACTGCGAGTACTGACTCCCGCCGGTGGAAACGTACCAACACCCGAGTGGTTCGCCGGTAAACGTGTGATCGATGTTGGCACCGGTGCTGGCATACCCGGAATGATCCTGAAAATCGCACTTCCTGATCTAAAAGTAACGTTGCTCGACTCCATGGGTAAGCGAACAAATTTTCTCGCCGAAGTCGCAAACGAACTCGAACTAAAGGGATTAGAAGTTATCACCGGCCGAGCAGAAGATCTTGGTCAAGAAATCGGGCACCGTGAGGCTTATGATGTCGTTTTCGCCCGAGGAGTCGCTCGCCTGGCAGAACTTTCTGAACTGACTATCCCGTTCGCAAAAATTGGCGGAACGGTCATACTTCCAAAAAGCCAAGGTGTTCAAGATGAGGTCGACGAAGCTAGTTCCGCATTCGAAGTCCTCGGCTCAGCACCAGCATTGGTGATACCCGTCGACAAACCCGGCAGCTCCTCACCCGACGATGTGGTTTACTTGATGAAAATCTCTTCGACACCTGATCAATTTCCACGCAGAGTCGGAATTCCTCATCAGTCACCGCTGATCGAACCAGACGAAGACGACTAACGGTGATTGAATCTCGAATATCCGACTCCGCTCTCGAATAAATGTCCGAAACGCACAACGACAAATCAAAAAAACCTCAATCGGGAATGCCAAGCGCAGCAACTCTACGTGGACGAATGCTGTCGCTGCCAACACTTTTTGCAATCGTTATCGGAGCAGTTTTGCTCGGATTCGCGATGTGGCGCATCTTCGACTTTGATTGGGACGAAGTGTGGAGCAACATTAAAGGCGTTCATCTAGGTAAATACCTCCTCGCAGTCGCTCTCTACTACCTAAGTTTCTGGTTCCGTGGACTCCGCTGGAAACTTATAGCTAGAACCGCAAGCATCGGTGGCGACAATGGAAAACACGTTCCGCGCACCATAACTCTTTCTGGAATCATCCTCATGGGCTGGTTCGCCAACTCAGTTGCATTCTTACGGCTTGGCGATGCCTACCGTGGCTGGGCGTTAGCTAAAGAATCTAAAAGCGATTTTCCTTCGAGCCTCGGCACAGTTCTGGCAGAACGTGTTCAGGATATGGCTGCAGTTCTTATCCTCGTTCTTGGAGCTGCCACTTTGATCACGCTTGAAGGACACTCAAAAGTCCCTGGATGGGTAGTATTTGTAGCATTTGCCCTTGTAGCCGCACTGATAATCGGCTTATTGATCATGCGAGTGGCCGGTGAACGGCTATCACACCGATTACCGGGTCGATTCGAGGCAGCTTTTGTGAACTTCCAACGAGGAACTTTGAGCAGCTTCTCAGGCAGGGAGATACCACCACAGCTTGTCCTCGGCATCATCGGTTGGATACTCGAAATCGCCCGTTTCTACTTCGTAGCGGACGCAATGAATATCGACGTTTCGTTCGGTATCGTCATGTTCGCTGCATTGGCAAACGCCATGCTCACGACAATCCCAACCCCCGGTGGGTTCGGATTCGTTGAAGGGGGGTTAACAGGGTTATTGATCTTGTTCGGTCTCAGCGACAACGAATCTATCAGCCTTGTTGCTGTCGATAGAACTATCAGCTGGCTCAGCGTGGTGCTATTCGGTGGGATCCTGTTCGTTGTATGGCACGTTATAAAAGCCAAAAAAACCTCGACCATCTCATCTTCATCCGGCGAATAGCCCACCCTACGAATCAAAGTCGGCTAATATCATCGCCTCATTGATTGTTATTGGGATCGTTATTTAGATCATCCCCAGATTCGATGGCTCCACATTGCCGTAAGCAGAGGTTCATTTGTATGGCTGACAAGAAAAAAGTGCTCGTGACTGGCCTAAGTGGTCTTGTTGGAAGCGCGCTAAGAAGTGATTTCGAAGAGAAATACGAACTCTCGTCACTCTCTCGTTACGGAACTGAAGGACTCGACGACGCCCATAATTTCAAAGGCAATATCGCCGAAATCGACACGATGATTCCTGCTTTTGAAGGGCAACACACCGTCGTTCACCTCGCCGCCGACCGCAGCGCCAACGCCAACTGGGAATCAGCACTTCGAAATAACTTTGTCGGCGTCTATAACGTCTACGAAGCTGCAAAACGCACAGGCGTCAAACGGGTCGTGTTCGGCAGTTCTCAACACGCCATCGGCGGCTTCTACCGCGACGAACCGTACAAATCGATTCTTCAAGGAAACTACGAAGGAATCGAGCACGGAAAGTTCAAGAAGATCGACGAAACCGTTCCGTTCCGACCCGATGGCTACTACGGTGCCTCAAAGGGTTACGCAGAAGGACTCGGCAGCTTCTACTCTGAGTGGCATGGTATTTCTTCGATAAACATTCGAATCGGTTGGACCATCTCAGATGACGACCCAACAGTGGCCGCAGGTGGGCTTGCAATGTGGTTGTCGCACCGTGACACAGCTCAGATCCACGTCAAAGCTGTCGACGCTCCTGATGACCTGATGTACACGGTTGTATTCGCCATGAGCGACAACCACTGGAACATCTTCTCTCTCGACAAAGCACGCGAAGTACTTGGATACGAACCTCAGGACGACGCCGGACAAGTGCTGAATCCCACCAAGGGATTATCAGATCGAGACGACACGGACTTCAAGCAACACGAAGAAGATCCCGAAACTTATTAGATCACGTCCATAGAGCAAAACGTTCTCCCTCAACCTAGCAAAGTACTCGGAATCAAGTTCAGCATGACATTGGACGTTTGAGCAACTAGGATCGTCGTTCATCAAATCGTCAAAACACAAGCGAAATCACAGCACCCCTTGTGCTACGATTTTTTAATCGGGCATTTCTGACCACCGTGCATCGCACACGTTGAACCGCCCGGCCTCCATAAAACGGGGCTGTAGCTCAATTGGTAGAGCGCTTCAATGGCATTGAAGAGGTAGAGGGTTCGAATCCCTCCAGCTCCACCAGAATTCATGCGATAGGCCACTGAGAAATCGGTGGCCTATCTGTTTAATACCGTTATGTTCTACTACGTCATCATCATCCCAGCACATCGAACACAGTGTCTATAATTCTCGAAATTAAACCTAACGACTTCGGCAAAAATATTTGAAACTCTCCATTCTCGATCAATCTCCAATAAGCGTCGGCAAAACAGCGCACGAAGCTGTGCAGGCAACCCTCGACCTCGCAGAGAAGGCCGACAAATGGGGCTACACACGCTACTGGCTTGCCGAGCACCACAGCTCCGACACACTTGCCGACGCCAGCCCTGAAATACTACTGGCAGCCATTAGTGCACGAACAGACAACATCCGTATCGGCTCCGGCGGCGTGATGCTCTCTCACTACAGCGCCCTCAAAGTCGCCGAAATATTCCAAATGCTTGAGGCGTTAGCGCCCGGACGTGTAGATATGGGCCTTGGCCGCGCTCCTGGCTCCGATCAAATGGCAAGCTTCGCCCTGCAATCAGGACCCAACTCCGACCCGATCGAAAAATACCCACAAAAAGTTTTCGACCTGATGCGGTATCTAAGCGAAACGTTCCCAAGCGATCACCCATTCGGAAAACTTCGTGCAATGCCAGCCGCACCGAACTGGGCAGCTCCATGGTTACTTAGTTCGTCGATGGGCAGCGCGGGAATCGCTGCGAGATTAGGACTCCCGCTCTCATTCGCCCACTTCATCGCTCAAGACAACGGGCCGGAATATGTGAAGTGGTATCGCGATAATTTCGAACCGTCAGAATGGTTCGAAAAGCCACGCGTCAACATCGGCATCTCAGCCATCACCGCTGAGACAACGGAACGTGCACACGATCTCGGAACGTGTCGCCACGTGATGCGTTTGTTGCGCAACAAAGGCCAAGAAATGAAGGGTGTAGCGTCGGTCGAAGATATTAAGGCAATGGACTTCAACGGATCCGATCTGGAATTCATCGAACAGCAACGTGCCAAATCAATTGAAGGCGACCCCGATACCGTGAAGCGTAAGATCGAAAGCCTCGCAGAGCAGTACGAAACTGACGACGTAATAGTCCTAACAATCACCCACGACTACGCCGAACGCCAACGATCATACGAACTCCTATCCCAAGCATTCAACCTAACCGGTGAAGGCCGTGTGGAAAGCGCGAAGACGGGAAGCTAGCGACGTTGATCCACAAGCCGATGTCTCCAAAAAAACAAAACCGCATGCCCTGAGACCCATCTCCGGTCAGACCTACGCCGGTTTGACTGTCGTAGCACTCAGTCTTCTCACCGCATATTTCATCTCCCGAACGAACGGCGATGTCGCCGCTATTCCGAAAAAAAATTGCGCATACACGTCATATGGAGTTATTCTGATTGGGAAATGATTTTTCTTAACGCACACTTGACCGACTGCCTCTGTTGCTGTACCACCTCTGAGGAGATGGCACCCTAGCACCGCGTACAAGCACGTAACCGGAATGCCAACCCTCGCTAATCGAAAGCGGGGGTTTTTTTTTGGCAATTACTAATTCACAAAAATACATCAATCAATGACTACCGACTCTCTTTCGATAGAAAACTCAAAACCGAATGCCCTGAGACCCATCTCCGGTCAGACCTACGCCGGTTTGACTGTCGTAGCACTCAGTCTTCTCACCGCATATTTCATCTCCCGAACGAACGGCGATGTCGCCGCGATATGGGTTCTATCCAATCTATTCGGTCTAACTCTCCAACGATCACGTTTTTGCTTCGCATCTGCATTCCGAGACCTTTTCCTTTTTGGCTCGGGCCACAATATGAAAGGCATCATCATAGGGATGGGAATTTCAACGATCGGCTTTGCAGCGATCATGCATTGGATCATCCCAAACCCAGGTGCTGGATTCCTTCCGGCTGAAGCGCACATCCTTCCGGTCGGACTCTCAGTAGTAGTCGGTGGTGTTCTGTTCGGCGTGGGAATGGTTATCGCCGGCGGATGTGTTTCCGGTTCGCTATACCGAATGGCTGAAGGTTACGTAGCTTCATGGGTAGCCATCATCGGTGTCATCATCGGTCTCGGCGCACTCACACTCACCTGGAACTGGTGGTGGGCCTTCTCTATCTCAAACGAACCGAAAGTATGGCTCCCATCGGTAGGTAGCCTCGGTTACACCGGTGCAATTGTTATCACACTGCTCGGACTTGTTGCTATCTACCTTCTTGTAACTTTCATGGAGTACAAGAACGGGCTGTTCATGCCACACATCAATAAGAAGATCATCCCTGCCCTGAACTTCGACGGTCGTGTTCGAGCAACTCTCGATCCTGTGTTCAAACGCGGCTGGCCGATTGCTATCGGTGGAGTCGTTCTCGGAATTCTCGGCATCATCATGTACACCATTCACATGCCCCTAGGCGTAACTGGTGAACTGATGCGAGCATCACAACTAGGTCTCGGTTGGATGGGTGTTGATGTACCTGTACTCGACGGACTGTCGACTCTCGGTGGCTGTACTGGCCGATCCGGTGAACCGGGACTCCTCGGTCACACGTTCGCCATTACCGTTGGACTCCTACCCGGCGCACTAATTGGCGCATTGTTTGCAGGCGAGTTCAAACTTCGCCTACCAACCCAAAAGCGTCGTTACGTCCAGTCAATCACTGGTGGAGTAATGATGGGTTATGCATCGGGTCTCGCAGTCGGCTGCACCATCGGTGCGTTTTTCTCGGCAGTTCCTTCCCTTTCCTTGTCAGGATGGGTGTTTGGATTAGCAATGGCCGCCGGGGCGTTCACAGGAACGCAAGTAATCAAGAGGATCGGCTAAAACACCATGCCAGAACTTATCGAAGTTGATCTTCGTGGCGTCCCGATGCCTCTGCATCTGCAACGGGCCACCCAAGCTGTAGCAAGCGCATCCGAAGGAAATGAAGTAGTACTCACGACCGATCAAGAAGTCGTTATCAAGTACGTTCCTTCCGCCGCCGCCAAAGAAGGCCTAAAGATGCGTATGTCGATGCCAGACGAAGATGTTTGGCGAATCAAACTATCGCGAGATAGCAACAAGTAAAAAGGGAAAGAGGACAGATATATGGCTGATGAGCAAATACCGATCTTGGATGTGCGTGGAGAAATCTGTCCATACCCAATGCTGAAGACAAACGAGGCGCTGGATGGCGACCATAAAGGCGTTGTAACTATCGACATCCTTACTGACCACCCACCTGCACTGTCGACCGTCCCGCCCCAAGCTATGAAGCGGGGTTACGAAATTGAGATAGATGAGCTAGGTGCCGGCGAATGGCGCATGAGATTATCCAAAATTTAGTTTCATAGGAGAAACATAATGATTGTTCGTTCCAAATTTATACAGTTGATCACACTATCGGCACTCGTTGTCGTTGCTACGGTAATTGCAGCTTGTTCGTCTGAAGAAGAGGCAACGATCGAAAAAGCTGAAGCTTCAGGGAAGCTCGTAAGCTCTGACTGGATGCTCGAGAACCTCGACAACGAAGACGTTGTGGTTGTCGACCTACGAAAAGAAGAAGACTACGCAGCCGGACACATTCCGGGTGCTATTCAACTTACGCCTAAAGCCGTTTTCCAGCAGGAAGACGAGAATGGTGTAGCAGGTATGCTTCCAGCTGCCGCTCACATTGCAACTGCATTATCTGAGCTGGGTATCGAGCCTAGCGATACTGTTGTGTTCTACGACAGCAATTCAAACCTGTGGGCAAGCCGAGCTCTTTGGGCTATGGATGTTTACGGTCACAGCGACTCTAAGCTTATTGATGGTTCGTGGAACTACTGGAGCGCAAACGAGCTCAAGACATCAACCGATGTTCCTGAGATCACTGCATCTAACTACGCTTTCACTGCAGCACCTGACCTCAGCATTATTGCTGGATGGGAAGAAGTTCTGGAATCAGTAGACGATCCTTCAAAGATCGTTTGTGACACACGTTCTCCTGAAGAATTCTCGGGCAAGGACGTTCGAGCCGCTGCCGGTGGTCACATTCCTGAATCCAGTAATGTGAACTGGAACCGCTCAGTAAACGAGCAGGGCGAATTCCTTCCTGCTGCTGAATTACGAGTGATCTACGAAGGCGAAGGCATTCAGGGCGACAAGGTCGTATTCACGCTTTGCCAAACTGCTGTTCGAGCAACACACTCATGGTTCGTACTCCAGGAACTTCTTGGCTACGAGACTGTGAAGGTTTACGACGGATCATGGACCGAGTGGGGCAACCGCACAGACGTTCCAATTACTACTCGATAGTAATTATTCCGATCGAACAAAATAGAAAAGCGCCGGCTCAATTGCGAGTCGGCGCTTTTTTTATGCACATTTGGTCGAAGTAAGAAGTAAAACCCTCTTCCAATACAGGTTTACAAGCGACGGTTCAAAGCAAGTAATTACCTGTCGAACGAAACTTCACTTAAACACTTACTAATATTCGTGAAATTTACCACACCCACTCGACGCTACTTAAAACACTTTGCCCATCGGCGTTAAATCGGCATCAGCTACAGATTCTTGTTCTTGGCATACGGCTTCGTTGGTCCGATCATGGCAGGTATGTTCAAAGACGCCGGAACGGACAAAGAGCTTAGCGTTTGGCGGCACCATTCCTAATCACAGGAACCCTGTGCTTGCTAACTGGAATTCTCATATCGACAGCCGAAGAACCTCAACTTGAAGCCGTTGCCGAGCCGGTTACGGCTTAGCAAAATGGCTACCAATCTGTATCCTTCCCGTAAATTCGTACTTTCGACTCAACAGTTGAAGTATGAAACTGGGTTTTGCCAAAAAAACTCATGACGTGATCTATTACGTAACTGGAGACACTGATGTCTGATTCGGAACTATATTCACCTTCGGAATCGTTCGCAGCGAACGCTCACATAAAGAGCTTCGATGAATACAAAGCTGAATACGATAGGTCAATCAAAGACCCCGATGCTTTCTGGGCGGAAAAAGCCTCCGAATACCACTGGTTCAAAAAATGGGACACCGTACGCGAATTCAACTACGACGTTCGCAAAGGCCCGGTCGACATCAAGTGGTTCGAGGGTGGACAAACCAACATCGCCTACAACTGTCTCGACAGACATCTCGAAACCCGAGGCGAACAAACCGCAATCATCTGGGAAGGCAACGAACCCGGCGAACAGCGAGAAATTTCGTACACAGAACTTCACGCAGAAGTCTCTAAATTTGCGAACGTCCTGAAGTCTCGCGGAGTAAACAAAGGTGATCGAGTCACGATCTATATGCCGATGATCCCCGAGCTTGCCGTAGCAATGCTCGCCTGCGCCCGAATCGGAGCCATCCACTCCATCGTCTTCGGTGGATTCTCTGCCGACGCTCTTGGCGATCGCATGGCTGATGCCACTTCCACAGTCCTCGTCACCTGCAACGGGACAAACCGTGGCGCAAAGCCGCTGGAAATGAAGACGGTTGCCGACGAAGCTATGACTATCGCTGAAAAGCAGATGGGTAAGCCAGTTGAAAACTGCATCGTTGTCGAACGAATCAAAGACAGCATAGGCGTTGAACACGACATGCAAGACGGTCGTGACGAGTGGTACGCCGACGCTATGGCAAACGCCAGCCCTGTCAATGAAGCTGAACACATGGAATCGGAAGACCCGCTCTTCATCCTCTACACATCCGGCTCAACCGGTAAGCCAAAGGGTGTGCTCCACACCACCGCCGGTTACATGGTCTACGCCTCGCAAACCCACAAATACGTCTTCGACTACCACGACGGTGATATCTACTTTTGCACAGCCGACATCGGCTGGGTAACGGGCCATTCCTACATCGTCTACGGACCTCTTGCCAACGGTGCAACGACGCTAATGTTCGAGGGAGTTCCTACGTATCCAGGTCCTGATCGCTTCTGGCAGATCGTCGAAAAATGGGGTGTGAACCAGTTCTACACAGCCCCTACTGCTATTCGAGCCATCGCAAGCCTCGGTGACGATTACCCTGACAAGTATGAAATGCCAACATTGAAGTTACTGGGATCCGTTGGTGAGCCCATCAACCCTGAAGCATGGCGCTGGTACAACAAACACGTCGGAAAAGAACGTTGCCCAATTGTCGATACGTGGTGGCAAACAGAGACCGGCGGAATTCTCATCACGCCAATCCCGGGCGCAGTTCCAACCAAGCCTGGCGCAGCTTCAATGCCGTTCTTTGGTGTTGAACCTGAAATTCTCGACCCTGAATCCGGAAAAATTCTTGAAGGCAACGGCGTTTCGGGCGTGCTTGCACTGAAAGCAACGTGGCCGGGCCAAATGCGCACGCTTTACGGCGATCACAAGCGCTTCGAAGAAACCTACTTCGATATGTACAAAAGCTACTACTTCACCGGCGACGGAGCCAACCGTGACAAAGATGGCTACTACTGGGTCACAGGACGCGTGGACGACGTTATCAACGTGTCAGGACATCGAATGGGCACAGCCGAAGTCGAAAGCGCTCTGGTGCTGCACGAAGCCGTTGCCGAAGCGGCAGTCGTAGGCTTTCCGCATGACATCAAAGGACAAGGGATCTACGCCTACGTCACTCTGAACGTTGGACAAGACTACACCGACGAACTCAAGCAGATATTGCGTGGACAAGTTCGACAGATCATCGGCCCCATCGCATCACCTGACGTCATCCATTGGGCACCAGCACTCCCAAAAACCCGCTCCGGCAAAATCATGCGCCGAATTCTGCGCAAAATCGCCACCGACGAAATCGACACCATCGGCGATACCTCCACCTTGGCGGAGCCAGAGGTCGTGGATGATTTGATCGCGAGGAAAGGCAAGTAGGGTTACTTCGTTCCCACTCTCTAGCAGAGAGGGGACAATCACGCATTCAACTGAGCCTAAGTGGCGGCGCTTTTAGCGTTACTTGAACAACATTTGTTCATCTGTTTCATAGAGCGAGTTCTCGTATATTGCTGAGCTCCAACCAGAGATAGTGGGCGGCGCCCTCAGTGCTAATCCGTAACTCCCCTGCGTCGGACCATTGTTCAGCGAATTGATTGCAGCCCATCAGCCGACGCCCATCTCCGCTCTCACGGATTTTCGCAACATCGGATTGAGTTGGAACTTGCTGAACTTCTTCCATGCACGAACAAAGGCAGGTTTACGATGACGTGGAATTCTTCCTTCTCATCAGCTCTGCACTTTTCGAGTGCCTGACGTGCCAGACTTTGTTAAAGTGCTTCGTCAATCGTTTAGTTGCTCGCTGAAGGCGTTCACATATCTGCAGGTTATACCCCAGACGTTTTTTATCCATTGACTAGCTAAAACGAGACGAAACGACGAAACGTTCCCGGTTTAACGCTGCCGCTAAAAATTCCGAACGCTTTGCTCTACACCTCGTATGGAATATTGCTAAGTTCAGCAGCTTCCTTCATAACTATTTCGGTCATTTCACGCGGAGTCTGACCTTCGAAATAATGGGCTTTTCCGATTCGTATGGTAACTTTCGTGCGAAGTGCCGGCACGGACCAGTTCGGGGTGAACGGAATCCACTTTGATATCCATTTACCAACCGCCGAATGTTCAAGCCCCTTACCTTTTCGGTCGTACTCGATACCTATCGGGACAATCGGGATGCGAAGCTCATGACCTTTTTGCTTCAAATGACGCGTTTCGTAACGCCGGAGAAGCCCTATCAATCCTTCTTCGATCGATTCAACGGAATCGTACTGGTACTCACCCTGCGTGAAGGCAGCAGTAATCAAACGCCGATCCAGCCTGTCTTCAACATTTTTAGCAAGTTCTACAGCCCGCTTGCGTGGGTTGCCTATACCGTCTTCTTGCCAGATGACCGTGCCCACGTTCGAGGTAATTTGCTTCTGGATAAAATTGATCACACCATTGTGACCGAACGAATCAGTGGAAACAAAGCTGATGAATTCACCACTAATTTCAGCAAGAGCAAAAACGTCGGCAGAAGTACGGTGAACCGGTGCGAGCATTATCGGTCGGATATTAGGAATTTCACCTTCAACTCGACTGCTAAGCAACAGCGCACGCTTGGCAACCGGGATGAACCCCAACCGAATTACGTGATAATTGAACCGCCACCAGTTCTCTTTGAGACCCATTAAGTTCCTGCGAATACGTCGGAATAAGCGAAATACAGATAGCCAGAAAGCCAGAAAGCCAACTTAACAAGTCTATTCCTGAACATGCGCTGTGTACCTTGCGACCGATAGCAATCCCTCAGATACCCTTCGGACTATGACTACAATCGTATCCAATTCTGACCCCAAGCTAAATATTATGTACATGATGGCCGATGAGGCTATTGACGAACTAATGGGAGCCTGCGACCACCTTGTCGTGAAGACTCATTCTGCGACCTATCAAAGACTGGGCTAGCATAAAGAGATAACCAATTTCACCCTCGTCACAACCGTAGAAGAACCTCGATTCGATCGGGTTTCTTGACTGCCAGCATATATACCACTCGCAATTCATGCTAAACATGGGCATACAGCGTTCAGGTGCGGGGTGGGGCGAATAAAATTAGAGTTGGTTACCCCCACGTGTCTATCGATTTAATAATTCACAAACGAATCGCAACGCATTTAACACCTGCGGCATTCGCGTGCCTTGTCACTTTTGATTCCGAATCCGATTCGGTCACCGTAGCCGCCGTATCAGGTGATGGCACACCGTTATTCTTCCAAGTGAACAGTTCATCTCGACGTTCGCACGGAGGGCGGGTTCCTTCCATCACAGTGAGCAGTAACTGCCAATATCGCTCTTGAGACTATCTTCCGTGACAAGAAAAGTGTTTCGGCAACAGTAGGCGAATTTATCGACCGAGTTCTCCCAGATTCACTCATAAATTCTACTTTCGATCATCATCGAGGCCGATGCCGAGGCCGGCATCTTGTATGTATCACCAGTGAAATTTACGAAACCACAGATCAATTCCTGCCAGACATTTACCAACAAAGTCACCGATTCGCTCTCGAGGCTTTTCACCGAACGAAGGCTAACCGATCAGTCAGATAGAAGAACCACCCGAACAACGCCGACAAGTTCAGACTGCTGATTTGATCGGACTGATCCAACGAAACTATACGAAACCTCTGTCGCCTCGAACGTTCGGCGATATTCATCTTTCATTCGAGGTAGTCGTGAGCTAAATTTGACAAGGTGAGAGTTCGACCTACTCGACACGTTCTTGCAAAGCACTGACACTGCTTTGTCGCGGGTGCAGATCATCTCTCGCGTACGGGCTTAACGAAACGGAGTCAGTTCAATCGTAATTAACGTGACAGTGAAAAACCCTCGAGAAAAGCTCGAAGCAGCTGGCTAGTCGCGGGTGATCCACTCAGTACGAGCATATGGATAGATTATGAAAAATTGGCAGATCGACATTTCTAATCGATTCCGCCAAGCCTCGATCGACGGTACAGTGGATTCATGCTGAACTCACACAAACGAACATTTACGCTCTTTTCAGCTTTATTGGTGCTAGTGGTCGCTTCGATAGCGTGCTCCAGTGAAGCTGACTCTGAATCAGTAAATGACATTTCGTCTCCCAGCTACGAAACCTGTGAAGGATTCGTAACTGCTGAAAACCTCGGCGGAGGTACGAACCCAACTGGACTCGTTGACCGAGTAAGCATTATCGATATCACGTCGATTCCGGGCCTTGCCGATAGTGGTGCTACAGCCAACTGCTTAATCGAAGTGTTCAGAACAGTCGACGGCACCGACTCTGCAGCTCCCGGTGATTCAATCACACTCTCGTTAGTTCAGTTCGAAACTGACGAGATTGCGCTGAACTTATACAACTCAACATTGGCAGCAGCTATTCTCACAGCCGAACAAGTTGGCGATCTTGCTGAAATCCGGCAAGAGGTCATTGGCGAGCACTCGTACTTGATGGAGATCAAAGCAGGCGGAATAGGAGCGATCGCCGTCTTCGTTTCTGGTTCGACTTTCATTTCAATGAGCTCTACAACTGACGATGAAAGTAACGCATTGCTCGACGGGCAGCAGTTAGTTGATTCTGCACAAGGCGTACAATCTCGCCTGCCGTAAGTTAAAAATCGGTTAAGCGCCGGATGAACAAAGAAACTAAATTATCCAGCTGTTTGAATACGATCCTGCCACGCGCATTATGGGAGCGGCGGGCATAGACATCATTCTCGCCACCACCCGTCACGACGTCGAATACCTATCTGACTGCTGCCACCCTGTTAGTGACCAGTTTTACGTGCTGTGAGATACCGAAGCCACTCACATGACGGTCATTGGGCTGCCCCCTCGACCAAAAGCGTGAAGGCTTCATCGTTGCCGGCGCGTCTGAGGCAACCACGCTAGGAATAATGGATCCGGGGATTAAGGATCGACGTTTAGGGCGTTACACCCTTAGTAGTAAACGAAAAGAGGCGAAACCGTTCTGGTTCCGCCTCTTTAATTTGATTCAACCGAAATTTCTACTCGTTCGGGTTACACAGTGGTACTCGATTCACTCTTCTTCGCCTTACTACGACGACGATGATTACGAGTCCGATCAACCATATTGGGCTGAAAATCCCTAACCATAGTCCAATTTTGGCGAAGAACACGCCGATCGACTGCAACGTTCGAACTGCATCACGAGTGGTGTCGCGAGTATCGAGTTCGGCGGCAGCTACTCCGATTGTTTCTCGAACGAATACCAAGAAGGCTCCTGTTGCTTTGACCTCGCCTACTTCAGTCTGGCCGGTGACGGTGAGTTCGACAAAGTAGGGATTCGGTCGGTGATTTTCATACTTGTGGCTGGTGCCTACCTGCCCACCGCCTTCTTCTGCGTCAATCACACTTCCAACAGGAGCCGAGCCATCGCCGAAATTCCACGAATAAGCGATGTCTGTCACACCGTCAGGTCGAGTAAACGATGCTTCGAAATCGACCGTATTTCCTGATTCGATCGTCTGATTTTCACCAGCGAAAACTTCGATAACCGGCAATCGACTTACAGTGGTTATAAGAGTGTCTTCACCCTCGGCAAGCCCCGAATCGCCAGAACCGGTTAGTTCCGCAGTGACTATGAACGGAGAATCTTCGTCTCGATCAAAAACGTGAATGATCGGTGAGGTGATAACTTCGTCGCCATTACCAGTTGGAGCCACTCGGTTTACGGTCGATTCTCGTGTTCCATCTCCAAAATTCCACGTGACAGAGAAATTATCTATGCCCTCTGGCGGAGTGAATATCGCCCGGAAAGTCACCGGGTGACCCATCGCAGCAGCTATATCTTCACCGGCGTAGATAGTCATCTGTGCTGGAACCGATTCTAGGCTGACAGATATGAACGAGAATGCCGAACTTTGCGACAGGAACGTTAGCCGGGCTTCAAGCGATTCAAGATCGCTCTGAATACTGGTTATTTCCTTCTGGATAGTAATAGCGTCTTCAACGGAGAATGCGCGATCGTAAAGAAGTCGCAAAGTACCGAGCGTGTCTTCGAGAGTCTGTGCCCGAGCAGAAACATCGGTGAACTCTTCCGTGAAGTCATCGCTTCTGGTCGAAGACGACTTCACTTTTACGGCTAAGTCGGAGAACTGTTCGATGACGTCGTCAAATCTGTCGACTGGAACTCGAACTGAAATTGTTCCCGAGTAGTTTCGTGGCCGGTTTGATGAAACGACCCACCCGCCAGCTGCGGTTGCAATGTTCGAAATATCGTCCATCGACATGGTTACATCATCGACTGTGACCGTGAGATCGGCTGTTCGGATGATGATTCGGCCAACGGTTGCAGAAGCAATTTCATTTTCGACTGACGCAGAGCCTGAGTTTACGGAAGTTGTGATCCGCACAGTATCGGGGTATTCCGATGAGTCGTAATTACCAAACAAGGTTGAGGACGAAGCAGCAGGATTTGTCGTCGCCGCTGGTGCAGCCGCGGCCGCAGGTACGGCAGTTGCGGCAGTGCTGTAACCGCCTCCATGAGATTCCACGTCATCGGAATCACTGGAAAACGAATCATTTACAGATGACTGAAGCTTCGCGTATTGCTCCTCAGTAATGCCGTAACCGGAGTCGAGTACGGTGTCACCCGTCACGGTTACAGATGAGTCATAGCTACCGGGAGCTCGGAGATTACCCGAATTGCCAGGGGCGCCTGAAGTGCCTCGGTCAGCCGACGCACACGCCCCGACCAGTGCCAGAGCGAATATCGCAACTACTGGAAGAAAATATCGCGGATTCAATCGTTTATACATAACTGTCCCTCGCTTAGAAGAATCGACGGTCAAACGTCGAATAGTCTTCGATGCCAAACAGGTTTTGTCCGAGTATCTGATTGCGCAGCCCGGCATGACGCTGTAGTGGTATAACGTTTTACTTGACCAATTTGTTCCGCTGCTCGTTGAAATCAATAAAAGGAACCCATGGAATACAAGCTATTTGGACGAACCGGTGTGTTCGTCAGTCCGATCGTGTTGGGCTGCATGATGTTCGGGCAAAAGACCGACCTCGCCGCCACCTGCGAAATTATCGATTACGCACTCGGCGAGGGAATTAACTTCCTCGACACCGCCGATGTTTACGGCGGGGGTGCTTCAGAAGATTTCGTTGGCGAAGCGCTTCAGCGAAACGGCAAACGAAACGACGTATTTCTGGCGACCAAAGTTAACGGTCGTATGTCGCCGAAGCCGAACGATATTGGAACCAGTCGACACCACATCATCGAGGGCTGTGAAGCAAGCTTGCGGCGACTAAAAGTCGACCACATCGATCTATACCAGCTACATCGACCGAACTCGCACATTGCAATCGACGAAACACTGCGGGCAATGGACGACCTTGTTGATTCCGGAAAGATTCGTTACGCCGGAACAAGCAACTACGGGTCATGGCAGTTCGTCGAATCACTTTGGGCGTCAGAAAAGCTCGGTCTAAATCGATTTGTCAGCGAGCAATCGCCGTTCAACCTTGCCGATCGTCGTGCTGAACGTGAACACATAGCGATGTGCCAAACATACAGCACAGCATTCATTCCTTGGTCGCCGCTCGCCGCCGGGGGTCTAACCGGCAAGTACACCCGAAATGCTCAGCAGGCCTCAGGTACCCGATTTGGTGATGAAACCGACCCCGTTAAGCTCAAACGATTTAGCGGAGGCGTGATGGATATCGTCGATGGACTCGTTCCGCTCGCCGAATCCCACAACGCGACAGTTGCCCAAATTGCACTAGCGTGGGTGGCTGCACAGCCCGGCGTAACCGCGCCGATAGCAGGGCCTCGTACGCTAGACCAGTTCAAAGACAATTTAGGCGCTTTGAATGTTGAGCTAACAACAGAAGATTTAGACAAGATTGATGACCTAGCCGCTCCCGGCACCAATGTCGCAGAATACTATGAAGCTAGTTTCGAATCTAACGCTCACCGTTTCTAGACGGCAATCTGACCTCTCTTACTTCAAAATTCAAAAAGTAAATAACTCCTAAATAATGGACAAACGAAAAGTTCTAATCACTGGTGGCGCCGGACTCATCGGTTCCTTGATGATCGATAATCTGGGTGACAAGTACGAATTCTCGTCGCTCGACCTAGTCGAAAACCCAATCGTTCATTCAACCGTCGCCAACATCGACGATTTTGATGCCATAGCTCCCGCATTCGCAGGTGTGGACACCGTCATACATCTCGCAGCAAACCCTCACCCCGATGGATCATGGGAATCTAATCTTCAGAACAACTTCATCGCAACGTACAACGTATTTGAACTTGCAAAGCAAAACGGTGTGAAGCGAGTTATCTTCGCCAGTTCAAATCACTCAGAAGGCGGAAACTACCTCGACGCACCGTGGAGACACGTTAACGAAGGTAAATATGAGCTGCTTAAGCAGGACAACTACGAACTAATCACCGAAACCCATCGAATCAGACCCGATGGCTACTACGGTGTCGCAAAGGCGTACGGCGAAGCACTTGGCAGCTACTACAACGACTACCACGGCCTAAATTCGTTTCATCTTCGTATCGGCTGGGTGATCCGAGATAACGATCCAACCGTTTCGTCTCATGGTCTTACGCTCTGGTTGAGTCACGGCGATCTAGTACAGATCATGGATCTGTGCATCAGTGCTCCCGAGTCGTATCGTTACGACATATTCAACGCTACTTCCGACAACACGTGGAAGATATTCGACATTTCTCACGCCAAGGAAGCTCTCGGCTACAAGCCACAAGATCGAGCGGGATCTGAACTTAGATCCGACTAATCTTTACGGCAATCCCCAAGCGAATACACAAGTAAAAAAACAAAATGTCATCAAGCGACAAACGAAAAACTCTTATTACAGGTGGAGCCGGTCTTATCGGCTCGATCATGATCGACAAACTTAGCGGTAAATACGAGTTCTCATCGCTCGATCTAAAAGAAGCTGACGGCATAAAGTCGACGGTTGCCAACCTCGATGACCTCGAAGCGATCACTCCGGCTTTCGACGGAATCGACACCGTTGTTCACCTCGCTGCCGATAGATCACCGGCTGGTTCGTGGGATTCGATTCTCAAAAACAACTTCGTAGCCACCTACAACGTGTTCGAGGCATCGAAAAGAGCAGGCGTGAAGCGAGTCATATTCGCAAGTTCGAATCACGCCGAGGGAGGGTTTTATCTTGACTCTCCATGGAAGCACGTGAACGAAGGTAACTTCCACCTGCTTGAACAAGACAACTACGAGCTAGTTACCGAAAACCACATGATTCGTCCTGATAGTTACTACGGAGTCGCCAAGGCGTACGGAGAAGCGCTCGGCAGCTACTACAACGACTACCACGACCTAAGCTCGTTACATCTGAGAATCGGCTGGGTGCTGGAGACAGATGATCCTACGTTCTCGGCATACTCGCTTTCGCTTTGGCTGAGTCACCGCGACACAGCTCAGATCATTGACCTCTGTATCGATGCGCCAGAATCGCATAGGTACGACATTTTCAATGCAACATCCGACAATACTTGGAAGATTTTCGACATATCCCATGCTAAAAACGCACTCGGATACGACCCTAAAGATCGCGCTGGGTCAGAATTCACACCGCGTCCGTATGAGCGAATCACTTAGATATCGCTGCCTAAGCAACTGGTACAGATGGTTGAGGATGACACTTGGAACTAAGCTGGGTATTGCCCGCGATCGCTAGCCCGCTCATCTACGCGATGGTTTCGATTGGCGACAAGTGGATTTTGTCGACGCTAAAGCTGCGGATCGAAAGTTTCAATCTGTTTGTAGGTGGAACTCAACTCGGAATCTCTCTCGTAATTCTTCTGATACTTGGAATTCCAAATGCCTCGTTGAGCGCGCTAGCTGCTGCTCTCGGAGGCGGAATGATATGGGGAGTTGCGTTGATACTGCTGTTTATGGCGTTACGCCGTGAACAGATTGGTCGAGTGGTTCCGGTATCTCAAACCTCTCCAGTATTTGCTGCCATTCTCGGCGTTGTGTTTCTAGGCGAGCACCTCGAATGGTGGGGTTGGCTAGCAGTTCTACTGGTAGTAGCGGGGGCAGTTATCGTTTCTGCGGAGCCGCACCAATTGCTTTCTGGAGGATTCAGAAAGATCTACTTGTGGCTGGTGCTCGCCGCCGCTCTAATCGGCATCGCGCAAGTTTTACTTAAGGTTTCATCAGACGAATTGAGCATGTGGCACAACATGTCGCTTCGTGGGATAGGACTCTTCACGACACTCGCAACCCCTGTTCTTAGGCCGTCGGTTATAAGGGGCCTTGGTTCATTCGTAACCACCAAGAAAACTGCCATTCCGGTTCTGGTTATCGAAGGCTTGGGCCCGATACTAGGCAACGGATTCTTGTTGCTGGCACTAGCGAACGGACCTGTCTCGCTCGTGAGCGCATTACTCGGCACTAGGCCGATATTTATCCTGTTGATTACGCTCGCTTTTGCACCGCTTGCCAAGACAGCACTTGCCGAAGAATTTACGAGAGGCGATATCATCACAAAGACGATATCTACTGCCGCGGTAGTAGGCGGCGTCGTGATCATCTCTCTCGCTAGCTAACGATACCGCGGCTGACTAGACGATCTGGTTGCGCAGTTCCGTTTCGCCGTTCCAAAGTCGATTCAGATTGTCATTGAGAATGTCGATTACCCGTTCTTCGTAAAGTCGAGTCTCACCACCTGTATGAGGGGTGATTATTACGTTTTGATAATCCCAGAACACTGAATCCTCTTCCAGAGGTTCGTTCCAGAAGTGATCGATTCCAGCACCAGCTATTTGGCCCGACTTGAGAGCTGCAGCAAGTGCTGATTCATCGACGCACTGCCCCCTTGCAACGTTGATTAAGTAAGCAGTAGATTTCATCGCCAGCAGTACGTCGACATCCACTATGTCGGTCGTCTCTGGTGTAAGTGGGCAAGTCAGTGCTACAAAATCTGCGCGCGGTACAAGTTCGGCGAGCCTGTCGGGCGTAACCACTTCGTCGGCCGGACCTTCAGCGGTCGAAGGATCACGTTTGGTGGCGATAACGTTCATATCGAAAGCTTTGGCGAATTTTGCCAGCCTTGAGCCGATCGCTCCCATACCCACGATTAGAATAGTCTTACCGATCAATTCATCCTCGCGTTGAGTAAGGTCACCGAGCATCCCTCGCCACGTGTGACTGTTCTGGTTGTCGCGCCCAGTATGAATGTGACGATTCAGACCCAGAATCATCGACATTGCGTGTTCGGCAACCGCGTTTTGGTTTACGCCTGACGCGTTGGCGAGTCGAATTCCACGTTTTTTCAGCTCATCCAGCGGAAACTGATCATACCCAGCCCCTATCGACTGGATGTATCTCAGATTTGTTGCTCGTTCGAGCAATGCGTTATCCCAGTAGCCCGAACAGACAAATACGTCGGCATCTTGGATCCGATTCATCGTGTCTTCCGCCGTCCATGTCTGAAAATATTTCACGTCGGGACTTCGGGCCTCGTAGCGCTCTTCCATCCGATAAGCAACGTGAGCAAAGTGGACGGTGGTGTCCGCAGTGGACGGAAAACCTTCAGACATAACTTCTCCAATCGAAGTAATAATCACGCGAAAAACGCTTCAAGTACTGGACAATAGCCGAATCAGGATCGACTGTATAACCAGATAACCGATGATTCCGTCGTCACCATTTCTGATGATACCGAATCATACTGCCGAATTAGTAATAGCGAACACAAGAACGTATATGCCAGAAAACATAACGATTAGAAACGAAAACGTATCGGTAACTATCTCACCAGATGCAGGTGCTTCACTGAGATCTATTAAGGTGAAAAAAAGTGGAAATCAGTACGAGCTGCTGTCAGGCGGAGACAATCCACACGACCCAACCGAACTTCCACACGGAGAAGGATCGTTCGTAATGGCACCGTGGGTGAACAGGATTCGTGATGGACGACTTGTGACACCAGACGGCATTCATAAGATCCCGATGAACCAACCACCGCACGCTATTCACGGTTTGGAACGAGATCGGGTATGGACGGTTAAATCCTCGACCGAAAGCTCTCTCGAACTAGAAATCTCACTCGCAGAACCATGGCCATACGCCGGGCGAGTTGAATACTCCCTCGTATTACAAGGCTCATCACTAGTACAAATTATGCGACTCATCGCCGACGTTAGCGAGACTCGATCATTCCCTGGAAGCGTTGGCTGGCACCCCTGGTTCAACATCACTCTGGGAACACAATCCGTAACCGCTACCGCCGATGTTTCAAGTCAATGGGAACTTGATGACACAGCTACCGCGACAGGCAAGTTGTCGGTAACCGGAATAACCGACCGTTTACAAAAAGGTACTCAGTTTGCAGTTCGAGAAGTGGATGGCTGCTTCTTGATGAACCCGGGCGGTGGTGCAGTTTTGACTTGGCCGGAGCTGACTATGACGATCACAGGATCTGAAAAAATCACCCACTTCATGTTTTATTCACCAGAGCATGCATTATGCGTAGAACCTCAAACTTGTACAGTCGACGCCGCGCAGCTTGACGAAAAAGGGCATGCGAACACAGGGCATGTACTTGTCGATCGAGAAAATCCGTTGGTAGCTACAACAACTTGGATGTGGGACTAAAGAGATAAGGTGTCTGCGCCTTTGAACATCTCATCAACAGAATCTGCTATTTCGATTAGCGGAGTAGAGTTCGCTTACGGAAATAGTCCTGTTCCAATGGGCACACCAAATCGATCTGACAGTACTACAATTCGTGAACTCACTCGTAGTTAGCCGATATATGTCGGTCTAATCGCAAGTTTCAGCTAGAAGATCCGAAGTTTCAGGTACTCATGTCCACAAATACGCTTGCGAACCTACTCAATCCATCGTCATCGACAGATGATTCGATCATCATTCCCGGCGGACCAACGCTTTCGTACGGTCAGTACGCAGAAGAGATTGAACGAGTCGCAGGCCTACTTGCGGGTGCAGGGGTGAAGCCGGGTCGACCTGTTTCTATAGTTTTGACGAACAATCTCGAATTCATGGTTCTATTCCTCGCTGTTGCCCGAGCCGGTGCTGTAGCTGCACCCTTGAACTCCGCTTACACAGTCGATGAGTTCAAGTTCTTCATGGAGGATGCCGACTCGCAGTTGGCAATCGTTCCACCGGGAGCACACCTAGGTCGGGACGCGGCGAGCCAGCTCGGCATTCCAGTACTCGACGCTTCACTAAATGTCGGATCGGTCGTTTTGAGCAACCGAAGTGGAGCAGTCACAAAATCGGCAGATGCCCAGCCACCTTCCGAAAGTGACATAGGTCTATTTCTTCACACATCAGGAACAACGAGTCGTCCAAAAGGCGTACCCCTCACTCACGCCAACCTGATGAAGTCGATCAGCAATATAAAGAACCACTACGAACTAACGACCGAAGACACTTCGATCATCGTGATGCCGCTGTTCCATGTTCATGGGCTAATGGGAGCATCGCTCTCGACATTGAACTCAGGTGGATCACTGGTTATTCCTGAGAAATTCTCGGCTTCGAGCTTCTGGGGATTACAAAAAGACTATTCGGCGACGTGGTATTCGGCGGTTCCGACTATTCACCAGATTTTGCTTATGCGAGCCGATGACGATAACGCTCCTCGCGAATCGTTTAGGTTCATTCGATCCTGCTCATCAGCACTTGCTCCGGCAGTCTTCGATCGACTCGAATCACGATTCGGCGCTCCAGTTCTCGAAGCCTACGGAATGACCGAAGCTTCACACCAGATGTCATCAAGCCCGATGCCTCCCGGAAAACGAATTCCCGGTACGGTCGGACAGGCAACAGGTGTTGAGATTGCAATCATGGATATGGCAGCTAGAGGGCAATTACAGAAGACCGGTGATATCGGCGAAATCGTCATCAAGGGCGAAAACGTCATGCACGGGTACAACAACAACCCCGAAGCAAATGCAGAAGCTTTCGTCGATGGCTGGTTCCGCACCGGGGATCAAGGTTTCTTAGATGCCGAGGGGTATCTCGCGTTGACGGGTCGAATCAAAGAACTGATCAACCGAGGCGGAGAGAAGATTTCACCACTCGAGATCGACGGAATTCTACTGAAGCACCCTGCTGTATCAGAAGCAGTGTGTTTCGCCGTGCCTGACGAAAAATACGGCGAAGTGGTACATGCTGCTGTGGTTTTAAAGGGTGACGCTGACCAAGAAACCATTCGGACGTACTGCCGCGAGCAGATGGCAGGATTCAAGGTTCCTGACGTTGTATACATTGCCGACTCACTACCACGAACAGCAACGGGCAAAATTCAGAGACGTCATATGGTTGCGGCGTTCGCAGAAGAAAAGTAGTTTGATAAGGCGAGGTGGGTTGATGCGGCATTAGCAGTCGGCTCGGAGAAGCGGTACTCGCAAAGTGGTACACGACTCGTGGTGATGGGAACTAGATACCCGCTAGCTCTTATCGAGCAGCGATAAAAATACCGTTGCGAGCGCGATGTAGGCGGCAATACCTACCATTCCGGTTACAGTCGTTAGAAAGACTGACGTCGAAGCCGCAAGGTCGGCCTTGATCGCTCGAAGCACGAACGGAATTATCACGCCTGGTAATGCTGCAATCAGGATTTTTAATAACAGTGCGAGATAAACGTCGCCTCGCGAGAGCAAAACTAGTCCGGCTATTACGTCTGCGATGACTACACCTTGAGCGATAGCTAATAATGCCTCTCTGACGAACAGCCGCTGGGCATCATGAGTTGGCACATTATCAATTACCATCTAACGCACGATAATTGTCAGTGTCTAAGTTCCAGGAATTCCCAATTGTGTCGTGTTAAGTTCAGTCATCTACAACAGTTCCTGATTACGCAATATGAAATCTATTCGATAATTTGCCCCAAGTTGTCGAACTTGTCGATAAGCTTGGTCACCGTTTGTAGGTTTAACTTATTGGATACATGAAACCCATATCTCGAATTATGTCGAGGTGGTGTCGAAAATCATGTGATCCAACGTGATATTTGTGGAAAGGTTCTCTCATGCTATTAGGTGTTGCGGGTCTCGTGCCAGGCGACTGGAAATCAATCGATGGAGCTGTCCTCGATAACGTTGTTGATCACGGATTCAAAACCGTTCAAATTCGAGTCGACGATCCGCAGTCGATGGGGAACGGCGACGTTAAACGCCTGAAATCCATGTTCGAAGGGCGTGGGTTTGAGATGCCTCAGACAGTTGGAAACTACGGCGGCAAGCTCATCGCTGAAGACAATACTGAGCGAAAAAACGAGATCAAGTTCGTAAAGCGAATGGTCAACGTAACTGCTCGACTCGGCAGCCCTAACACATATCTTCGCCCCGGTAGCCTGAATCCAAAGGGTGGCTGGATGCCTCACCCACTGAATCACACTGACGAAGTGTTTGATCGACTCGTCGACAGCACGAAACAGATTTGTGCAGTTGCTGAGAACGAAGGAATCATGATGGCAGTCGAAGGTGGCACGGTTTGCCCTATCGACTCCCCACAGCGAATGAAAGATCTGATCGACGCTGTTGGATCGAAGGCACTAGGGTTGAACATGGATCCCGTGAACTTCGTAGGCTCGCTCGATATTGCATACGACACCACAGCGCTCATCAATGAGTTCTACGAACTGATCCCAGATCGGATCGTTGGCGCCCACGCGAAAGACTTCACAGTCGTAAACGCACTGCTGCCTCACTTCGAAGAGTCGATCATCGGACAGCCCGAAAGCCTGCTGGACAATGAAGCGTTGCTGGTCGGCCTACAGAAGGTCAATCCGAACGCACATGTTCTAGTCGAGCACCTTCCCGACGACAAAATTCCGGCAGCCGCAGCAGGAATTCGCAAGGTTGCTGAGCGTGCCGGTATTGTTTGGGACTAAAAGAAAATAATTGGTCGGTACTTACGTAGACCGACACTGGATATAACGTTTTTGGAATTCGTCTTCTCGCGGTTTCAATAAGAAGAATCTGCCCCGGCAGTTCAGGAGCTAATCATGCCCGTCGATCTCTCCGGCAAACGAATAATCATCACCGGTGCTGCAACTGGAATCGGGCGAGCCACAACTCTTCGGGTGTCAGCGGCCGGGGCAAAAGTAGCTGCCTTTGACGTTAATGACGCCGACGGCGCAGCCACGATCGGCGATGTGAACGAAGCTGGGGGCGACGCTCGCTACTGGCACGTTGACGTACGTGATGAAATTGCCATTTCAGGTGCTGTCGCAGCCGCAGAGACGTGGCTCGGTGGCGTGGACATATTGATTCACGTTGCCGGTGTGCTTCAGGGTGCAGCGATCGAGCTTGATGAGTTCCCCGAGGAAATTTGGGACACAGTTCTCGACATCAACCTTCGTGGATCGTTCACGATCTGTAAGTACGTCACAGGCGTGATGAAAAAGCAGGGCAAGGGCGTCATTATCCTTACTTCTTCAGGAGCTGGAGTTACGGGTGGAAGTTCGTCACTCGCATACGGTTCGTCTAAGGGCGGCGTTCACGGTCTTTCGCTCGTAATGGCAGCTCACCTTGAGAAGTACAACATTCGTGTGAACGATGTTCTTCCGGGGGCAGTTGCTACTCCCTTGAAAGTTTCGAATGTCGAAGACATGCACAACGCTGGAGGAAAAGCAGGAAACCTCGAAGAGAAGATTGATGCACTTGTGTCGCCAGATGAGATTTCGAAGGTGTTCGCATTCCTAGCCAGCGACGAAGCCAGCATGGTCAAAGGCAGCGTGGCGACGCGCTAGTAACTTCACTATCCCTCCCTCTCTAGCAGTGAGAGAGTTAGGTAAATGCTGAGCCAGCCTAAGCAGGGTGAGTCGAATCGACAAACTCTCTGAATGTATTGATCGGAAGGTGGACGCTTGCGGAAGAACGAGTTGACGCCCATTAATGAACAACTGTTGTTTTACAATCTCCAGCTGGTCCGGTAATTATCAACAGTCTCGCAGGTATCAAATTGTCTCTACTCCTGCTTTGCGGTGTCGCGTTTCTCCCAGCCAGGGCGGAACATTCTTAGGAAGTTGCTCTTACCGTAAGGGTACTTTTTGGCCTCCTCTTCGTTCAGTGTGACGCCAATGCCCGGTGCAGTCGGCATTGTGAGATGCCCGTATTCAACACGAAGGAAACCGGTTAGAACATCACTAACCCACGGTTCCAAGAAATCATCGAAACACTCTTGGATGAAGACGTTTGGTGTGACTGCGTCGATGTGAAGAGCGACCATAGTTTTGAACGGACTTTCGGCGTTGTGCAAAGCTATTTCAGCGTGGTGAGCTTCGGCAATTCCTGCTATTTGTAAAGATCGCCAGATCCCACCGACTCCAAGGGGCTCCGGGTTAATAACATCGGTTACGTTGTGCGAAAGAAACTCACCGAACTCGTGAATAGCGTGCATTCGTTCGCCCGCGATCATCCGAACAGGGATTCGACGTGCCACTTCCACTAACGCACTCACGTCGGTAGATAGAACAGGGGTTTCGAACCACGTGACGTCATAGTCTTTGAGCCAATTACCGATCTCTATCGCGGCGTATGTGCTGAATCGATCGTGTGCTTCGATTAAAATATCCACTTCGTCGCCAACAGCATCACGAACCGCGCCGATCAGTGCCTTAGCCTCGGCCGTTTCTTTACGCGACATCTGCATGTGCGCATCGCCGAAAGGGTCGAACTTAAGTGCGGTGTAGCCCTTTGCCACTACCTCACTGGCCTTTTCTGCAAAGCCTTCTGGAGTTCGTTCCCCTGAGTACCAGCCATTAGCGTACACCCGAACGTTTTCACGAACTTTGCCACCTAAAAGGGTGTGAACGGGAACACCAAGTGATTTTCCAAGGATATCCCAGCAAGCCATCTCGATTCCTGCCATCGCGGTCGTCACTTTGATAAATGCAGTTAGGTACAGCTTATGAAAGATCTGGTGGACGTTACGAGGATCCATTCCGATGATCAGGTGCTTGATCTCTTCGACCGCTGCCACTCGTGGCTGAGTCTCAGACCCGCCGGTCGCTTCACCGACCCCGATCAGCCCTTCGTCGGTTTCGACTACAACGTAAATCCAATTCTTCCACGGGTTACCAACTACAACGGTCCGTACATCAGCTATCTTCATTCAGCTTCTCCAGCAATATGCGGACATCAAACCCAATTCATTTCAAACCAAGCCGGCAGGAATTATACTTCGTCTATTCTGAACGATGTGTCTGCAAGCGAGGCTGTACGGGTCCAAGGCAAATGGAATCCGTCGGTATGATCAATTCACTTGGCGAAACCCTCTTTCTTCAAAATTTCTACACACTCTCTGAACAGGTTCCACATAGTCGTTTTCTATATTTGGTTGTAGTCGATCAATCGACCAAAAGTTTAGAAAGATTTAGACAATGTTCAAACGAAAAATTACTCTCGGCGTAACCGCAGGACTCCTCGGAGCATTTGCCCTCGCAGGAGCGGCATTCGCCCAAGAAGTCACAGCAGACGGTGAAAATCCACGATATTCGATCAAAGATCGAGTCGCCGAAATCCTCGGCATCGACCGAGACGCCCTCGACACTGCAATGAGCACTGCTCGAGATGAGCACCGTAAAGCATCGCTGAACGAGCGCTTAACAGCCCTCGTAGAAGCCGGAGCCATTACGGAAGCACAGGCGGACGAGATCGACGCTTGGGAAGACTCCAAGCCTGAAGTAATGGACGATTTGATGAAGCTCGGACGCGGTCACTGTACTGGCGACGACGTAAGCATAGAAGCTCGACTAGCAGCACTCGTAGAGCAGGAAGTAATCACCCAGGCAGAAGCTGACGAAATTACTGCGTGGACAGAGGCCAAGCCCGACCACCTCGACGATCTTCGTCAAGAGCTAAAGGGCGACCGAGATGGCGAGGGCCGACGCGGTCGACATGGACACGGACGCCATCACCGCTGGAATAACGGTTCTGAGGGTCGTGGTCAAGGACGTGGACCAGATGGACCCGGACCACGTGATTTTGGACAGCAAGCTCCTGAGTCTGGTTCCGGTACATCGTTCACTCTTCCGAGCGGCGACGAAATTAGCGTTTAGTCCGCACCAGCCTGACCTCCTATGAAAAGTGCAGAAGAATTTGGGAATTATTAGTACCGACACCTGATTGGCGAAAGCCTAATATGTTCGGAGTAAATAATTTGATGATTCTGAATCGATAGAATCACTGGATTGAACTTGAACCTAAACTCGGCTCAGGAAATTCGCACATGGCACAAAACGTGAACAACAAAACTCAACGACTTCAACAGTGGTTCGACGACCAACCGAGATGGGATCATGCCTCCTACGGTGAGTTCATGCACGTTGGCGGGAACCAAACGATCTTCCAGATCGCTCTTAAAGAACAAGAGGTAACAACCGAAACTAAAGTGCTCGATACTGCATGTGCGGTAGGAGGAAACGCCCGCTGGATGGCGTCTTTGTATGGTTGCCAGGTCTACGGGAACGACATCGATGAACAAGCTCTGGCAGTTGCCCGGGATCTGGCTGAAATCGAGAACATTTCCGAGCTGTGCACGTTCGTGAAAGCTCCGGTCGAAGATCTACCGTTCGATGACAACACGTTCGACATGGTTATGACCACCGATGTTTACGACCCGACAGAAGTAAAACGTGTTTTAAAACCCGGCGGAAGCTTCATCGTTGTTTCACTGTTCGAAGACCCTAAAGTAACGCCACTTCAGCTCGCTGAAAGTTGGGGACTCGAACTCGAAATCTCGCTAGACGTTACTGATCTAGCTTTCGCCTTCAACCGAGCGAAAGAAACAGAAGCACGTCTCCTTCACGAATCTAAGATGATCGGTGCACGCGAACTGATCGAGATCATGAACGAAAGCATCGTTCCGTACACCCGAGGCGGTCGCCACTACATTCTGCGACTCCGCAAAAACTAACCTGCCGACGACTAACCCTTATCTACTCGAAAAATAGATGACCAACAACACTACCGACCAATACCGCGGCATCTACGGAATACCCGCAACGCCGTTCAATGAAGATGAAACTCTCGATATACGTTCATTAGAAAGCGTGCTTGATTTTTCAGTAGAAAACGGCTGTCACGGCATCGTAATGCCTGTGATGGCAAGCGAATACCAAGCACTCACAGACACTGAGCGTAAACAGGTATTCGATATCACGACCAAAGTGGTTGCCAATCGCGTTCCAACTGTTGCCGGGGTGTCAGGTATCTCGAACATCCACTCGCTCGAACTGGCGAAATACGCAGAAGATGCCGGGTTCGACTCAGTGATCGCTATGCCGCCGTTCAATATTGCGAGACCGTCTACTGCCGAAGTACGAAGTTTCTTCGAACTGCTCAGTGACGCTATAGATATTCCTATCTGGATTCAGAATCACTCGTTGGGAGCACCGTTCAGTGCGGCACAACTTGCCGACCTCTGCGAAAACGTTGAAAACGTTAGCTACGTCAAGGAAGAAACCACATTTGCAGCACAGCTAACGACCGCCCTACTCGATCAGGCTGGCGATTCGGTCAAAGGCGTTATGGGGGGCATGGGTTGTAAGTTCCTGATTTCAGAATTCAATCGTGGAATGTGCGGAAACATGCCAGCGTCTCACTTCGGCGACATCCACTCCAAGATGTGGAACTTGCTTGAAGACGGAGATGAGTCTGGGGCAAGAGCGATTCACACTCGAATGGCTCCCCTAAACAACTACGAAAGCCTATACGGCATGCGAGCTTTCAAAGAAGTTCTCTGTCGCCGAGGCGTTATTACATCACCAACCACCCGATCACCCGGCAAAAGCACTCTCGATAAGTACGATCTCGCCGAGTACGACATGCTACTGGGGTCGATTGACGACCTGATGACCTGGAAGGCCTCCTAACCCCTTGAAAATCGAAGCTATCGATCTCTTTTACGTCGCGCTCCCGAAAATCACTCGAACCGCAGATGGTACGCAGGACTCGCTCGTAGTTCGTGTTCGAACTGACAACCGACTCGAAGGCTGGGGGGAATGCGATGCGTCGCCGCTTGTATCGATGGCGGCGTACGTGATGCCGATGTCCCATTCGAACATCATCAACATTCGTGAGGCACTTCTCGGCGAAACTCTAGATTCGCCTGAAGACGTAGTTCGCCTGCGAAATAAAGCCGGTGAGTACGGACTCGATATTCAGCAACTCGACCACGCGGTCGCCGGTGCCGATATCGCCATGTGGGACGTACTCGGCAAACATCTTGGCGAACCCGTTTGGAAGCTGATCGGTCACGATGCTTCGTACAAGAAACTCCCGTACGCCAGTGTGCTGTTCGGCGACGACCCTGCTGAGACCCGTACAGTCGCCGATTCGATCGTCGAACGTGATTTCCGTGCTGCCAAGTTCGGCTGGGGCCCGATGGGTCGTGGCTCGCTTGCAGATGACATTGCCCTCGTACAGGCTGCCCGTGACGGACTCGGACCCGACGCCAAGTTGATGGTCGACGCTGGAGTTATTTGGGGTGACGACGTCGATGCTGCATATGAACGTGCCGTCGCGTTTGCTGATCTCGGCGTCATATGGCTTGAAGAACCGATTCGAACTGAAGAAATTGGCGCATACAAAGCGTTGAGCGACAAGGTTCGTGCGAACGGCATAAACATCGGTGTAGCGGGAGGCGAAGGTGCCGACTACTACCGAGCTGCCGACGACATGATGACTAACGCCGGACTCGATTTCGTTCAGATCGATGTTGGCCGCATCGGCGGAATTACAGAAGCCAAACGGGTCGCAGACAAAGCGCACGAACTTGGTGTCCAGTATGTGAACCACACGTTCAAAAGCCATTTATCAGTAGCGGCTTCGATACACGTCTTCGCGGGATACGAAGAGTTTGATCTGACCGAATACCCAGCAGGCGATTCCGAACTAATTCTTGGCCTAACCGCCCCCACCGGTATTTTCAGAGATGTCGACGGATTCGTACGAGCTTCCGACAAGCCCGGACTCGGCGTAGAGGTAAATCTCCACGCTATACGCGAATACCAACGCCAAGTAAAAATCGAAATCGACGGCGAAGTCCTGTTCGAATCGTCGCAACCGTAGGTTCAGCGCAAGCCAACGCCGCATTTCTAGACCGAAGCAAAGCGAAGCGGAGAGACTTTCGGCGGGGACGATGGGCGCGGGCGACGTTATGTGCGGCACGAATGCCGCCCCCACCACACAACCGAAGATCCCTCCACTGGAGTCGGGAAGTCAGGTCTTACCTAAATCAACGATCATTCCTGGACGATTCACCGACCGACGCGACCCGTTCGCCTCACAATCAATCACCTCCGGTAGCGCGAACTCACTGACATCTCGTGTTGACGCATGGCCTTCTCGTTCTTAGAATTGATTTTCTAGCACTCTAAGCTCGCGACTGCTAACAGTCGGCAAGGTCAAGTGCTAATCAAGAAATCGGTCTGAATTGAGACTGAATCGGTGTGTCCGCATCGTTCAGCTGAGTTTGCAAAACCGAATTCTCGTCTACCACTAAGGAGAATCATTTCAGTGGCATTGAACCTCACACCGCTTGGTGACAGGGTGATTATCGAGCCTGCCGACTCAGAGGCATCAACCTCTCCCGGCGGAATCATCATTCCCGACACCGCGAAAGAAAAGCCTCAGCAGGGTGCAGTTGTTGCAGCCGGCCCAGGTCGAACAACCGACGACGGAACAGTCATCGACATGCCTGTTTCAATCGGTCAGACCGTCATCTACTCGAAGTACGCAGGTACGGAGTACGCAGAAGGCGGAGTTGACTACCTCATCGTTCGAGAGAGCGACATCCTCGCAATCGTTGGATAGTTCATCACGAACTAATCATCTCAATTTGGAGATTTATAAGTAATGGCAGCAAAAGACCTAAAGTTCAGCGATGACGCTCGAGCACACCTTAAAGAAGGCATCGACGTCCTTGCTAACGTATTAAAGTCGACTCTCGGCCCACGCGGTCGAAACGTTATCGTCGACAAGAAATTCGGCCCTCCACAAGTCAACTCTGACGGTGTAACAATCGCCAAAGAGATCGACCTCGAAGATCCGTTTGCCAACATGGGTGCACAGCTTCTAAAGGAAGTCTCAAAGAAGACTAACGACGACGCTGGTGACGGCACGACAACTTCAACTGTTCTCGCTCAGGCAATCATTGCTGAAGGCTTCAAGAACGTGACAGCTGGTGCCGACCCAATGGCAATCAAGCGCGGTATGGAAATCGCTATGGCTTCCGTTCGTGAGTCGATCGCAGGACTGTCAATACCAGTTGACTCTAAGGAACAGATCGAAAGCGTTGCAATCCTTTCTTCCCACGACGACGAGATGGGCACGCTCATTTCCGACGTTATGGACAAGGTTGGTAAGGACGGCGTGATCACCGTTGACGAGTCGAAGTCTCTTTCATACGAGACCGAGTTCGTTGAAGGAATGCAGATCGACCGTGGTTACCTTTCACCTTACTTCGTGAACACGTCAGAACGACAAGAAGCCGTTTTGAACGATCCTTACGTACTCATCACATCACAGAAAATTTCTGCAATTTCAGACCTTCTCCCTGTTCTTGAGAAGGTACTGCAGACCAACAAGAACATTCTTGTTATTGCAGAAGACGTTGAGGGCGAGGCTCTCGCTACTCTGGTTGTGAACAAGCTTCGTGGCACATTGAACGTTGCAGCCGTCAAGGCTCCTGGCTTCGGTGACCGCCGAAAGGCAATGCTCGAAGACATCGCAGTTCTCACTGGTGGAACAGTTATCTCAGAAGAAATCGGTCGCAAACTCGACTCGGTTACTCTTGATGACCTCGGTAAGTGCAAACAGGTTGTCGTCAACAAGGACGAAACAACTTTCGTTGATGGCAATGGTTCTGCTGATGCCCTCGCTGGCCGCAAGTCTGAGATCGAAGCTCAGATCGGTGACACTTCATCCGACTACGACCGTGAGAAGCTCCAGGAGCGCCTTGCTAAGTTGTCCGGTGGTGTAGCCATCCTCAAGGTCGGTGCAGCCACCGAAATTGAGATGAAAGAGAAGAAGCAGCGCATGGAAGACGCCCTGTCGGCTACCCGTGCTGCTGTTGAAGAAGGAATCGTTCCCGGTGGTGGAACAGTTCTGATCAAGGCTTCTAAAGATCTTGATTCAGTGAAGTCTGCAAATGATGACGAACAGACCGGTATCAACGTGCTGAAGTCTGCTCTTCTCGCACCTATCAGGGTAATCGCCGCTAACTCGGGTTATGAAGGCGCTGTGATTCTTGCGAAGGTTTCTGAGAACACTGACAAGAACTTCGGTTTCGACGCTCACAAGGGCGAGTACGGCGACATGGTCAAGATGGGAATTGTTGACCCTGCCAAGGTAACTCGTGCAGCAGTTGAAAACGCTGTTTCCGTAGCTGGAATGATCCTCACAACTGAGGCTCTTATCAGCGAGAAGGACGAGCCAATGCCAGCAATGCCTGGTGGCGGCGCTCCTGGTGGAGACATGGGCTTCTAAATAGCCTTTGCTTTACTAAGCAATTTAGAAGGGTCGCATCGAAAGGTGCGACCCTTTTTTTTGGTGCGAATTTGCGATTCCTCGACCGAAGCAAAGCAGATCTGAAGCTCGCGGAAGACCTTCGGAGGAATAGTTGCTCACCTCTTTGTACGGTGTGGCGATCAGTTCATCTAGACTAAATACGCGGCCAGGATCACTGATTTGGGGGAACAGTTCATCTTCGCTTTCACTCGATCCGCAGGCAACTGCAAATACAGCTAAGGAGGGCATAAGTAGGGCGAAAATCGTGGGCAACTTTTTTTGTATGGGCATAGATGTGAGAGCGTACATGAAAATTCCTCGTGTCATGAATTATCCCAAGTCGATTGACGGTTTTAGCCTAGTCCGCACTCGGTGTTAGACGTCTCCCAGCTCCGACGAGGTCGATATAGGTTGAGGAGTTATAGATTTAAATCTGGTTCGATTGATAGCCTACGGATATGAAAATCACCGATGTAAAAATAATTTCGTTCAAAGCCAAATCTCGGTTTAACCCAACCAAATGGGGTTATGAGGTTTGGGGCCAGGAGCACGAAGAGGTTCAGCGGATTCTCAAGATCGAAACCGACGAAGGTTCCGAGGGATTTTTCACTGGGGACAATATGTACCTTGTGGCACCCACTCAGGAAGTTATTGAGCAGCTGGTGAAGCCGTTGTTGATCGGCGAAGACCCGCTGAATCGAGAACTATTGTGGCAGTGGATGATGGGTCATCACGGGATTTCTGAAGCGGTGATCGGAGCCGTGGACTGCGCGTTGTGGGATCTGGCAGGTCGGTCGGCGGGTGTTTCGGTTGCGCAGCTTTTGGGTGGCTATCGAGATAAAGTCAAAGCCTACGCTAGCTCTGCTCCGAACCTCGGATCACCTGAGGTCTACGCTGCCCACGCTGTCGAAATGAAGAAACGCGGCTACACCGCCTACAAGATCCACGCCAACATCTACTGGAACCCTGAAAAAGAGGAGCCCGCACCGGCCAAACCGGCGTTCCCGAAAGCCGATATAGAGATATGCCGAGCGGTCAGAGATGCTGTCGGCGACGACATGGTACTGATGCTTGATCCGTACGGTGTCTACACGTTTGAGGAGTCGTTGTACGTTGGGCGTGAGGTGGAAAAGCTCGACTTCTACTGGCTCGAACACCCGATGGACGAACGCAAGACCGAGCCGTATCGGAAGCTGTCAGAGGCGCTAGATATTGCCATTCTCGGGCCTGAAACGGAGCCCGGCAGCCTCTACTCCCGCGCCGAATGGGCGATGCAGCACGCTTCAGACATGGGGCGGATCGACACCAGCTTTGGCGGTATTACCGGCGTTCGAAAAGCGCTTGGGTTCTACGAATCGATCGGTATGCAGTGCGAGCTTGAGTACGTTGGATTCTCTAATTTGGCGTTGTTTGGCTCGACGTCTGAAGAGACTTGTGAATACTACGAACGAGGCCTGCTACGACCCGAAGAAGACTATGACTCCATAGTTCCACCGCACCTCAAACAACCGTGTGATCCGATGGACGAAAACGGCTTCGTGAGCATCCCGCAGGGTCCGGGTCTCGGCTTCGAGTTCGACTGGGGCTACGTGAGCGCCAACATAGTCTAATTCGAGTTACATAGCGATAATTTCTTAGCAGGCTCGCCAAAGACTTCCTAGTTGGGCTTGTCCGCCCTGTAAATCTCACAATTGTGTTTCGAGTACAAATTTAACTTGTTCTTTTGTGTACATGCGTTCAGCATGACAATGTGTGATCTGCACTGCAGTCAACTGCCAGCCCTACAATCACGGTAACACTCATGGAACAACGCCAATACTCGTGCGAAAAATGTCATTCAACGACGTTTAAAGACGGTGAAATCCGAACTACTGGATCTGGCATCAGCCGGATCTTTAATATCCAGAATCAGAAGTACCAGACCGTATCCTGCACGAAGTGCGGATTCACCGAGCTATATAGGCTCGACGGCTCAGGATTCGGAAACGTTATTGATTTGTTCGCAGGATAGCCTCGTGGATGAAGAACCTAGCGCGAGTAGTACGCAAACTAAATACCGGTAGAGAAGAAGGCCTAGTAACACGCGGAACCACGTTACGAACGGTTATGTACTCGCGTGCTGAACCTCACTTGTAAGTGACATCCCCTCCTATTCTTATCGCCTAACAAGCTAAACTGAGGAGAGTGGCAGGCTGATCTTACATTCGGCGGAAATTCGAACCCGCTGCCTCCCCATTTGTATGAAACCGACCTATCAGTAAGTTAGCGCAACTATATGGACTCTTTCCGCTTTGTACACGCGGCAGATCTTCACATCGATTCACCCTTTGCGGGGGTCGGTGATGCCGATAATCGAGTAGCGACCCGTTTACGAGAGGCAACTTTTGAGGCCTTCCAGAACTTGGTCGATCTTTGCATTAACCAAAAAGCCGACTTCCTCGTAATCGCTGGTGACGTATACGATGGCGCCGATCGCTCAGTTCGAGCGCAGTTGCGCTTCCGAGACGGACTTTCCAAACTCGCTGAAGCTGGAATTCAATCTTTCGTAGTTCACGGCAATCACGACCCACTCGACGGTTGGCAGTCGTCAATCTCGTGGCCAGAAGGCGTGCACATCTTTGGCGCAACTCCGGAATGGAAGAATTTCGAGAAGAACGGCGAGATCGTCGCCGCTATTCAGGGAATAAGCTACCCAACCCGGGAAGTCACCGATAATCTTGCAACACAGTTCACTCCGCCTGAATCTGAGAATCTATTTGCCATCGGGCTTCTTCACGCTAACGTAGGAGCCAACAGCGCCCACCCAAACTACGCACCTTGCACAGTCGAAGACCTCTCTGAATCGGGAATCGACTACTGGGCGTTAGGTCACGTGCACACTCGGCAGACACTCAAACGAGCAGCACCAGTGATTGCCTACCCGGGCAACACGCAGGGTCGACACCCGAACGAAACCGGCGCCCGAGGGGCACTGGTAGTAGATGTCGACGCCTCAGGTGCTTCACGAAGCGAGTTCGCAACCCTCGACGTTGTTCGGTGGGAACGTGGCGAAGTAGATATTTCTAACATTGAGACAATCGACAGTCTCGATTCGGCAATCATACAGGCGACCGATAACCTCAGCGTTCAGGCTGAAGATCGTGATGTTGTTTGCCGGCTCACTCTAGTAGGACGTGGTCCGCTCCACGAACAGTTGGCAGCAACTGGTGCTGTCGACGACCTACTCGATTCTGTACGAGCTGCATGGAATGCTGGCGGTTCGCCATGGGTATGGGTCGAACGAATTACCGATTCGACTCGCCCGACTATCGATATCGAATCACGAGCTAAGCAGGATGATTTCTTAGGAGCCACTCTCAAACGTGCCATGCTTTCGTCTATCGAGTCAGATGAGATCGATCGACTAACCGAAGTCGTGTCAGACGTCTACACCGGTCGTCGAAACGGTCTTGAAAAGCCGAACGACGAACAGGTTTCGGCATGGGCTGAAGAGGCTCGCTGGTACTTAGCTGAACTGTTGGAACAGGGCAAATAGCATGCGACTAACAGGAATTAATATAGAAAACTTCGGCCCGTTCGCAGATCACGAATTCAACGACGTATCGGGTCGACTCACTCTTCTGCACGGACCCAACGAAGCGGGTAAATCTGCCATCCGGGCGTTCTTGCGCTCAACGTTGTTCGGCTACACGACGAAATCAGACCGAGCACCAATACGCGATCTCTTCCTTTACAACCACTTCAGACCAGAAGCAGGTTCTGGGTCAGTATCGCTCATTACATCCTCGGACACTAATTTCAATATCCACCGACGAGATGGCAAGCAGCGTGGTGAGGTATCGATAACAGGGGACGCGACAGGCAGCAACGACATGTTGCAATCGTTGCTCGGTGGAATCGATGTTGAGCTATACACAAACGTGTTCTCGATCTCGATTAGCGAACTCCAGGCGATGTCGTCGCTCAACTCGAACCAAATTCGAGACAAGATTTACTCGGTAGGTCTTGGACTAGCAAACGTATCGCTCACTGACGCTCGTTCTGAACTAGACGCCGAATTACACGCGCTTCGAAGTGCCACAGGTCGAGCAGGTGCGATGTCGAAGAATATGAAGAGTCTCACCGATCTTCGAGCCAAGCTCGAAGAGACGCGGCGAGTCAGTGACGAATACGCACAGCTTTCGAATACTCTTGAGCAGCTACTCGAGAATATCGATTCCCAGACTGCGGAACTCGAGGACATGCGATCTGGCATCGAACGCCAGAAGATGTTCGTTTCGTTAAGAAGCCCTTGGGAGCGCAAAACCGAGATCGAACGACAGATTTTAGAAGCTCCTGAGATCGATACGATTCCAGAAGACGGACTTCAGCAACTAGAAAATCTTGTTGAGCAGAAGACAACCCTTCAGGAACAGATGGACGAGGGCGAACTACGGCAGCAGGAACGCAAGTCTGAATCTGAATCGGTTGGCGTGGTCGAACCATTTATTGAGCAGGGCGATGAAATTCGCAAGCTGCTGATGGAAACAGCCTACTACACGAAGGCGGTAACCGATCTGCCGACAATCGGACAAGAACTCGATAAAGAACAGGCACAGCTCGATCAGGATCTTGCCGTACTCGGCTGGTCAGAGAGTGCAGTCAGCAAGTTCGAAACTCCGCTTGACCTTCAGTCGAATCTTGAATCCGCCGGACGCGAGTTAACGACTGCCCGTCGCAAATATCAAGAAGCCGAACTCACCGTTCAATCACGAACCGAAGATCGCGAAACGTTGGCCGATGAAGCAATTCATTCTGCCAGTGCCCGCGACGCCCTCGCTGATGTTCCTACAGACAATTCAGGTGACCTAGAAAATAAACGCGGCCGACTTTCAAGGCTACGTGCAGCAATCGCTGATGCTGGATCAATTCGCTCGGAAGTGAATGATGCTCAAAAGAATCTTGCCGACGCACTTGCACAGACCGAAACAGAGGACATTGGCGGATTTGTCGGTTCGATCCTCCTACCAATAACCGTCATCATCTTCGGAATCGCTTCGATGGCGTGGAGCTACATGAATGCCGAGCTATCGGGCGGACTTGCAGGCTTCCTCGGAGTAGTTGCAGGGTTCATGCTGATTTCTCGTGCGAGGGCAGCTGGTGGATTCAAAATTACGATCCGCAAGCCAGCTATAAGTGAAGCCAAAGACGTCGCAAACGCTCAAGTCGAAGAAATTCAAGAACGACTCGATACAGTCAATAAAGAAATATCCGAAATCGCTGGCGAGTTCAGCATCAGCAACACCCCATCGATTCGCGATGTAGAAGAGAAAGCTGGCGATCTGGATCGATCACTTGATCTACGCCGTAGATTTGAATCAGTTTCGAGAGAGTTCGAAACCGCAGCCGCTCGCCTCACCACTATCGATACACGCCTCACGGAAGCGCATAGCACACTCGCTCTAAGCGCAAACACGCTTGCCGACGTTCAAAACCGATGGCAAATGCTTCTGGAACGATCTGAACTTCGTATCGATCTCGATCAGGCACAAGCTGCAAACGTCATGGCGAGTATACGAACACTCAAGAGCCAACAGCGAACAACGGCAAGCCTTCGAATGCGCGTGTCTCAAATGTCAGACACCGCTGGCGAAATTGACTTCCGATTATCGGAAATTCTCGAAGCTGCGAGCTTACCAGAAGCGCCATCACAGCAAGGCACACAAGCACTTGAAGATCTTTCGATTCGGTTAAAAGCACACGATGAAGCCGTCGTTCGCCAATCGCAGATCGCCGCCGAAATGGACATCTGGGCACAAGAGTTCGAAACGCTCGAAGGGCGAATGTCGGAATTGGGTTCGAAGATCGGATCGCTGCTCGAAAAGGGCGAAACATACGATCATGAGGAGTTCAAGGCACTTGCCATCCAAGTGAACGAACGCCGTGAGCTAGAACGCAAACTCGCTGAGCTACTGGAGAACAATCCACTACTCAGCAACGATGATGGCCAGACGTACCGAGACGATCTCACTTCGACTCCCAATGAAGAAGCGGTCGCCCGCCTTCAGCAGCTTCAGGACGAAGAGAAACGCCTACGCGAGATAGTCGATGGACTACACGAAGAACAAGGCAATCTACGCCGACAACGTGCTGAATATGAAAAGTCTGGCCAGGCTCTAGAGCTTCACTCGAAGATCAACATGCTCGAAGAGAAGATCAACCGCGACGCACAACGCTGGGCAGTATTGATGATCGCCCGTGACGTATTTGAACGAACACGTGAAGAGTTCCAGCGGGAACGCCAGCCAGCGCTAATGCAGTCTGCTTCCAAGTACTTGAACGATCTCACTCTCGGACGCTACATCAGCGTGCGGGCGGTAATCGGTGAGAAGGACCAAGATCTCGAAGTCGTTGAGGGCGAAGGTCACACCAAGCGAGCCAACGAACTCAGCCGGGGTACTGCCGAGCAGCTATTCCTCGCCATGCGTTTTGCTCTAATCGAGGAGTACGCCAAGAACGCTGAGCCGATGCCAGTCGTGCTCGACGATATATTGGTGAACTTCGACCCTGAGCGAGCCAAGGCGGCGTGTAAGGTCATCATGGACCTCTCGGAGAGGTTCCAGATTATCTTCCTTACGTGCCACCCCGAAACTGAAGCCATGTTCAAATCTGTTGCACCGAAAGGCAAGAAGGCTGTCGATGCGGCAATGAACGTCGTTCAGCTCGGCAGTAGCGCAGCTGGCGATCACCTCACACTCGTCGAACCGGCGTAGCCAAAACTCGAAATGGGACTACGTCGAGACATCCAACTACTTGACGTTAAGATCGTCACAGAGCGGCTTATTATTCGACCTATCGACCTTGTCGACCTGAGGCCGATTGCGCGGGAATTCACCGACGATATCACCCTTTACATGTATCCGCCCGCTGCTCGCTCAACGATGGATGTAGCACCATTCATCGCTGACTCGCTTGAGGGACTGAGCAACAACACGAACCTTCAGCTCGTAGCAGTGCTGCGGGAAAAGCCCGACAAGTTTGTTGGATGCATCGGACTGCATAAGCTAGCTACAAGCACACCTGAACTCGGCATTTGGATTGCCAAGGGCTTCCATCGACAAGGCCTAGGACTTGAAGCTATTGAGGCTTTGTGCGACTGGGCTGCTAGCGAAATTGATTGCGACTATTTGCGTTATCCGGTCGACCGAGCGAACTCAGCCAGTCGGCGAATACCAGAGACTCTAGGCGGCGAAATAGAAGATGAATACGACAAGATTATCCCTGACGGTCGGATGCTAAACATCGTCGAGTATCGGATTTATCCAGAGATGATATAACCGTCTCTCGACAGCTTAGATAGAGGCGCTTACTACGTCTCGTCCGACCCGCCATCACCGTCGGCCTGAGTCACCGATAGCCCCTCGTATAGTCGGGTCATTCCCTCCAGCCATTTTGCCTGCACAGCTGGATCCCAAGCCGGGTCAAAGTCTGGATATTTAGCGAGAATTCTGTCGGCCAATTCGAGCTTCAGCGAACCACCTTGAACCACCATTTCAACAGGTGTTTGCGCGGGTACTTTTTCAGCGATTACAGCCGGAGGAGCGGCAGGCTTCTGCCGTGCCGGAGCTACGGCTGCTCGCGCCTTGCTGGAGCCATGTCGACCAACAAGAATGCGCTTCGAAAGCTCGATACCCGCTGCCTGCGCGGCACGGATAAAGAACGCCTCGCATTTCGTCAGCACGCCTTCTTTTGTGCCAAACGATCTGAACGCTTCGTGGAATTGACCTTTGCTGGCTCGGCCCAAATCTAGATCGAACACAGGGATGTAGAAACGTTCGAGAATCCTACGCAGCAGAGCCCGTCTATCATCCCCCTCAGCGTGGACCAAATCTTCCAATTCGTTTGAGGGGTGACCGTCCGCATCAACAAGGGTAAGAACCTTCAATGCGGTCATTAATTGGGTTCCAGAGCTACCTGAGAACCTCGGACCCCAAACCGTTTTATCGATACGTCCTGGAATGCCCTCATCAAGAAGGAATTCCAAAAATGTTTGGAATGTCCGGTACGGGACATACGGGGGAACAGTTGATGTTTGTTCTTGAAGGGTCATTTGAACTGGGAAATGGTCATTCCAAGCCGGAACACTGCTCACACTATCTCCCAGCAATTCCAAAGTCAAATGTTATTTGGAATGACCATTTCCCTGAGGGGACAGTTTATGAAACTACTCTTTGGAACGCGGAGAATAACATCATCAATTTGGAATGCCCTGTGCAGTTGGATCAGACCTATATGCACATTCCTATTCCGAACGAACGTGAATTCGAATGTTGACGAGATCAGCGAATAGATGAGGAAAAGCAAGTGAAAATTCCGATAGACCAGATCTTCCCGGACCCCGATATGCCTCGCTCAAAAAAGCCCAACGGACGTCGAGAAAATACACGTTCCGTACGCTCGAAACGCGATCCGGTAGTTCTGTCTACGGACAACGGGTACCTCCTTCTCGCAGGCGAACGAAAGCTCACAGCGGCAAAAGAAGCTGGCGAAGTTGCCGTCGAGTGCACTGTTAAAGAAGAAGTCACTCCGCAAGAGCGTTCGGAGCTTTCACTAGCGGAGCAATACCACTCTTCTCTCGTCCCGGCGATGGACCTCGGACGCGCATTCATGGAGTACCGAGACAACCATGAAGTGACTCAGCAAGAGCTGGCTCGACGAACCGGAATTACACCCGGAACAATTCATCATTACGAGAGCCTAATTCGCACGCTGGACCCTGCTCTTGGCGAGCGAGTAAATAGCGGTGAACTGACCTTCAAAGAGGCACGTTCTATCGCTGATATTGATGACCATGTTCGACAGAGAGAAATCGCTCAGCCATTCATCGACGGACGACTCTCTAGCGTCCATGTCGAGCGCATTGTCGGGCGAGCAAAAACATCGGCAACACTTTCAATTGAAGACATCATTGAAGAGGTTGTAAATGGAAAGCGCGCACCCGAGCGTGAGGCAGAGCAGGTTGCAGTAATTCAGCCAGCCATCCCTGTCGAAGCCGACACAGCACTGATCGAAAACGCAGTGTTGAAAATCGCTGGAGAACTCGACGCGATGCAACTTCAGGTCATACCTGAATACCGTCGACTTAAGCTCATTAGCAGTCTTCGAATTCTCGATAGCCGGCTGAAGTCAGCACTAGCAAGTCTTAATGGAGGCGTAGCGGTTAGGCAATCTGTTCCGAGACAGTACACCTCAACCAAAGTACCGGTGTAGCCCACCGTTTACGACCTAGACAGTCTGTTTATTAACAGGCGCGAGACATCCAGGTCATTGTGCTGGTCGGCACGTAAAACTGAATATCGCGTAGAGACAACTTGATGAAATACCGAGGTTTGTGCGGACACACAAACCCCGCGCCGTTAGAAACCTTTGGGGGCTCTGAAGTTTCTAGCCTAGTCTCCGCTGCGAGCCCATGTGCCCCTCCAATTACGCCTCCGGAGGGGCACAATTTTTTAATAGCAAATGAACGTTGATACAGACCGTAACAGCTTTACCCCACCCGCGAGAACCCCCACCCACCCACATCTCAGAAGCCCTACGGGTTCTATCCGGTAACGGGTGAACTTCGATCATCTGAATCAAACAGACAATCGAAAATTGCCAACGTTAAAGACCTAAGATCCCGGCAGCATTGTCGTGAAGAATCAGCGGGCGCGCTTCTTCGCGAATATCCAACTCAACGAACTGATCCATCCAAGTCACTGGTGAAATGTAGGGATAGTCAGAACCAAACAAAACCTTCTTGCGCAGCCGGCCGCCAGCTTCCGCTATCAATTCCTTAGGAATGTAACGAGGAGCCCATCCGGAAAGATCGATGAATACGTTTGGCTTGTGCATAGCAACCGCAATCTGCTCTTGAATCCACGGCCAAGCAGGATGAGCCATGATAATCGTCAGCCCCGGATGCCTTGCAGCAAGTGAATCAAACCCGGGAATCGGACGTGAATACGCCAACTCGAATCCTCCACCTCCGGGCGTATTTGCCCCAGCTGCTGCGTATCCAGAATGCATCAACACTGGAATTCCCAACTCTTCGGCTTTCGCGAACAGCGGAGTGAACTGTCGATCGTCTGGAAAGAACGCCTGATGAATCGGATGAAGTTTTAGCCCACGGAGTCCTAACTCCGTGACGGCACGCTCCAACTCCACAACCGCCGCATCACCCTTTCTGGGATCGACACTAGCGAAACCCAAGAGCACGTCGGGATGTGCTGCTACCGTTTCCGCAACATAGTCATTGGGGTCTGGAAGATCACCGGTCTCAGTCTCCGCATCGACCGAAAATATGACCGCCATAGTGTCGATAGCTCGGTACGTCTCAACCATCTTCGTCACATCGTCGGGTTCGTCGGACATTCGAAACATTCGACGCAACCCCTGCTCAATTCCGTACTCGGGAATCCCTGGCATTCGAGGAATGTGAGCGTGTATATCGATGGCTTTCATTTTTAATTCCTGCTTCGTGCGGCTCAAGCTCGAATTTCTTGGAAAGAACTACGAGCTACCCCACGACCGACATGCGTGAGATGGAACGTAAGGGTACGTTGTTCACAGTGGTATATCCGCTCGAATGCGGACTCTACGCTGTTCATACTTCGTACAGTCCTTGGCAAAGGCAAACTAGTATGTTTAACTGATATCGTTCGCAACTGAAATCTCTCTTTAGTCAGAATGTGACTGGTCGACAGCGGGAACTGATGTGGAAATAGTAATTTGCGACGACAATCCTAATCAGCGCGATTCAATTCGTGCCTGCTTTGAAATTTCCGGTTCCAATAACAATTTCATCGAGTTCGAACTCGGATCCGATGCCATTGAACATTTCAAAGGCAACAAAACCCGATTTAATTTTCTTAGATATGGGGCTTCCCGATATATCGGGCCTCGAAGTCCTAAGGTCCTTACTCGATTTCACCGATGCTCCCGTAATTGTTGTAAGCGGTAACGACACATCCGAATCGGTAGCGCAGGCACTCACGATCAGCGCCGACGACTACATCACAAAACCCTTTGTTCCAATTGAGCTTATGGCTCGCGTCGACTCAGTGATCAGGCGTGCATCAGGAAGAAAGGTCGAACGCACCAGCTTCACAGCCGGCGAGAAAACTCTGGATTTCGATCGCAAACAGGCTGCGGTTTCGGGCAACAAGGTTGATCTCAACCTCACCGAATGGGACGTACTCAAAGGGTTGCCGTCCAAACCAGGCGTAGTGGTCGACTACTCGGCGCTCAAACTGCAGGCATGGGACAGTACTGACGTATCAGACGCTGCAGTTCACATGGCGATTCGTCGATTACGACAAAAACTCAAGCAAGTCGCATCCGAAGCTGAAGGCGACGGGCTCATTAGGGAACGCCGCGGAATCGTTTATTCGATCAGCATCGAATAAACCAGCATCGAACAAATCGTTAACTGGCTAGCCAGGTTATCTCTTGGCCGTCATTGGCAGAATCAACGAAAGCACGGCGCCAATAGCAGCGATAATTCCGGCGAAGATAATTACTCCGTGAAAACCGTTCTCTTGGTTGATAAACCCTGCGGCAATCGGAGTTAGCGATCCGATTACGGCTCCACCAGAGAACATCAGAGCAGTTCCTGAGCCTTCTGAGCCTTTATCGATCATATCCATCGCCGCAGCGTTGATGATAGGCATTACCGAGAAGAAGAATAGTCCGAGGATTGCGATAAGAGCCGTCATCGCCAATCCTGAATCGAACTGGAGGAACAGGAAGATCAAGATCGTCATCGAACTCATGGCGAACGATATAACCGGCCTTCGACCAATCCGATCAGAAAGATTACCCATGATCGGTGTCGAAAGAATTCCAGCCATCGTTATAAGAGCAACGTGCAGGCCTACGAACGTATCCGAGTAGTCGAGCTCTTCACGCATGTAGATAACGAGGAACACTTGGAACGAGTTGTGAATTGCTCCTCGAAGTGCCCCCAGCAGAGCCATTCCAAGTACGCCACGGTTACTCAGTAGCTTCTTTGCTGAGCCGAAGTATTCACGTAGGCTCACATCGCCTGTTGATTCGGCTCCCGCAGTTTTGAACTTGGCGACCACCACGAATCCGGTCATGAACATTGGGACCGAGATAATGACCGCTAGCCAGCGCCAATCGATTCCGCTGAACACCACCCATGATCCGATCGTCCCTGCGAGGAGGAATCCGATTATCAGCGGAGAAGTGGTGTTACCTATCTGGGCTCCCGTTAAATGAGCAGCCATCGCGAAGCCACGCCGCTTCGGATATCTAGCGGCCAGCGTTCCGAACGCTGGAGCGTGCCATAGCGAGGTTCCGAATCCTACTATCGATACGCCGATGAGCAACGTCCAGTAGACAGGCGATACACCGATGATTATATAGCCGGTTCCGACTAGCAGCATCGATACGAGAAGAATCCATGCGATCTTCTTGCGGAACATATCGGTGAGGATACCGGCGGGAATGTTGGCGATTCCCGATGAGATCGACTGCGCTGACGACATTCCACCGATTGCGACGTCACCGAGTCCGAGCGTCGATCGAATACTCGGGATCATCACCAGAAGGGCACCTTGCCCGAAGTGCTTTATTCCATGCCCGGCTGAGAGGCCGTACATGAGCCCGAGGCCCGGAGATTTAGAAGAGTCCTGTTCGTCATCTTGAACTTGATTCAGGTTGTCGGATTCAGTTGCGGAAGTATTTTCTATATTAGGCAAGGCTGAGGAAGTGTACGCCCGTGTAGAACCAAATGGAGGGGTCGTTGGCATTCCCTTTCACACTATGGCGCATCCGAGCTAACGATCTCTCCCACGATCTAACTCCCTCCCCCCGCTCTGTCAGGGAGTTAGATCGTGGGAGAGATGCGACGCGGCGACCAAGTCGTCCGAGAAGGTTCTGGCAGAACTCAGTGTCGGGGCAGAATAGGGTCATTCTTCGTTTACTGAGGAGATCTACTTATGTCCTGCCGGCACTGCCTCTCAACGTCCGTATCCAAGAGAAAACATTGAACCTAGCTTGGGTACTGGACTTTCTATTTTGTAGATTACGATAACCGTTTCAATGAACGGTCAGGATCGCCTTTTAACGATCTTCATTTCCGACAGATATCGTTTTGCTCTCTGTGCTCTGGCGTTTGAGATACAAACTCGAGTTTAGAGATGTTACAGAGACTCTTGTGTCATTTATCTAATTTCCTGGCTAACTCACACTCCCAACCTCGTCTCAACTGCGCCTAGGGCTTCGTCTATGATTGTGGTTAGGGTATCGGTTTCGTCGGCTGAGATTGTTAGTGGTGGGGCTATTGGGAGGATGTAGGCGGGGACTCGGATCCAGACGCCTCGGGTTCGGAGTTCTTCTGTGAGCATGGCGTTTACGCCCACTGAGGCATCGAAGTGTTCTTTGGTTTCGCGGTCTTTCACGAATTCGATGCCTTGGATTAGGCCTACGCCTCGGGTATCGCCGATGATGGGATGTTTTGCTTTCATTTCATCGAGAGATTCGGTGATTTGTTCACCTCGGACTCGTGCATTCTCTACCAAGTTTTCGCGTTCGACGATTTCTAGGTTGGCGAATGCGGCTGCGGCACCGCCGGGGTGGGCTGAGTAGGTGTACATGTGCGACCAGACTTTTTCGGGTCCGCCTGCGAAGGCGTCGGCGATTTTCTGGGTCGAGATCGATCCGCCCACAGGGAAGTAGCCTGAAGTAATGCCTTTGGCGAAGGACATGATGTCGGGCACCACGCCTACGAGGTCGGATCCGAACCATTCGCCGAGGCGGCCGAATCCGGTGATGACTTCATCGAAGATCAACAACACGCCATATTTGTCGCAGATTTCACGGACCATTGGCCAGTAGTTGGATGGTGGTACGACTCCGCCTAGTGGCTGTGATACAGGTTCACCGATTACTGCGGATACGGATTCGGGACCTTCGAAGAGGATGGCTTCTTCTATTTCGAGGGCTGCTCGTTCGCCGTTTTGTTCAGCTGATGTGGCGCCATACGTGTCGTGGTAGTAGTGGGGTTGTCCGACGGTTACGACGTTGGCTGGCTTTGGCTGGTAGTCGGTTCGTGGGAAGCCGGGATGCCCGCCCAACCACATCGTCCCGTAGGTACTTCCGTGATAGGAGCCTTTACGTGAGATGACTTTGTAGCGGCCTTTGTCGCCTCGGCGTACGTGGTATGCCTGCGCCATTTTGAGTGATGATTCGTTGGCTTCGGATCCGCCTTGGCAGAAGAATGTTCGTGATAGTTCGCCGGGCGATATTTCGGCGAGTTTGGCGGCTAGCTGAATGGTTTTCGGTGTGGCGCCTGAGTAGACGTTCATGCTGATGCTGACGAGCTGATCGTAGATGGCTTTGGCGATTTCTTCGCGTCCGTGGCCGGCGTTGCGGAAGTACATGCCGGAGATGCCGTCGATAAATTTGTTGCCCTCGACGTCGGTTACATAGATGCCTTCGGCGGATTCCATGAGGAGGGGTCCGCCTTCTTCAGCGAGGAGGGTTTGGTTTGTCATGCCGACGTGCATGTGGTCGAGGACGGCTTGGCGGAGGGCTTTAGGGTCGTTGGCGGATGGTATTGGCATGGTGGGGTGTTGGGGGCTGGCTGAGGGTTTGGGTTGTTGAGGTTGAGGTCGGGGCCTTCGACACATTCGACTAACTCAGTGCGGACGTGGCTCAGGATGAAGTGTGGATCGATTTTGGCTAGATCGATCGATAGTAGCTGCTGTCGTTAGATCCCGAAAATGAATTCAGGATGAGAGTTTGCGGGTTGCTTCGGGATTGAAGTCGTTCTCACGCTGCGAACGGGGTTGGTGCTACGCCCATTATGGCGGCGAGTCCGGGGTCGACGGGTTTGCCTTTGTGGGTGTTTACTCCGGAGGCGAATCCTTCCTCAGTTTTCAGTGCGTTGATTATTCCTTTTTCAGCGATGCTGATTAGGTACGGAAGTGTAGCGTTTGAAAGCGCTGCTGTGGCTGTTTTGGGGACGGCTCCGGGCATGTTGGCAACTGCGTAGTGAACTACGCCGTGGACGTTGTAGGTTGGGTTCTCGTAGCTGGTGGAGTGGGTGGTTTCGAAGCAGCCGCCTTGGTCGACTGCGACGTCGACGAGGACTGATCCTTGTTGCATTCTTGCTATTTGGTCTTCTTTTAATAGGACCGGCGGTCGGCGGCCAGGTGAGTAGACCGCCCCGATGACTACATCGGCGTTGATGGCTGATTCTTCGACGGATTCGGCTGTTGAGATGACGGTTTTTAAGTTGCCGGTGAGTTGGGCATTTTCGGATGCGAACTGGTCGAGGCGGTCTTGGGTGACGTCGATGAGTGTTACGTTGGCTCCGTTGGCGAGGGCGAGATGGGCGGAGTTTTGTCCGACAGTGCCGGCTCCGATGACTACGACTTCAGCTGGTGGTGCGCCTTGGATTTTCGATAGGAGTTTGCCGAGGCCGCCATGCGCTCGCTGGAGGTGGTGCCCGGCTGCGTGCACGGCTAGCTGTCCGGCGATTGCGCTCATGGGTGCGAGGATCGGGAAGCGGGTAGCGGGATGGGTGACAGTTTCGTAGGCGATTCCGAGTGTGGATTTCTCAAGCAGTCTGTTCGCCAGCGGAAGATCGGCTGCGAGGTGGAGAAATGTGAAGAGAGCAGAGTCGTAGCGGATGAGGTCGTATTCAGATGGCTGAGGTTCTTTGACCTTCACGATGAGATCGGCGGTGGACCAGACCTCTTTGGCGGAGTTCGTGATTTGGCATCCAGCGTTGCGATATGCGTCGTCGTTGTATCCACTTCCGGTGCCTGCACCCGTTTGTATTAGGACGTTTTGATTGCGGCTGGTTAGCTCTTTGGCGCTTTCAGGCGTGAGGGAGACGCGGTGTTCACCAATTTTTGTTTCGCTTGGAATTCCAAAAAGCACTTTTTTGTACCCTTTACATGCTTGCTGTTTACATACGCTAGATAATTGTAGGTGCAAGGGTCTCGGTATTCGAGCAAATACAATTGAGTTTGGATGTGGATTTGCGCGCCCGTGTGCGGGAGTGCGGCGGGTGTTGGGCGTTTGATGTCGGTTGTTGTGGGGGGAGGGTGATAGCCGGGTTGGTGGGTTTATGTGGAACAAATCTCCGGTGATAGACGTTTTGTTGGCAGGCGGGCGTAGAATTTGCGCGTATAAATTTTAGTTTGGCTTGTATTGGGGCTTGGGATGTTTCGATTAGTTAGTTTGATGGCTTTGATGGTTCTTGCTGCGGTGTTTGCCGCTTGTGTAACGAGCAGTTCGGGTGAGGCGTCGGAGCCGGTAGTGTCGGCGGCGAAACCGACGTCCGAGGCGGGGTCTACAGCGATTTCGTTGGAGTCGGTGGATGCTGATACCTGTGTTGGTGTATTGACGCGGGTCGAAGGCGATTTAAAGCTGTTTACGGATTCACTTACTAGCTCGGTCAATAAGTCAGAGCCACAGATCGTGTCGATGTGCTCGGCGATGTATGACACAGGGGAGCCGGGTCGTGAGTTTTTAGCGGTGGTGCTGATTCATCTGGAATCGGGTGATGCGGCGGTCGATCACTATAAGCTTATGAAGGGTGCGTATGCGGAGACTGGTGCTGTGATGTCGGAGATTAACAACGCTGATGAGGGTTTGATTGACGAGCTTTCGGCGCTGAGCGATAGCAATGGGATTGGCCGGACGTCGATTTTTCGACAAAGCGAATGGCTGGTGACGGTGACAGTGGGCCCGACGATGGCTGAATCACTGTGGAACACTGGCGATATGGAGTCGATTGGTCGGGGCGTGCTGGATCGCGTAAAGTAGGGCTTGGCGTTATAGCGTTAGTTGTGGGCTCGTTAGTCGTGATCGTCATGGGATGATTCGGCTCAACGACGCATTGGCATTAGGCTCCATAATCGTACGACGACTCACTCACTAGCTGCTGCCTCCTACCCCTTCCATCCGAAAGTGGGACGTTGGCTGCGGCGGTGATGATGTTCAGAGGCTCGGTGCTATTCGTCCCAAATTACGTCTGAAATGGTGAATGAGATAGTTGTTCCGACGTTTATTTCACTCTCGGTGTAGACGTGGCCGTCATGCAGTTCGACGGTCAATTTGACGATGGTGAGTCAGAGACCAGCACCGGGAACTGCTCTAACTTCAGCGTTGTCGACTCTGAAGAACGGTGTGAATACCTTTCAAATGTCTTCTCGACTAATACTGACGCAGCGGTCGGTAATTTTCACAATGTACTTGTCGCATTCAAGTCCACAGAACACATTAAGAACAGATCTCTCGATAGTGAGTCGGATCTGTCATCAAGAATTTGAGGAAACGCGGTCAAACTGGTCAGCGGAGTACGAAGTTCATCCGATATTTGCCCGAGGAAATTGCTGTGCAATTCGGCTGAACATATGAGTTGAACATTCGCCTCTTTAGTCCGCCTGGGTCTAACTTGTTCGAAAAGTATCCTCTGGGGTGTTGCTCGCCTACGAACCGAGATAGCGTAATAGCCCAGTACACAATGCCTGGGTTTTTGCCGTGGTGAAGATCGGTGTTCGCTTCTTTTGCGTTCTCTTCAGTGGCATCGAAGAAGAGATGTACTCATGCCTTCCTTGCCAGTATTGTTGAGTGACGATGTTTAGATTTATTGGAAACAAGCGCCCGTTGGTTGCCGGATTGATTCTTGGCACGCTACTGGGTGCGATGATTGCTATTGGCTACGCGACGACGAGTGCTTGGTTGTGTTCGGGCATTCGCAAGTGCCCTGCTAGCTGGGAGCCGTATGCTTTAGTTTCGTCGATTATCTTGTTGGTGTTTGTGATTACGGCGGTGGTCGTTTCTGTGGTGGGTGCGAGGGTGTACAAGATTTTTGATACGTCACTTGGAGGCGAGAAGGCTTACGAACCTAGTATTGGTTCATGGCGGGATAAGGATGAGGGCTCACAAGTTAAGGATGACATTGATCGTCGCTGACTGCTGTATTCGTTGCAGGTGTGGGTCGTTAGGTCCTTCAATGAACTCAGGATGACATTGAGCACATAGGATAGTTATCGCCCGAATCGCACGTATAATCGGGCGGTTGATTTTGTGGATTCGTGATATTTGCTGGTTCGACGATTGGCAAATATCTCGGTCAATATGCTCACGGAGGGCGCACTAATCTGCTTCGGCACGAGTTAGCCCTCCCCAGAAATGAAAAGAATTTTCCGAATGGCAGAAACTAACTTCGATCTTGTTGTTATTGGTGCGGGTCCTGGCGGATATCACGCAGCGATCAGGGGTGCTCAGCTTGGCTTGAGCGTTGCGGTTATCGAAAAGGACGACGGCACTGGAATTGGGGGACTCGGTGGGGTTTGTTTGAACTGGGGCTGTATTCCTTCGAAATCGCTTTTGAAGAACGCCGAGGTGGTGAACCATCTCACCCACGCCGAAGACTGGGGCATCGAAGTTGGGGAGTGGTCGGCGAGCATGTCGAAGGCCGTTGATCGTTCACGCACGGTTTCGAAGGCTCTTACTGGCGGAATTGGTTTCTTGTTCAAGAAGAATAAGATCACGTTGGTTATGGGTAAGGCGACTCTGAAGTCGTCGACTCAGGTCGATGTTGAGGGCGGCGAAACTCTAACTGCCAAGAATATTGTTATTGCAACAGGCGCACGTGCTCGCAGCTTGCCGGGCTTGGAGATTGATGGCACTGACATCATTACTTCCCGCCACGCGCTTGAGCTTCGAGAGCAGCCTGAAGCTGTTGCCGTTATTGGCGCATCGGCAATTGGTTGTGAATTCGCTTACTACTTCAACTCTTACGGCGTGAACGTAAAGATGTTCGAAATGCTTGGGCATTTGGTTCCTCGCGAAGACGAAGAGATTTCGGTTGAACTGGAGCGCCAGTTTGGTCGACAGGGAATTGAGTTTGCTACTTCTGCTAGCGTTTCGGGCGTTGAGAAGAAGAACGGTCGGCTTGCTGTTCAGTACGAAGTAGGCGGCGAGAAGCAGGAGTTCATTTGCGACAAGGTGCTTCTTGGTGTTGGTGTTCAACCAAATACCGATGGTATTGGGCTTGAGAACGTAGGGATCAATACTGCTGGCCCTGGGTTCATCGAGGTTGATGGCAACATGCGCACTAACGTCGGCGGCGTCTACGCTGTTGGCGATGTGAACGGCAAGCTAATGCTGGCTCACGTTGCCTTTGATCAGGGCGTTGTGGCTGCTGAGACGATTGCGGGTCACGATGTCGAGCCTATCGAGGATTATGTAAACATGCCTCGCTGTACTTATGCTCAACCACAGATTGCTTCTATTGGTCTTACCGAGGCGCAGGCTCGCGAGAACGGTGTGAATTTGAAGATCGGTAAAGTACCATTTGCCGTTGCTGGTAAGTCGGTTGCTATTGGCGATCCTCAGGGCTTTGTGAAGGTGCTGACCGACGATGACACTGGTGAGGTTGTTGGGGCGCACATTATTGGCCCTGAAGCTACGGAGTTGATCGCTGAGATTGGCATGCTTCAAATGTTAGAAGGAACCAACTTAGAGCTTCACAAGATGACTCACGCTCACCCGACTTTGTCGGAGGCTGTAAAGGAAGCTGGTGCTGCGGTTACGAACGAGGCTATTCACTTCTAGCATGATTAGCTCCGGGCGTCGGCGGCGGACTTGATCGACCTTCGCAGTCTCCTACTCATAACCTCTTCCACCCTGAAGCGGAACTGTTGATTCCAGGTTCGCTAAATAGATTGTTTATCGAAGCCTGAGTCGTAAGATTCAGGCTTCTGTTTATTTGGTGGTGTTGCGGTGTCCTTGGCGGGTATCAAAGATTGCGACCTGTTTGTCATTCTTCGACTGGCTCAGGATGACACTCAAACTATCGGTTCGCTGACGTACTGCACTTGGCAAGAATGGGTTCTCATATGACTAAAAAAACTACAATTACTCGGTTGTTTACGGGGGATGATGGGCAGTCGCATTTCGAGGATGTTAATATTGAGATGGAGCCTAATATTGTTGGGCACATTTCGGAGACGTTTGGTGCGACGGGAATTGTTTTTCGGGAGACGAGTGGGGCATACGACTACGATTTTCATACGGCTCCGGCTAGGCAGTATGTTGTAAATCTCGATGGGGCTGTTGAGATTACGATTGGATCGGGCGAAAAGCGGATTTTCCAAGCTGGTGAAGTGTTTATTTGCGAGGATACTACTGGCCAGGGTCATATTTCTCGGGCTGTGAATGGTGAGGTTCGCAGGTCGCTGTTTGTGACTCTGGACTAATGCAGGCGATTCACGTCATCTGCTTACCGTCTTGACTCAATCCCATCCAAGGCGGTCGCTTTAGTCCAACTTGAATTTTCGGAAACTTCTGTTGTCATGATTTCTTCTCGAAGTAATGCGGCAGTTTGAAACGCTGGCAATCGCCGTACTAGTTTTCTAGAAAACGGGGAACGCTTTTTACGTCGCGATGATGCTGTTTATTCAGTGAGTTCCCCTAATTACCTTCCGTGGCGATCCAGCCAAATACGGTCAGATCTATCTCTATGGTTCATTCTTGTACCTAATACCAGCGCTGTTGTTCTCACTATCCGGCTGGTTCGCAATGTCGCTTCCGCTGGTATTTATCTCCGGGCGCGGACTTACAGCGTTCTCGACGACTCAAGTCTCTTTGGTACTAATAGCAACACCGACCGAAATACGATCTCGAATTCTGAGGACGTTGGCAGTTGGGATAGGAATCGGGCCTATCCGCATTCTCAACATCGGACTTTTGGCGCCTTTGCTTGGGGCGTCGAGAGCAGTGATGATCGTTTCGATCGAAGATCTGTGCGCGTTACATTACCTTCGGTCGAGAAGAGGGGGCTGGCGCGTGCTGATGGCTAGATGTTGAAGGGGTTGATTTTTTCGTAGGTCCCATTGACTATGGGTTTGGCTTCGACTTGGAGCCAGTCTTCTAGAATGTCGGTGTACAGGCCTCGGAAGTCGTTGTTGAATGCCAGGTCGCCTTGCACCCAATCCGCTGGGTCGATCGACGGGTATTCAGCGTAGTGTCCGCCAGTGACCTGATTGCCGACTACGAATGCGACTCCGCCTGAGCCGTGATCGGTTCCGGTTCCGTTGTCGAGCACCCGTCTACCGAATTCAGAGAACATTAAAACCGTTACTTCATCGCCTAATCCGTGTTCTTCAAGATCGTCAAAAAACGAAATGAGCGAGCTCGAAATATGGCTCCATAGATTCGACTGAAGGGCTACTTCGTCGGTGTGGGTATCGAAGCTGCCGTACTGGGTGTAGAAAACCCGAGTTCCGAGATCTGCAAAGTGGACTTGAGCAACGCCTTTTAGACTTTTTGCGAACGGGTTGTCGGGATACTCAACACTTGATTTGTACTTCAGCGGGGCTTCTTTGAGTATGTCGGCTCCTCGCATGGCATCGAGCCCGGTTTGGCCAAGATAGTCCATAACAGTATCGGAACCCAGCAAAGGCGTGTACATGCGACTGAAGGCGCTTAGCGCTTGCTCACGTTGGTTGCCACCGGCTACTCCGGTGAGAAGGCCGTAGTTTTCGAGATCACCAACCGATGCGACGGGAACGCCGGGTGCTGCAAGTGCTCTTGGAAGCCCATTTCCGAAGTTGACTGCCGTGACCGGGTTACTGCCTTCGGGGTCGATGTCTTTGATCGCTTGACCTAGCCAACCTTTTGAGCCGACTGTGTCTGGCTCTGCCGTGTGCCAGATGTCCATCGATCGGAAGTGAGATCGATTGGGAGTTGGATAGCCGATGCCGTGAACAATGGCGACTTTGCCTTGGTCGTAGAGCGTTTTCATCGGGCCCATGCCGGGGTTGAGTCCGTAGCCCTTATCGAGTGGGATGACTTGGTCGTCAGTGATTCGAATGTTGGGTCGAGAGTCTTTGTAGAAGCCGTTCTGGAAGGGGACGATGCAGTTGAGGTAGTCGTTTCCTCCGGATAGTTGGATGACTACGAGGACTTTTTCTTTTGTTTTAGCAGTGGTCATGGTGGTGTCGAGTGCCAGTGGCACTTTCTCTTTGGTGAGATTGTTATTGGCTGGTTCAGGTAATCGGCTGGGTTGGAATGATTGTTCGTGGATGGTCGATTTACCCTGAAAAAGAATTCAGGGTGACAGTTGGCTCGAGAGACTCCGCTATTCGTTGGATCGTTGGTAGACCTGTAGGCGGTGGCGGAGTGAGTCGGTGATTATTAATCGGCCTTCGGGGTCAATTTCCAGTGCGGTGGGATCCCAGAGGTAGGATTCGACTCTCGATGAGATTTCATGGGGTTCGGTGGCATCAACTTCGACAAACGAGTCGAATCGAGTTCGTGCTTCGGCTTCGTCAGCGTTTGCGTTTAGGTATTCCTGCGACCAAGGCGATACGGTGGCCGCACCTCGCACCGATTGTTGAAAATTCCAGTTTAAATCGAACATCTGGACGCGTTGGTTGCCCCAGTCGGCGACATAGATGAAGCCGCCGTGATCGACTGCGACGTCAGACGGTCGATCAAAGTTACCTTCGTCACGTCCAGACGTGCCGTATTGGTCGATGAAAGTTCCGTCGTTGGCAAACCGTTGTATTCGGTCGTTTCGCCAGTCCGCTACGTAAATATTGTCATTGGCATCGGTGTCTATGCCCCAAGGAAGATTGAACTCACCGTCGCCTGAGCCTTCTGATCCGAAGTGCGAAATGTAATCGCCGTCGGGCGTTAGTCGCTGGATTCGGTTGTTAAGATGATCGACCAACAGCAAATCGCCGTTTGATGTGAACTTCAGGCCCGCGGGTCCGTTGATTTGGCCGGGATCACTGCCCTGTTCTCCCCATTTCGATATGAATTCGCCGTCTGGGTTGTACACGGTTATTCGGTTGAGTTCTTCGTCGGCGATGTAAACGCGGTCGCCGGGTCCGTGGGTAATCGCCGTCGGGCTCACGAACTGACCGTCATCTGTGCCGTCGCTGCCGAACTCGTGGTACCAGCGGTGACCAATGTCACATATACCAACGCGAATGCCTAGTCGGTGCATTGGGCTGCGGTTTACGGCGAAGATTCTGCCATCGGGACGGATGGATAGATCGACGGGTATGTGGAAACCCCGGCCTCCGACGTCGGCGCCGAATCCGATGGTATCGACGTAGTTGAGTTTGTTTTTCGTCTGGGTGTTGCCAGTATTTACGGTAGTCATGTTGGGTTAGACGAACTGATATTCGCGGGTGGCGACGATTAGTTGGAGAAGCGATGCGATGGCGGAGTTGGAAATGATGCTGGGGTGGGTGCCGGAGTTGACGATGTCAGCGGACTCGTCGTCTTTCGACGGACTCAGGATGACGTTTTCGGTGTATTCCTTGAGACCGTTTCGGGTGTCGTCAGCGACTTGGAGTTCGCCAAGATTCTTCAGGCTTGACCGGACGAGAGAATCTGATGTTGGCGAGCTACCGGCATCAGAACGGATAGATGCGATTAGTGACTGAACTCCCGGACTTTCTAGGTTGCCAATGATTTCGCCAGCGAAGTTGACTCGCATGACCATCGATCCGGTCGATATCCAGTCGGTTCCGCCCATCCAGCCTTCGACACTCGGTGGGGCGTATATGTCTTGTCCCATATAGCCGCTCGCCGCAATGTGATCGTAGACATCTGAAGTTGGCGAATCGTAGCCGCCAGCGAGTCGAATCGTGCCTACGACGAGCTCAATCGGGCTTTTCACTCGTGCATTCCTTGACACTGGCGATTTGAACGAATCAGACAAGAACAACGCTCTCAGCATTGCTTTGATCGAGTGACCAGACTCGAAGTAGGCGTGGGTCATCACTTCAATCGCTTGTGGATTTAGCGGAGGGAAGTGCGACCATTGCGGAACGGGTAGTTCGTCGGCAATGAAGTAGTGATACAGGTGGCGAGCGATGAATCCGGCAGTTGCGGGATTCTTGCAAATAATAGCGATGATGTCTTCGCCGTTAAAGTTTCCTGTCTCGCCCAAGAAGGTCTTTTCGCCATCGTCGTGGTCATCTGGATCGAATTTGAACTGCCAGTTGACGTAGCCGTAGGGTCGCATCGTGTTGTTGCGCATCTTGAGCGCCATGTAGTCCGTATTTGCGACTGTCCAACCAGTGAAAGCCCGGGAACATTCTTTGATATCTTCTTCAGTGTAGTTTCCAGCTCCCATAGAGAACAGTTCGAGGATCTCACGACCGTAGTTTTCATTGATCGAATCCTTGTGGTTGTCTTGATTGTCGAGCCACATAATCATCGCTGGATCTCTGGAGAGATTGAGCAGGAGATCGTCAAACTTGCCCAAGCCGTGCGCACGCAGCATGTCGAGGTGTGTCGACATTGCCTTGCCTTGGATGAGCTTCGTCTGGCCTGTGGCGAACACTCGATGCCAGAACAGATTCATCTTTTCGATGAATGGAGCGTCCGTGGTAACCATTTGGTAGAGCCAGTTTCCCGCGCTGCTACCACGTGTTCGTAGATCGGACTGATCGATGTGATACCGACGAATGAGGTCTTGAGGAAGCGAAGCGGTGTCGATTGCGTCGATCAACTGGTCGACAGCATCTTCGTAACCGAGTTTCGAGAATCTTTGTAAATCAGCACCCGTACCGCCGAAGCCAGCTCGTCGAAGCAGATGGGCAATCAACAATTCGTCGGTGCGTGACTCGATCGTGGTCATTTTCAATCCCTCAAGAATCCGTATTTGGCGGGATTCTAAAGGTTTTGAGCGTTGTTGCGCGCTATTTCCAACATTTCGGCAAGCTGCGGGGCATCGACTTCCATAGAAATGGCGGTTTTCTCGTCGGCTTCCGACTCTTCCGCGTTGCCTAGCTCTGCGTGGATCACGGCGCGGTTTGCGAACGCTTCGCCCCAATCGGGTTTGAGTCGGATCGCTTCGGAGAAGTCTTTGAGGGCGGTTTCGTTGTGCTCTAGCTGGTAGTGCGAGTTTCCACGGTCGACATAGGTGTCCGGGTACTTAGGATTGAGTCGCACAGCGGTGTCGTAATCGACGATCGCTTGTTCATGGTCGCCGGCCAGTGCGTAGGCGTCGGCCCGATAGTGGTGAAGTTTTGCCGAGTTTCGCGAAGCTGCTATCGCTTCGGTGAAGTATTTGATCGCATTTTTTGGATGCCCTTCGTCGACTTCACGGACGCCGTTTTTGAACGTGTTGATGATTTTTTCGGGCGTGATGCGTCTTGGTGGTTGCTGGCGGCCGAGAAGTTTATTTAGCCATGTTGATATTGGGTTTGGCATATCTTGGTTAGGACGTCGATTGCCACGTCGCCTCAGGGCACAATCTATCAATCACAGAATGATAGATTGTGCAGCGCGGTTTAATTCTCTTCGGAGCCTTCGGGTTTGGGGTTGCGGGAGATCATTTCTAGCCAGTTGCCGTCGGGGTCTTGGAAGTAGATCGCCCAACGTGCCCACGGGTATTCGAGTTCGCGTTCGTATTGGGGTCCAAAAGTTTTGATTCCCTCAGCTTCGAGTCGTTCTCGCCAAGTTGGTACGTTGTCTACGACCATCGCTGCGTGAGCGGAGCCGGGGCGATTTCTATCGAACTGATCGGATCGTTTCTCGCCGTGAGGTCGCACGTATTCAATCAGCTCAATTGAATGTCCATCGCCAACACCTACGTATGCTTGTCGCATTTTTACGTTTTCGTAGCCGACCACTTCGGAAATCCAAGGGGTTTCAGATATTGCGGGAGCACGTTCGATGTTGAAGCTGAGGACTCGGGTATAGAAATCAAGGGCTTTGTCGAGGTTTTCGACGATGAAGCCAGTGTGGTAGATAGTGTGGATTGTTGGCATGGGACTGGAGTGTTTGGGACGGCAGTAACGATTGGTGGGCCTGAAGATCCTGAGATGAATATTGCGGTGAGTTGAGTTCGCTGATTGCCACGTCGCTGACTCCTCGCAATGACCGGTTTGGAAGTTGATCACAGGAGATTATTTAAATTCGGTAGTACTTTTCGGCGTTGGTTCGGAATAGTTTTGCTCGTTCTTCTTCGGTGAAGTCGGAGGTTATTTCGTCGTAGGCGTTCCAGACGGTTGCGTAGTCGCTGAAGAGGCTATCGACGGGGAAATTGGAGGCGAACATGCAGCGGTTGACGCCGAGAATGTCGATCATATCGAGTACGAATGGTGTGATCGATTCGGTGGTCCACTGATTATCGAGCATCCCTAGTGCTGAAATTTTTCCAGAGATGTTCTGGGCAGTTCCAAGGGCTTCGAGTCCTTTTCGCCACTCGCGCAAATCTCCGGGTGTCCGACCTATAGGCATCGCTGCGTGGCCTAGAACGATTTGTACTTCAGGAATATCGTTGGCGAGCTCGGCGGCTTCCTGAAGCTGCCAAGGCCATATTTGAACTTCAAACGATCCGTTGAATTTTTCGAGCAACTTGAACCCCGAAAGCCACTGGGGATCGCTCATAAGATTTCCTGATTCGGCGAATCGGAAGTTTGGCTTATTGTCCGACCAGTTGAGCATGTGCCTTATACCTCGCCAGTTGGCGTGTTGGGCGTGTCGCTCTAGGGTTGCTTCTACGTTGGGATCGGACAAATTCGCGTAGGCGATGATGGCGTTGGGCATGCCTTTTGAGTTGGGATCATCGGCTACAGACTGCAGCCATGCGGTTTCGCCAACGGGATCGGCGTTATGGTCCCATTCGGCCTGTACGTGAACTGATTTCACGAGAGGAATGTCTTTTGCGCCTTCGTGAAGATCGCCAATTAGCCACGATTTACGAATTGCTGAGTAGTCGCCGACGAAATGGTCGATTGGCTCCATGAGCCACGGATAGGGATTGTTTTCGAGGTCCCAGAGGTGGTGGTGTGTATCGATGAATTCAGGTAGCAACATGTTGCCTTTACTGATGGGTATCGTGGTTGCATTGACCGAGTAAGTCGGACACAGTTTAGCCATGTGTAGCGGCTATTGGTCATAATCTGGGCGTTAGCCTAGATCACCTATTCGTTTCACTAGATTTTATTCCCAAAGGGTTTGAATTGAAATTTTCCGTTTACATCGCAACTAGCCTGGACGGGTTTATAGCTCGTACGGACGGTCAGCTTGATTGGCTTGAGGGCAGCGATTGGAGCGATCGTAATGAGGCTGGTGGTGCTGATGCCAACGATATGGGATTCGATGAGTTTATCGAGTCGGTCGATACGTTGGTGATGGGTCGCAACACGTACGAGTTCGTGGTTTCGACTGGGATTTGGGCTTATGGTGATACCCGATTGGTGGTGCAGAGTACGACTTTGGGAGACGGCACCGAATTGCCACAACATTTGGCGGGCAAAGTGGAGTTCGTGTCGATGGATCCGGTCGCTTTGGCTTCAAAGTTGGCAAATGAGGGAGCGCAGCACGTTTACGTGGATGGCGGTGCGACGATTCAGCAGTTTTTACGTGCGGGGTTGATCGACGAACTGATTTTGACTCGCGTGCCTGTGTTGCTGGGTTCAGGTATATCTCTGTTCGGCGAGGTAAATGCCGATGTCGTGCTGAGGCACGTTTCGACTGAAGGGTTCGCGAACGGGATGGTTCAGTCGAGGTACGTAGTGGAGTGGTCGTAAAGGCGAGGTTGTTGCCAGTTGGAAATACCTCACTCACTTAAAGTTTGCCATACGCCGCAGCACGATCGAAGGTCTCTCCATTTAGGTCGAGACGTTGTTCTGGGCATGTACATCACTCCAGATTCCCACAGTTGAAAGGTGGGCCGCATAGGTGGTTTCTCGTGAGAGTGCTTGCGGTTTTGGATGAGGTGGATGTTGAGGTGAAGTTCGTGATTGGCAGTAGCGGATTGCGGTTGGCTGGTTCAGACGTTGCCTTGCTTGAGTCGCTGATTGCCATGTCGTTCCTTCTCGCAATGACAGATTACTGGCACTGAAACGATTGGTGAGGCTGGACCTTTCTCCATCACCCCAGCCGCCTCCCAATGGGAGAGGGGCTTCGCTAGTAGCGCTCTCGTTAGTCGCGGTCGTCATCGGGTGAATTGGTCGCGGGTCGCAAACTAAAGTCGGCGTAAGTCTTTTGAGCTTAGGATTAGGCCGAAGTTCACAACGAGGTAGATTAGTGTTCCGATGATTATCATCTGGGCGTTCCCTATGATCGTGCCGATCCAGGCGCCTAGGAACCAGCCGAACATCATCGATTGGAGCGAGAGTGTGAATACTGACATCACTCTTCCGATCATCTTAGGATCGGACTGCGTTTGGAGAAGAGTGATCGTCGACGATGCCCAAACTGGAATTGCAGCGCCGACTAAAGCCAGCGATACGAGAGTGAGCGGGAAGTTAGTCGATAGTGCGAACGTAATGTCGGCAACGACGAACAGAATCGTGCTGAACAATATTGGTGGTGTTTTTCGTTCCCACGGTTTCTTTGACGCTATCCATAGTGCCGACGCACCTTGCCCGACTGCCCAGGCTGTGAGCATGATTCCGAATCCGGTTTCACCAACGTCAAACCGGTCGCGAGCGTAGACCGGGATGATCGGAACCATCGCTGCGCTGAGTATCACTGAGAAAGCGATGAACATCACGCGAAGCAATACGGGATTGGATCGGATGTACTTTAGGCCATCACTAATCTCTCTAAGAGCTGATGTTCCGGACGGCTTGCTGGGCTCTGATCGTGGGAGTCGATATGTGAAATAGACCGACACTGCATATAGCCCGATTAGTGCGAGGAATGGCGATCCCATCCCAAATCCGGCGATTAGAAATCCACCGGCAAGCGGGCCTATCGCCCGCGCGAGGCTGGCTCCAGCCATGTTCAGAGAATTTCCTGCTTGAAGCGATTCCTTTGACAGGTAGTTCATCACCAAAGCCTGCCCGGCTGGCATCCCAACTGCCAACACTGCACTCGACACTATCGATAGAACCACGATCTGCCACAGATTAACCACGCCTGCTACTACAACAGCCGCTGTGACTACCGCCAGCAGCAAGAGGAGCAGGCGTTCAAATAGCAGGACGGATCGACCGCCGAGTCGATCGACCATCACGCCGGCGAAAAGTCCGATAGCGAGCGCTGGAACGACGCGAAGCCCGGTTGCTGCTCCAACCCAGATTTGCGAGGCTCCGAGTTCGAGAATCAGCCACGATTGAGCCATGATGCGCAGTTCAACGCCCATCATGTTGGTGAAGTTGCTCCCTACGAGATCTCGGTAAGAGCCGTTCGCTAGAAGTTGAACTAACGGGAGTTGTCGGATTTTGTTCAAAGTGGGCTGGAGGTTAGGCGCTGCAAAGTTTAGGTAGTGGAGATTGTTCTCTTGCTGGGACGATTGTTCGAATTTTCGCTGCAAGTGTTAGAAAGATCTTAAAATGAATTCAGGATGACATCGTGCTTGTTAGGTCAGATTGCGGAAATGACTATTTTCTTCGAGCTAAGAGCGAAGCAATGATTTGTGGGGCGGTTTCTATTGCTCGTTCTCGGATTTGTTCGGGTGTTAGGCTACCGATTGGGTGTTGAATGAGCGCGAACGGGTAGTCGGGCATTCCACCTAGATTTGCGATTGCTTTGGCGCCTGATTCGAACGGTTCGGTACAAATTGCAATTGCAGGAACGCCGAGGGCTTCGAGCTTGAGCGAGTCGTACACACTGGACGACGAGCAGCTTCCTCAGTCACCGTTTGCCAGTAGCGCAACATCAACTTCGTTCGAGAAATCGCTTAGAAGGTCGGGTTCAGCCGGTCGTGAGGCATCGCCTTTGTTGATTCGATAAGCAGTTGCAACTTCGAATCGATCAGCGAGCACATCGTAGATGGCGTCGAGAAGTGGCTCAGAGTTCAGCTTGTCGTTCCGAAGAAGCCCGACACGCATTCCCTTCAGCGACTGGGGGCGTTCTGCCATGCCATCGGTCGCAATCGACTGCTGTGCGGTGGGATCAAGAACCCTGAATGTGTTCTCACTTGCATTGCTTGTCATACGACGCTCCTCGAAGATATTTCTGGCGACATGTTACCTGTTTGTGCTTATTGGTCGTGTAACGACCTTCGATCGTGAACCTAGTGACCACGGCGGGATTACCGCGCTCCAGGCTCCACCGTCGCCGCCAACTACGATTGGTATTGCCGACTCGGGCGAGTCTAAGACGCTTATCGGTAGATCGCTGTTTTCAGTGCTTGGCTCTGCGCTTGAGTCTTTTTGTGTTCCGCTTGGTAGACCCATGGCGATCCACTCAGAGGTCAGCTTTGTGGAGTTTTCGTACAGATACTGTCCGACTTGTTCCTTCTTCCAGCCAGCCTTCGTGAAGTGGGCGGCATGTTCTGGGCAAATGACCAATATCACCTGCTTTACGCCGGGCCCCATTGGGTAGAGGCGTTGTGCGAACGCATCGAGGATGCCTTCTGGTGTGTTGGCTTCGTGCTCGCCAAATTGAGTTGCGCTTAGACCGGAAACAACAGTTACGGCGCTTTCTGATTCGTTAATTCCCCTTGTGACATGAAGTGGGCTCCAGCTTTCCGGCAGTTTTTCTTCGTTTTCGGCTACGCACCATGTGTATTTGCCGGGGTGGCCGAGCGTTGCCTTGTCGAGTCCGTCGTTGCTTCTGGTGCCAAGGACGTTCATCACGATGAGCCTGACGGCTCGACCGATTGTTGCATTTGCTCGGTAGCCGGGCCCGAATGCCGAAACGCCTGAGTTCATCTCGATATCGCTGGTAATCGGACCGTTTACGATCACCATGATCGCTGCGCCCATGGTCGAGACAGTGATGCCGTGGAGATTGAATTCAGGTTGGGTAATCGCATCGACAGCTGCTGCGACGACGGGCATGTACTCGGGTTTACACCCTGCCATGACAGCGTTGATGGCGGCTTTTTCTGCGGTGATTACGGCGCCTTTGACCGGTTCGATGCCCAGTATGGCGTCAGGGTTTAGATTGGCGGCTTCAAGCATCGCTGTGACTGCTTCGGGCGTAGGCGGGACTACAGGTAGGCCGTCGGACCAGCCGTTTTCGAAGTAGGTTTCGATGGATTCGAGCGGGCCGGGCAGATCGAGTAAGTCGGATGTTAGGCGTGGTGGTGGTGTGACTGACACGTTTTCTGAGGGTGTCTGTTTTTTGCTGGGTTGGTCGGTCATGGCTTAGGTGGTTGTTCGCTGCAATTGGGGGAGAGAGATCCTGAAAATGACCCTTCGACGGGGCTCAGGATGACACTTATATATCGGTCTTGCTGTCGAATATTCCTATCGATTGCAAATTAATGTCACCCTGAGGCACTCGAAGGGCGGCAGGTCGATTGCGTTGCTTTGATGGCTGATTGCCACGTCGTCGAACTCCTCGCAATGACAGTGCCGGTCAGTCGGCGTGGAAGACTTCTCGCCAGGTGGTCATGTTTTGGTCGGCGTGTGCGCCTTCGGGTAGTTGGAAGAAGGGCGACATATCGTCTTGCCATCGTTGGTTGACGTCTTCTTTCGACATTCCGGCGATTGACGCCTCGTGCGATTCGTCGCATTCGACGTAGCCGAAAAGTGTTCCGTCGTCTCGGAAGAATATGGTGTAGTTGCGCCATCCGGTGCGAATTAGAGCTTCCGACATTTCTGGCCAGATGTCGTCGTGGCGCTGTTTGTACTCTTCGACCATTTCGGGGTGGATTTTCATCTCGAATCCGACTCGTTGCATGTTGTTACTCCTTATTTTTTGTTTGGGTCCGGGCGTCATCGGATGACTTGGCCACCGGCATAGGTGTGGCCGACCCTCCAGCTCCCCCGGTCCGGGGGAGGATATTTGCTTGAGCAGAGTGTAGGCTATGCGCCCATCGAACGCAGCCCAAAACCCTTCGACGGGGCTCAGGATGATGAGTTTTCAGCGAGTCAATACATGAAGGGTTTTAGATAGACGGGAGTAAGAACGAATGTCAAAGTCGATTGCACAGGTTTTGGACCTCAAAGACGATCCTAAGATCATTGACGAGTATGAGGAGTACCACCGCAACGTGTGGCCCGAGGTACTTGAGGCACTGAAGGGTATTGGAATCGAGCGGATGGAGATTTTCCGAAGCGGGAATCACTTGTTTATGTACTGCACGGTTCCCGACGATTTCGATCCACGTCGTGACTTCCAAAGCTACACGGCTTCGAAGCGGGCTGAAGAGTGGAACGACTTGATGTCGGCGTATCAGCAGAAGGTTCCGCAGGCCGGGGAAGACGACTGGTGGTACCCGATGTCGTTGGCGTTCGATTCAGAGTGGGAGGCTTAGCCTCGTTTTCTTGGGATTGTTGGCTTGGTTGGATATGAAGA